>Ga0065721_10004042_pt1 | contig 45509 bp, 31 predicted proteins | sample Mesricmetagenome_FD_59108 | JGI IMG/M metagenome (GOLD analysis project Ga0065721, IMG submission 59108) | Mesophilic microbial community from rice straw/compost enrichment Sample: eDNA_1 v2 (version 2) | ecosystem: Engineered > Solid waste > Grass > Composting > Bioreactor | place: USA: Davis...
AAACTCCCGCCACCCCGCCCCCCGCGCCAACCGCCGCCGCTCCCGCCCCGCAGAAGAAACGCCACCTCGGCCTCTCCCTCGGACTCGCCGCCGGCCTCGCCTGCGCCGGCTTCACCGCCAAGTTCTACTTCGACGCCCGCGAAGCCCAGGCCATCATCGAACAGGAAAAAGAAGCCGCCGCCCAACTCGCCGCCGCGGCCACCGCCCGCGCCGCCGCCCTCGAGGAGCAGGCGAAAGCCGAGGCCGAACGCATCCGCCGCGAAGCCGAGAAAGCCCGCGAAGAAGCCGTCGCCCTCGCCCGCCGCCAGGCCGAGCAACAAACCCGCGCCGCCGTCACCGCCGAAATCGAAGCCGAACGCATCGCGAATTCTCCCGGTATCCTGATTGTCACGACATCGCCCGTCGGCGCCCACGTGTCGATCGACGGCGGCCCCGCCCACCCGTCACCGCTCTCGCTCGACGATCTCCCGCCGGGTTCGCACCGCGTGGCCATCACGCTCGACGGCTACGAGCCCGTCGAACTCACCGCCGACATCGCCGGCACCCAAACCACCGACCTCGGCCTCATCGTCCTCCAACGCGCCACCGGCACGATCGCCGTCACCAGCACGCCCGTCGACGTCGCCTTCTCCGTCCGCCCGGCCGGCGTTCCCGGCGCGCAACCGATCCGCGAAGGCCGCACACCCGCGCAGTTCGAAGACCTGCCGCCCGGCGACTACGCCATCACCTTCTCGCGTCCGGGTTGGAAGGACCAAATCGAACTCGTCACCGTCGAAAAACGCGCCACCGCGAACGTCGCCACCACCTTCCAAGGCGGCGCGCTCCTCCTGACCAGCTCACCCGCCGGCGCCACCGTCTCCGCGCAAGGCCAGGTGCTCGGCGTCACCCCGCTCGCCCTCAGCGAACTCCCGCCGCAAAAGGTCACCTACGAACTCACGCTCGACGGCTACGATCCCGTTTCCGTCACCAGCGAAATCGTCGAAGGCCGCCAGCTCACGCTCGACGCGAAGCTTCTCAGCGTCGGCCGCATCGCCACCGCCGGCGAAATCGCCACCCCACCGCGCGCCTACGAAACGCCCGCTCCCACCATCCGCGTGTTTCGCAACATCCCGCCGGAAGTGAAGGTCACCTTCATCGTTCATCGCGACGGCTCCACGAGCGACATCCAGGTCGACAGCCGCGTCGACAGCTCGCTCGCCGAAGACTGCATCGCCGCCGTCAAACGCTGGAAGTTCGAGCCCGCCCTCAATCACGCCGGCCACCCGCTGAACGTCCGCGTCACGCTGCCAATTAAGATCACGGCCAACGGGTTCTAACCGGCACCCGCACCGCGGTCGGAGGGCGGGCCTCACCCGAGGCTCGCCCTTTTTCTTTCTCCAATTGTCGGAGGGGTTTCACGCCCCGATCTCAAAAACCCCTCGCTCACCTCCCCACATGATTCGCCACGATCTCCGCCAGCACATGCGGCCGCGGATACTTCGTCACAAACTGCGCGATCCCCAGCGTCGACGCCCGCTTCACATCGCGCGGCTCGATTCCGCCCGACAACGCCACCACCGGCAGCTGATTCAACGCCGGCTGCGCCCGGATCCACTCCAACGCCTCGAACCCATCCACTTTCGGCATGTTGATATCGAGCAACAACAGCCCGGGCCGCGTCGCCCCCGCACTCGTCTCCGGATCGCACAGCGGCCGCAGAAACTCGATCAACTCCTCCCCATTGCCCACCGTCAGCAACGGATTCCTCACGCCCGCCACCTGCAGATAATACCGCAGCAGACAAAGGTCGTCGTCATTGTCCTCGGCCACGAGAACGGGAACCAGCGGTGAAGCGGACGTCATCGAAGGAGCTTGGTCGTAAGACGCCCCACGCACCGTATCGGGTGAGCCACCCCCCGCGCCGCGGCCGCCCTCCCCGCTCGCCGCGCGCTTTGGCTTTTCATCAAAGCCCCGCTTTCTTCAACAGCTCCGCAGCCGTCAGATTCAGCGCGCCCGCGAGCCGCGTCACGGTGTCCAGCGACACCATCCGTTCGCCCCGCTCCACCTCGCCCACATACGTGAGGCTCAAGCCGGCTTCGAAAGCCAGTTTCTGCTGCGTCAGGTTTCGCACGACACGCTCGGCGTGAAGGGTTCGTCCGAAACGTCGTTGGAGGCGGGCGGCGCGATCGGGCACCCACCTAGACTACAGGGTGCCACGCGCGGAGTCTGCCAATTTTAGTTGGCTAACCCCTCGGACAGTAGAGCGGGCCTCCCACCCGCCCGAAAGGTCACGCCGACGCCCGTAACTTCACGATCAAATCCTTCGCCTCCACCGTGTCGCCGGCGACCGCGTTGACCTCGGCCACCACGCCATCCGCCTGGGCCATAGACCGTCGTCTGCATCTTCATCGCNTCCATCATGANGAGCTTGTCGCCCTTCGCGACCTTCGCGCCGACCGACGCATTCATGATCACGATCAACCCCGGAATCGGCGCCGCGATCTGCAGCGGATCCGCCAGATCGGCCTTCACCCGTGCCTTCGCTTTCGGCGCCACACTCTTGTCGACGATGAACGCCTCGCGCGCGATGCCGTTCAACTCGTAGCTCAGCGTCCGCCGCCCGTCCTTGTCCGGCGCGCCGATCGAAACCAGCCGGATGATCAGCACCTTGCCTTCTTCGATCTCGACCGAGATCTCCTCGCCCGGCCGCAGCCCGTAGAAAAACGCCGGCGTCGGCAGCACGCTCACGTCGCCATATTCGCGCTGATGCTTCGCGAAATCCGCGAACACCGCCGGATACATGAGATGCGAATACAACTCATCCTCCGTCGGCTCATGCTTCAACTTGTCGGCCAATTCCTTTCGGAAGGCCTCGAGTTGCGCACCCGTCGCCACCTTCTTCCCCGCTTTGGACTCCGCGCCTTTCGCCTTCGGCTTCGTCGCCGCGGCATACTTCGCCTTCGCCTCCTTGAAACGCGCCTCGCCGAGGATCGCGCGCCACACCGGCTCCGGCCAGCCGCCTTCCGGCCAGCCGAGCCCGCCCATCATCATGTCGATCACGCTCTCCGGAAACGGCGTCGCCCCCGGTTCGAGGTTCACGACATCCGCCGGCCGAATGCCCTTCGAAAACAGGAACAGCGCCATGTCGCCGACGACCTTCGACGACGGCGTCACCTTCACGATGTCTCCAAAAAGCTGATTCACCTCCGCATACGTCCGCGCGATCTCCGGCCAGCGATGCGACACGCCCATCGCCGCCGCCTGCTCCTTGAGATTCGTATACTGCCCGCCGGGCATCTCGTGCAGGTAAACCTCCGCCGACCCCGTCTTCGGCGCGGTGTCGAACGGCCGGTAAAACTCCCGCACCTGCTCCCAATAATCCGAAAACTCGTTCAACCGATCGAGGTTCAGCTTCGTGTCGCGCGGCGTGTGCTGCAATGACGCCACGATCGAATTCAGATTCGGCTGCGACGTGCTTCCGCTCATCGACGCCATCGCGAGATCGACCACGTTCACGCCCGCATCGCTCGCGCGCAAAATCGACGCCGCCGCCACGCCGCTCGTGTCGTGCGTGTGGAAGTGAATCGGCAGCCCCACCTCCTCGCGCAGCGTCTTCACCAGCTTGTGCGCCGCCGCCGGCCGGCACAGCCCCGCCATGTCCTTGATCGCGAGGAAATGCGCGCCCATCCGCTCCAGCTCCTTCGCGAGCTTCACGTAATACTGCAGCGAGAACTTGTCCCGCTTCTCGTCGAGGATGTCGCCCGTGTAGCAGATCGCCGCCTCGCACACCGCGTGCGTGTCCTGCACCGCCTCCATGCCCACGCGCAGATTCGGCAGATAATTCAGCGAGTCGAAGATGCGGAAAATATCCATGCCGCTCGCCGCCGCATGCTTCACGAAACCCGCGACCACTTCGTCCGGATAATTCGTGTAGCCCACCGCGTTCGCGCCGCGGAACAGCATCTGAAAACAGATGTTCGGCACGCGCGCGCGCAGGTGCCGCAGGCGCTCCCACGGGTCCTCGCTCAGGAAGCGCATCGCCGTGTCGAACGTCGCACCGCCCCACATCTCCAACGAAAACAAATCCGACGCGTGGTGCGCCACCGCGCCCGCCACCGCCAGCATGTCGTAGCTGCGCACGCGCGTCGCCATCAGCGACTGATGCGCATCGCGGAACGTCGTGTCCGTCACCAGCAGCCGCTTCTGCTTCAGCGTCCACTCCGCGAACTTCTTCGGCCCCAGCTCGAGCAACATCTGCCGCGTCCCCCGCGGCGGCTCGCCCCGCGGCGCCTCCGGCAACACCGGCGCCAGCAACGATTTTTCCGGACGATAACCCTTCGCGTGCGGATTCCCGTTCACCGTCACGTTGCCGATATAATTCAACAGCTTCGTCGCGCGGTCGCGCCGCGGCTTGAACTTGAACAGCTCCGGCGTCGTATCGATCAGCGTCGTCGTCGCCTCGCCGCTCCGGAACGTCGGATGCGCGATGACGTTTTCCAGAAACGGAATGTTCGTCTTCACGCCGCGGATACGAAACTCCGTCAGGATCCGCCGCGACCGGTTGATCGCCGTCTCGTAGCTGTGACCGCTCGCGATGCACTTCACCAACAGCGAATCGTAGAAGGGCGTGATCACCGCGCCCGCGAAACCCATGCCGCCATCCAGCCGCACGCCGAACCCGCCCGGCGAACGATACGCCAGCAGCCGCCCGTAGTCGGGAATGAACTTGTTCTCCGGATCCTCCGTCGTGATCCGGCACTGGATCGCGTAGCCGTTCCGCGGGATCTTGTCCTGCGGCGGCATGCCGACTTCCGGCGAATGCAGCGCGTGCCCCTGCGCGATCAACACCTGCGACCGCACCAGATCGAGCCCCGTGATGACTTCCGTCACCGTATGCTCCACTTGGATACGCGGGTTCATTTCGATGAAGAACCACTCGTGCCGGTCGAGATCGTAGAGAAATTCGATCGTGCCCGCGTTGTCGTAGCGGATCTCGCGCGCCATCCGCGCCGCCGCCTCGCACAGCTCCTTCACCACCGCCTCCGGCAGCCCGTAGCTCGGCGCCACTTCGACGACTTTCTGATGCCGCCGCTGCACCGAGCAGTCGCGTTCGTGCAGGTGGATCACGTTGCCGTGCTTGTCCCCGAGAATCTGCACCTCGATGTGCTTCGCGCGCGGGATGTATTTTTCGAGAAACACCGCCGGATTTCCGAACGCCCGCCCCGCCTCGCCCTGCGCCTCGTCGAGCAGCGACGCCAGCTCCGACGCCTTCTGCACCACGCGCATCCCGCGCCCGCCGCCCCCGAACGCCGCCTTGATGATCAGCGGAAACCCGATCGCCTTCGCCGTCTTCAACGCCTCCTCGCGATCCGTGATCGGCTCCTCCGTGCCCGGCAGCACCGGCACATTGATCCGCTTCGCCAGCGCCCGCGCCGCCGTCTTGTCGCCCATCATCTCGAGCAACTCCGGCCGCGGCCCCACGAAAATGATCCCCGCCTTCTCGCACGCGCGCGCGAAATCCGCGTTCTCCGACAAAAATCCATACCCCGGATGAATCGCGTCGACGCCCTTCTCCTTCGCCACCGCCACGATGCTCTCGATGTCGAGATACGCCGCGACCGGCCCCTTGCCCTGCCCCACCTGATACGCCTCGTCCGCCTTGTAGCGATGAATGCTCAACCGGTCCTCGTGCGCGAAAATCGCCACCGTGCGCAGCCCGAGTTCGGTGCCCGCGCGAAAAATGCGCACGGCGATTTCGGAACGGTTCGCCGCCATCAGCTTCTTGATCGGGCGGATGTTCGTAGCGGAGGAGGGGGACAGGTCAGCAGGGAGCATGTGTGTTTCGACCGGTTCGGGGGAACCGAACCGCGCGTTCTAGGCCCCCCACCCGCCAACGCAACGGAAGAGTGGGCGCGATCGGCGGTTTCTCACCCCGCCACCTTCCTCGCCCGCTCCCCCTCGCATTCCGGCGACCCGCGCTCGAGATCCCGACACACCTGCGGCCGCCGCTCGTAAACCACACAAAAAAACTCCCGCGCTCCCGTCGCCGCCTCCACCCGCACCTCCAGCGCCGCGCAATGCCCCTCGCGCATCCGCATGAACGCCCGATGCCCCACGAAATGCGCCACCGCCTCCACACCTTCGCCCAACCGCGCCCAATCCGCCCCCGTCACACGCACATACGTTTCCATCGCCGAAAAACAACACACCCCACACCGCCGACAATCCGCCGGAGCATTCATGCAGTTGATGTGGGGAGAGGCTTGCGCCCCGACTCACGCGGCATCCGCCGACTCGCCGCACCTCGAGGCACAACCCCTCTCCCACACTTCACCCCCGCACGCCACCTCTTTCCGCGCGAAACATTGCAACGCTCCCTTCACGCCCTTTGCGTGAGACACCTCCTCCGCCCTCTCACGCCCATGGACGCCTACGCGCACGCCCGCTCGCTCATCGATCAAGCCCACGCCGCCGACCCCAACCGCACGCCCGACGGCCGCCCCGCCGAGCTCGTCTACGCCGACCGCATGGAAGCCTGGGTCGTCCGCGTCGCCGCCGATCCCACGCCCCTCCTCCGCCTCGCCGCCCGCTGCCAGCACCTCGAACGCTGGTCCGTTCCCCGCGCCACCTTTCCCGAAGGCAAGGTCGGCTATCTCACCTGGCGCAAATCCCTCTACACGAAACAAGCCGATCGCGCCCGCGCCCTCCTCCTCGAAGCCGGCGTCCCCGAAAACGAAGCCGCCGAAGTCGCCACCTGGGTCTCGAAATCCGGCCTGAAAACCAACCCCGGCACCCAAGCCCTCGAAGACGCCGCCTGCCTGGTTTTCCTCGAAAACGAAATCAGCGCCTTCGCCGCCCAGCACGCCGATTACCCACGCGAAAAGTTCGTCGATATTATCCGCAAAACTTGGCGCAAAATGTCCCCCCGCGCCCAGGCCCTCGCCCGCTCCCTCGACCTCCCCCCCGCCATCGCCGCCCTCGTCCGCGAAGCAACCTCCTAGCTGGAACCGCGCCACCCACGACGCGCCACGGCGCCCCCCCCGCATTCCTTCGCGCCGCGTATCCGGAATCGAATTACTTCTTCTGATCCACCCCAACTGCGCCGGCAACCGCCCGACACCACGGCCGATCGGCCCACTTACCCGCCCAACAACCGCTCGCCCATCTCCCGCAGCCGCTCCCGCAGCGGCTCGCCCCGCGCCGAAAACTCCCGCTGCTTGCGCTCATACTCCGCGCGCCCCGCCGGCGTCTCGATCGCGATCGGCTCGAAACCCAGCGCGCGCAAGTCATACGGACTCGCCCGCATGTCCACCTCCCGGATATCCCGCGCCAGCTCGAAACAATCCGCGATCAACTCGCCCGGCGTCCACGGCGTCAGTTTGAACGCCCACTTATACAAATCCATGTTCGCGTGCAGACACCCGCGCTGCTCGTTCCGCAACATCCCCTCGCGCGTCAGCTCCGCCCGGTTCAGCGGCCGCGCCGCGTCCGTGAAAAACCGATACGCGTCGAAATGCGAGCAACACACCACGCTGCCTTCCACGATCCGCGCCAGCTCCTCCGGCGAAAACCGCAGCGGCCACGCATTGTGCCGCACCTGCTCCGGTGTCTGCCGATACACCATCGCCCATTCGTGCAGTCCGAAACACCCGAAGAACGCCGGCCGCTCCCGCATCGCCTCCAACAACTCCACCAGCCACCGCACAAACGTCTTCCGCTTCTCCGGCAACGCGGCCACCTCCACGCCGCCGTCCACCTCGCGGTATTCCTCCCACCGTAAAAAACTCCCGCGCGCCGTCGCCCGCCAGCACCACGTCCGGCCCCGGATGCCACCGCCGCAACCACGCCGGCCGGAACGCATAGTAACTGAACAAAAAATCATACACCGGATGCTTCTCGCCGCGCCCCGCCCGCTCCTGCTGCGGATCCGTCCACACCCGCACCCGCGCCTCGTGCGCCGCCTGCCGCCCGCGCCACTCCGCCTCGTCCAAAACCACTTTCTCCACCACCTTCATTTCAGTCCTTTTGCGCCTTCTGCGCCTCTTTGCGGCCCTTCACCCCGCCGTTGCACCGCGCTGCCGCACCGCCTCGAACAACGTGATGATCGTCGCCATCGCCACGTTCAACGAATCCGCCTGCCCCGCCATCGGTATCCGCACCGGCACGTCACAATTCTTCAGCCAGAACTCGCTCAACCCATACTGCTCGCTGCCCATCACCACCGCGAGAGCCCCGCGCAGATCGACGTCCGAGTAAATCCTCTCCGCCGCCGGCGTCGTCGCCACCGTTTGGATACGCTTTTCCTTCAACCACGCCAGCACCCGCGCGCTTTCCTCGACCACCAGCGGCACCGAAAACAGCACGCCGGTGGACGCCCGCACGACGTTCGGATTGAAGATATCCGTCACCGGATCGCACACGATCACCGCGTCGCACCCCGCCGCATCCGCGCTCCGCAAAATCGTCCCGAGATTCCCCGGCTTCTCGATCGCCTCGACCACCAACAAAAACGGCTCCGCCTTCAATCTCAGCTCTTCCAACGTCCGCTTCCACTGCGGCGCCACCGCCAGCAGCCCATCCGGCCGCTCGCGATACGCCACCTTCGCGAACGCCTCCTTCGACAATTCCACGACCTGCGCCCCCGCCGCCCGCGCCCGCTCGATCAACGCCGGCTCGTTTTCGCCCAGAAACCACTCCCGCGAAAAATACAGCTCCTTCAACGCCACGCTCTTTTCCAGCGCCCGCCGGATCTCCCGATATCCCTCCACCAAAAACACCCCCGCCTCATCCCGCGGCCGCCGGTCGCGCAGCTTCACGAGCTGCTTCACGCGCGGATTCTGCAAACTGGATATCTTCTCGATCACGTTCGCAGGAGGAGACCACGAAACACACGAAACACACGAAAGAAAACCGGCTCGTTTAAGCTCCTTTCGTGTATTTCGTGTGTTTCGTGGTTAAGAAAAAGAAGAAGTTCAACGACCAGCCATTCGCGTATCACCAGGAGATCGAGCTCGAGATCACCACGCTCACCAACCTCGGCTCCGGCCTCGGCCGCGTCCCGCTGCCCACCTCTCAACTCTCATCCCTCGACTCTCAACCAACGACCCACCCGCCGTCCGGCGGATGGGTCGTCATGGTCCCGTTCACACTCCCCGGCGAACGCGTCCGCGCCCGCGTCTTCCGCAACCACAAGAATTTCTCCGAAGCCGACCTCCTCTCCGTCCTCACGCCCTCGCCCCACCGCGTCGCGCCCGGCTGCCCGCTCTTCGGCCGCTGCGGCGGCTGCCAGTATCAACATCTCGACTACACCCAACAGCTTCACTGGAAACGCCAGCAGGTCGCCGAGCTCCTCCAACACATGGCCGGCGTCACCTTCGACGTCGCCCCCGTCATCGCCTCCCCGCGCCCCTACGGCTACCGCTCCAAAATCACCCCTCACTTCCACCCGCCGAGAAACCGGCCCATCCCTCCCGCCGCACCGCTCGCCTCCACCGATCCCACCGTCGCCTCCCAGGAGACCACCGTCCCCGCCGCCGTCTCCTCCACCCAAAACCCGGAACCCCAAACCCAAAATCCTTCCGCCTTCCCCATCGGCTTCCTGCGCCAAGGCACGCGTTTCGACATCATCGACATCCCGCGTTGCCCCATCGCCACCGATGCCATCAACGAAAAACTCACCGCAGTCCGCGCCCGCGTCCACGCTCAGCGCGACACCTACACCCGCGGCGCCACACTCCTCCTCCGCGACGCCTCCGGCACCGTCACCACCGACTACGACGCCATCATCACCGAAGAGATCGCCCTTCCACCGCCGCCGTCCTCTCAACCCTCGACCCTCAACGCTCAACCCGCAGCGGCACAGCCGCTGCGCCTCCACTTCCTCGCCCGCGATTTTTTTCAAAACAACCCCTTCATCCTTCCCGCCTTCGTCGCCTACGTCCGTGACCAAGCCGCCGCCACCGGCGCGCGCTTCCTCGTAGACGCCTACTGCGGCAGCGGGCTCTTCGCCCTCGCCTCCGCGCCCTCCTTCGAACGCGTCGCCGGCGTCGAAATCAGCGAATCCTCCATCCGCTTCGCCCGCGAAAACGCCGCCGCGAATCACATCGCCAACGCCACCTTCCTCGCCGGCGACGCCTCCGCGATCTTCGCCGGCCTCACGTTTCCGCCCGCCGACTCCGTCGTCATCATCGACCCGCCGCGCAAGGGCTGCGACCAAGCCTTCCTCCAACAACTCTTCGCCTTCGGCCCGCGCGCCGTCGTCTACGTTTCCTGCGACCCCGCCACGCAAATGCGCGACCTCCGCGACTTCCTCGCCGCCGGCTACCGGCTCACCGCCGTCCAGCCTTTCGACCTCTTCCCCCAAACGCGCCACCTCGAGTGCGTCATCACCCTCACGCGTTGAGCGCCCTCCCGCCCAACCCCTCTCCCCGCGAACCTCCGCCGCGCTCCTTTGCCTGACTCGCCGCGCCCCTTCCTCCGCCGCTACGCTTGGCCCGCCGTCTACCTGACGCTGGCCCTCGCCTTCTTCGCGCTGCTCGCTCGCTACCACCACCCCGTCTACGGGTTCACTTCCCTCTTCCAACTCGACGCCTCTCAGGAGTCCGTGATGCTNCCGGCGCTGCGCGAACGCCCGGTCTACGTTTACCACGACAAAGGCGGCTACGACGGCATGTTCTACGCGCAGCTCGCCCTGAGCCCGCTGCTTCGCGATCCGGCGTTGCGCCCGGCCCTCGACGACCTGCCCTATCGCGCCCGCCGCATCCTCGGCAGCGCGGCCGCCTGGCTCGCCGGCTTCGGCCGCCCTGACCGCGTGCTCGACGCCTACGCCTTGCTCAATCCGTTCTGCTGGTGCGCCCTCGCGCTCCTCCTGCTCCGCGTCTTCCCACCCCGTTCTCTCCACGACGCCGTGCGCTGGGCCGGCCTGCTTTTCTCCGCCGGCGCACTCGGCAGCGTTCGCCTCGCCCTGACCGATTTGCCCGCCCTTCTGCTCATCGCCGCCACAGGCCTCCTGATAACCCGCTCCCACGGCCGCGGCGCCGCCGGCTTCCTCGCCGCCGCCGCCCTCACACGCGAATCCGCGCTCGCCGCACTCCCCGCTCTCGCGAATCGCAAACTCAGCACCACCGCCGTTCACCTCCTCATCGCCCTCACACCGATCGCACTCTGGGTCGCCTACGTGCGCTGGGTCGCCGGCGCCTCGGCCGGACTCGGCAACATCGGCTGGCCCGGCGCCGCCTTCATCCAAAAATGGACCGTGACGTTCGGCGACATCGGCAACGAAGCCTTCCCGCTCGTCCCCTGGCTCACGCTCGCCTCCCTCGTCGGCCTCACCGTTCAAGCCGCCTGGACGCTCCTCCGCCCCGCCTGGAAAAACCCTTGGTGGCGCATCGCCGCCGGCAACGTCGCCCTGCTGCTCTGCCTCGGCCCCGCGCCTTGGGGCGGCTACCCCGACGCCGCCGCCCGCGTGCTGCTGCCGCTTCATCTTGCGTTCAACATCCTCGCGCCGCGCACCCGCGCCGGCCTCGCCCTCCTCGTGCTCGGCAACCTCAGCCTTTTCGCCGGCCTCGACCAAATCAAAAACGCCCCGTCCTACCCGCGCGAACTCGCCGCCCACCGCTCCGAAAACGCCGCGTTCATCGCCCAAGCCGGCGACGGCTGGCACGGCGTCGAACGCCGCGGCGCACGCCGCTGGTCCTGGGCCTCCGGCACCGCCACGCTCCAGCTCAACGCCTGGCGCGCCCCCGCGCAGCCCACGGCTCTCGAATTCCGCCTGAGCGCACTTTCCCCCCGCACGATCACCATTCGCCACGGCGAAACCCTCCTCTGGTCTGGCCAAGTCGACCAACAACCCGTCCCCGTGCGCCTCACGCTCCCCGCGTGGTCCGCCGACGCCACCGAACTGGTCTTCACGACCGACCAGCCCGGCACGCCGGAAACCGCCGCGCCCGACGCCCGCCGGCTCGCGTTCTCGATCAGCGACGTCGCCTTTCGGCCCTGATCCTCACCGAAACTCCATCCACTCGCTCGACGAATACTCCTCCGTCAGCCCGCTGACTTCGTCCTCGTTCAACTCCGGCCACGGCACCGCCTCCGCCATCCCGCCCAGCGCCCGCGCAAGCAGCTCCGCGAAATCCTCGCGCAGCTTCTCCTCATCGATCGTCCGGACCAGCGACGGCCGCCACAGCGAGCCCTGCATCAACAGCCCGTGCTTGTTCCGCTTCTGCGCCGCGCCCGCGATCTTCTCGCCCGTCGTCGTGTTCACGACGTCATACAGCTCCGCCCGTTGAAAACACACGCCCGGCCCCAGCGGCCCGTTCGCATGCGGCGGATCCGGCTGCTGCTTCGTCGCCGCCGGCACCTCCTGCCGCCGCAACGCCTCCGCCAGGCACTCGTGCACCTCGCGATAACTCTGCGTCGCCCGCATGTCCTCCAGCGGATGCCCCCGCGGAATCACCAGCGAAAACGTCCAGTCGTCACGATGGTCCACCACGCCGCCCCCCGTCGGACGCCGGCACACATCGAACCGCTCCCCCGCCGGCAACTGCTCCCGCACGAACGCGATCTTCTGGCTGTATCCAAACGTAAACGACGGCCCCCGCCACCCGTAGTGCCGAAACCGCGGCACAGCCGCGCGCGGATACCGCTGCAACAGCAGGAAATCCAACGCCATGTTCTCCGCCGCACCGCCGACCCGTGTCGGCAAAACATCCAGATTCATCCCCCGAGAAAACCCGCCACCGCCCAAAAGCCAATACCGCCTCCAACCCAAAACCCAGAACCCGCCCTCACCCCACCGCCCATTCCCACATCTTCTTCACCCCTTCCACGCCCAACACCCCCACCGCCGCAAAATACGCCGCCCCCAGCAGAAACACGAAATACCCGCCCACGATAAACCACCCGTCCCGCTCCAGCAGCCCCGCCGCCAACAGCAAAATGCTGAACGCCGGCAGCACATTGCTCATCGGCACCGGCAACGGCAGCAACAACAGCAGCGCATTGATCAAAATCGGCACCGCATGCACCTGCTGCGCCGCCGCCGACCGCGTCATCCACAACACCCGCGGCCGCAGAAAATACTCGAAGCCCCGCAAAATCTTCCGCGCCGCCGCAAACACCTTCGCAAACAACTTCGGCGACAACCGCGTATCCAACAACCTCGCCGGCAGCCACGGCTTCTGCCCCAACGCCAGCCGCGCCCCGATCAACGCAATCACCAGCCCGAACGGCGTCGACAGCCCCGGTAGCGGAATCGGCGTCGAAAACGGCAGCGCCAGCAGCATCACCAGCAACACGTAGCCGCGCCCGTGCATCACCGCCAGCACCTCGCGCAGCGTCACGTTCTCCACCTCGAACTCCTTCACGATCAGCCCGAGATCGTCCGACAACTTTCGCGGCACCGCCGGTCCGATCCGCACGTCCTGCCCGCTCAGCGGCGCGCTCGTTTGCGCCTCCGCCTCTCCGCGCGAATCACGTGCCTCGGGTGTTGCCATAAAGCTCGATATGCAGCCGGTGCGCATATCGATAGCCCCGCGCCTTGCACAGTTCCCCCAACCAAGCCGCCCGGCCCCGAATCGTCTCCAGCGTCGTCCCCTCCGGCATCAGAAACACCCGGCTCCGCGGAATATCCCGCCCCAACGACGCCAGCATCCCCTCCATCTCTTCCACGTCCTCCGGCCGCGAAATCACGAACTTGAACTGATACGTGTAACGATCCACCCACGCCCGCACCACGTCCGGCTGCCAGCGCAACTGCTCGTGCTTCTTCCGCCACGCCAGGTTCAACCGCTCGTCCGGCGCCGAGTTCAACAGCTTCGGCGACAACGACGCCAGATCGCACGCGATCCCGCCCGGCGCCACCGTCGCCGCCGTCTCGATCGTGATGTGATGTCCCAGCTTCTTGATCTCGTCCGCCAACACCCGGATGTCCTTCGCAATCATCGGCTCGCCGCCCGTCAGCACCACATGCCGCGCCGCCGGATGATTTTGGATCTCGCCCAAAATCTCCGCCACCGTCCGCTTCTCGCCCTCCGGATTCCACGACGCATACGGCGTGTCGCACCAGTTGCACCGCAGATTGCACCCGCTCGCGCGCACGAACACCGACGGCACGCCCGTCAGCGCCCCTTCGCCCTGCAACGAATAAAATATCTCCGAGACCAGCATTCGCTCCCCCGCGAATCGCCCCAAACCGCCCGAACCTCAAACCGAATTTCCAACCCTTGGCGGGCGTCGCTCCGTCTCCGCCGCGTTTACGCGTCTTTCCTCTCCGCCTCAAAAACCATTCCGGCCACGACGCAAAGCGCACGCCTGCGCTTCCGCCGTGGCCGGGTTGATCTCCCGCAGGTCCAAAACCGCTCACCGCTTCAACGGCCGGTCGATGTTCTCCTCAATCGCACCCGTCATCTGCTCCGTCTGCGCATGCCCCTCCGGCTTCGGCGGCGCCAACACCGGCTCTCCGCCCACCGGCGCCCCGCGCACAAACGAAAACGTCCCCTTGCCATCCGGCGACGGCCCCGTCGTCCAACGCTGCTGCGGATCCTCCGCCGGCTCGCGCTGCGTCGACACAAACGCATACGCCACGTCGTTCTTCTGCAGCTCCTCCGGAAACGAATTCGGGATCGGCAACACATTCTGCAGCCCGCCCAAATCCTCGAGCACCGCCAGCCACTGGTTCTGATGCATCGTGTCGCGCGCGATCAGAAACGACAGCATGTCCTTCATCCCCGGATCGTCCGTCGCCTCGTAAAGCCGCGTCGCCAGCACGCGCCCCGTCGATTCCGCCATCACATTCGCATACATGTCCGCCGCGATGTTTCCGCTCGCCACGACCCACGAGCCGTTGAACGGCACCCCGTTCGCATCCGCCGCCATCGCCGCCAACCCCGTCGACAACACATGCCGCGGATCCATTCCGCCGAGCACCGCATTCACCACCGGATGCAACGCCGCATTCGCCTTCGTCTCCGTCGGCGCGCCTTCGAGATTCAACGCCACCGCCGTCGCCAGCATCTCGATGTGGCTGATTTCCTCCGTGCCCGTCTCGAGTAACATGTCGCGATACTTCGCGGGGCCGCGACACCCCCACGCCTGAAACAAATACTGCAGGCATACGCGCATCTCGCCTTCGACGCCGCCGATCGCCTGTTGAAGCATCTTCGCGAAATGCGGATTCGGCTTATCGACGCGGACGCGATACTGGAGCTTTCGATCGTGATAAAACATAACTGAACGGTTTCTTTGGGTTGCAGTGAAGGGTGCCGCCGGAACGCGACCCACGAGTCGCACCGTAGCCCGCCCCGTTCGCTTGCGATAGCGGTGACGTCCTTCATCGCGCCGTCCGGTCAACGCGACGCCCCGCATGGGATGTTTTCGCCAAAACCGCAGGAATCGTTGGACGCCCGCCGACGCACCGCTTCCTCCCCCGGCGCCGGGAGCCCGCCGGATGGCCGCACCCGCCGATCAAGCTACGTTTCGGCCAACCCAAAAAAACACCCATGCGCCCCGCCTCCCATTTCGAAATCGCCCCCGGCCTCACCGGCTTCCGCTCCGTGATGGTCAACTTTTTCTTCGTCAGTCCGCTCGACGCCCCCAAGCACTGGGTCCTCGTCGACGCCGGCCTCCGCGGCTGCGGCCCCCGCATTGTCCGCGAAGCCGCCCTCCGCTTCGGCGCCGACCAGCCCCCGCAAGCCATCCTTCTCACGCACGGCCATTTCGATCACGTCGGCGCCCTCCCGTGGCTCCTCCAACACTGGACCGTTCCCGTCTACGCCCACCCCGCCGAACTCCCCTTCATCAACCAACTCCAACTCTACCCGCCGCCCGATCCCACCGTCGGCGGCGGCCTCATGGCGCTCAGCTCCCCCGCCTACCCCCGCAGCTCCGCCCACCTGCCCACCCCCGCCGCCGCACTGCCCGCCGACGGCTCCGTTCCCGGACTTCCCGGCTGGAAATGGATTCCCACGCCCGGCCACTCCCCCGGACACATCTCCCTCTGGCGCGAACTCGACCGCGTGCTCATCACCGGCGACGCCCTCATCAGCACCCGCCAGGAATCCGCGCTCGCCGTCTGGCGCCAGACCCTCGAGGTCCGCCCGCCGCCCGCGTATTTCACCCCCGACTGGCGCGCCGCCTACGAATCCCTCCGCCGCCTGCGCGCCCTCAACCCCGCCATCGCCGCCACCGGCCACGGCCTCCCCCTCCGCCGCGACGGTTGGCTCCAAGAATTGGATACACTGCTCTCCGACTTCGACCACCGCGGCCTCCCCCGCCACGGCCGCTACGTCGCCCAAACCTGGCCCCACCCCACCCCCGCCTAAACTTCCCCCGCGCCCCACGCGCTTCCCGTGCCCGCCCACCCTCGCTGGTCCAACCGCCTCGCCTTCGCCCAAGGCGTTTTCTACGTGCTCACCGGTCTCTGGCCCCTATTTCATCTCCCTAGTTTCGAACGGGTTACCGGTCCAAAAACCGACGACTGGCTCGTCCAAACCGTCGGCGCTCTCCTCGCCACCTTCGGCGCCGTCCTCACCCTCGCCGCCGCCCGCCAGCGGCTCACCCCCGAATGGCGCGTGCTCGCCGCGGGCTTCGCCCTCGCGCTCGCCGCCATCGATATCGTTTTCGTCTCCCGCGACGTCATCTCCCCGATCTACCTCGCCGACGCCGTGGTGGACGATCTCCCTCGCCCTCGCTTGGTGGGCCACCCGCCCCCACCTCCGCTCCGCGCGCGTTTGACGGCGAATTACCAAAACTTTGCCAGCACTTTGCTCCTTTGTAGCTGACTAACGAAGGCGCCCCAGGCGTTCGCCCGGCCTCAACCGCACGCAACCGTGTCCCCCGTCGCGCCGACTCCGCGTGTCCGCATTCCCGGCCTGTTCGCCGGTCCCGCCTGCTCGTTGCTGCTCCTGCTCGCCCCCGCCGCGTCCGCCCAGTCCTTCCCTTCCGCCCACGAGCTCAAGACAATGAGCCTCGACGACTTGCTCGAAGTTCAAGTCATCTCCGTCTCCCGCACCCCCGAGGACTGGCGCACCACCCCCACCGCCATCAACGTCCTCACCGCCGAAGACATCCGCCGCTCGAGCGCCGTCCGCCTCGCCGACATCTTCCGCATCGCCCCCGGCTTTCACGTCGGCCGCAACGCCGGCAGCGAATACGCCATCAACGCCCGCGGCTTCAGCAGCGCCGTCGGCAACAAGATGGAAGTCCTCATGGACGGCCGCAGCCTCTACACCCCGCTCTTCGCCGGCGTCGCGTGGAACGTCCAGGACACCCTCCTCCTGGACATCGCCCGCATAGAAACCGTCCGCGGCCCCGGCGCCGCCCTCTGGGGCGCCAACGCCGTCAACGGCGTCATCAACATCGTCACCAAATCCGCCGACGAAACCCAAGGCCTCCTCGTCACCGGCGGCGCCGGCAACGAGGAACGCGCCTTCGCCGCCCTCCGCTACGGCGACAAACTCGGCGTCGACACCTACTACCGAGCCTACCTGAAACACGTCGAACGCGACGACCTCATCCTGCCCGACGGCTCGTCCGCCCACGACGCCCTCCGCCAAACCCAAGCCGGCTTCCGCCTCGATTCCTACCCCTCCGCCGCCGACCACTTCACCGCCCAGGGCGAACTCTACTTCAACCGCACCGACCTCCTCACCGGCTCCCACTCCCGCAACGAAGGCGGCAGCCTCCTCGGCCGCTGGACCCACGGCTTCGGCACCGGCTCCGAATTCCAACTCCAAGCCTACTACCAGAACGACATCCGCGACGTCCCCGCCCTCTTCTACGAAGACCGCCACACCGCCGAACTCGAGCTCTTCTACCGCTCCGAACCCGCCCCCTGCCACCAACTCGTCCTCGGCGCCCACTACCGCTACTCGCACGACCGCACCGGCAACGGCCGCCCCTACGTCTTCGACCCGCCCCGCCGCACCCTCCACCTCGTCGGCGGCTTCATCCAGGACGACATCACCCTCGTCCCCCACCGCCTCCTCCTCTCCCTCGGCTCCAAATTCGAGCACAACGATTTCACCGGCTTCGAAATGCAGCCCAAGCTCGCCCTCGCCTTCCACCCGTCGAAACAACACACGCTCTGGGCCTCCGTCTCCCGCGCCGTCCGCACGCCCACCCGCGCCGAAGACGACGCCCGCTACCTCCCCGACTACAACGCCGGCGCAGCCCTCTTCCGCGGCGATCGCGACTTCACCTCCGAAACCCTCGTCGCCTTCGAAACCGGCTACCGCGTCCAACCCCGCGACAACCTCTTCATCGACCTCGCCCTCTTCTTCAACCGCTACGACGACCTTCGCACCTTCTCCTTCGAACCGCCCGTCGACGTGCTCGTCCTCCGCAACCGCCGCGAAGGCGACACCCGCGGCGGCGAACTGATCGTCACCTGGCAGCCCGCCGCCTGGTGGCGCCTCACCGCCAGCTACGCCTACATCGACGAACATCTTTACTTCGAACCCGGCGTGATCGACCCCACCGACGGTTTCTTCGAAACCAACGACGCCCCGCACCTCGCCAAACTCACCTCCGCCCTCAACCTCCGCGGCGGCTTCGAAATCGATTTCACCCTCCGCTACGTCGACCGCCTCCCCAACCCCTACGTGCCCAGCTACGTCGAACTCGACCTCCGCCTCGCCTGGCGCCCCAACGACCGACTCGAGCTCGCCGTCGTCGGCCGCAATCTCCTCGACGCCAGCCATCCCGAATTCAGCGCCGCCGCCAGCCCGGTCGAACTCCAGCGCGGCGGCTACCTCCAAGCCACCTGGCACTACTGAACCGCCGCACTGCGGATCCAGCTGTGGGAGAGGCTTTACGCCCCGACCCGCTCCCTCACTTTGCCTTCATGACTTTCGAACACTTCGCCCTCAACGTCCCCGACGCCCGCGCCCACGCCCGCTGGTATGTCGATCACCTCGGCTTCACCGTCGCCCGCCGCCGCGACGACGCGCCCTTCACCCACTTCCTCGCCGACGACTCCGGCCTCGTCATCATCGAACTCTACACCAACCCCGCCGCGCCCATCCCCGACTACGCCGCCGCTCCCCCGCTTTGCTTCCATTTCGCCGTCATCAGCCGCGACGCCGCCGCCGACCGCGCCCGCCTCGAAACCGCCGGCGCCACCTTCGCCGTCGAAGACCTTCTCCCCGACGGCTCTCGCCTCATCATGCTCCGCGATCCCTGGGGCGTTCCGCTCCAACTCTGCCAGCGCGCCACGCCGCTCCCGTCGCCCGCCTCGTAGCGGAACGCGTGAGCGTCTCGCCGCGCTCCCGTATCCACCCTCTGGGCACGACTTCGCTCCGCCCGCGGTCGTTCACGACCGCCCTCAACAACGCCGCAAACATCGGCGTGAGCTGCTCCGCGCCAAACGTCGTCAGGTGCTGGTAATCGTAATACAACGGCCGCCCCCCCAGCTCCGCGACGCACCGCGCCTCGCGCGACAAATACGGAATCGGATCCAGCACCAACACTCCCGGCACCGCCGCCCGCACGCGATCTATGATCTCGTTCGATCGCCGCGTCGCCTTCTCGTGCACCTCCACCGGCACGCCGACGTCCTCCACCTCGTCCCCCAACAGCTCCGCGCGCGCCAGCGCCTTCGGGATGTCCTTCTGCTGCGACGCCACCTGACGCATCACCCCCACGGATACACCGAGCCCCCGCACCCGCTCCACCGTCGCACGCAAGCTCTCCTCGTCCTCCGGCTCGCGCAGCACTTTCTCCCAACGCGACGCCAACACGACCACCGTCGGCCGCATCCGCTCGATCCACCGGAACACCGCCTCGTTGTGCTCCCGCACCTCCTCCTCGCCCCAATCCAGCAGCGACGCCGTCTCCGACCGGCTCGCCCGCCAGCCGCGCACCCCAAGCTGTCGGCACATCTCCTCCACCGCCGGCGACACCACGCGCGCATGACTGTCGCCCCACACCAACACCGTCGGCCCACTCCGCACCGCCGGATCGCCCAGCGCCGGCAACGCCCCCGCTTCCGCCTCCTCCGTCGTCAAATCCGCCTCCTCCACGTCGGGCCGATCTTCATACGCCGCCGCATACTCCACGATCTTCGGCGGAAAACGCCCCGGCAGCCCTTCGCTCGCCACGATCGCCGCACTCACGCCGATCATCGCCGCGCTCGCCGCCACCGCCCGCCACACCAATGGCCGCATCGCTCCCCGCCCGCGCCGCGCGCGAAACGGCGTTTCGACATAACGCCACGACAACCACGCGAGCCCGAAACTCACCACCACCACCGCCACGCGCATCACGAGCGGACTGTGCAGTCCCGTGAACCAGTAATGCGAAAACACCTTCACCGGCCAGTGCCACAGATACAGCGAATACGACACCCACCCCACCCACACCAACGGCCGCCACGACAGCCACCGCTTCACGCCCGACCGCTCGCCCGCCGTCGACCAGATCACCAACACCGCCCCCAAACACGGCGGCACCGCCAGCAATCCCGGAAACGGCGTGTCCGCATCATAAATCGCCACCGCCCCGCCGATCATCCCCAGCCCCGCCCAACCCGTCCACGCCCGCGCCGACTCCGGCAGCGGCAGCCGCCCGCCATTCAACGCCAGCAACGCCCCCGCCGCCAATTCCCACGCCCGCGTCGGCAACAGATAAAACGTCCCCTGCGGAAACGCCCACACGCCCACCACGCTCAACATCAACGACACGACCGCGATCGCCCCCACCACCGCCACCTTCACGCGCTCCGACCGCCGCTGCAGCCCGAGCAGCAAAAACGGAAACACCAGGTAAAACTGCTCCTCCACCGCCAACGACCAGAAGTGCAGCAACGGCTTCGTGTCCGCCGGCCGCTCGAAATAACCCGTCGTCTGGTGGAAATACACATTCGCCGACAACAACGCCTGCGCGATCGCCGACTCCCCCAGCTGCTCGAAATCCCCCGGCAGCATCAGAAAGAATCCCAGCACCAACGACACCGCCACCGTCACCATCGCCGCCGGCATGATCCGCCGAATGCGCCGCTCCCAAAACTCGCGCAGCGAAAACGTCCCCGCCGCCATGTCCGCCGCGATCAGCGCCGTGATCAGATAACCCGAAATCACGAAAAACACGTCCACGCCCACGTATCCACCGTGGAACTTCAATCCACTGTGGAAGAACACCACCGGCAACACGGCCAGCGCCCGCAACCCATCGATCTCCGGCCGATACGCAATCCGAGCCATACGCGCGCGTGTGACACTCTGCCGCCAACTTCGCCCATGGGGATTCGCCGCCATCGTCGGCGCCGCTTCTTTTTCCAGTCGACCGCCCGGCATCTCCCCACCTCCCGTGGGGCGCTTCTCGCCCGCGCACCGGGAAAACCCCGCCCGCTCTACGCTCTCCGGCTCACCTGCCCGCGCACCGCGATCGTCTCCGCGCCAAATTGCGCCAGCGCCCACGGCAGCCACCCGCGCGCCGCTCGCGCCGCCGCCACCAACCGCCCCGCCGCCGCACGCAGATTCCGCCGCTTCAATTCCAACGTCGCGTGCGAGAGCCACGCCGCGCCCACCGCCGCCGCCACTTTCCGTTTCCATCCCGCCACTTCGCGCGGCGGCCGATACCGTTCCGCAATCGCTCGCACCAGCCGCTCCACTTCGTCCCAGTCGGTCGCACCGTCATCGTAGCGCAGCCAAAAGTCCCGCAGCGCCACCATCTGCTCGCGCGTGACCTCCAGCCCGCAGGTGCGCCGGATTTCGTCCTGACACGCCCGCAGGCTCCACTCCGCATAGCGAAACGGATTCTGCTTCGTCACCGAATTCGGATTCGCCGCACGCCAAAGATAAAGCGGCTCCGGCACCACCCGGCACTTCGCCACACGAATCATCCGAATCCACAAATCCGTCGCCTCGCTCAGATGATAATCTTCGCGATATCCGCCCAGCTCCCGCACGAGTTTCGCCGGATACATCACCTGCCCGTGCGCGTTCAGCCGGTTGTAGAACAACAGGAAAAACGGCAGCAGCTCCTGCTGAAAACAAATCCCCCGCCACCCCGGCCGGCGACGCTCGTCCGCGTCGATCACGTCGAACGGACACGTCACCAACCCCACGTCCGCATCCGCCTTCGCCGCCGCCATCTGCCGCTCGAATCGCGTCGGCAGCGAGATGTCGTCGGCATCCATGCGCGCGATCCACTCCGCGCGTGCCAGCGACAGCGCGCGATTCAACGACTTCACCACGCCGAGATTCCGCTCGTTCGGACAACTGCGGATCCGCGCGTCCCGCGCCGCATGCTGCTCGATCAACGCCCGCGTGCCGTCCGTCGATCCGTCGTCGACGATGATGAACTCGAAATCCCGCCACGTTTGCCGCAGCACGCTCTCGATCGCCGCCGCCACATACCGCTCCGCGTTGTAGGCCGGCATGATCACCGACAGCGCCGGCGTCTCCGCAATCCGGATACCGCAATAACCGTTCGCTCCCGCCGCCGCGCTCCGCCGCCGGCGCAGCGTCGCGAGCTTCGCCCGCGCCCGCCAAATGTTGCGCTGCACGTGATGCGCATAGAGCGTCCGCCCGCACTGCCGCAGCGAAAACGGCTGCTTCCCCACGAAGCGCACGTGTGGAAGATGAGCGAGGCTGTGCTCGTGGATCGCCTCGTTCTTGAAATACGCATTCCGATAAAACCACACCTCGCGCCCCATCATCGCGCCCGTGATCGCCGCATGCGTGCGATCCGTGTGAATCACCGCGTGCCGCGCCACGAAATCGAGCAACGCCTCCGGCTGCGTGTCGGGTCCGCGCGAAACATCCAGCGCCTCCGCAATCCGCGGCCGCCGGTCGAACACCGCCTCCGCATCGCGCCGAAACACCGCCCCGACCCCCGCATGCGTGCGCTGCGCCCATTCCCGCAGATCCGCCCAGAACGCCAGATCGTGCGACAACAGCACCTGCCGCGCCCGCGGGCGCGCCGCCGTCACCGCCGCGAAACTCCGCCGCTCCCGGCAAAACACCACAAACCGCTCGTCCCACGTGCGCAGAAACCGCCGCACCCGCCCGCAAGTGAGATCGAACGACGCCGGCAAAATGACGACCTCGCCGACCTGCGACGCATAGCGTTCCACCACGTCCACCAGCGTGTGCGTTCCATGACAAAACGCGCCGCAACCAAAGACGAGCAGCGCATCACCGTGAACCTTACGCGGCGCTTCCGCTTCGCGAATCTCGGTCCACTCCAGACCCAGCGCCCCGAACAACCGCCGCCCGCCCATGTGAATCACGCCGTCGCCGCGATTGCCGCGGTTGAACAGCGCGATCACCCGCTTGCCGCGCAGCGCGCCCAGCACCGAGACGAGCACCGGGTCAAACGGCACGACCGCCGGCACGATGCCGATGGCCGCGTCCGCCGGCGTGTGGGCCGGAAGCGCCGACGAGGGTCGGAAACTGAATTCGCTTGGATGCATTCGGAGGCGAGCGCACCCAACGATGAGTCAGGCGCGTTAGGAACCGGACGTGCCCCCTTTATCCTGGCGCCAGGATGGGAGCATCCAAAGCGGTCGACCGCGTTTCCCGTCAGAGGTAAGGCAGCCATCCCTCTCAACGCGGCCAACAAGCTTTTAGCCCGCCTTTTAGTAGGCCTGAACCGCTCAACGTTCCGGCAATTTGCGATCTCGGGAATTGCCGCAGCCGGTTTTCAGGGACTCCCGCCGGTTTTTGACGATCCATTCCAAAACGCCGCGTATCCATCTTCCCAGCACAGCCGGCGAACCCGTGAAAACGAAAAAAAAACGCAGGCCCGAAGACCTGCGTTTTGCAAAGAGGCGGACGCTCGGCTCGCGTTACACCGCCAGCTCGGGCCGGGTCGGCTCGGGCCAGTCGACGTGGAAGAACTTCCCGCGCGGCTGATCGACGCGCTCGTAGGTGTGCGCGCCGAAGTAGTCGCGTTGCGCCTGAAGCAGATTCGCCGGCAGGCGGGCCGAGCGATAGCTGTCGTAGTAAGCGAGAGCCGACGCAAACGTCGGCGCCGGCACGCCGCACTCGGCCGCGAGCGACACGACCTTGCGCCAGTTTTCCTGCGCCTTCTTCACGGTCTTGTTGAAATACGGATCGAGCAGCAGGTTCGCGAGGTTCGGGTTGCGCGCATACGCCTCGGTGATCTTCTGCAGGAACGCCGCCCGGATGATGCAACCGCCGCGCCAGATCTGCGCGATCTGGCCGAAATCGAGCTTCCAGTTGTATTCCTTCTGCGCGGTGCGCATGAGCTGAAAACCCTGCGCATACGAACAGATCTTTGAGCAGTAGAGTGCGTCGTGAATCGCGGCGATGAGCGCCTTCTTCGAGCCGCGGTATTTCTTGCCCGGGCCTTTCAGGATCTTCGAAGCGGCGACCCGCTCGTCCTTGATGGCGGAGATGCAGCGCGCGAACACCGCCTCGGCGATCGTCGGCGCCGGCACGCCCATATCGAGCGCGTTGGTCGAGGTCCATTTGCCGGTGCCTTTCTGACCAGCGGTGTCGAGGACGACGTCGACGAACGCCTTCTTTTTCGTCTTCGGATCCTTCTGCTTGAGGATGTCGGCCGTGATCTCGATCAGGAAGCTGTCGAGCGCGCCTTCGTTCCACTCCGAGAAAATCGCGCCCATCTCGGCCGGCTTCAGGCCGAGCAAACCGGACATCAGCGAGTAGGCCTCACAGATCATCTGCATGTCGCCATACTCGATGCCGTTGTGGATCATCTTCACGTAGTGACCCGCGCCGTTCTCACCGATGTAGGTCGCGCAAGGCACNCCGCCCTTCACCGGCTTGCCGGGCGCCGCCCCCGTGAGCGGCTTGCCGGTCTTCGCGTCGACCTTTGCGGCGATCGCGTTCCAGATCGGCTGAAGTTCCTTGTAAGCCTTCTTGTCGCCACCGGGCATGAGCGACGGACCGAAACGCGCGCCTTCTTCGCCGCCGGAGACGCCGGACCCGATGAAGCGCAGGCCTTTTTCACGCAGCGTTTTCTCGCGGCGAATGGTGTCGGTCCACAGCGCGTTGCCGCCGTCGATCACGATGTCGTCCTTTTCGAGCAGGGGGACGAGTCCGTCGATGACCGCATCGGTGCCCTTGCCGGCTTGGACGAGGATCACGATCTTGCGCGGCTTGGCTAGCGACTGGACAAACTCCTCGAGCGTCTTCGTGCCGACGACACCGCCGGGCGTGTTGGGGTTTTCGGCGACGAACTTTTCGGTCTTTTCCGTCGTGCGGTTGTAAACCGAAATCTGGAAGCCGTGGTCGGCGATATTGAGCGCGAGATTCTGGCCCATCACCGCGAGACCGATGAGGCCGATGTCAGAATGAGATTTGGGCATAAACAAAGGGAATGACGTAACTACGCCGCGAACGGGCTAAAAACCACCCCGATTTTGCCCCGCGGTCATAAATTCCACGCTCGTTGTTGCGCGCGGACCGCCGCGACGGACGCAAGCCCACCTCTTTAAGCGCCTCCCGGGGACCGGCGACCTCCATCCCTTCCTCCTCAATCGGCGTCGTAAACCTCGATCAGCACGATGCCCGAAGTGTTGTTCTTCCCGCTCACGACGAACGTGTAGGCGCCCGGGTCCAGGACCATCAGCAGAGCGGCCGATGTGGTGTCCGTCGATGCCAACGGAAACGCGCCGAGCCGCGCAGCTGCAGACACAATCGAGGCGGCGTTGGCATTCTGCCCCCAATTATCACTCGAAGCGATCACCTCGTTTTTCAGTGCGACCGAATGAAGCGTGAACGAAGGGTCGGCCAACACCTCGTTCTGCGGAATGCCTTGGGTGACGAGCGTCGGACCGACCGCGCGCATCAAAACCTGCTTCGAATTATTTCCGGAGATCACAAATCCACCGATCGCCACCCCATTTCCGCCCGTGCAATACGCGCGCGTCGCGATCGCGGCCAAGGTTGAGGCATTCCCTCCCGTCCGGTTAACCGTCAGCGTCGCGCCGTTCGAGGTGACACTCCCGTCGTTATTCCAAACCGTCACCGTGTAGACGCCGGCGTCCGACGTTCGCGCCGACGCAATCGTGAAGCTCGCACTCGTCGCCCCCACGATCGCCACCTCGTCTTTTTTCCACTGATAACTCAACCCCGTCCCGCCGGCCGAGACGGTGAACGTCACCGACGCGCCCACGTCGACAGTGCGCGACTGCGGATGCCCTGTGATGCGCGGCAACGGAGAAGGCGGATTCACGGTAAGCGTTGCGGCATTCGAGGTCATGGAGCCTACGCTGTTGCTGACGACCACCGAGTAGGCACCCGCATGCCCACTCTGCGCCGACGAAATGGAATAGCTCGCGTTGGTGGCTCCGCTAATTGGTGCGCCGTCCTTGCGCCACTGATACGTCAACGGGGCTGTGCCCGAGGCACTGACACTAAAAGAAACGCTCTCTCCGGCAGTCACCGCCCGGCTCTGCGGATGGCTCGTGATCGACGGCGCCGACGGCACGGCCGCGGTGAACGTTATTGCCGGAACGATCAAGTTGGTGATCGGAGACCGGTATTGGGCCGTCACTACCGACACCGTTTGCGCCCCGCTTGTCCCCGCCGGATACGTCACGACGAACGACCACGAAGCCTGGTTCGCAGGGAAAGCCGAGAAGGCCCACTCCAGCAGATTGTCGTTGGCAATCGGCGAAGCCGACGCCGTCAATCCTGCGCCCAAGGACTGGCTGACAAGCTTCCAACCTGTTGGCAGCTGAACGCTGAACGCATACACCGAAGGGGTGAGCCCCGTATAGGTGAGCGTCGAGGTAAAGGTCAGCGTGCCACCCGCAGGCTCGTAGGTGCCGGCATTCGCCGTCAACGTGGCGGAGGGCTGAGCCGAAGCGACCAACGCCGCCGCAAAGAATAAGAGCAGACTGCACGCGAGCCGGAAGGGAGAGAACTTGAACATGGTGAGTTGAATCGGGGAAATCGGTGTTCGTGAAATCAGAACCCCATCACGGTTCGGAGGCGTAGCCGTCCTCGGTTCCGAACTGCGCCTTGTAGCGGCCGGTGCGCACGCCCTCCGTGCGCTGATTGTAGAGTTCGATGACACGCGCCAGTTCGAGCAGGCTGAGCCGGCCGTTTTGATCGGTGTCCGCACTGTGATAACGCGCGAGCCCGGCGTTGGTGTTGGGCGCGCGGGCGGGGTCGGGCGCAAAGCCGTCTTCACTGCCATCCAGCACCGCATATGCGCCGGAACGCGTCGCGCTGTTGCGCGTGTTATATAATTCGATCACGCGCGCCAGCTCCAGCAGGCTCAGTCGCCAATCCTGATTTGTATCCGCCGAATGATACGAACGGTGTTCGTCGATGATCAGCGGATCCGGCCGGACGAGGAGCTGAAGCGTGGCTCCCGGGAATTTCAGCCCGGCGATCGCCGCGATTTCCTGACGGCCTGCGCTGCCCGCCGGGATCGACAACACATAACTGAACTTCATCGGACTGGGCGGCGGCGTGCTCCATATCCATTCCAAGCTGCCTGTCGTGCCGACTGCAGGCGCCGTATCGGCCAGGTTACCCGCAGCCGTAACATAGCTCCAGCCTTCGGGGAGCAGCAGCTGCCACGTCAATTCCGTAGGAGGACTGTCATAGGTGAACGTATTCGTCACCGTGATTGTGCCGCCGAGCGCATAACCGCTGCCGTCCGCGAGCGCATGCGTCGCTGAACTGAAAGGCGCGAACGTGATCGCTGACCCCGAACCCGCGGGCGTGAGGGTGACAACGATCTGTTTCGCTCCGATCGCTGCCGCGATTTGTCCCCCCGTTACCGAGCTCGTCTTCAAAACTCCGTCTGCGGCGAGCGTTCCCACCGCGGCATCGACGCCGGTCGGAGCCACGGCCACCAGAAGCACGCGTCCACCCGCGCCGACGATCGCGTAGACTACCCCCGGTTCGTTTACTAGACTGGCAGCGTGAACACCCGCCGGGGCACTGCCCGAACTCGAATCGATCGCGCCGGTGAGCAACTCGCCCAAGCCATCACCATTGAGTTGTCCCGTCACCTGACCAAAACTGATTCGGCCCGAGAGAACGAGGTCCGTCGTCAAGGCAGACGCGTTCACGGAACCCGCGTCCACAGTTGTCGCGCGCATCGCCTGTAGCGCCGGAGCTCCGATCTCCTGACCGGAGGCGTTGAAGGTGCCGTCCGGCTCCACCCAGAAAATGAGGTGGATCGCGGTTTTGCGCTCGCGGAGGTAGGCGATGTAAACCGCCAACCCGTCAGCGCGCACGTCCATCGCCCAATGGCCGCGGTTATCGACGAACTCGCCGAAATAGATGCCCGTGGGGATCGAATACACGATCAGCTCCGCCGCCGCGGAGCTGACGCTCCCACCGCTGTTGGTCGCGACCGCGCGGTAAGAATAACCGGACATCGTCGGCGTCGCACCCGTGATGCTGAGCGTGTCCGTGGTTGCCCCACTGTAGTGGCCGCCATCCGTGACATCGCTCCACGTGCTGCCATCCGCGCTCACCCGCCATTTGAAGGTCGGCGCCGGGGTTCCACTCGCTGCGACTGTAAAGTGGGTGGCTCCGCCGGAAGGCACGGTTTGCGATACCGGATGCGTCGTAATCACGGGTGCGATCCCGTTCACGGTTAGCATCGCCGCGTTCGAGCTCGCCGCGCCCGCGCTGTTCGTCGCAACCGCTCGATACTGATACCCATTCATCGCCAGCGTGGCGCCCCAGATGTTCAGCGTGTCCGTAGTTGCTCCGCTGTGGACGCCGTCGTTGGTCACATCGCTCCATGTGCTGCCATTCGTGCTCACCTGCCATTTCAGCGTCGGCACGGGCGCGCCGCTCGCTTGCACCGTGAAGCGGGCGCTGCCGCCCATCGTCACCGTCTGCGCTGTCGGATGCGTCGTGATGGCAGGAGCGATCTCCGATGTTATCAGTTTTAGCGTCGCGTGAGCCGTGCCATAGACGTTACCCGCGGTCAGAGATACCGCATACGTTCCTTGAGTCTGGATCGCACCCGAGATCCGGCCGGTGGTCTCGTCGATCACCAAGTCCTTGCGGGAGACCGGTGGCTCCGAAGACATAGGCGTCGTTGTTGGCGACCACGCGATACTCGAACGGAACGCCGTCAGCGGCCGTCACAGACAACGATGACGTGATCACCGGAGCGGCGTTGAGCACCGCAAAATTACCCGCACTCGATAGGACGCTGCCGCGCGCTCCGGTGACCACCACGTCGTAAACCCCGCCATCGGCGGCCGCAACGACTCCGATGACAAACTTCGCACTGGTTGCTCCGGGAATCGGCACGCCGTTTTTGCGCCACTGATAGGTGAGATTTCCCGCGCCACGCGCGGTCACCGCAAATTGCGCCGTCTCACCTGCGTTCGCCGCCGGGGGGATCGAAAGCGACTCGACCCCGGGCAAGCCAAACACGACTTCCGCCGGCTCCAAGCGCGACTGAAGATTCGGAAGGCCCAGCTTCGCTCGATAGTTCGATCCTGCGCCCCACAACGAGCGATCTTTCTTGATGATGAAGGTGGCGTCGGGCGCTGCGGAAACCGATTGCACGCCGGTCCCCACCAACACGGGTAAAAACCGGCTTTGGCGCGTGCCGTCTCCCAACTGGCCGTGGAGATTGTTGCCCATGGCCCACAGCGAACCGTCTGTCTTGACGAAGAAACTCGATTCCTCCGCCGCGCTCACCGAACTCACGTCCGAGGCAATTTGCACCGCTCCCGCCCCCTGCTGATCGGTCCCATTGCCCAACTGGCCGGACGCGTTGCCCCCCCTTCCCCACAAGATCCCGCCGCGAGTGACATACAAGGTGTGATAAGCGCCCGCGGCCATCGAAACCACGTCCGCAGCAAGACGGACCGGGCTTGGTGAATCGGCGTTCGCATTGCCGAGCTGATTCCACTGATTAAACCCCAGCGCCCCACAGCGAATCGTCCGTTTTCAGCATCAGCGAATGCGTGGAGCCGACGACGGCACTGCGGACACCTTCGAGAATCTTCACCGGACTGTGTCGGTGCGCATGCGAACCATCTCCGAGTTGTCCGTATAAGTTGTATCCCATCCCCCACATCGCGCCCGTCGTGGTGACAAACAAAGTCGCGTTGCTCGCGCTGGTAACGCTATCCACACCGGCGGCAATCTGGAGCGGCGTGCTGATCATTGTTTCACCCCCTCCTATCTGGCCGTAGGCGTTATCGCCCATACCCCACAACGTCCCGTCCGTGCGGAGAAACAGGGTGTAACCTCGTCCCACCGCGACTTCTTTGACTCCGCTAACGCTTTCCACGGCTTTAACGTCGAAGGATAACTCGTATGCCCCGCGTTGCCCTGCATAGGGCTCACCCATCCCCCACAACGTGCCGTTCTGCTTGACGAACATCGTGTGATCGCTCGCCCCCGCGACATTCAAGACGTCGTCCGCTATTTTCGCGTAGTGACTGACGGTCATGGACGACTCGCCCAATTGGCCTTGCGCATTACTGCCCGCCGAAAGGAGACGCCCCGCGGAATCAATCAACAGCATGTGATTTGCTCCACACGCAGCTCCGGCAATCGAAGTCGCGATCCTTTCCGGCACCCAACGAAGGGCTGCATCGATCTGACCCATCCCCCAAAGTTCACCGTCCTCCGTGAGGAAGAGACTCCCCTGGTTCCCCCACGCTCCAACCACACCTAAACGCACCTGCATGGGTGACAGCCGTGTGATATTGGTGCCATCGCCCAGCCGCCCCAAACTATTGTGGCCCATCGCCCAGAGAGAGCCGTCGGTCTTCACGAACAGCGTGTGCAGGCTTCCGGCGGACGCCGAACGCACGCCGGTCGAGATCCGAATGGGGCTAAGTCGATCCGTCGTCGTTCCGTCGCCCAGCTGTCCGTCCTGATTCCAGCCCATACCCCACAGCGAACCGTCCCGCTTCACGAACAGGCTGAAGTTCCGTCCCGCTGTTGCGGACGCTACCCCCGATGCGACTGCGACTGCACGTGGTCGGTCTGTGGTCGTCCCATCGCCCAACTGTCCCGCGGAATTGGAACCGTGCGCCCACAAGGTGCCGTCCCAATCCACAAACAAGAGATGAGAGAATCCGAGTCCGATGTCCCGGACGCGGGATGCCATCTGCATCGGTCTGTCTCCAATTCGCACCGCATCCCAAGAGGCCACATAGCCCGCAACCCAGAGTGTTCCATCCGATTTCAGGAAGGCGCTCGTGTTGTCGGATGCATCCACCGCCACGACATTGTCCGCAACCTTCTGAGGAGATGATTGTGGAATCCGAAAGTCCCGGCCCAATTGGCCGTAGCTATTATCGCCCATCGACCACAACGCGCCGTCGGTATCCACAAACAGACTGTGGCTGCCACCCGCTGCGACGCCGGCCCACACCGGCAGCACGATCAATTTGAGTTCGCTGCTCGCGGTTCCACTCAAGTTGGAAGCGGAAATCGTCGCCACGTAGTCACCCGGCGCGGCCAAAACCTTCCCCGTCACCACACCCGTCACTGGATCGACCGTGAGTCCCGCGGGCAAATTAGCGGCCGAGAAACGGGTGGGCGAGTTGCTCGCGGAAATCGTGTAGTTCGATGACTGTCCCTGGCGGGCGAGCAACGTCGTCGCGCTCGTGATCACGGGCACTGCTTGCGGCGTCACGTTGATCGTCAGTGTCGCCGTCGTGCTCCCATTCGCATTCGTCGCGGTCACCGCAACGGTCACCACACCCACCGGAGACTCGATCTTGCCCGTGATGCGTCCCGTGCCGGGATCCAACACGAGCCCCGGCGGCAGCCCTTCCGCCGCGAAGGTCATCGCATCATTGTTGGCGGTGATGTAATATTCGAACTCATCCGACAACCGTGGCACGTTCACCGTGAGACTTCCGGCTATCACGGGAGCGGCGTCGACGATCGAAAGATTCACGGCTGTGCAGGCTTTGCTTCCGAGGCTGTTCGAAACGACCACATCATACACTGCGCCGTCCGCTGCGGTGGCTCCGTGCAACAGCCAACTCGAACTCGTAGCGCCTGAAATCGCCTTTCCGTTTTTGCGCCATTGATACGTCAACGTTCCACTGCCCACGGCCTTGACGGAAAGCACCGCCGACTGACCCAGTCGAAGCGCGAACGGTATCGACTGCGACAGAATCGCCGGGGTCCCGAAACGGACCTGCTTCGGCTCCCACTGCACGAGCCCGCCGCCGTGGCCGAGTCGCCCCAAGGGCGACCAGCCCATCGCCCACAGCGTGTGATCGCGTCGGACATACAACGAGTGATACGACCCGGTGGCTGAAGACGAAACTCCCGTCGCCACCTTCACCGGGCGGGAATGCCTGTCCGGCCACAAACCCGGGAGGTATTCCGCGATCCTTGGCTCCGCGCTCGTTCTCTCGATGCCAGCGTCGTCCGGGACCAACCCTCTTCCCGTCCGGCTCGCGCGCAGGATGGGTTCGATCGAGGCCGATGCGGTTTCGTGAAAAGCTCGCGGCATCGTGGTCCTCCGCAACGCCCGCTCCACTCCTCCAAGTCTCTTCGCGATGGCCTTCTCTTGGCTTCGTGGAGCGCCGATCGATTGATCCACATTCCCATCACCCAGCTGCCCCTCGGAGTTCCGCCCCATCGTCCACAACGAACCGTCCTGCTTGATGTAGCTGCTGTGATAGGCGCCGGCGCTCATCGAGCGAACCTCCGAATCGATCAACACAGGTGTGAGCCGATCCTCCAGAGAGCCGTCGCCGAGCTGCCCGAACTGGTTGTAGCCGGCTGCCCACAACGTTCCATCCTTCTTCAAGAACAACGTGTGCCATCCGCCGGCGGCTATTCGCGCCACGTCTGTCGCGAGGAGAGCGGGAACGTTGCGGCCGGCTCTGGTGCCGTCGCCGAGCTGGCCCGCTTCGTTGTCCCCGGTCGCCCAAAGCGAACCGTCCTCNTTCAAGAAAAGCGTGAACTTGGCGCCGGCGGCAATCTGCACGACCCCCGACATCACCTGCACGGGCGACAAGCCGTTGCACATACGTGCCATCGCCCAGCTGCCCCTGACCATTCCAGCCCATCGCCCAAACGGTTTTGTCCGTTTTCAGAACAACCGTGTGCCAGCTCCCGGTGCTCACCGCTTGCACGTCCTCCATCACACGCTCAAACCGGGTCACAGCCTCTAGGCTGGTGAAGCCCAACCCGAGTTGCCCATCGAGGTTGTTGCCGGTCATCCAGAGCGATCCATCGCGTTTTACCAAGCCGCTGTGCCACCAAGCCGTCGTCACCTGCGCCACATCGTCGGCCACTTTGACCGGAAAACTACGATCGCTGGTCGAACCGTCGCCCAAACTGCCAAAAGCGTTGTAGCCGGTCGCCCATGCCTCGCCATTGATTGTGACAAACAACGTGTGCGAATCACCGGCTGAGACCTCCCGAACCTCGCTCGCAATCCGAACAGGAATCCGCTGCATCACCTCAAAGCCGTCGGCCATTTCACCGGAGCTGGAGACACCAAGCGCCCAAATGCTCCCATCGAGTTTGCCGAAAATCGAATGCACCTTGCCCGCGGACGCAAAAGCTGCTTCGGATGCGATGACTCGGGCTTCGGTTTCAAACCGCTTCGATTCATCTCCCAGCAGGCCCCATTCGTTTAACCCCCTCCCCCACAGGTCTCCATCCGCTGCTAGATAGAGGGTATGGTTCGAGCCCCCCGAAGCCATGATCACACTGTCGGCGATTTTGACCGGCAGGGGTTCGGAAACTCCACCCGCGTCCTCCAGGCTTTTCAGCTGGCCCGAGCCATTGAAACCGGCCCCCCAGAGGGACCGGTCGTTCTTCAGGAAATAGCTGGCGCTCCCACTCGCGAAAATCGCACTCACCGCCGATGCCACCTCCACAGGAGCAAGTTTGCCCTCGAACGTGCCATCGCCCAATTGCCCGTCCACATTTCCTCCGACTGCCCACACCGTGTCGTCGTCGCGCAGAAACAGACTGTGATAAGCGCCTGCGGCCACGGCGCGGATACCCGTTGTAACCTGAATCGGGCGGGACCTCGCGTTCGTGGTGCCGTCACCCAACTGGCCGGCATAATTGTTTCCCACCGCCCAAGCCGTGCCGTCGGATTTCACATACAGGTTGTGGTCCCAGCCCGTCGCGGCGAACACGACATCGGTATCGATTTGGACGGGCAGCTCGCGTGGCTGGTTGTCGCCGACGCCGAGGAGGCCCTGCTCATTCCAGCCCATTCCCCAAAGTGTGCCGTCGGTTTTGATGAAGAGGGCGTGACGGATACTCGAAGCGACGAAGGCCACATTTTGAGCGATGCTTATCGGCGTGGCATGATCGACGCCGCTCCCATCACCCAACTGCCCGAAGAAATTACTGCCCGCCGCCCACAGCGTCCCGGACTCGTCGACGACAAACGTCGACGACTCACCCGCAGCTCGATTCTGCCACTCCGGGATGACCGCGATCCGCACCGGCAAACTATGGGTTCCTCCCTCATTGGTGGCGGAAATCGTCGCGGAGTATATTCTTGGAGCCGCTGTCGGCGTGCCAACGACGCGCCCCGACGTGGCGTCGATCGACAGTCCTGCAGGTAAGCCGGTCGCGCTAAAACTTTCCGGCCTCCCACTCGCGGCCATCTCGATCGAACACGCCCATCCGCGACGCACAACCCAGGTTCGGCTCGCCTGAATTTCCGGCGCCGGCGCTCCGGTGATTGTAATCTCGAGCGTGCCGTGGATGCTCCCATGCGAGTTGGTCGCCGAGATGGCGACCGGATAAACGCCCTCTGCCGCCGTCGGAATACCGGAGATCAAGCCCGTCTCCGCCGATAGNGTGAGACCAGCGGGCAATCCTTCGGCGGCGAATGTTTTCGGCTCGTTCGCCGCCTCCAACCGGAAGCTTGTTGCCTTTAGCCGCGCCGCCGTGAACGCAACCGCCGAAGTGATCTTCGGCGCAGCTCCGACAACCGTCAGAGGACTCGCGGACGAAATCACCGACCCGATGCTGTTGCTGACCACCACGTCATAGGTGCCGCCGTCCGCCGCCTGAACCGCATCAAGGGTGTAGGTCGCGTCGGTCGCGCCCGCAATGGCCACACCATCCCGCCGCCATTGATAACCAAGCTCCCCTTCGCCCATCGCCGAAGCGCTGAACGTAACGGAACTCCCCACATCCGCCTCGAACGGCAGTGTGGCCGATGCGATGAACGGCCGGCCAAATACGATCTCGATGGGCGCATCGTAGAACACCACGGCTCCATCCCCGAGTTGACCGGCCACATTGTTGCCCATCGCCCACAGCGTGCGGTCCGTTTTCAAAATGAGCACGTGTTCGCCTCGGGCCGCGATGGATTTGACTCCGCGTGCGATTCGCACCGGCGAGCGGCCGAATCCCGTTCCGAGAGCCCAAAGCGCACCGTCGTCGGTGACAAAGAAACTCCCGGAGTCGTGAGCCGCTACGTCAGCCACCTGCGATGCGATCTGCACCGGTGTCTCTTGAATCATTTGGGCGCCATCCCCGAGCTGCCCGTTGTAGTTGCGCCCCATTCCCCAAAGCGTCCCGTCCGCTTTGAGAAAAAGACTATGATAGAAAGACGCCGCCGCTTTCCGCACTCCGGTGGCCACCGCCACGGGGGAAGGCCGATTGATCGTCGTGCCATCACCCAGCTGGCCCTCGACGTTGTTACCCATGCTCCATAAGGTGCCGTCCGTCTTCCAAAACAAGGCATGCCACGCACTTGCTGTCGCAGCGGCGACATCGCTTGCTACAAATACTTCGTTCGTGCGTTCAGTCGTGGTGCCGTCGCCCAACTGGCCGTAGAAGTTGGCCCCGACTGCTAGGAGCGAACCGTCGGGTTTGGTCCACAAACTAAACTCCTGGCCCGCCGCCGCGTTGACGACCTGCTGCGTAATCCGCACGGGGTGGGTGTAGCGCTTGAACCCGGACAGAGCACCCGCGGCCCACAGTTCGCCGTCCGGTTTGAGCAACAGACTGTGGTAAGCACCCGCCCAGGCATTGAGCACATTCGACGCAACTTGCACCGGCACCCCGCGGCTCGTCGCGGTGCCATCCCCCAACTGGCCGTTGGCGTTGTCACCGAAAGCCCAAAGGCTGCCATCTTCCTTCACGAACAAGCTGTGCAGGTTGCCGGCGCTCATCACCGCGACGTCTCGCGCAGTCCTTACCGGGATCTCTCGTGAGATCGCGGAGCCGTCGCCCAAGGTTCGACTGCGATTCGAGCCTTCCCCCCAGAACTTCCCGTCAGCCGTCGTGTAGAGAAAATATCTGAGCCCCCCTGCGAACGAAACGACCGATTCCGCCACCTGCACGGGCGATGAATGGATCACGCTCCCGCCCTCCCCGAGGAGCCACAACTTGGAATCGGCCGTGGTGTAGAGCGTCGCTCCAAATGCAGCTGCTCCAACAGTCACGCCCTCTCCTAGCTTCACCGGCAGCACAGAACCCCCCGGCGCCGTCTCACCAAGCTGAAACCCTCCATTCGATCCCATACCCCACAAGGTGCCGTCCGTTTTGACGAAGACGGTGTGATCGTCGGTCGTGCTCACGGAGAATACGCCGTCCGCTATTTTCGTTGCCACGTTCCGATCGGTCGTGGTGCCGTCGCCGAGCTGGCCATAGTAATTTCCCCCCAAGGCCCACAGCGAACCATCGCTCGTGATCCAGAACGTTTGCGATCCTCCCGCAGCAACCGCCACCACGTCCGAAGCGATGGGGATCGGGTTCAAGAACTGCCCATCCGCCCCGCCACCGAGCTGCCCGGCTTGGTTCGATCCCATGCCCCACAACGTTCCATCCGCTTCGAGAAAAAGGCTGTGGTCAGAACCCGCGGCGATCGCGGTCGCGCCGACGGCTATCTGCACCGGCACGGTGTGGGTGTTCTGCGAACCATCTCCGAGCTGGCCCTGAGCATTGAGGCCCGCCCCCCACACCGTCCCATCCGCTTTGAGAAACAAACTGTGTTGGCTTCCGGCCACAGCAGATACCACGTCGGAAGCCATCCGGACGGGCGTGCTCCGTGCCACCCGGCTGCCATCCCCGAGCTCGCCCGCCGAATTCCAACCCGCCCCCCACAACGTCCCATCGGCGCGCACGAACAAGCTGTGACTGTTTCCCGCCGCAATCCGCTGCGCATCGCTCACCACCACGAGTGCAAACTCCAATACCCCCATGCCGGTGGAATTGGTGGCCGATACCGCAACCGAAAACACCCCGGATACCGTCGGAATCCCTGAGATGAGCCCCGTGATCGCGTCGATCGCCAAGCCGGCCGGCAATCCCGTCGCCGTGTAAGCGTGAGGCAGTGCCGTCGCTTGAACGTGCAACTCCATCGGGCGATTGAGCCTCGCGAGGTTCATCGCCGGGACCGAAACGGTCGGCGGCGGTTGGGCCGAAAGCGTGAGGACGAATGTCCCTGTCCGCGTGCCCCACGCATTCGTCGCCGTCACCGACACCGTATAAGAACCCTCCGGTGCCGTCGGCACTCCAGAGATCGCGCCCGTGGCCGGATCAACCCTAAGGCCCGCCGGCAAACCACTCACGGCGTAGGCCGTCGGCGTGTTGCCCACACGAATCTGATAGGTAAACGCGAGCGTTCGGGGCGTCGTCACCGTCACGTCCGCGGGAAAAACCGGCCGTCCGTCGCCAACCGGTATCTCACCCTCGATCGTATAAGCGCCCGCACTGCCGTAGCTCGAATAGCCGTCCTTCAGCGGCGAGCCGTGGCCCACCCCGGAGACGGCAAGATAATACCTCCCGGCCGCAGGCAGCGTGTAGTCGATCTGCGCGCCGAGCTCCAAGTCGGGATTCGCCGACGTCAGCACCTCCCCCGCGCTGTTCCTCAGTTCGAACTGAATATCCAGATTCGGCGAGATCTCCGCGGGTCTTGCAGCAAGTCGCACCACGCCCGCCGGCGCATCGAAGCGGAAAAGATCCACGTCCGCCGACGACTGCACTACGCCGAGAATATTCGTTTCACCCAGCGACCCGGCCACAAAGCCCGTCGCGGTCTCCGCCGAATCGCCCGCCTCATCGGACGAAAAACCAAATCCATTTACCGCCGAAGCGATGACAGCGATGTCGTCCTCCTGATTGTTCGCCGCCGCATACTCGCCCTTACTCCATTGCACGACGTTCTTGTCGTAACCCACACCCATGATGGGCGCCCAACTCAACGGCCCGTCGCCGTGCCCCTGAAAGTATTCTTCCTGCGGCAAACTGCGTCCGTCATGCCTCAACCCAAGCGTGTGTCCGAACTCGTGGGAAATGGCCTCAGCTGCGCCCACGACTCCCTGATTGAACACCCAGCAAGGGACCGTGGCGCTGAAGTTTTTTCCCGCCTCTGCGAAACTGTTCAGATACGCCACACCCCCCGCTCCGCGCGCCGCTGTGTCCGTCGGAGTCACGATGCATCGCATCCTGCGCCCGACCGCCGCCGCATTGTAGCGCCGCGCATCCGTGGTGATATCCACGTCGAATCCCACGAAGTCTTCCGTGACGCGTTTCCAAACCTCGACGATCTCCGATGCGTTCAGCTTCGCCGGGTCGGCTTGAATGGTTTGCCCACCATTCCAATGCGGATCGCTCACGATCTCGCCATCGAAGTCGAGATACAACACCGCCGTCGCCGCCGGCCGACTGCTCAGAATAGGAACCGGCTCGCTCAACGTCCCACCCGCTCCCTCCCCCGGGCGGCCAGCCGGTTCCGACTCCGCGGCTGGATACGGCGAACACATGATCTCGGAAAGCTGCTTCTCCACCAACCGCAACTGCGCGCCGCCCGCCTGCCGGATCTCTTCCACCACGAGTGCGAGCCGCTGCGAAGGAATGAGCAGCAAACCATTAAACCCCGCCGCTCCACGGCTGAAGACGAACGTGCCTCGCCGACTTCCCGTCAGCTCGCCGCTCACGAAGGTCGGACCCGCCGCGTCCACCGCTTTCCGCCTCACCCGACCTTGCAACAGTTCGCTGTCAAAAACAGGGATGAGAAGCTCGGCACCTTCCCCCAAGGCGGAAAGAGCCACGAAAGAACTCGCCTCCAGTTCGGCCATCCGCCCCACGCGAAGCTGCGCCCGATTAGCACCCCCTCCGACTAAACTGCGCCCTCTCGTTTGCCCGGGCACAGCCCAGGTTCTAAGCGGCGCGTCCAGATCCGCAGGCGTCGTTGTTACGTCAGATTGGTCAGCCGCTTGCGCCGCAATCGCGAAAGATTTCTTCGGAGCAATTGTCCCCCCGTCCGCCGATCGGACCTGAAAAACGCGAACCGTCGCAGCGATGAGCCCGAAAGCGAGCGCGGCGCACACGATCCACCACCGAATATTCGGACGCATGGGACGGTGTAAGGGCTAGCTCGTCCGTCGGGGTGACGTAAACCTCAGGCGCCCGCCTGAAAGCTGGAAGGGCATTGCACTTCACTAGCGATTTTGAATTGCGCGCTACAAGCTCAATTCCGGTCACACACCACAAATAGTGGGCACGCGGAATGAGGCGCGCGGACCGCCTCGGGAGCCTCCGACTACTTTGCCTGCTTGGCTTGGTAGGCGCCTTTGCTGGGCAGGATCTGCGCGAGCTTTTCGACGACGGGCGTGGCCCAAGCGGGCTCGTTGCGCTCGTAGACCCAGTTGAAACCGATCGCGCTGCCCACGATCAGAATCACGGCCGCGAGCACCACCTTGTTCATCTGCGCCAGCTTACGCAGCACCAGAACAACGACGATCACCGCCACGACGGCGATGCCGACCTTCAGCCAGAATGCGGGTGGCACCTCCTTCAGGCGGTCGAGCGCGGACTTCGTCGTGTCGGCGGCAGCGAGCAGCAACATGCGCGCGAACTTGCAAAATCGCTCCCCGCGAGACGAGCCGGATTCTCCGTCGCGTCCGCTCTTGACGCATTTTTCAGCCGTTGAAGGCGTTCAGCACCACGGTCGGAAGCAGTCCGAGTCCAAGCACCAGACCCGCCGTGACCAACAGCGTGAACGCCACGCCCACCGGCACCACGATGCGACCGGCGCGCGAAGGATCCGCGGGAACCACCATCGCCTGCTTCAACACCACCAAATAATAATACAGCGCAACCGCGCTGAGCAGAATCGCCGCGACCGCCAGCACTCCCGCCGCCGAGCCCGCGCCGCCCGCCTGCAACGCGCCGGCAAACACCACGAACTTCCCAAAAAATCCCGCCAGCGGCGGCACGCCCGCGAGCGAGAGGAAAAACACCAACAGGCACAGCGCGAGCAGCGGCGAGCGGCGATGGAGTCCGGCGAGATCGGTGATCTTCTGGCACCCGCCGCCAAGCGCATCGACGACGGCAATCACGCCGAACGCGCCGACCGTCGCGAGTCCGTAGGTCACCGCGTAGTAGAATAGCGGCCCGACGCCGACGCCGGTCCGTCCGGCGATCATCACGCCGAGCAACATCACACCGGCGTGTCCAATTGCCGAATACGCGAGGAGGCGGCGGACGTTGGTCTGCGCGAGCGCGACGAGATTGCCGAGCAACAGCGACGCGCCCGCCGCGAGGGCCACAACGGTCAGCCAGCCCGGTTGGGAGAAGAGAGCGAAGAAATCTCCCGAAGCACCGGCGAGCCCCGGCCAGAGCAGCCGCGCGAAGACGACGACGCCGGCGAGTTTTGAGGCGGACGCGATCAGCGCCGCGGATGCGGGTGGCGCGCCTTCGTAAACATCCGGTGCCCAGAGATGGAACGGCGCGGCGGCGGCTTTGAAGCCGAAGGCGACGACGATCATCGCGAGCGCGACGAGCAACAGCGGGCTGCTCGCGCCGCTCGCGTGCAAAGCGCGGGCGATCGTCGGCAGTTCGATCGAGCCCGTGAGTCCGTAAAGCAGGCTGAAGCCAAACAGGAGAAACGCCGCGGACATGCCGCCGAAGAGGAAATACTTCAGACCGGCCTCGGCGGATTCGGGACGCGTTTTATCGAAGCCCGCGAGGATGTAGAGCGACAGACTGGCGAGTTCGATGGCGAGGAAGACGAGCAACAATTGCTGCGAAACCGCCATCAGCGTGAAGCCGCTGGTCGCGAAGAGCACCACCGCGACGAATTCCGCCGGATGTCGCACGCGCGCGACGCCCGGCGTGGCGGAGAGTGCGAGCAACGCGAGCAGGAGCACGCCGAGCCGCGTCATCAGTCCGAGCGGATCAAGATTGAAAGCCGCGCCGAAGAGTGCGCCTGGCGTGCCAACGTGCGCGGCGTTCCACGCCGCGGCGATGAGCGCGAGGGAGCCGAGCAGCACGGAGGCTTGCAGACGATCGGCGATCGGGCGGTTGCGTCCGCGGGCGAGGTCGAAGCCGAGCACCAGCAACGCGCCGATGACGAGAGACGTTTCCGGCAGCAATGCACGGGCGAGTTCGAGGTAGCTGGAGTTCATGCGCCTCCTTTCAACGCCGCCTGAAAGAGCGGCGACTGCAGCGCGGGCTCGATCCACGCGAGGAGGACGTCGGGTCGAAGTCCGACGAATACGGTCGCGGCGAGGAGCAAAAGCGCGCCGGCTTTTTCGGGAAGAGTGATCGGCTCAAAGGGGTGATCGGCACCCGGGTTCGATTCGGCTTTGCCGAAGAAAGACACGTGGATCGCGCGCAACGTGAACGCGGCCGCGACCACGACGCCGAGCGCGGCAGCGAGGGTCCACAAAGGCGATACGCTCCACGTGCCGATGAGGATCGAGAGCTCGGCGGGAAATCCCGAAAATCCAGGCATGCCCATCGAGGCGAGGCCGGCGAGGACGAAGGTGGCGGCGGCGAAGGGCATCAGCCGGAAGAGCGGCAGCGCGCGAAGATCGGCGAGACGTCGCGTGTGCGTGCGTTCATACACCATGCGGCCGACGACGGCGAAGAGCAGTCCGGCGATCACGCCGTGCGAAAACATCTGNAGGANCGCGCCGCTCACCGCGCGCGANGTCGCCGCGGCGAGGCCGAGGAGGACGAAGCCCATGTGNCTNACGCTCGAGAAGGCGATGACGAACTTGAAGTCCTCCTGCACGAGCGCGACGAAGCCGGCGTAGAGGATGCCCGCGATCGCGAGCCAGGCGATCGCGGGTTGATAGAACGCGAGTGCGTCGGGGAAGAGCGGCATTGCGACACGCAGGCAGCCGTAAGCGCCGAGTTTCATCACGACGCCGGCGAGCAACATCGACGCGGCGGTCGGCGCGGCGACGTGGCCGGTCGGCGCCCAACTGTGCAGCGGAAACAGGCCTGCCAGCGTGGCGAAGCCGACGAAGATCAGCGCGAAGATCGCGAGTTCTTGGACGTGCGGAATTTGCGACGCGCCGGCCGCGAGATCGGACAGAGCGAAGCTCTCGGCGCCGCCGGCGGCGAAGGTCCAGAGCAGGCCCGCGAGGACGAGCGCGCTACCCGCGAACGAGTAGAGCACGAGCTTCATCGCGCCGTATTCGCGGTTCGTGGAGCCCCAGTTCGCGATGAGGAAGTATTTCGGGACGATCGCGATTTCGTAGTAGACGAAGAACGTGAAAGCGTCGGTGCTGAGGAACACGCCGAAGACGCCACCGATGAGTGCGAGGTAGAACGCGAAGAATTCTCCGACGCGCTCGGTGATGTTCCACGAGAAGAGAACGCCGGCGACGGCGGCGAGACTTGTGAGCACGACGAGCGTGAGGCTGATGCCGTCGGCGCCGAGTTGATAGCGGATCCCGAGTTGCGGTATCCAGGAAACGTCGACGAGCGATTGGATGGCGGCGGTCGGCGTGAACTCGGAAGCCGCAAAGAAAGTGAGCGCGGACGCGACCAGGGCGGTGACGAGCGCGGTCCAGCGGGCGGCGCGGGCGGAACGCGTCCCGGCGGCAAGTGCGATCAGCGCGCCGAGAAACGAAACGTAGATCGTGCAGGGCAGCGCGTTCATGGCTGAAGCGACGGCCGCAAAGAGCCGCAGAAGGCGCAAAAAGCACCGGGCGTTCTTTGCGCGTCTTTGCGCATTTTTGCGGCTATCCTGAAAGTCCTCATGGCAGCGAGGCGGCCCATTGGGTGATGAGCGGGTTGAAAAGGCGGATGAGAAGCTGCGGGTGGAGCCCGAGCGCGAACATCAGCACAGTGACGGGAAGAAGAACGAGGATTTCCTGTTTCGAGAGATCGGCGAAGCCGGCGACGGCGAGGCGTCGGGGGCCGTGGAAGACGCGCTGCCAGAAGGTGAGCAGAAAGAGCGCGGTGGCGAAGAGGCCGAGCGTGGCGACCGCGGCGGCCCACGGGGTGAGTCCCCAGACGCCGCGGAAGATGAGGAATTCGCCGATGAACGCCGTTGAGGCCCGGGGAGACCCAGCGAGGAGAACCAGCGCGACGCCGCAGAGACCGGCGAAGACGGGCATCGCGGTGCGCACGCCGCCAAAGTCGTTGAGACCGCGAAGGCCGCCGCCGCGTGTCTCGAGAATTCCGATACAGAAGAAGAGCGCGGCGGCGGACAGGCCATGGTTGAACATCTGGAGGAGCGTGCCGCTGAAGGCAGACGCGGCGGCGCTGGCGGATGGCTGGGCGGCGGAAGCGACGGCGAAGAGCGCGAGGAGGCAGTAGCTCAGGTGGTTGACCGACGAATACGCGATCATGCGTTTGAGGTCGGTCTGGCGCAGCGCGGCAAAGGCGCCGAGCACGACACCGCTGAGCGCGAGCCAGAGGAGCGGTGTGGCGATCGCGTGGAGTTCGGCGGGAAAAAGCGGCCAGAGGATGCGGAGGAAGCCGTAGAGGCCCATCTTCGACATCACGGCGGTGAGGAACATCGACACGCCAGTCGGCGCCTCGGCGTAGGCGGGCGGGAGCCAAGTGTGAAACGGAAAGAGCGGAACTTTGACCGCGAGGCCGAGCAGCACGCCGGCGAAGATGATCCAGGTCCAGGTCTGCCCGAGTTGCGCGGCGAGGGTGCCGTCCGCGCGCAGCGCGGCGAGCTGGGTGAAATCGAGCGTGCCGACGGTGGCGAAAAGCGCGGCGAAGCCGGCGAGCATGAACGCGCTGCCGCCGATCGTGTAGAGGACAAATTGATACGCGGCGCGGGTGGCGGCGGGATTGCCGCGGGCGCGGGTGTCGCCGCCCCAGAGTTTGATGAGGAAGAAGGCGGGAACGAGGCTGAGCTCCCAGAAGATGAACCAGTGGAAGAAATCGAGCGCGAGGAAGACGCCGAGCGCGGCACCTTGGAGAAGAAGAAAGAGAAGATGGAAGGCGCGGGGATCGCGGGCGTCGTTGCGGGAAGCGAGGAGCGCCAACGGCGAGATGATGCCGGTGAGCAGCACGAGCAGCAGGCTCAGGCCGTCGAGGCCGAGATGATAGCTGATGTCGAGCGACGGGATCCAGGCGTGGCGTTCGACGAATTGCAGGCCGGTCGCGGTCGGATCGAAGGCGGACAGGAGGGCGGCGGAGACGAGCAGCGTCGTGAAGCTGAAGCCGAGGGCGACGTTGCGGGCGCTGTTCGGTGCGAAGCGGACAATCGCCAGGAGGGCGGCGCCGAGCCAGGGGAGGAAAATCGCGAGGGAGAGAAGCGGGAGCGAGGTCATCGGGCACCTCCGATCACGAGGACGACGGCAAGGACGACGAATGCGACGGCGAGCGTGAGCAGGTAGCCGTGGGCGTCGCCCGACTGGCGGCGCGAGTAGAAGGCGCCGGAGCCGCGGAGCTTTTGGCTGGTCGCATCGAAGCCGCCGTTGATCGCGTTTTCCTCGGCTTGCTGGTCCATCAGGCCGAACACGCGCGCGAGGGCGGCGAGGGCGCGTATCGCGCCGTCGAATACGTAGCGGTCGAGTCGGTCGGCGAGCGTCGCGAGTCCGGCGACGAGCCGGCCGAAGGTCGCGGCGTAGAGTTCGTCGAAGTAGAGCCGGTTCGCGAGAGCGTTGAAGGCGCGCGGTGCGGCGGTGGCGAGCGGGTCGCGGGCGTCGGCGGAGCGGCGTTGGGCGGACTGGCGGGCGTAGAGGAAGGCGCCGAGACCGAGACCGGCGCCGACGAGCGCGATGGAAAGAAGCATGAGGCCCGGGCTTTCCCAGAGCGCGTGCCAGTCGAAGCGAAGGTAGGGCTCGTTGTCCTCAACGAGCCGTTCGGCGGATGCGGCGGGGAGCGGCGCGTTGAGGACAACGCGCCCTACCTCGGACGCGTTGAGTTTTGCCTGCAGCCAAGGCCATGCGGGGGTGCCGAGGAAGCCGAGCACGACGGCGCACGCGGCGAGGAGGACGAGCGGCCCGGTCATCACGGGCGGGTTTTCGTGCGCGTGTTCGGCGGCGGGCGTGCGCGGCTGGCCGAAGAAGACCTCGGCGAGAAGGCGCGTCATGTAGAACGCGGTGAGCACGACGGCGGTGAGGCCGAAGTAAAACGGCAGGTGGGAGACGGGCCAGGCGTGCGCGGCGTGGAGGATGGCCTCCTTGCTCCAGAAGCCGGAGAAGAGGAACGGCACGCCGGCGAGCGCCATCATGCCGATGGCGAACGTGGCGAAGGTGAGTTTCATCCGCGGCGCGAGCCCACCGAGGCGGCGGATGTCCTGCTCGTGACGCGCCGCGTGGATGACGGAACCGGCGCCGAGGAAGAGCAGCGCTTTGAAGAAGGCGTGCGTGAGCAGGTGGAAGATGGCGGCGGTCCACGCGCCGACGCCGATCGCCAGCATCATGTAGCCGAGCTGGG
>Ga0065721_10049125_pt1 | contig 45488 bp, 34 predicted proteins | sample Mesricmetagenome_FD_59108 | JGI IMG/M metagenome (GOLD analysis project Ga0065721, IMG submission 59108) | Mesophilic microbial community from rice straw/compost enrichment Sample: eDNA_1 v2 (version 2) | ecosystem: Engineered > Solid waste > Grass > Composting > Bioreactor | place: USA: Davis...
CGGCCGAGCCGGCGAGGTGCAGCGCGCCGAGCGCCCCGGAGCGGCCGACGCGGTGGCTGTTGCCCTGGGCGTCCACCCGGCTGTGGCCGGTGGAACCAACCGCGCCCTGGGCGGCGCGGGCGAGCGCGCCGGTGTGGAAGGCGAGGCCGCCGGACAGCGAGGCGGCAAAGGCCGGCAGCTGGAAGGCCACGTAGGCCGCCACGGCGAAGAAGATCATCCCGGCGAGCAGGACCTGGAGCATCACCATGGGGTCGATGGATCCCATGATGGCGATCCGGCCGACAACCTGCTGCTCAACGCCGAGGACGATGTAAAGCAAAACGATGGTGGTGATTTGCAGGATCACACAGGAAATCAGGGAGCCGATCCAACGCTCGAAAATGGCGCGGGTGGCGGCGAAGAGGACCAAGGGAACGAGCAGCGGCCCGAGCGCGATGTACAGCGCCAGGATCACCCGCGAGATCAGCCAGATCGCGAAACAGAACCCGGTCGAGAGGATAGCGACCGCCCAGAACAGGACGACGACAGCCTTTTCGGCGATGTCGCTCCATCCGAGCGTTCGCCACACTTCAAGGCCAGCCCTCCAAGCTTTCAGCCACACCTGATCAAAACTCTCTGCGCTGACGGCGCTGACCGAGCCTGATGATGTTAGGGCGCTCGCGAGGCCGTTCGGCAGCATGGTGAAGAACAGATCATAGACATACTGCTGATAGATGCCGGCCCCTGTGATGACCCATACGACCAGAATCATCTTGAGGATGCGGCTGAACAAGGCGGCGCCAGCTTCGTTCAGGTCGCCGCGCAGGACGAGTAGGCCGGTCAACGCGATGTACAGCACCAGCGCCACCCGCAACGGCGCTATCACGAAGGTGAGGAACGCGTTGAGCACCTCCGCCACAGCAGCGACGAGCGGAGTCTCCACTTGGGAGACGATGTAGGCAAAAATCTGCCATTGGATGTCGCCCATGGAGGATCACCTCTGGATTTTCCCGGCTTCGATGAGCAGTGAGCGTCTTGCCGCGTCACAGTGGTCGAGGTTCGGAGTTCGACGGCACATGATGAGTTTGCCCTGGCGGGTTTGCGGATCGTTGGACCAGAAAGCCGGATCGTTCGGATCCATGGTCCCGGTGCGCGATCGCGCTTCCCGTAGGGCGACCTCGACGCTCGCCTTCTGGGCGTTGATGCAGTCGGGGTCGCGGCCCAGGCGGCCGGGATCGTCGAAGCAGGCGAGCTGCACCTGGGCACGGGCCTGCGGGTTGTCGGCGTACCAGCTCACCGTCCGGGGCGGGGTCGCCGACGGTCCCTGCGCCATCGCGGGCCCGGCGGCGGCGAGCGCCAGGGCCAAAAGACAGGGCAGGGCTTGCACGGTGCAAAAAGTCCGGGTCATGGTTAGCCTCCGTGCGCCTTGGCCTGTTCGATCAGCTCGTCGATCGATTGCCGGCGCCGTTCCTGTTCGCGTTGCTCCTGGTTGCGCAGCTGCGCCTGCTGCCACAGCACCAGGGATTGCGCCTGCACCTGCTGGGCCTGGATGTAGGCCTGCTCGGCGTTGATCCGGGCGGCCACGTCGGCCACCGCCTTGGCGTCCGGCGCGGCGGCAAGCTGCCCCTCGATCCCCTGCAGGGCGGTGACCCGGCTGGCCGCCGACTGGTAAAGCTCCGCCGCCATGGCCTGCGCCCCGGCAACGCTGGTCGCCTTGCGCTGCATCTCCTGCGCCTGGAAGTCCGGGCCGCCCGGCGCATAGACGCGGTTGCGGTCCAGATAGCCCTGCGCCGCGGCCCCGAGGCCGCCCGGCCCCAGCGCCGTGCCGTTCATCACGGAGCCGAGCACGCCGCTCTGCGCGGGCAGGGCGTTGCGGAACGGGTCGACGTTCAGCCGCTGGCCAAGCTGGTTGAGCGCGTCCGAGGGGGCGTGGGCGACCGCCTTGTAGGTGTTGAGCAGCTGCTGGTACTGCTGCTGCATGACCTGGAGCTGCTGCGCCAGCTGCTGGACCTGCTGGATGTTGCGCATCAGGTTCGTGGTGTCGATGACCTGCCATTGTGCCCAAGCGGGGAGCGGTGAGGCGGCCATCACCAGGACCGTCGTGGCGGTGAGTGCGTGTCTGCGCATGGATCGTTCCTCCCGTGTTCCCGGTCTCAGGTCAGCGCCGAGCGCCAGAGCCGGCGAAAGTGCGGCAGCCAAGCCTCCGGCTCCGGCCCGTGCTCGGCGATCAGCCGCTCCATCAGCCGCACCGTGCCGGCCCGCCCCGACAGCACCGCCACCAGATCATCCAGCCCGGTCAGGTCCAGCTCGCAGGCCACCGAGGCGGTGCCCTGCTTGAGCAGGAAGCGCCGTCCGCCCACCGTCAGGTCCTCGCGGACGGCGCGGAACTCCGGTTCCGTCAGCTTCAGGCCCTCCCGGTAGTCCCCAGCGTCGGCCCGCGCGTTCGGCATCAGGATCTGCGTCGGGCACTGCTCGATGATCGAGTGGGCGATGGGACTGCGCAGCGCGTCGGCCGGCGACTGCGTGCCGAGCATCACCAGCCCGTTCAGCTTGCGGATTGTCTTCAGCTTGTCGTTGACCAGATCGCGGAAGCCCGGATCGAGCAGCGCCTTCCAGAACTCGTCGATGGCCAGCACCAGCCGCCGCCCGTCGAGCAGCCGCTCGATGCGGTGGAAGAGATACGCGAGGATCGGGCCACGGGTCACCGGGTCGTCGAGCACGGCGGTGACGTCGAAGCCGAGGAAGGGCGCGTCGAGCGACACGGCGTCCGCGTCGTTGTCGAGCACCCAGCCGAGCGCGCCGCCCTTGCACCACGTCTCCAGCCGCGCCCCCGGCCCGGCCGCGTCGGCGTGGCCGAGGAAGGCGCGCAGCTCGCCCAGCGAGCGGGCCCCCGGCGGCAGGGCCAGCACGGCGCGCAGGCCCAGTTCCAGCCGCCGCTCCTCCTCGGGGCTGAGGTCGGTGCCGGGCTCCAGCATCAGCGGCTTGAGCAGGTTCTTGAGGAACGCCACGTCCTCCGGCGCACCGGACAGCGCCTTCAGCGGCGCCAGCCCGCAGGGCGCGCCGGCCGGGAGGACGAGGTAGGTGCCGCCGACCGCGCGGGCGAGGAGGTCGCCGCCGCGGTCCTTGTCAAAGAACACCACTTGCGCCCCCTGCCGCCCGGCCATTGCTGCCAGGAACAGCATCAGCGTCGTCTTGCCCGACCCCGCCGGGCCGGCGACGAAGACGTTGCCGAGGTCCTGGACCGTTTCGGTCGGGGCGTGCAGGTGGAAGCGGTAGGCGGTGCCGCCGCCGGTGCGGAACAGCGTCAGAGGCTCGCCCCAGTGGCCCCGCTCCGCGCCGGCCGGGTGGTTGTGCAGGCTGGCCATGGCCGCGAAGTTGCGCGAGCTGACCGCCCCCGGCCGGGTGCGCAGGCGCAGGTTTCCCGGAAGCTGCGCCCAGTACGCCGCCTCCAGCGCCAGATCCTCGCGCGCCACCACGGCGCCGCTCTCCGCCAGATCGCGCCGGGCGCGGGCGGCGACGTCGCGCAGGCTGTCCAGCCCGTCGGCGAAGGTGACCAGGGTCAGGTGATGGTCGCCCATGACGAAGGCGTTGGAGGCGAGCAGGTCGGCGGCCTCGCTCAACGCGGCGGTCTGGCTGGCCGCCTTGTCCTGGGCGGTGACCATCTGGTTCTGCTTGCGCGTCAGGACGCCTTGCGCGGCTTGCTTGGCGAGGAAGCCGAAGGTCTGGGTCAGCACGCAGCGGTACGGCGCGGCGAGCACCGCGTCGAACATCCCCGGCCAGGTGGTCGCGGGGTACTCGCGCAGGCCGAAGGCGGCGGCGAAGGTCGAGCCGCCGGGGCCGCGGATCTCGATGGCCTCGCGGCCGACGATGACGCGGTCGGTGTAGATGGCCGCGCCGAGCGGGCCGGCGACCAGCGGCACCGGCAACCGGCGGCCGGTGAGCACGAGGTGCAGCGCCTCGCCGGGCTCGGAGAACAGCACGCCGCCCGCCTCGCGCAAGCCCAGCCGGCGCGGGGCGTGGTCGTCCAGTTCCGAGAGGATCGTCGCCACGACGGCGTCGAGCGCCTCCAGGTTGGCCGGGCTGGCCGGGCGGGCGAGGTCGCCGCGCCGCCGCCGGGCGAACAGGCTGGACAGGGTGCCACGCTCAGAGGTCCCTACGGGGCGCAGAAGCACGGAAAGGAAGAGGTCGTTGCGGAACAGCCGGTTGCCGAGCAGGCGGGTCCGGTAGGCGGCGTCGAGTTCGCGGGCGAAGGCGCTGGTGCACGGGGTCTGCGGGTAGTCCGAACCGTCCGCCAGGGTGCGCACGACGTGCGTCGCCAGCACGAGGCGCTCCGAGGCGATGTTGCGCAGCAGGACGTTGCGCCGGCTGTACCGGGCGTTGACCTCGGCCGCGGCGGCGGTGTCGAACCCGGCGCCGCTGAGGTGGAGCATGGCGAGCAGCGAGCCGTCGTCGAGCAGCAGCGTGCCGGGGGCGGCGTGCCCGAGGTAGGGGACGTAGGTGTCCGGTTCGCGCTCGCGCCGGCGGAGGAGGGCGTCAGGCATGGATGCGGACCTCCCGGGCGTTGCGGGCCGGGCCGAGCGGCCGCGGGATAACCGACGAGCCGCCCCACAGCCCGGTGTTGCGCGCCCGCGCCTTGGTGTCGGCCCACAGCCGCAGTGTGCCGAACAGGTGGGCGTCGCGGCCGACCAGGAGGCGCAGGGCGTGATGGAGGACGACGCCGATCAACAGGTAGGCGGGGTTGCCCATCAGGACGAAGACGATGGTCGTGGCCATGCCGTTGACCGCGACGGCTTCCAGCGGCACGCCCCGCCACATGGCCGGGCGCGTGCAGGCGAGGAACAGCGGGTCCTCGGTGAGGGGCTCCCCGTCCATTCAGGCGCCGATGATCTGGTTGACGATCCAGGCCGAGGAGAAGATCAGCATGACGCCGAGCAGGACGCCGCCGGCGGCGCGCAGGCTGAGCGCGCCCATCAGGGCGCCGATGCCGACGATGCAGATGGCGATGACGGCGACCAGGCGGCCGGCGGTGCCGGTGAGGATGTTGACGATGTTCTGCAGGAAGGTGGTGATGTCGCCCCCGCCGCCCATGGCCTGGGCGAAGGCCGGCGGGGCAGTGAGCGTGAGGGCGAGCGCCGCCAGTAGGGTGGCGGTGATCCGCAGCACCGGGACCGGAGAGGGCAGGGCGGCGGTCGATGACCGGGCGTTGCGCATGGAGGAGTCCTCCTCGGGTGTGAATGGGGGTAGGGCCGGAACCGGCTGTGGTCAGCGTTCACCCTCGGCTGGTGCCGGTGCGATCGCGGGCTGGACCGGCGGGCTGGGGGACGGTTCGTTGAGCACCGGTGAGGGGCGGAGCACCGCGGCCTCCCGATTCCGAGCGTGACGGGCGCGGGCGTAGACGTCCCAGGCTGGCGGCTCTGGTGGCGAGCCCGCCACCAGAGGTCTTGCACCGTGCAAGACCGCTTCGGCATTGCGCGCGCCGTCGACGCGGATGGCCGGGACCAGTTCGGCGGCGGAGGCCTGCACCTTGGCCACGTAGCCGTTGGCCACACCGCGCACCGGAGAGCCGGTGTTGTAGCGCGACAGCGCCCGGACCAGCGCGCGCTGCGCGTCCTCCTCCGGCGCCCGCTCGTAGCCGTCCGCCAGCACGCGGGCTCCGGCGGCGATGCTCCGGCACGGGTCGAAGGCGTCCGCGATCGTCAGGCCGAGCCCGGGCAGGTTGGCGCTGTTGACCTGCATCAGGCCGAGGTCGAGGGAATGCCCCTGGGCGAGAAGCGCGGTCGCGGTGGCCACCGCCTCGGCCGGTGTGGCTGGGCTGTGGGTGCGGCCCGTGGTGGTGTCGCCGATCGCCAGGGGGTTGAACCGGCTCTCGGTGCGCGCGACCGCCGCCAGGGTGTCCACGTGCACCAGGGAGCCACAGGCCGCGGCCAGTTGGGCGAACAGGGCCAAAGGGAGGATCATCGGTGCCCTCCCAGGCCACGGCAGACGCCCCGCGCTCGATCCGGGCCGGACGTCCCAGTCGGGCGGGCACCGCCCCGTGCCGCAGTCCGGCGGCTCGCGCGCCAGGACCTCCGGGGCGAGCGCCTTGTCGCCGGCCAGCTCGGGGGCGCCGGCGATGCAAACCGGGACGCAGCCGCGGAAACGGACCTCCACGACGACCCGCCCGTCCAGGCTCTCGTCGCGGCGGGACCGGAGCGGAAGCGGGTGGGGCTTGCGGATAAGTGCCTCGTCATGCCGTCGGCCTCCCTCGACCGCTTTCCACCATGCGCTGGCGTGAGACGGAAAGCGATGTTTAGAAAATGTTTTCGAAGAAAAAGTCGATTAAGACTTCGTCCGCACAAAAAGCATTGTCGGCACAGCAAAGCATCGGTTGCGACAAAAATCGGTTCAGGGCCTGGTCTTAAAAACTCTTTCGTGGCTGAGCGGAGCGAACGGTGGCCCCCTTTGTAGTCGGGCGAAAACCGCGGAAAATTCGGAGACGATGCAAGGGATGTCTTAGAAACGCGCGCGCCGCGCCATCTCCGGCGCCGGCCTTTCCCGCGAGGATCCCCCAATGAAAACCCTGGCCGTGATGAACGAGAAGGGCGGCGTCGGCAAGACCAGCCTGGTCGCCCACGCCGGCTGGTACCTGGCCGAGCGGTTCCGCACGCTGGTGATCGACCTCGACCAGCAGGCCAACCTGACCGCCACGCTCGGCGCCCATATGGCGCCGGTCGACAGCGTGGAGCTGTTCGCCCGCCCCACCCGGGTGCCCGACGTCGGCCGGCTCACCGTCACCCGCTCGACCCGCGACCTGCTCGGGGTGGAGGGCGTGGACCGCGCCTGCATCGCCACCTTCCGCGACAGCCTCGCCGCCATGGCCGCGGACTACGAGGTGTGCGTGATCGACACGCCGCCGGCGCTGACCAACCGCACCTTCGGGGCGCTGCTGGCGGCCGACGCGGTGCTGGCGCCGGTCGGCATCAACGACTACTCGATCCAGGGCGTGGCCGAGCTGCTGCGCGCCATCAAGGGGGTGGCGCGGCACTACGGCCGGCCCGAGCCGCTGTTCCTCGGGCTGCTGCCCTCGATCTTCGACCGCAAGAGCCGGCGCGAGCGGGAGCTGTTCGAGAGCCTGGCCGAGCAGGCCGGGCGGCTGCTGTTCCCGGGCCTGCTCGCCAAACGCGACCCCTACGCCCGCGCGGCCAGCGACCGCGCGCCGGTGTGGGCGATGAAGGGCAGCGCCGCGCGCGAGGCGGCGCAGGAGATCCGCGGTGTGCTCGCCACCGTGGCGCAGCGCATGGAGTTGGGCGCATGACCACGCCAGCCAAGCCCCGCGCCGCCTTCGCCGCGGCCGCCTTCGCGGAACTGCGCGCCGCCGCCGGGAACGGGCAGGGCGAGGTGCTGCGCCTGCTTCTGGCCGACATCGACGAGGACCCCGAGCAGCCGCGCACCGTCTTCGACGACGAGGGGCTGGCGGGCCTCGCCGCCTCGATCCGCGAGCACGGCGTGGTGCAGCCGGTCGTCGTGCGGCCGCCGGTGGACGGGCGCTATCGGTTGGCCTTCGGCGCCCGCCGCCTGCGCGCCGCCCAGCTGGCCGGCTTGGCCGACATCCCGGCGGTGATCCGCCGGGCTGACGGCGGCGACTTCGCCGCCCAGGTGATCGAGAACCAGCAGCGGGCAGCTCTGTCGAACAGCGATCTTGCCGCGGCCATCGCGCGGCTGGCTGCGGAGGGGCACACCAATCAGCGGATCGCGATCATTTGCGGCTTGAAGGACTATCAGGTCGCCGCCTTCAAGCAGGCGGGGAACTTTCCGCCGGCGTTGCGGGAGCGCCTCGACCAAAGCGACATGCGGGCGCTCTACGACCTGTACCGCCAGTGGCGGAAAACCCCCGGCCCGGTGCTCGCGGCCCTGCCTGAGGCGGACATCGCCATCACCGTGACGGAGGCGCGCCGGATCGTCGGCGGCATCACCGGCATGCCCACCGGCAGCCTTGTGCTGGATCGGCCGCCCGCTCCGGCGGCCGGGGAGGGCGTGCACCGTGCAAAACCTAGGGTGCCGGACGAGGCCGCAGCGGAAAGGGCGGCTACGGCGACCTCCCGTCGGCTCGGGCGTCCGGTGTTCCACGTCATTCTGGGGGATGGGAGAACCGGCCGTCTGGTGGTGGACCGCAAAGCCAGGCGGGCGGGGGCGGTCCTGGTTGCTTTCGCGTCCGGCATCGAGGAGGCGGACGCCGCGGACCTTCGCATCGTCCGCGTCGAATGACGGCCGGACCACCGATTCAGGCTTGCACGGTGCACGCCTTCCGGCCTCGAAACAAAGGTTGGGGAAGCTGAGGGCTGAGGGCTGAGGGCTGAGGGCTGAGGGCTGAGGGCTGAGGGCTGAGGGCTGAGGGCAGGATATGTTTGGTGGGAGCAGAGTCATACAGGAGGGCTGATGGCCGCACGGAACGGGCAGGAACTGCTCACTGTTTGGGTGCCGGCCGAGGTGGCGGCCGCGTTCAAAGCACACACGCGGGTCACCGACGGTGGCGCCTCCGCCGCACTGCGGCGCCTCATCACCCAGGCCATGGACGGCGAGGCACCGGCCGCGCCGCGTGGAGGGGGAACGGGCCACCAGGTCGGGGTGCGGTTCAAGGACGCCGAACGCGCAGCCCTGGCCGAGGCCGCCCGGGCGCACGGCACGAGCCCGGCGAACTGGCTGCGCTCGCTGGCGCTTGTGCACCTGACGGGCCAGCCACAATGGAACCCGACGGAGGTGGAGGCGCTGCGCGCCGTGTTCCGGGAGTTGCGGGCCATCGGCCATACCGTGGACCGGATCGCCCGTGCGCTGGATGGCGCCGACGACCCGGCATGGCGGCAGGGCGATACCGCCCACGAGGCGGCGGAACTGATCCGGATCGAGATGCGCCGGGTCGTGGCGGTGATGACGGGCAACTTCGACTATTGGGGCCTACCGGAGGCCGAGCGCCCGACCGCTGCGCCGGGAGCGGTCGGGCGAGCCGCGGCAGACGTCCGCGCGGCCGAAGCGCGGCGCAAAAACCGGCCGCGACGGCGGGTCGCGCGGCTCGACAATGACGGGGAATGAAGTCTTGCACCGTGCAAGCGTGAAGGGAGTCGGAAAGCCCATCACGGCTCGACCGGCGTTCCGGGGCGAGTGGCGGTCGATCGCAGGGCCCGGATCCCGCATCCCGGCGTGTGCCGGACCGATTGGAGCGCGCTGGTCGCCGCTTGGACCGCAGCCGGATCGTGGGATTGTGGCTGTATCGGCGGTGATCACCCCGGCCTTCGGCAGCCCTGTGCCGTGCCGGCCTGTGCCGTGCCGGCGTCGGTCAGCCAGGGGCGGAAACGCCCTGTTCCCCGGTTGTTGGGCGATCGGACCCTACACCGGGTCCGCGTGGGCTGAGCGGCGGGAGGGCTTGCACGGTGCAAGACCCGCGGAGGGGAAAGAGCCATCAACCCGCCTCAACCGCGGCCCTTTGGGCGGGGATGGGAAGGGGGCGGGCGGTCCGCCGTATCCCTCCGGTCGAGAGCCTCGGCGTGGTCCAAGTGGTCCCGTCGGATGGATTTCTGGCGCGCCTGAAGCGGGCGGCTCCGCGCGGGCAGCGCCAGTAATGCGATCGCCCGTGCGTCCTCTCCGGCGGCGTGACCGATGGCGGTGTGTGTGTGCGGCGGGATCCCATGATGTTCCGCCTTGTGGGCCTGCCGGGGATTGGCTCGGGGTCCCCGGCCGCGGGCGACGCGGGGCGTGGCTTCGGCCTCCACGCCGAGCCGCCGCAGTTCGCGGGCGAACCGCTCGCGCCAGCGCTGCAGGTCGGCGGGGCCGGGGGCCAGTCGCCGCCCGTCGGAACCGACCGCGCGAACTGTAATATGGACGTGCGGGTGCCCGGTGTCGTCGTGGCGGGCCATGACCCAGTCATGTGTGCCGGCGAAGGTGTCGCGCGCCCAGCGGCGCGCCGCGGCCTCGACCCGGTCGGACGGCGTGCCGGGCGGCATGGAGAGCGTAAGGGCGACGCTCTGCGCCGCGTTCGGCCCCGCCCGGCTCCGGCCGTCCGCGGCGTTGGCCAGCAGCCAGTCGTCTTGGAGGGTCATCAGCCGGGCACGGCCGGTGATGCGCTCGCCATCCTGCGTCTCGGCGGGCAGGGTGCCGTTGCGGGTGATGTAGTCGAACTGAGCGAGCAGGTGGCCGGCGGCGCCACGAGCGCGCCCGGTCAGCTTCACCACGGCTTCCGGCGCGTTGTTCGCGATGCGCCGAAGCCGGGCCTTGCCACCGGAGGCGAGGGGTAACGGGGCGCGATCCCGTTCGAGCCGGATGTCGTAGCCGTGCTGGGTTGGCGGAAGCCGCCAGACATCGTCGTCGCTCATGGGCCATGCTCCGGTAGCGAAGGAACCCGCGACCGGCGCGCAAACGCGCGGTCGATATGACACTGTTCGTAAAGCCGGGGCTTTGTCCAGCCGGGTCCCCATATGCCCCGGATGCCTGCCCGAAATGGACAACCGGTGGTCTGGGAACGGACGCCACCACCGGGCTGGACCGCGGCGGCGGGGCGAGGCTGCGGCGCGTCATCTCCAGTACGCGACGGGCAGCCCTGGTGCCCGCGGCCGGTTGATGACCAGTGTCAATCCGCCGGCCTGGATTACCGCCCGCGTCACCACCATGGTCGGGTGCGTTTCGGTGAGCCGCCGGCATCGCAGCGTGCGTGGCCGCGTTGGCGGGCCATTCTGGAAAAAGGGGCACACCTTTCGCCCCGGCGCACCAGCAACCGGCGCGGCGTGCAGACGCGGGCCGCGCAGTGGGCGCTGGAGCACGGCGTGCCCTGCGTCATCCATGCGTCCCGCTGGCAGGAGCGCGGCAAGGCCGCCGGCTTCGAGCGCAACACCGCCATGGAGCGCGCCGCGCAGACCGGGGCGGGGCGGATGGTCCTGGTCGCCGACCGCGAGGACGCCGGGACGCGCCACCTTGCCGCCGCCTGCTCACCCCCGACGACGTCGCCTTCCGGCCCGCCCCTGCCCAGCCGGTACTGGGAGCGTGGGAGAATCGCACAATGCCGGAAAATTTTTCCGGAGTCCGCGGCCATCTCCTCCAGAAATTTCCATAAACAACCTTATAGAATTTTAGGACCCCCACGAGCGAGCTCTATCCTGAAGCGCAACTCTTGTATCAGTTCAAAGGCTTACCGACTCGCAGGAGTCAGGGTGAGCACGCACTGTTCCGACATCGCTCTGGCGAACGGCGGCGCCTTCAGGTGATGTGAGACGTCAAGGTGCCGGTGGCGCTGATCGCGGCGGAGCTGGCCCGGCACCGCTCGACCATCCACCGCGAGATCCGGCGCAACATCTATCACGATCCCTTTCGCGATTGCTGAGGCTAGGAATGCTGGGGTTATTGTTGCACCACAGCCGACCAGTACGCCCGCAAACGGCGGGCGTACTGGTCACGTTGCGCGCGGGCGGTCGCCCCAACCAATCGCCGGGCGGCTCCAGCGCGATCCCCTGCCCTGCGGCGCCATCTCAGGGTCAAAGCCGCCAGAGATCCACGCCGCCCGGCACCGTGCTGCGGTCAAGCAGGCCCTTGACGTCGATGACGAGGCCGCGGCCGTCCTTCAACAGGCGGGTGACCAGCCCCCAGCCCTCCGCCCGGTAAACGGCGTGGGGAACGGCCAGCACCACGGCGTCGGCTGGCGGCAGCGCCTCACGCGGGGTGAGCGCGAGGCCGTATTCGTGCGCGACCTCGTCCGCCGCAGCGAGCGGGTCGTGCACCGCCACCTCCACACCGAAGCTGCGCAACTCCGCCACGATGTCCACGACGCGGGTGTTGCGGATGTCGGGCACATCCTCCTTGAAGGTGAGCCCGAGCACCGTCGCGCGCAGCGGCCCGGCGGCACCGACCCGGCTCCGCAGCAGGCGCTTCACCGTTTCCTGCGCCACATACTGGCCCATGGTGTCGTTGATGCGCCGGCCGGCCAGGATGACCTCCGGGATGTGGCCCAGCTGCTCGGCCCGGTGCGTCAGGTAATAGGGGTCGACGCCGATGCAGTGGCCGCCGACCAGACCCGGCTGGAACTTCAGGAAATTCCACTTGGTGCCGGCGGCGGCCAGCACGTCGCGGGTGTCGATGCCCATGCGGTGGAAGATCACCGCCAGCTCGTTCATCAGGGCGATGTTGACGTCGCGCTGGGTGTTCTCGATCACCTTGGCGGCCTCCGCCACGGCGATGGAGGCGGCCTCGTGCACGCCGGCCTTCACCACGCTGCCGTAGACCGCAGCGACGAGTTCCCGCGTCGCCGGGTCGGAGCCGGAGACCACCTTGGTGATCGTCTCGAACCGGTGCTCCTTGTCGCCGGGGTTGATGCGCTCCGGCGAGTAGCCGACCGTGAAGTCGCGCCCGAAGGTCAGGCCCGACTCCGCCTCCAGCACCGGCACGCAGTCCATCTCGGTGGCGCCGGGATAGACGGTGGACTCGTAGACCACCACGTCGCCGCGCTTCAGATGCCGCCCGACGGTACGGCTGGCGGCCAGCAGTGGACGCAGGTCCGGGCGCTTGGCGTCGTCGATCGGGGTCGGCACGGTGACGATGTGGAAGTCGGCCTGCGCCAGATCGGCGGGGGCGTCGGTCAGGTGGAGATTTGCCGCGGTCAGATCGGCGTCCGCCACCTCGCCCGTGTGGTCGTGCCCCTCCCGAAGCGCCGTGATGCGGCGCGCGTCGATATCGAAGGCGACGACAGGAACGCCCGTCCGACCAAAGGCAACGGCCACCGGCAGGCCGACGTAGCCGAGTCCGATTACCGAGATGCGGCGGGAGTGGGTCATGGTGGAAGAAACTCCTGGCAGGAGAGTGGACGATAAAGAGTGCCCCTTTATACGAGGTCAGGGACTGGAGCAGGTGGGAATATACGCCAAGCCAGCTGAGCAGAGCCTGTTGCAGAGCAGAAGCAGTTGACGGGAAAGTCCAATGGCAGCCGCCAGAAGGCGGTCATCAGGACGATGCGCCGCGTCCGGAGAGGATTGGACCTTCCATGCGGCGCACAATGTCGAGAATGCGGGTCAAGGTACTCTCGGACAGGGGCCCCAGCGTGCTGGCCTCGGCGTTTTCCACTGCCTGTTCAGGTGTAAGAATGCCGGGAATGACGGTGGATACCGCCGGGAACGAAAGGCAGAACCGCAACGCTGCCTGGATGTTCGCGCGCACATTTGTGGCTCCGGCCGCCTCCAGGGCATAGCGGGCGGTGCGAGACCAACGGGCAACCTGGGGCCCGTTCCAACGGCTGCGATGGTCTTCCTGGGGAAACACCGTATTCTCAGCGATAGTCCCGGCGAGGAAACCGAAACACAGCGGAGTGCGGGCGATGAGCCCTGCCCCGGTGCGTGTGGCAAGGTCAAACAATCCGCAGTCCAGGGCTCTCAGATCGAGCATGCTCAGGTTCACCTGCACCATCGGCACCCCGAAGTCCCCGATGGCCGCCGCCGCGTCCCCAGGTGAATTTGCGGAGATGCCGAAGGCGCGGATTTTGCCGCTCTCCCTCAGTCGTTCCAGGGCACCGAGGATATCCGGCCGGGCGCGCAACAGGTCGAGCGGTGGACCATGCAGTTGCAGCAGGTCGACATAATCGGTTTTCAGGCGGCGCAGGCTGGAATCCAGTGATCGGGCAACCGCTTGGGGGCTGTAGTCCGTCGGGCTCTGGTAATCGATGTACCCGGCTTTGGTGGCGACAACAATCCGATCGCGGCGGCCCTGCATGGCTTGACCGATCAAGGTCTCGCTGCGGCCGAGTCCGTACAGGCTGGAGGTATCGACAAAATTGATCCCGAGGTCAAAGGCTCGATGCAGGGCCGCCAAAGAGGTGGCATCCTCGGTGCTGCCGTAGGACAATTCGCCCGGCGACCAGCCGCCGATGCCCCAGGCGCCGAAGCCAACTTCAGACACCACCAAACCAGTTCTGCCCAAAGCTCTGTAACGCATGCGTCCGTTTCCCACCGCTGCCGACGCGGCGGCAACGCGCAAATTTTGGGCGCCACGCCTCGACGCCTCAGGGATGGCAGTATGATGTTCAGACAAAATCTTCGGCGTCGCCCGCCACCGGACGACGCCGACGGAATCAGTAATGGCCGGCCAATTCCTTGTTGGTGATCGTCACATTTCCGTACAGGTAGGCACCTTTCTTGTTGCCATACCAGACGACCTCCTGGCACCAGACCTGCAAATCGTCGATCCGTTGGCTATCGCGGTCGATGACGACGTTGCGGGTCCCCGTTTCGAAAACGGCCGGTTCACCGCGCAACACGGCGCGGTAATAGTCCATCACATTGCTTCCGGTGACGACGTTCGTCTTGCCGTGGAGGCCGGGTTGGCGCACCAGGGCGGTGTTGAGCGTCACGGCATCGTGCACGGCCGTTGTGATCGCATCGTCAGCCCGGTCTCCCAGAAGCGCCAGAAGGAGTTGTTCCGCCTCGGCGTAAAAAGCTCCCAGTTTTCCATCGACCGTAAGCTTGATGAACATGTATTCGTCGGCCGGCCAGTAAATTCCCAACCAATCCGTCGAATAGACGTATTCCGGACCGCCTTGTTGGATCGAAGAGGCCGTTTCCTCCAGCCAAGCCCAAATTTCGTGCAGAAGGGGATAGCGGATGGGATCCGGCTCCAGGAATGCTTCGATGATGTCGCGGTATCGCAGCCCGGCCATACCGTGCGCCACGATAATCGGAATCTGGAAGAGCTTGTCGTAGTGCAGAAACGCCGTAATCCACGCAAAAACACGGGTGCGGCGCCAGTCCTCTGCTGAGAGGGAGGCGGTCTCGACCACCAGATCCTGGATTTCCGCCACGTCGTCGTCCAACGCTTCCTTACTGCCGTGGATGTTGATGATGGCGGATGGGACGGTTCGTATGCCAAACTTCTCGGCGTACGCACGCGACCCCATTTCGGCATTGGGCAGGATGGACAGGTTGTTGAACTGAATCCGGTTGTGCTGGCCGCTTTCCATAAGCATATCGACGCCGGCGACAAAGGATTCGTACGTCTCGCCCGGCAAACCGAGGATAAGGTCGGAATAAGTTTCCACCCCATCCCGTGTGAAGCGCCGCTGCAGTTCCAGATAGGTTTCGAGCGAGATGTTGTCGCGCTTAATGTTGGCGAGCGTGGTGGGCTCAAGGCTCTGCATCGAGAGCGCCACGCCCTTGTTCAGCTTGGCGTCGGAAAGAATTTTCTGGGTGAGATAGGCGCGTTCCGTGGCGTTCTTGGTGTTCTGCACCGACAATGCCTTGGGGTAACCGGTGCGTTCCTTTACAGCGGCGACGTGCTGGGCGAGTTCCACGTCGCGCTTCAGAATCCCGAAGTTCGCGTCACAGCAGAACACAAATTCGATCTTGTTCCGGGCGAACCACTCCACCTCCTGCATCAGGCGATCGGGCTGGAACTGATTCACCTTGGTCGCCGTGGCGGAGCCCCAATCGCAGAAGGTGCATTGGAACGGACAGCCGCGGTTGGTTTCCCAAAGACCGATCCAGGCTTCCCCAGGGTTGGTGTCCATCAGGGGCTTGAACACGTCCGTCAAAAAGGGTGATGGCACCTCGTCCAGATCCCGGATGCGTGGCCCGGACGCGTTCCGGACGAGACTGCCGTCCGGGGCGATGTAACTGATCCCCGGTATGCCGGACCAGTCACGACCAGGATAGGTGTCCAAAAGGGCCGTGAAGGCTCGTTCCCCTTCATTGTGAACCACAACGTCGATGAAGCGGTGAGTCCGCAGGAAGTCTTCGGGGTGGTCGGGGACATGGGGCCCGCCGAAAATGATCAGGGTCTCCGGTCGGGCCGCTTTCAACCGGCGGGCAATTTCAAGCGAGATGTTGGCGTTCCAGACATAGGTGCTGAAGCCAACGACGTCGGCGGGCAGGAACCGCTTCACAGCTTCGTGAATCGGCATCCGCTTATAGATCGGCAGGAGGAAGTTCAGGCGCCCTGGGGTGCGGACATGGGCTTGGGCATAAGCTTGCAAAATGCCGGCGGAATAGGGGAGGTAGCTTTGTCCCGAGAAACTGTTGTTGATCTGGATCAGACCAACGGTAACGGGCGGATTGGTAAGCCCACTCATACAATCTTCCTCATCGCCAGACTGATCGGATCGCGGCAGGCCTCATCGGTCCATGCTCCGGTCATGCATTGGCTTTGCCGGACCCGTTTCGACAAAGCCTGTGCTACCCCTTTCCAACGGTGGGTCAGCAATCTTACGGCGACTCTCCTGACGGATCAACGACAGCATCGGATACAATAATTTTGGAATACATTCATGCCGATCCTCGTCACCTCGTTGGCAGCGCTAGAATCGTTAATTTTTCATTAATAATGGCTTCCGGTTGCAATCGGGAGAGCCAAGCTTTAATCTCCCGCACGTAAAGTCGAACAGTGGCGCCAAAAGCGCAAGAACTTGGGATCAGGATAGTCGGAGGCGACGTGATGGCGTTCGGGGCGGGCGATGACGACGAGGATTTTGTCGACTTGTTTCGAAAGATCGCGCGTATCCGCATGGTCGAAGAAAAAATTATTGATATTTATCATACCGACAAAATTCAAAGCCCAGTTCATCTGTCCATAGGACAGGAGCCGATCGCCGTAGGAATATGTGCCCCACTTCGGGCGACGGATCTCCTGTTCGCCACGTACCGAAGCCATGCATTCTATTTGGCAAAAGGTGGCAACCTTGACCGCATGTTCGCCGAGCTCTACGGAAAAGTCGATGGAGGCTGCAAGGGTAAGGCTGGCTCGATGCATCTGACCGCCCCGGAGGTCGGATTCATGGGAAGTTCGGCCGTGGTGGCGAGTTCCATTCCGCACGCCGTCGGTGCTGCTTTGGCCGCCCGGCGCCGTGGGCTGGATCAGGTGGTGGTTGCCGTTTTTGGAGACGGGGCAACGGAAGAAGGCGTGTTCCACGAGTCCATCAATTTCGCGGCCCTGCATCGACTTCCCGTCCTCTTCGTCTGCGAAAACAACGAATACGCGGTGCATTCTCACATTCGGCAACGGCAGGCCTACAGCCTCTCCGGGCTCGCCGGCTGCTACGGCATCCCGGTGGCCCTGGTGGAGGACGGGCATGATGCCCGCCTTGTCCGCGAGACGTTTGCCCCGATGGTGGAGCGGGCTCGCCGGGGGGGTGGACCCGAATTCCTGGAGGTCAAGACCTGCCGGTTTCGAGAGCATGTCGGTCCCGGCGAGGATCTCCAAGCCGGTTATCGCGATGCGGCGGTTGTCCGGGATTGGGCGGCGCGGGATCCGTTGAGCCGCCATCCCGATTTGTTGGCCAGGTTGGCGCCGCACATCTCGGCCGAGATTGACGCTGCCATGACCTTCGCCGAGAACAGCCCGTTGCCCGGTGCCGAGGAGTTGTTGACCGATGTCCTCTAGTCCTGATCAGGCGGAAAGCATGCTGTACGGTGACGCCCTCCGCCACGCGATGCGTGACGCCATGCTTTGCCGGCCCGACACCATTATCCTTGGCCAAGGGGTGGATGACCACAAGGGAACCTTCGGCACCACGCTCGGCTTGGCCGAAGAGTTTGGCGCCGACCGGGTTTTCGACACCCCGCTTGCCGAAGAAGGAATGACGGGGATCGCGATCGGCGCCGCCCTGAACGGTCTTTACCCGATCATGACCCACATCCGGGCGGATTTCGCTCTTCTGGCGACCAACCAGATCATCAATCTGGCGGCCAAGTACCGCTATATGTTCGGTGGTCGCTACGAGGTGCCCTTGCTGATCCGCATGGTGGTCGGCCGCAGTTGGGGTCAGGGCGCTCAGCATTCCCAAAGCCTGCAGTCACTGTTCGCCCACATTCCGGGCTTGGTCGTGGTGATGCCCAGCAGCCCGCGCGCTATCCTCGACACCTACGCGCATGCCGTGCGCAACGTGCGCAACCCCGTCCTGTCCTTCGAGCACCGGCTGATGTACGGGCTGAGCTTCCGTATGGACACAGACGAAATGCCAACCAACCCGATGACGTCACGACGGGTGCGGCCGGGCCGCCACCTAACCATCGTAGCGACGTCCATCATGGTGCTGGAAGCATTGCGAGCGGCACAGCATTTGGCCCAGTTCGGCATCGAGGCGGAGGTGATCGACCTGCACTGCGTCTCCCATCCTGATCCGGACCTGCTGATGGACAGCGTGCGCCGCACCGGCCACCTGCTGATTGCGGATACCAGTTGGCTGCCCTATGGCGTGGCTGCGGAGGTCTGCCGGCTCGTGGTGGAACGCGACCCGTCGGCGCTCAAGGCTCCCGTCGTCACTCTGGGCATGGCTCCCGCGTCCTGCCCCACGGCAAAGGCGTTGGAGGATCTGTTCTATCCCAACTTGCGCATTCTGGTTGACCGTGCGGCCAGCCTTGTGTACCACCAGACTGACCATGGTATTCCCCTACCCCAGGAGACATCGATGAGCGATGTCTACAAGCGCTTCAAAGGTCCTTTCTAAAATATACAAGACCTCTTGGCGCCCAAGGAAAACTCATGACCATTGTCATCTCCCGTACTCCATTTCGTGTTTCCTTCTTCGGTGGGGGGACCGATTATCCAGCTTGGTTCCGGAACAATGGCGGGAGAGTGTTGTCGACGACCATCGATAAATATTGCTATATTACTTGCCGACATCTGCCCCCTTTCTTCAACATCCGTCACAGGATCGTTTGGTCCCACATTGAAACAGTCCAGAACATCAGCGAAATCCTGCATCCTGCGGTGCGGGAAGGATTAGGCTATCTGGGCTTCACCGACCGTGATGGCATCGAGATTCATCACCAAGGGGACCTCCCCGCACGCGCGGGCATGGGGACAAGCTCCTCCTTCGCCGTCGGGCTCATCCATGCTCTGCTCACGTTGCGCGGTGAGCGGCCGAGCAAGGCCAGGCTAACAGAGATGGCGATTTTCCTGGAGCAGGAGCGCATGGGTGACAAGGTCGGTTCGCAGGACCAGGCCGCGGTCGCCCATGGGGGCTTCAACGTCATCGACTTCCACAAGGACGGCCGCATTGAGGTCACGCCGGTCGGTCTGCCGGAGGAACGGCAGCGGCAACTGGAAGATCACCTGATCCTGTTCTACACCGGAGCGAGCCGCTTTGCATCGGACATCGCCGCCGACGTCATTCAGAACATTCCCGCAAACGAGAAGCAACTCCGCCGCATGTACGAGTTGGTGGGGACTGCGACCGCTATTGTGTCCGGCGATGGGGCTCTGGACGCGTTCGGGCACCTCCTCGACGAAACCTGGCATTTGAAGCGGCAGCTCAGCGCCCGAGTGTCCACCGACCGGATCGATGCGATCTACGCTCGGGCCCGTCAGGCTGGGGCGCTTGGCGGCAAGCTCCTGGGCGCGGGAACCAGTGGCTTCATGCTGTTCTTCGCTCCGCCGGAACGCCACGATGCGATCCGGAACGCTCTGGGCGACCTGCTGCATGTGCCGTTCCGCTTCGAGAACGAGGGCGCCACGATCCTGACGTCGCCGTCCTCCTATGACAGAACGGTCGCATACAAGGCCGACCGACAGATGGAAACGGCTCTGTAATGGCCGTCTGACCGATAAGGGGCACGATGAAGCACGTTGCCGAATTGGCTGGTATTCCAGCGCAGTGTCCTTTGTGCCTGTTCGGGGCTGGGCAAGGTGGCCGGATCCTCCTGTCCGGGTTGGCCGATGCGGGACGCTTGACCCAGGTCCAGGCCATCCTGGACAATCACCAGACTGGAGACGTTGACGGCATCCCTCTGCTTCGCCCGTCGGAAGCCCTGGAGCGGGGATGGGCGGACATGCCCGTGGTCATCGCAAGCCAGTACTGGAGCGAGATCGCAGCCCAGTTGAGCGCTCTCGGTTTCCGGAACCTTATCAACATTTATCCCCTGATCGACCGGCTTCGGCAGGAATCCTTGCGTTCCCCGAGCGGGCTCAGCTTGGAAGCCGAACTTCAGCTCCGCCTTGGATACACTCCGCGCGAGTTTGCCGGCGCTGTCCTTAGCAGCCCTCATTTGAAGCCAATTCGGGGCTGGTTTGCGCCGGTCGCTGCCTTGTTGCGCAGCGGAGGCACAACAGACATCGGCATCATCGGAACCGGTGACGCCGCGCGCCGGTTCGCGGCTCTGGCTGCGCGTCAACCGGGCGTTCGGATCGCGGCCTTCGTCGCACCGGATCGCGACACCGCTGAGGAACCCTACGGAACCGATGATGTGCCGGTCCTGACCGTGAAGGAGTTCCTGTCCAAGGCCGATCGGAACTGGCTGATCGTCAACAGTCTTCCGGTGCCGGCCAGCACCATGGACTGGCTGCAATCCCACGGCTTCACCCGCTTGGTGGATGGGGTGGACGTCAAGGAAGTGGCGGAGCGCCCCTACACGGCACCTCCCGCGTTGCCGGAAGCGCCTCCCTTGGTTTCCGTGATGCTGATCTGCCGTAACGCCGTGGGGACGGTGCGGCGGGCCATTGAAAGCATTCTGGGACAGGATTATCCCAACATCGAATTTGTGATCCAGGATGGCGGATCAGACGACGGAACCCTGGATATCATCGAATCCTATTGCCGCCTTCCGCAATGGCGGGATCGCATTCGGCTCGTGTCGGAAAGGGATGGTTGCGTCTCGGTCGGATTGTTCAGAGCTTTCCGGCGCTGCCAGGGTGACATTATCGCCAGCTGTATGTCCGACGAGGAATTGTTGCCCAACGCCGTATCCCAGGCCGTGGCGGCTTTTCGGGAGCGTCCCGAAGTCGGCGCGATCACCGGCAATTCCCTGACGACAGACCAGAACGGCAACACCACCGGCACCTTCATCGGGACGGAGTTCAATCTCGCCGAATATCTGTTCGGCGACTATTGCCCCTATTTCCCCGCAAGTTTCTTTTCTCGCCGCGCCCTCGAAGACATCGGACTCCACGACAACGACTGGAATGAGGATGTCACTGAGTTCGAGTTGTGGTGCCGTTTGGCAACCCGCCACAAGATAGCCTATGTCGATCATGTGTTTTGCAAATACGCGATCCACGATCAACAACTCAGCAACATCATCAAGCACATAAGAACTCACTTCTTCGAACGGACTGAGGTGCTCACACGACTGTTTGCCATGACCGGATTCTTTGGGTTATTGGACAATGCCGTCGAACTCTGGCAGGAATGCATCGCTCGGCAATACATCTTGTTCTTCAATCATGCCCTGGCTCTGCAGTTGCCTGTCCACGATCTCGGAGTTGCACCGAAGGTCGCAGGCCCTCTGCAACCGGTCAGGCCACTTCCGCCCTCCACTGCGGTCTATGACGCTGTTGCCGACCTGTACGGCCGGCGCGGATTTGCTGAGCAGGCTCTCGCCATCAGACAGTCCGCCCGCAGGCTCCGGCCATGAAGCTTCACACCTCGGCCTTGTTGGCCCCTCAGCGTTGAGGAACAGAGGAGTGTCGTTGGAAAAGCACAGTCAGCCGGCCAAACCGGGCACGATGCCGTCGGCGGCCCTGCGATGCGCCCTGGAGCTGTTGGAGTCCTCTCCTGATTTCGCGGTCGCGCACCTGCAGGCCGGCCGCCTGCTTGCTGCCATCCGGAACGCCGGAAATACAACAAAGGCGGACGGGGAGGAACTGGACCCGGTGATGGTGGCTTTGCGCGACGCGCGCTCGGGTGATGCGGCTTCCCTTCTGACGGACATGGTGCAACGGGAAGCATCCCCCGAAAGCTGGTACGGGTTGGCGGTTCTGGAATTTTTGGCGGGCCAAATCGACCGCGCACGAGCCTCTGCACTTTCGGCTCTCACCCTGGGCGCCGATCCGATGCGCTGCCATCGCCTTCTGGGAGCATTGGCGTACGCACAGGGACAAATCGAGGGCGCGGCGGGTGCCTACCGCAAGGCCCTCGCCGTGGCACCGGACCATCCGGAACTGCTGCGCAATCTCGCCCGTGTCTTGCGCGCGCAGGGACGCCTGGACGACAGCGAGCGTCTGCTCAATACATGCCTCCGCCTGCGTTGGGACTTCGCCGAGGCTCAGACCAATCGGCTGATGACGTTCCGTGCTCGTGGCAACCCTCGGGCAGAACGGGCCCATGCCACCGCCTTGGCGATGGACAGCAACCTGTCGGCCGCAACCCGTGCCGCGGCGATGTCGTCGTTGCTGTTCCTGGGGGATAGCCGGATGCTGTTCTGCGCTATTCCCTCGCTTCTCGCGCACCATCCCAGCGATCCGGATGCGCTGCGAATCGCCGTGGCTTTCGCAGAGCAGATGGGAGACACGGCTGGAGCGTTCCGCTTGGCCGCACGACTGTCTCGAATGGCACGGACGCCCGAGGATTGGTTGACCACCGCCCGCGTCTGCGCCGGAACGGACCTGCCTTCGGCGTTGAGGGCAGCGCAGGAAGCGCATCGGATGGCGCCTGGCATCGAGACGGATTTGGCGTTGCGGGACCTTCACGACGCGGTGGGGGCAGCCGAGCAGGCGGAGGCCCATGCACGAGCGGCACGGAAACGGCTGCTGGGTTCATTCGGCAGTGCAGGCAACGATGGCGTGCGTTGCCTGCGGGCGCTCCCCAATCGGGCGTTCTTTGCCGGCCATCCAGCCTTTGAGGCGCCCGAGCCCGAGCCGGAACCGCCGACGGAACAGGCGCTCGCCCTTATGGACCCCGGGATACGCCCGGCATCCCAACAGGCGCTGGAGCGTGATCGCGCTGCTTGGCGGGATGGTGTGTTCGTTGCCGGTCCGGTCGATTTCGATGTTCTGATCCTTCCTCACGTGGGATTGGATTGCGCGGGCCCGGCGTCCGCACACATCGTGTCGGCCGAAACGTATGTGAACCACCGCATTAGCCAAAACCCTCCTCGCCGCTCGGCGGCAACCCGGGCGATCGTGCCCTCGCCGATCACGGGGCATGACCTGCCTGACTGGGTCGTGTCCCTCGATGGGCTTCCGACGGAGGAGGTGGAAAACGCTGTTTTCATCGGCGGACACGAGAATTACGGGCATTTCCTATGGGAGATCCTGTCGCGCGTCATGGCCGCCCACAGTTTTTCGGAATTGCGCCACAAGCCCCTGTACGCGCTCATAAACGCTCCCTACCAGCGTGACATGCTGTCGATGGTGGCGGGTGAGGCACCGCTACGCGCGTTGGCACCAACTCCCCGCCTTGTGCGTTTCCGCAACTCCTACGTCCCGCGCGACCTGTCCTACTGGTCGGCAACGCGGCTCGTGAAAGCGGCGCTGCTGCGCGCTTTCGGCGACCTGGATGGTGGCGGCCCCGAGCGGGTCTTCCTGTCCCGCGCCAATCATTGGCCGAGCCGGCACCGCATCGCTGACGAAACGGCCCTTCGCGACCGGCTGGCACGCCGCGGGTTTGTTACGGTGGAAGCCGCCCATCTCTCGGTGATCGAGACCATCCGGCTGTTTTCAGGAGCACGCTTCATCGTTGGGGCGACCGGCGCACAGTTTGCCAACCTGCCGTTTGCAAAGCCGGGAACACGCCTGCTCGACCTCTCTGCCGCCTACCACAGGATCGACGGAATCTGGCACTGGTCACTGCCGCTGATCTTTGGCTACGGGGGCGTACTTCACCGCCGTCACTATGGCGAGGATGTGCACATCGAACCGGGGACCGCGCTCAACTGGGTCACCGCCTACGACGCCGATGCCGTGGATGAGGCCGTTGCCGCCCTGGAGCGTATGGAGGGCCCACCACTGTCGTAATGGCATAAAAGCTGTGCCGGCATGTTCAGGAAAGGTCGCCCAAAGCGGACTCCCTCCGCTTTGGATTCAGCTTGCGAAAGCAGATTGCATCCGGACCGTTAAGGACATTGTCTGTCTGCGCTATGGCGCAGGTAGAGAAGGAAGCCGGCGAGAACCCCCGTCACCATGGCAGCGCCCCGGTCCACCATGCCCTCCACCTCGGCACGGGTGAGATGGACGATAGCAGCCTCCTCCAGATCACCGGAATCCGGCGCCTGAACCTGCCGCAACCCATCGGCCAGAAAATAATGCTCGCGGCCACAGCCGTAGTTGGCGTGAGGCCGCACTGTGCCCAGGAAGCGCCAATGTTCGGCGGCAAAGCCGGTCTCCTCCAGCAGTTCTCGCCGCGCGCCCTGTTCCGGCGGTTCGCCGGGCAGCAAGGCGCCGCCGGGAAGGCAGACGCAATTCTGACGCAGTCCGTGCCGGTATTGACGCAGACAGACAAGGGAACCCTCCGGATCGACAGCAAGCACCACGCTCACCTCCTGCATGGCGACTTGGTGATAGTCGTCCAGCCGGCGCCCATCAGGAAGTTCCACGGATTCGACCGAGACCTCCAGGAAGGGCTGATGGCTGTAGCAGGTTTTTCGCCCGAGCACGGTCCATGGCTTGAAAGGGGCGTCGTCTGCGGCCGGAGGCATTGGGATTTTTCCTTTCGAAACGACGTCAACGCACCAGAAAGCGTTCGCCCTCGCGCGCAACCCGCTCGCGCCAATAATTCAGAAGATCGATCATCGTCTGCTCAAAGGGGATTTGCGGTTGCCAGCCTGTGTGCGCCTGGAAGCGGCGTGTGTCCGGCACCTGCAGATCGGCGTCGATCGGACGCAGACGGTCCGGATCTTCTTCCACCCTGATGTCCTCGCGCCGTGTCGAAAAGCCGATTAGGGTGTGCAGGATTTCACCCACCGTGCAGCTGTGGGTGCCGCCGATGTTGTAGACCGCATTCGGCTGGGGATTGACGGTCAGCAGCATGTGGTAGGCGCGAACCGCGTCACGGACATCGGCAATGGTCCTCAGGGACTGAAGGTTGCCCACCTTGACCACAGGCTCGATCAGACCGGCTTCGATCAGAGCGATCTGTTTTGCGAAGGAGGATTCGGCGAAAACGTCGCCGCGTCGCGGGCCTGTGTGGGTGAACATGCGCGTCACCATCACGGCCATACCGTAGGCCTCGGCGTAATGACGGCCGACCAGGTCGGTTCCCACCTTGGAAATCGCGTAAGGGGAGGCGGGATGGAAACTGCAGTCTTCATTAATGGGCAGCTTTTCCTTGGGAACCCGCCCGAAAACTTCCGAAGATGAACAGACATGGACCAGCGCGTCCGGTCGGATCCGGCGCACCGCTTCCAGCAATCGCACCGTGCCCTGGATGTTGGTATCCAGCGTGTCCAGGGGAGCGTCAAAGCTCGTGCGCGGGAAACTCTGGGCCGCCAGATGGAACACATAGTCCGGCCGGCTCTGCTCCACCACCCGGAACACACCCAGCTCGTCGCGCAAATCGCCGTACAGCAGGCGGACCCGGTCCTTGGCGTTGATCCGTCCGACCAGACTGCTCAAGTTGTCCAGAGGACTGCGCCAACGGCACATGCCGTCGATGTCCCAGTCGGTGTGGGCCAGCAGATATTCGGCCAGATGCGATCCGACCATGCCGGTGATGCCAGTGATGAGGGCGCGAGGTTTCGTGGACATGCTTTGCTCACGGTCAGCGCGGGTGGTCCGCACCATGGGTGCGGTACCAATCCAGGGTTAAGGACAGGCCGTCGCGCAACGAGGTCTTGGCTTTGAATCCGAAACGCCGGTCGGCCAGGCCGGCGTCGATCAGCCGGATCGGAAGCATTTGGGGTTTGCTGGTGTCGTAACTCACCGCCACGTCCCTCTGCCCAGTGATGTCGAGGAGCAGCTCCAAGATGTCGCGGACCGTCACCCCCTCGCCGGAGGCAATGTTTACGGCAGCAAAGTCGTCGACCTGCTGGAAGACCGAAAGCATTCCATCAATGAAGTCATCGACGTAGATCAGGTCACGCACGTCATTCCCGGTCCCCCAAATCACCATCGGATTTTCCCGCAACGCCACGCGCCGAATCAAGGCGGCGGTAACGTGTGAGGTCTCGGGACGGAACTTGTCATACGGGCCATAGATGTTGGACGGGCGAATAACCACGCAGGGCATGGGCGGGCGGATCTTTTCCGCATAGGTGCGGCACAGCACCTCGGCCGACCGCTTCATCCAACCGGCCGGGAAATAAACATCGGGCGGGTCGCCCGTAAACATGTCCTCTTCCCGAACGGGCCGGTCGCCGGAGGGAGGATAAGCGACGCTGCTGCTGATGAAGCAGAACTTCCGAACCCTGGCTTCCCAAGCCGCCTGCAGCATCTGCGTGTTCATCAGGATGTTGGGGGTGACATGGTCCAGGGGGGATTTGGCGATCGCCGCCGCTCCCGACGTGTTCGCCGCGCACATGAACACGTAATCCATGCCCTGCACAGCGCGCGCGCTGTCCTCCGCACGGCGCAGGTCTACCGTCAGATATTCAATGTTCGGGTGCCGCAGGACGGGTGGGGTACGAAACAGGGTGGCGCGCACCTGGGCGCCGTCCGCCAGAAGCCGGTTGATCAGATTGCAGCCGATCAAGCCGGAAGCACCGGTGACCAGAACCTTAGCGGCCTTGAACATAGGGCGCCTGATCGTCGCGACGGGACAGGATGGGTGACGTGACCGGCCACCAAATGCCAAGCGCGGGATCGTCATAGCGCAACGTGAATTGTCCCGCGCGGTCGTATTGGGTGGTCTGCTTGTAGTGAAAGATCGCCCGCTCGCTCATCACCACATGACCGTTGCCGTGACGGGGCGGAATCAGGACGGACAGGCGGTTGCTGTCGGAAAGGGTGAAACCCTCCCACTGACGGTACTGCGGGGACGCCGGATCCCAGTTCACCACGACCAGATAAAAACTGCCATGCAGGCATGAGACCAGCTTCCAGGTCTTCTCGTCGCCATGGATACCGCGCAGCACATGGCGGCTGGATGTCGAGATATCGTCCTGGAGGAACTCCTGGGTCAGGCCAGCAGCGTGGAACATTTCCCGGTTGTAAAGTTCAACGTAGCTGCCCCGAAAATCCTCGAAGTTGGTCAACGGTTCGATCAGCAGCACACCGTCAAGACTGGTCTTTCTGACCGTCAGCATGGTTCCCTCACGAATTCGGCGGATTGGCCGTCACGCCCCCTGCGGGGTCAGGCCGATGATTGCGATACCAGCGCACCGTGTCGAGCAAACCTTCCGCCAACCCGATGCGAGGAGAAAATCCCAGCGTCCGTCGGGCCTGATCGATGCAAAGGCGCCGGACCGGAATGGTTGTCGGCTGGCTCAGGTCGAACAGGCGTTGCCTGGGGGTATGGCCGACCGCATCCAAAACCGTCGACACCAGCTCGGCGATGCTGACCGGCTCGCCCGAACCGATGTTGAGCGGCTGCGCGTCGGTCGCCTGTTCGGTAGCGTCGATGAGGGCGCGCGCCACATCGGTCACATGGACGAAATCGCGGATGGCGGTGCCGTCACCCCAAATGGTGAAGGGGTCCTCCCCAGCCAGGGCCCGCATGATCAGGCCAGGAATGACATGGGCCCCAGGGCCAAAACGGTCGCGGGGGCCGTAGATGCTGGAGGGCCGGATTATCGCGACGCGGAGGGCACCGCTGCGGACCAGATACTCGGCGACCTTTTCCAGAGCCCGGTTGGTCCAGGCGGCTCCGAAATAGCCGTCGAATGGTTCCCCGGAGAAGGCATCCTCTTCTCGCAGCGGGTGGGAGGCCAGGGGATAGACCGTGGCGCTGCTCACCAAGCCAACCTTCGGCACACCCGCCAGAGCCGCCGCTTCCAGTAGTTGCACGGCCGTGGTCAGGGTCTGCGTGACCTGCTGGACCGAATGGCCGATCATGCCCGCTCCGCCAACAACGCCGGTGCAGATGTAAAGCCGTTCAACCCCCGCCACCAAAGCCGCCGCCGCCGCGGGTTCGCGCAGGTCGCCGGCCACCACTTCCCAGGATTCATCGGTCATCGCCAGGGGCGAGCGATGGCGGGAGACCCTCAACAGAGCGCCGCGGGCCGCCAATTGCTCAACCAGATGACTGCCGAGAAGTCCGGAAGCTCCGGCGACAGCAACGCGCCGCCCCGCCAGCGGGTCCGGCGCGGTCACCGGAACATCCTTATGGAAAGCTGTTTCTTGATCGCCGCGGGAATCATGGTTCCCCATCGTGGACGCAAAGGTTGAACGTGGCTGCGTGCTGCGGCATTCCAAGCCATCCTCGATCGAGCAGGCCCCCGGTCGAAGACCCGGGCAGCCCAGTCATTCAAGGCCAGGACGATATCAGCAAGGCTCCCAGACGGTCAGGGAATAACATTCCTGATAGAGGCTGCCCCATCCGAGCCGCCGGGCCGTGTGGATGCGAATCCGCCCTTCCGATTCCAGCGCACGCAAGCGGGTCAGATACCCTTCCAGATACTGCCGGTGACGGTGGTAACGGATGGCGAGATAATCGGGCAGGTGATCCGCGTCATAATGTTCAAGCGTGGGTTCCATGTGGACGCAGAGCGCCGGCCGCCCAGCCAGAAGATACTCCAGGAACGGCTCGAAACGGCTTCCCACCTGCTCCAAGGCGCAAAACGTCATGACCGCGCTGTTCGCACCCAACGTGACGGACGTATCGGGATTGAAAAAATCGAAGCGGCGACCGGACAGGCGGAAACCGTGGTCGGCAGCAATTTCGTCCATCAGCACCACGGACGCGGGCGACCAGTCGAGGCCTGTCAGGCGCTTGTCGGGGAAGATGCGCCCCAGCGCAGCCAGGTTGAAACCGCTGCCGCAGCCAAATTCCAGCACGTTGTCGAACGGCTCGAACCAGGTGCGGAACAGCCAATCGCGAAACACTTCAAACGCGCTCAATTCGAACCGTTGATCGACGGCCTCCACATAGTCGCCGTTCAGGCGAACGATCCGGCCGGCGCTCATGAAGCTGGGATTGAGAGACGTCAGATCGCGGTTGCAGTCGTGGTAGCGTTGCCGCAATTCGCTCCAGGCGCTCTCCCAGATCACGTCGCGGTGAGCTCCGACGCGGGTAAACCCCTTGCCGTCGATTCGCCGCAGAATGTCCAGCATCACCCGATCACGTTCCGCTGCCTCCAATTGCCGGTAGTCGAAGCAATGGGCCGCCACCAGATCCGTGGTCTGCGGCGGCAAATTGGGCTCCGCAACGTCGAAAGCCTTTGCGAAGTCAGCGGTTGTCAAGCGTGGCATGCGGAACCCTTACAAGGAGGCGTGTCGAAGATAGCCACAGGCAAAATGGCGGTTCAAGCATTACCGCCAAACGCGTTGCGGGCGCGATGGCGCCCATGGTGTCCCGCAAACAGCATCAGGGCAGTGACCAGTCCCACCGATCGTAAATCTGGGGCACATACGTGGATGCCCAGACGTTTGGGTCCGCCAACCCGGCTGCCACATGAAAGGATTGAACCCGACGTCGAAACCGAAAAGTTTGAGCGAATACCACACGGCAGTCGATGTGCTCTTTGATCGAAACGGCGTTTTCTTCATAGAAGACGCCATCAGAAGCAAGAAGCCGATTTATCAAGTTGGCGTAATACCAGACCTGACTCTCAGACATCTCGTTCATGGACATTGTGTTCACGACCAGGTCGAAGCTTCCCAGGCTTTCCTCGATCTCGGGCAGGAGGTAGTTCGGCACCAGACGATGGCTCCCGCCCGCATCCGCGTCGGCGACGTTTTCTGGGGTGATGACCTCGACGGGGAGGCCGGCCAGGGTAAGATAAGTGGCCGGATAATGCAGGACAGACGGAAGGTCGACCATCACGTAATCGATCCGGTCCCGAAACAGGCTGCTCATTGCATGGGCCAAGGCACCGTAGCCGGCACCGATCTCCAGCACGCGGACGCGGCCGCGACGCTCCGCCTTCTCCCGCAGCAGATCCATCACGCCAGACGAGTGCATGGAATTGACCCGCGCCTGCACTTGAAGCGAATCACAATTGATAATGCGCCCGTTGATCATGGCTCCGATCTCGCCGCCGCGCGGTGGAACGCTGACGATCAGATCGGACGGAAGGTTACGAATGGAGTGGAAAAATTGTGGCACGACCCAGGCCAGACGCTCGTTGTGATAGATGTAGCGCTCCATCAAGTCGGGCAGGTCGTCAGGCAGGTTTTCCTGCTGAATTCTGTCCAGAACTTCAGGCGGATAGGGCTGGGAAAAGCGGCGCCCATGGTCGAGGCGGTCAAGATAGAGAAGATGATAGCCTGTAAACGGCGATAGGATGCGCGTCCAGTTCAGATTGTTGAAGCTGGTTCCCGGTATCCACCCTTCCACGATAAGGTCGGCCCACTGGTTTTGTGGTTTGAAAATGTGAGTGGGAATCTTTCTATCAATGATGTAAGAATCTGCTTCGACAATGGCTTTCGACACCCGTTTCAATTGTTTGGAAATGACATCATGTTCATGCGGCGTCATGGTTAAATTGTTGCGAAGCCGGAATATTCCACCAAAATAATATTCTATGGTCTGGGCCTTGCTCAAATAATAAGGGGAGAGATGGACGCGGCGGCATCCCGTCTGAGGGTTGTGGTAAATGTCGTCTGAAACGTCTTCCATAGTGTACATTCAGAATCCTCATGAACCTTTCTGGAATTCAAAGGGGCCGGGGACTGACGCAAATTTCCCATCAAAGCAGCCATATCCCAAACGACAACGCGCATCGAAGGGGCGGTGTGGGCGTGTGTTAGGTGGGAAGGGGATGGGGGTATGTTGGTGGAGAACCCCCTGCTGTCTCCCGTGAATCGTTGCCGCCCGACCTGCATGGCAAGCGGAGCCACACAGCAGGGTATTTGACTTGTCTTCACATTTCAAATACTTCGCACATTTTCCCAGGAACTTTCCAGGGGCTTCACGACACGCTGCATCAACTCCCCTGTTCAAAGAACGGAGACGGGGGCGTGCGTTGCACCGGGCACCGGCGGTCCTGAACGGTGGCTGGTGACACGTCCGTTCTGTCTGGGCCAATATGAGGCTGCTTCTGTCTCGGAATTGGAAAGCTTCCATCCATGCTCATCCCCCGCGCCCTGAAAGACGCGACGCATTTCCCGTGGCATGAAGACGCAGACCTTTCCGGTCTGATTCCTGAGGACTTCGATCTGATCTCGGTCGACGTGTTCGATACTCTGGTGCTGCGTATCGATGGTGAGGCTTCGGGACTGTACGCGCGACTGGAGACCGTCGGTCGCGAGCAGGGGGCGCTGAAGGAAGCCCTGCCGCAGCATGGATTCGCACGCCTGCGCGCGCAGATGGAAAGCGAGGCGCGCGATGCCCGCCAGGCATCCGCAGGACACCGCGAGGTTGGCCTCGACGACATTTACCGCCGCTTGCCACGCCACCTCGGGGATCCGGAAGCGATGGCGGCCCTGGAAGTGGCGGTCGAGGGGGGCACCCTGATCGCCAATCCCTTTATGCTGGATTTGCTCCGGGATTGCCGGGCAAGACAGCGGCGGGTCTGGCTGGTATCGGACACCACGTACGACGAAGCGACTCTGGCTGGCCTGTTGGCAGGATGCGGAATCACACCGGATTTGTACGACCGCCTTGTCGTATCCTGCGCCCACGCCTGCTCCAAGGCGGACGGGCGCCTGTTCGACCTCGTCCGTGCCGAAGCCGGAATGGAGGTACAAACCCGTTGGGTGCACATCGGGGACAATCCCGTGTCGGATGTTGCCGTTCCGCGGGGACGGGGCGTGCAGGCGATCCATTACCGCGTGCCTGAACGATTGCAGCGGATCGAACAACGCGAAAGCCTGATCGGGAGCGGCGCCCCCAGTCCATTGCAAGCATACCGCCGGCTGACGGCACGCACGCCGGCACCGGCGGGCCATGGAGTCGCCGGAGACGGAACGGCCCTCTGGTTCGATCTTGGGCGGTATGTGATCGGCCCGGCGGTTCATGCGTTCTGCACGTCCGTCGTCCGGTCCTGCATGGCTTCGGGCGTGCGGCGCATCGCCCCTTTCATGCGCGAAGGTGCCCTTTTCGCCGAGATTATTCGGCGTGAGACACAACGGATCGGGTTCGAGGCAGACATCCGCCCGCTGTACATCTCACGCGAGGCGTTGCGGCTTCCCCTGTCGCCCGGCCTCGACGGGGATACCCTCGTTCGGCAAGGCAGCAACAACTCGACCATGACGCTCGGCGATGCGCTCCGCCCCTTTGCCTTGGAAGAAAGCCTGCCGCCTGCCTTGGCAACGCTGTGCGGACGGCGGCTGGCTGATCTCTTCGCCGAGCCTGGAAGCGTCGACCTGATCACGGCCTTTCTGGAAAGGGCCGAAACCCGTGCCCAGGTCGCCGAGGTCATTGCGAAAGCCCGCGAGAAGGCCGTCGCTTACCTTCGGCGGGAACTGGCGAACGACGACGTTGTGGCGACCGTGGATCTGGGTGCCCGCGGGACCGTGCAGGGGCAACTTGGCCGCCTTCCCGGCATCGGCGACCAACACGTCTTTCACCATCACCTCCTGTACGCGGTGCCCGACCTGTTCCGAAGAATGACGGATGGCCACCACTGGCATGTGTTCGCGGGGCTGGACGAGGCGACTCTGCACCGGATGTCGATGATCTACCGCAGCCCGCAATTGATTGAATTGGCGCTGATCGGCAACTTGCCGACGACCGTCAGCTACTGTCTCGACGCCGGGGAACCGAAACCGGTCCTTCTGCCCGCCGCTGGCGGCCCGGAACAGGCGCGCAAGTTGGCCGCTTGCCGGCACGGCATCCTGCACACCTGCAGCGTCCTGAACGAATTGGCCCAGGAGCAGCGGGCCGTTGCTGATGCCCGGATCCCTCCGCAGGACGCGTTAAACGCGTTGTTCCGCCTGATCCAGGCTCCCTTTCGGGAGGAGGTGAAGGAAGCCGCCGATCTTCTGTATGACCTGAACGACGGAACGCGGTCCACACAGCCGCTGGCCGATGGACAGGCCGTAACGGCATTGGGGATGCTGGACCGGCTGCACCCGACGGCGCGGCCCAAACTGGCAGTGTCCCTGCGGCCGTCGATTCTGCCATGGCCCCAGGCGGCGCTGACCCTGCAGGACGAGAGCGCCATGGTTCGGATCTGCGAGGCGAGCAAATTCGACCTGCAGCACAACACCTACATCCGCCTCCTGCTGGAACTCATGAAGGCCGAGGGGCTAAGTCAGGCGATTCTGTGTGCAGCGGGCGGTCTGGGCGGAATGGGGCCAGCCTTCCTGGATATGGCGCCGCTGGCGGAGGTGTCCGTAGCCGGCTACTTCGATTATTTCCGGGATTCGACGACACCGTCGTTCCCCGGCATTCCGACCTTGGACGTGGAGGATCTGGCGCGCCAGCCGTGCAGCGACTTCGTGATCGTCAGCATGGGTTATGCAAATGCACTCGCCTCCATCATCGAGCGCACCCTGAAAGCCGCAGGACGATGCCACCGTATCATCATGTTGCCAATTCACACCCAGTGAGAAGCCGTCAGCTTGCGTCAGTCCGTCGAGCTTGGCGCCCCATCGGAACAGCGTCATAATTTCCGGAATATGGATTCCGGGCGAACGGAGACAGTCCTTTGACACCCGAGCAGATCGAACTCTGGCGCCGCCGCATTCGCGATTTCACCCTGGGAAACTATCAATACGAAATGGGCGCCGCCCTTGAGCGGACCGGCGAGGCGGCCAACGCTCTGCCCTTCTATCAACGTGCCCTGGAGCACTGCTCGGATGATCCCGCAGTCCACTTCCGCCTTGTGGCGCTGCTTGAACGAATCGGGCGCAGCAGCGAGGCTGCGGCGGCACACGCCAAAGCCCTTTCTAAAGACCCGAATTATGAACTGAAAGCTCGTTGCGCGATCGCGGTGGAAGCCATCAAGTCGGACGACATCGCCAGAGCCGACATGATCCTGGCACCGACCTTGGAAGCTTCACCCGTGAATGGTGCCGTCCGGGTTCTGGCCCAAATCCTGACCGCCTTGAGCAACGGTGGCGTTGCTGAAAGCAAATGGGACGTGGAACTCCTGGATGAATGGTCCATCCCGATGATACAGGAGGCTTTCGAAGCCGCGTTCTTGAAACTCTATAAGCCGACGGCACCAGGGAACGCACTGGCCCTTCTGGAACATGGCGCAGCCTTGTGCGCGGACGATGCACGGCTGCCGCGGATCCTGGGTGACGCACGTCAAGCCGCTGGGGACGCGGCCGGCGCGGCGAAGGCCTACGCACGCTGCGTCAAACTTGAGCCCGGACGTGCCGACGATTTGACCAAATACGGGTTCATGCTTCAAAGCGCCGGGGACATCGCGGGATCTCTGGTCGCTCTGGAGAAGGCGATCGCACTGCCGGCCGGACCGCGAATGCATGGCGTATACACCTTCTTCAGCAACTCCCTCTTTGCCCAGTTGCGGATGAAGGATGCCGAGGCCCTTCTGCGGTCAGCCCCGCCCGACCTCATGGGAACGGCGGACCATCTCACCCAGATCGGCAAAGCCCTTTCGGCACAAGAGCGGGTTGCGGAGGCCGTGACCTGCTTGCAAGCCGCGCTGGATGCCACGCCAACGGCCTTCTGGTCAGCCGCGCAGCTCTCCATGGCGTTGCTCAAAGCCGGAAATTCGGCGACCGCCCTCGACCGTGCGCGCAGCGCGGGCCGGCTGGCCGGCGCCCGGTGGGCGGTTACGTTTGAAGGGTTGGCGCTTCAGCAGATGGGGCGGATCGATGAGGCTCTGGACATACAGCGGCAGGCGGTCGCCGCGGCGCCCGACAACAGCTGGGCATTGACCAATCTGGGACTGGCGCTCAAAGCCACCGGGCGTGACGTCGAAGCGTTGGACGCTCACCGCACCGCCGCCGCCATCCCCATCGCGAACCTGTGGCTTCCCTTTGAAGCAAAGCTGAGGCCCACCTGGGCTCAGGAAAGCCTGCGTGACGCCTATCAGGTTCTCGGCATCGCCTCCTCATGAAGGCTCTGTTCCGGACACCTGCCCTTCAGCCCGGGATGCCAGCTCATACGGTCGGCGGATGAACACGTCCAGTGCCCGCCGACCGACAAACCCGGCAGATCAATGCGTTCGCATTGATCGAGAGGGTGATACGGACGACGCCTTCAGGCGCCGTCCGTATCATAAGGCTTCCTGGTCGCTGGGCAGCCGGCTGAGCATGTCACGATAAGCAGCCTCCAGACGGCGGACGAAACGCTCGGAGTCGCTGAAGCCATGCGCAACCATCATGTTCCGGAGGTTGCGGCGATAGGCGGCCAGCTTCTCCGGCGAGGCGGCCAGATCGGCGGCAATCCGGATGTAATCCGCGGGATCGTTGGCAACCAGATCGCCGCAGCCGGACGCTGTCAGGATCGACGAGCCATAACAGGACGCGAAGGTGCTGCCCCGCATCGATACCACGGGAACCCCTTGATGGAGCGACTCCGCGATCGTGTTCCCACCACAATAGGGGAAAGTGTCCAGGCTGATGTCCACCCGCGCGTAATCGGCCATGATCCCCAAGCGGTCGGTACCAGGCTCCAGCCACAGCCGTTCGGGGCCGATTCCAAAGCGTGCGAACCGTTCCTCCAGGAAACGCCGGTTGTCCACCCAGGACAAACCGCCATTGCGCAGCAGCAGTACCGCCCCGGGCACCGCATCGAGCAGGCGCGCCCACAGGGCGATCAGTTCCAGGTTCAGCTTCGCCCCTCCACCGAAGCAGCCGAAGGTGATGTGGCCGGCGGTGACGCTCGGCACCGGTGCGACCGGTGGCGCGTCCGACCCGCGGTAATCGAAGCAGAAGAAACAGCCGTCCAGCCGATAAAGCCGCTCGGTGAAATAGGCGTCGAGCCAGGTCGGGGCCGCTATGGGGTCGGCAAGGCAGAAATCGACCGCACGGACACCGCAGGTGCCGGTATGGTTGATGTAGGAAATCTGCACCGGCGCGACACGGGCGCTCATCGCGCGGTAGCGGTGGCCGACGCTGAAACCGGTCAGTTCCAATGCCACGTCGATGCCATCGCGGCGCAGCAGGGCGATGAAATCTTCGTCCGACAGGTGATCGACAAGCCGGACGGTAACGCCGGCCTTGACCAGTTCCTGTGGAATCACGCCGGATGTGTAGCAGTACACCTCGAAGGCTTCCCGGTCATGCCGGACCACGAACGGGATAACCTGAAACTGGAAATAGCTGGATGTCGCGAACGGGCAAATGTAGGCAACCTTGATCCGATGACCGTCAAGACGGCTCTTCAACGGCGGCAGCGACGTGTTGGCCAGCGGGCGTTGCCGAATGTGGCGGTCTGCCCAATCCAAGTGAAGGTCAAGGAAGTTCCGGTTCGTGGCTTTCGGTGACTTCAGCAATCCTTGGCACGCGAGGGAATCAGCATCCTCGTCATGGAACTTGCGGGCGAAATGCAGGACGGCGACGGATTCGTCGATCTGCCCCCGCTGGTCGTAAAGCGCGGCGACCTCCCTGTAGACATGGATCGAAACCGGCGGCACGGTAATCGGGCCTCGCGCCATGTCCGGCACAAGGCCCGTCCCCGTCATGTCGAGCCCAAGCGCGAGGCTACGATTGTGGAATAGTGCGTACTGCCGGGCGACACATTCCTCCCACAAATGGTAAAGGTCCGGCACCGGGCCAAAGAAACCGCTGGGCGAGAACAGGCGCATTAGCACCTCGATCCGCTCGAACAATGTGGAGCGGATGCCGATCACCCCATCGTCAGGCCTGCCGGCGCCAGACGCGACTTTGGAAACCCGGGTGTTGCTCTGTACGATGACATGCCGTGTGGCAAGGCGACACCACAGTTCAAACTCGCCCGCCGCATCGTTCCAGTGGTTGTCGTGAAGCCCTATTTCCTCCAGCGCACGGCGGAGGAAGAAACTCGCGGCAAGGCAGGGTTGGGCGGTCCCGAACAGGACATCGACCAGATCGAAAGGAGCGCCGATGGCCGTGCCGGTATACCGCCCCTGCTCATCGATGCCGTAGGCTTCGCTGACGATCGCTCCGGCTTCAGGATTGGCACGGAACGCGCAGACCACTTCGGCAAGCGCCTCCGGCAGCAACTCGTCGCCAGCCTCACACACAACAACAATGTCGCCTTGGCATCGGCGCAGGGCACGGATCAGCCCATCCGCCGGCACCGTGCGGACGCGCCCATGCCATTCCGGAAATTGGCTGCGCGCCTCAAGCAGAGCCGAGGCCCCACCAGAGCCGATCTGGATGACGCACTCGACGCTCGGCCAAGTCTGCGCGAAAACACTGCGCAACGACCGGATGGCAGGCTCGTCCTCATCGCGACAGACCAGGACGACGGAAACCAACGGCTCCGCCGGTAGCCGTGCCCCGGACCCCAGGGGCCGCGCGGATGGCCGGTCGTCGGACACCCAGGCAAGAGGCTGGACATCAAACAGCCGTGAAAAACCCGCCGCCTCCAGGACGGGCCGCAACCCACCCCAATCCGGGCAGGTGTTGACGATGACGCTGTCCCGGTCCGCCGTCTTAAGAAGCTGGCCTGGAGAAAGCACAGCGTTGACGTTGATGGTGACGATGTCATCCGTGTGCGCCAAGGATGGGTCGACGAAACCAACCAACGTCGAACGCACCCCTTCCACCATCCGCGAAACCATTTCCAACGCGCGCGCGTCGGTGCCCACGACGTAAAGCGAGGGGCCATCGGCGTACTGGCTCAGAGCAATGATGTCGGCGAACCACCGTCCGGGAGGTTTCAGGTATGGGCTCTTCAGAATCGCCGATGCCAAGTCGGGCAATGTCAGGCCCAGCACCGCTTCCAGGTTCGCGCTGAGTGCACGCCGCCCTTCCACGGAAAGCCGCCTTTGGTTCTGGTGGCGTGCGATGATGGGAAAGACGTTGATGATGTGCGACCAACCGGCGTCCCGCAATTGGCGGCTGATCTCAGGCCAGAACTGGCTGGTAATCAGGACGACGCCATTGGTCTTTCCCTCGGCCACCGCTGCTGCCGGTGTAAGCACCGGCAGTCCATCCAGCGTCCCGGTGCGAAAACTGTCGATGAAACCTGCAATGCGGAAGCCACCGTGTTCTTCCAACACGGTGCGCACAATCTGCCCGCCCTTGCCAGCCCCGAACAGATAAACGGGACGGTCTGTGGGGATTTCACTGACGCGGCCGACATGCTTCATGGGGGAACATTCTCACAGAAGTCGCCTCGGTCACGCGGCAGGGCGACGCCGAAGACGGATATGATAAGTGCCACAGTCAAGTTGACCAGAAACGCGCCTGAGAAGAACACCCTTCAGACGGCATTGCCCTGGAACCAAGCTCGATCACTGATCATAAAGCCCAAAAGTTAACGCGGAAATAATTCATGAACACCACACACCCACGCTCTTCCCCTCAGGCTCTATCGCCACTGATTATTCCGGGTGCGGCGGTCAAGCTTTCAGGTGTACCGATGTCAATGAAACGGGCATCGGCAATATGGGCGTGCAACGTGCCGGGCGCCGCCTTTTCCAAGACGTCGCATTCCAGCGAGGTCGCGCCGGCCGTCAACATCCGGTCGAGAAAGGTGGCTGAGAACAGGTAGACGCCGGCATTGATCGTGCCACGGCCCGGAGCTTTCTCCACGAAGCGGCGGATACGGCTGTCGGATCCGATCTCCACACGGCCGAAGCGGGCGGCGTCATCCACATTCACGCATAGGATCGACATCTCCGCCCCCGATGCGCGATGCGCAGCAACAAAGGCGTTCAAGTCGGCATCGAGAAACGTGTCGCCGTTCATCACCAGGATGGTGTTCGTCCGAAACGCGTCCCGCGCATGGCCCAGCGCTCCGGCAGTACCCAACGGATGCGGTTCAATACGGCATTCCACGTCAAGCCGGCCGCGAACGTTTTCCTGGGCCAGCCATGTGGTCACACGATCGGCAAGATGACCGAGGCACAAAACCACGCGACGAGCCCCATAGGCGGCAAGATAATCAAGCAGATGCGCAAGAAACGGGCGACCCGAAATCGGAGCCAGCACCTTGGGCGTATCACCCAGCACGCCGCGAATGCGCGTGCCGAGTCCTCCAGCCAGAACTGCAACATCGATGTTGGACAGGGCACCCTCAACCCGCATTGGCAGTTTCCTTTCCAGCCGTCACGCTGACCTTACCGGGCGCTCGGCGGCGCTGGTTGCTCGATTGTGCAGTGCCAAGGAGCGCTCGCTTTGCCAAGCGGCGTTGTCACGTACCCAATCGATGGTGGCATGTCAATTTTGGGACCTGAAGGGACCGCTCGCAACTCTTCCGCCGAGCGCGCCCGCACGTCCCTGGTTCCGACATGCACACGACCCGCGCACTGCCGGTTTTCGCAATCGATAAATTTTCCTGCAAATACCCCGCTTTTGTGATCAATCACCCCTGTGGCCATTTTGGGACCGTTGTCACGCACCCAATCGTTAGTGGTATGTCAATTTTGGGACGCGAGGGGTTCACCCTCAACCCTTCCGCCGGGCGCGCCCGCGCCCGCACGTCCCAGGTTTCGACATGCCCACGACCACCGACAAAACCCTCAACATTCCCATCGTCGTGAACGCCTGGGGTGTATCGGCCGGGGGCAAGGCGCCGCATTTCAAGCTGCTGGTCGACGGCACCGTGGTGGGCGAGGCGTGGGTGAATTCCACCACCAGCGCCGCCTACGCCTTCACGATCACGGTCAACCCCGACGCGGGCCACCGGATCTCGATCTGGTACGACAACGACGGCGTGGCGAACGGGGTCGACCGCAACCTGTTCGTCGGCTCCATCCTCGTCGACGGGCAGGAGGTCAAATCCACCGACCCGCGCGTCACCTACGACAAGGGTGCGGTGGACGGCAAGGACGTGGTCAAGGGGCAGGAGGGCCTGTACTGGGGCGGGGAACTGGCCTTCGGCCTGGGCGAGGAGATGTTCGGCGGTCCGGCGGTCAAGCCGCCGCCGAAGCCGGAGGAGGTCATCACCCGCCCGACGACCATCACCATCGACGCCGCCCGCACGGCCTCCACCACCACCGCCACGCGTTTCAAGCTGCTGGTCGACGGCCAAGTGATCGGCGAGGCCGATGCGGAGTCCCTGACCGCCAAGCCCTTCTCCTTCACGGCCAACCTCGATCCCACCGTCGCCCACACGGTGCAGGTCCTGCCCGTCGGCGGGGCCGGCACCCTGTCGGTCGGCACGGTGTCGGTGAACGGCCGCAGCTTCGCCCCAGCCATCGCCGCGGACGGCTCCGTCACCGTGCAGGCCGCGGCCCCGGTGTTCCAGGGCACGGCGTCCCAGGCCCCGGCTCCCTCGGGTGCCGCCTACTACGTGGCGAAGAACGGCAAGGACACATGGTCCGGCCGGCTGGCCGAACCGAACGCCGACGGCACCGACGGACCCTTCGCCAGCCTGGAGCGCGCCCAGGCCGCCATGCGCGGCAGCGACGTCAAGACCACCTACGTCCGCGAGGGCACCCACAGCCTGTCGAAGACGCTGGAGCTGACCGCGCAGGACAGCGGCGTGCGGTTCCTGGGCTATCCGGGCGAGCAGGCGGTGATCAGCGGCGGCCAGACGGTCACCGGCTTCGTTTATGAGGGCAACGGCGTCTGGTCCGCCGCCCTGGGCTCGGTGCCGGGCTTCGACGTCACCGTCAACGGGGTGCGCTACAAGCTGGCGTCCAAGGCCGCCTACGACCCCAACGACCCGACGACCGGCTGGTCCGTCGCCGACGCCGCCACGAACGGCCCCAGCGCCCGCGCGCTGCGCTACCACGCCGGCGACGTCTCCGCGTCCGATCTGGTGCCCGGCACCCTGGTCCAGGTCTTCGACACCGACCGCCTCCAGGACGCCATCGTCGCGGTGGCCGGCATCGACGAGGCGACCCGGACGATCACCTTCACGTCGGACATCCCCTTCACCCTGCGCGACGGCGCCACCTTCCGCCTGCTGGGCAACAGCGCCTGGGCCGATCAACCCGGCGAGTTCGCCTACCGCGCGTCGGACGGGCGGCTGGTCATCAACGTGGGAACCGGGGCAGGGGCGGGAGCGGGCTTCGACGGCACGGGCGTGGAGGTGTCGCGGCTCGGCACCGCGGTGCGCCTCAACGGCGCGGCCGGCGTGACCATCCAGGGTCTGACCTTCACCAACACGACGACGGACGGCTACGCGCTCGACGTGGTCGGCGGCGACGTGAACCGGATCGTCGGCAACAGCTTCGTGAACGTGGGCACCGGCATCCACCTGACCCAGGGTTCGGACCGGAACCTCGTCAGCGGGAACTACCTGGACCACCTGGGCATCAACGGCATGCTGCTGGACGGCCAGTCCAACGGCAACCTGGTGACCGGCAACCAGATCCAGCACATCGGCGAGATCCGCAAATACGCCGGCGGCATCATGGGCGCCGGCATCAACGACACGGAAATCTCCCACAACGACATCGACCACAGCTCCCGCTACGGCATCTCGATCAAGAACTGGAACGCCGCGACCATCAGCCTGAACAACAGCATCCTGTACAACCGCATCCGCCACACCGGCGAGGAGACGGCGGATTCCGGCGGCATCGAAATGCTCGGGCGGTCGGGGCTGGACACCGGGTCGGTCGTCAAGGGGAACTGGATCGAGCATGTCGGCGGCATCGCCACCACCGGCACCGGCGCGTGGCTGCGCGACTACAAGGGCTACGGCATCTATCTGGACGACCTGACCAGCGGTGTGACCGTTCAGGACAATTTCCTGAAGGACACCTCCTGGGCCAACGTGATGATCCACGGCGGCCGCAACAACACGGTCACCAACAACATCGGCATCCTGGCGTCGAACGACGAGAGCTTCATCCGGCTGGAGTGGGTGCCCCTGGCGGGATCCGCCGGCATCCCGTCCGACAACACGATCACCAACAACATCGTCGCCGGCGCGGTGCCGGTCGGCGGCTATGTGACGGTGCTGTCGGCCGGCACCAACGCCATCAACTACAACTTCCTGCACCTCGTCGGTGCCTACGGGCTCAACGACCGGTCCGGCGACCCGATGTTCGCCGACGCCTACAACCACGACTACAGCCTGCTCGCCCTGTCCCCGGCGCTCGCCGCGGGCATCCACGACCTCGCGTGGCTGCTGATGGGCACGGCGTCCGGCGTCCCGCCGACGCCCCCGGCCGGCGGCGGAACGACCCTGCCGCCCGCGGTGCCCGAGACCACCGATCCCCCGGTCCTGGTGCCGCCGCCCTCCACCACCCCGCCCCCGACGTCCGTGCCATCCGCACCATCCACGCCGCCATCCACGCCGGAAACGCCTTCCGCCCCGCCGGCGGTCGTCGCTCCGGAGCGTCCCTCCATCCTTCTCAACCGGTTCCAGAACGGGGTCGGGCAGGTCGTGAAGGCCTACGCCTACGACGGCCCCGTCTCCCACCTGCAATGGAGCTTCCAGGGGGACAACGGCAACGAGCTTGTCGACGGATCGGACGGCAACGACTTCCTGAACCTGCTGGGCGGTGACGACGCGGCCAACGGCGGGCTCGGGGACGACGTGCTGGACGGCGGGTCGGGGTCGAACTGGCTGATCGGCGGGGCGGGCAGCGACACCTTCTTCGTGAACGGCAACGGACCCGACACCGTCTGGTCGACCATCGTCGATCTGGAGAAGGGCGAGTGGGCGACCATGTGGGGCTTCCGCCCCGGCACGTCCAAGCTCACCTGGGAGGAGATGGGCGGCGCCGACGGCTACAGGGGCGCCACCGTGCATTGCGACATCGACGGCAACGGCAGCGTCGACGCCAGCATGACCTTCACCGGCAAGGCCGTGGGGGCGATCACGGTCACCGCCGGCATGGCCGGCGACAACCCCTATATCGCTTTTATCACGCTCTGACGAGCGTGGGGGCCTTTCATCACGCTCTGAAGGAGCGTAGGGGACCTCACGCCTTGGGCGCCGGCTTCTTGACGGGCAATTGCACCGCGTTGCTCTTGGCCGGGGACACGGCGGCCTTCTGGCTCTGGACCTTGGTGACGGCCGGCGGAGCCTCGGCCGTGGCGACCGGCGCGAAGCGGGCCTGGGTGTTGGCCTTCGACGGGAAGGCCAGCGGCAGGAGCATGGCGGTGAAGGTGGCGACCGCGACCACCGTCTTCGCGCCCTCCCACAGGTAGTTGGAACGGGCGGGGCGCGGGGCGGCGGCGGGCTCTGCCGGGGCGGCGGACGGCAGCGGGGCGGCCAGCGGCTGGGCGTCGATCATGGACATGGCAGGCACTCGCGTTCGGGTTCGCCGGGTCGGCGAACCTGAAAAAGGCAAGCCCTATGCCAGGGATGGCCGCCCCCGCCATTCGTTCAAAAATTTGCTCAAAATCAAGATATTGCCGATGCGTCGCGATACCCCCATCCCGAGTCGGGGCAAAAGCCGCCTTATCCCCACCCCATGTGTGGGCTAGGCAAATTCGTCCAGCCCCCCGGCGGCTTCTGCCCGCCGGCCGGCAAATTCTTCCGCTTGGAGTAGGGTTTTTCCCGCAAAGGGCGTTCCCTCAGCGCCCGGCCATGGCCCCGATCAGGTCGACCTGCCGCGCCAGACAGCGCCCGAGGTCGAAGCGGTCCACCGCCGTGGCACGCGCAGCCAGCCCCAACGGCACGAAGCCGCCGGGGTCCTCCAGCACCGACACGACCCGGTCGGCGATGGCCCCCGGCGAGAAGAAATCGACCAGCAGCCCGTTCTCGCCGTGCTGGATGACCTCGCGGACCGGCGGCGTGTCGGACCCGACCACAACGCAGCCCAGCGCCATCGCCTCCGTCATCGACCAGGACAGGACGAAGGGATAGGTGAGGTAGACGTGCACCCGCGACACCTTCAGCGCGTCCAGGTACCGCTCGTACGGCAGGTGTCCCAGGAAGTGGACGCGGGCCGGATCGACCGGCACCTCGGCCAGCATGGCCTCCCGCCAGGTCTTGGCCGTGGTCGGGGCGCCGCCGTAGCTGACCTCGTCGCCGCCGACGACCAGCACCTTCGCCTTGGGCCGGGCCTCCAGGATGCGCGGCAGCGCCCGCATGAAGCTGGGGAAGCCGCGGTAGGGCTCCAGGTTGCGCACGGCGTAGGTCACCACCTCGTCGTCGCGCGTCAGGACCGTGCCGTCCGGCAGTTGGAACCGGGCGTTCGGGTCGCCGCGCAGGACGCCGGTGTCCACGCCGTCGTGGATCACCTCGATCTTCGACTGGAACGCCTCCGGATGGGAAGCGCGCTGCCAATCGGTCGGCGCGATGCCGCGGTCGCAGGCCTCCAGCGCCAGCAGCAGGGGCGTGCTGCGCATGCGCAGCCGCAGGATGGTGTCGATGTTGACCGGGGTGGCCGGGTCGAAGCCGACGTCCAGCCCCTGCGCGCGGTAGAAGAACTCGCAGTAGTTCAGGTAGGGGGTGTTGGGAAACACGTCCTTGACGAACAGCGTCTCGCCCCAGCCCGGATGGCCGACGATGATGTCCGGCACGAAGCCCTCGCCGCGCAGCCCCATCAGCAGACGCGCGACGCCCTGCCCGTGCAGCACCGCGTTCTCGGTGGAGGCCAGATAGGGGTGGGCGTTCTCCCGCACCGGACGGCTGGGCTGGTAGTTCAGGCGGCGAACGTTCGGGATCTCCCGGTCCGTGCGCTTGGTGATGAAGACGACCTTGTGCGCCGGAGCCGCGGCCAGCCGGGCGGCCAGATGCTTGTACTGGCCGGGCATGTTCTGGTGAATGAAGACGATGTTCATGATGGTTCCAGGCAGTTCCCGATCCGGCAATGCGCGTCAGGCGCGCCCGGAGCCGCACTTGTCCCACAGCTTCGGCCCGAACTTCGGCAGGGCGGTCGCCAGGACCAGCAGGACGGCGCCGACGAGGGTCGGGACGATCCAGTCCGGCTTGCCGGCGATGGCGTGGTCTCCGGCCGCGCCGAACTGGACGAAGGCGATGGTCATCGGCAGCTGTCCCACCAGCGAGCCGAAGGCGTAGGAGCCGAGCCGGACGCGCGTCAGGCCGAGCGCGTAGTTGACGCCGGTGTGCGGCAGCACGGGGATCAGCCGCAGCATGGCGACCGCCTTCCACCCCCCGTTTTCGATCCGCCGCAGGGCCTCGCCCCACCGCGCGGTGTCGTTGGTGAAAGCGGGGGCGGAGACAAAGCCGTCACTGATGTAGCGGGCGATCAGGAAGCCGGTGGAGGCGCCGATGACGCTGCCGGCCGCCGCCAGCACGCCGCCCCACCAGACGCCGAAGATCAGCCCGGCCAGCATGGCCATGACGGAGCGCGGGAAGAACAGCAGGCTGGCCAGGATGTGGACCAGCAGGAACAGGATCGGGGCCGCCGGGTGGTGGCGCAGAATGTCCTGCAACGTCTCCACCCCGAAGGCGCCGTGCCAGGCCCACCAGACGGCGGCCCCGCCGAGCAGAGCCAGCACGAGCAGGATCCGCCCCAGGTTGCGGGGGGAGGAAAGGGAAGGCAGGCGGCGCTCGGCCATGGGTCCGGACCCCGGATCGCATCGAACAGGTCCGGCTTCCATATCACGGGGGCCGCGACGCCGCGAGTGACGATGTCGCCCCAGGGGTCGCCCCAGGGGGCGCCTCGGGGGAATCGCGCCAGCAGGAAACCCCTATGGCCGTCCGGCGAATGCCGCTATACCCGCCAGGACTCACACGTTTTGCCGAGCCTGCCATGCCGTCTTCGCATCCGACCGACCGCCCGCTCGCCTGCGTGATCCTTGCCGCCGGCAAGGGGACGCGGATGAAGTCCGACCTGCCGAAGGTCCTGCACCGCGTCGCCGGCCGGCCGATGGTCGGC
>Ga0065721_10004119_pt1 | contig 45418 bp, 27 predicted proteins | sample Mesricmetagenome_FD_59108 | JGI IMG/M metagenome (GOLD analysis project Ga0065721, IMG submission 59108) | Mesophilic microbial community from rice straw/compost enrichment Sample: eDNA_1 v2 (version 2) | ecosystem: Engineered > Solid waste > Grass > Composting > Bioreactor | place: USA: Davis...
GCAAGGTGCTTCACTTGATTTACGATCTGGAGGTAGATCGGAACACCGTCTGCGGCTGATATGCGAAGTTGCATGTGCTTCGAAGATTAAAACGATTACGATCAGAATTGTCACGAACAAAGTGTATTAATGAATTAATACACAAATGCTGTGGGAGATCGGTCCCTGGAGCAGGAGATAACCCTTGGGCGGGCACTGAACGGAGGATTGTTTCAACCGACGAACCAAAATGAACAAACGCCCGACTTCCAGTTTTCCTATGAGCATAGGAAATGATCCGATCATTCCAATCAATGTCTTCTGCTACCAAGTTGGCAATATGTATGTTTGTGACCCTCCCAAGTGCCAGCATAACTCGTAAAAACTCCGGTTTTCCGGATTCGGCTCGCGTACAATGATTCTTTGATGCTCGTCTGCCGTAATCGCTCGCTTCGGCTTGTATTCATTTTTTGGCCAAAGCCGTTTCGGGTTGATCGGCCACGCAAGTTAGTTCATTCCAATGCAAAAATTGTGCAACTCGCGGAGATGAACATTGGTGCTGACCGTACCCGCTTTAAGACACGCGAACAATTGTTACGCCTGCGCCTCGATGACCGCCAAGGGAAGAATCAATTCAAAGGCCTCTTGTCTGACGGCGCGCTGCCAGCGGTTGACGGGCGGCTTCGTTGCGGGCATTAAGCAGCGACATGGCCACCGCGCAATCTTTCGTGCCGAGACTTTCCTGCTTTTTGGTTTGCGTGTCTTCGATGTAGAAGGTGCCACCAAGTTTGCGGCGATAGAGGATGAAACGACGTTTCATAATTTCGGTTTTTGTCCGAAAGCTATGAAGTCGCGTGTGGTTGGCCGTGTATCAGCTACACCAAGCGGGTGGCGAATCCCGTCATCGCGAGTGATTGCCAGTTAACACCGGAGCAATGGTTGAGTTGCAGCCCGGTATTGATTTCACTGGCACTTGCCGTCTCTGGTTTTGCCATCCTATTGGAAATAAATTTTTTAGGAATGGCGGAAGGGGTGGGATTCGAACCCACGGTAGAGTTGCCCCTACTTCTGATTTCGAGTCAGATGCCTTTAACCACTCAGCCACCCTTCCGTTCTCGATTTTTTGAAAAAATCGTAACAAAAAACGCTCGCAGCCAGTTCGTGGGCCACGTCCCAATCAGGAAGCTATTATGCGTGATTCCGCGTGAGCGGCAAGCTGGATTTGGAAACGGCTCCGGATGCAGCGGTTTCGAGTTTGGCTGGAACGGATGCCAAGGCGGTTATCGTCCAAAAGTTTTAGCAGTTCCTTCTAGTTCAAAAGGAACGTGGCTGCTTACATTCCGCGACGAAATACCCCGAAATAAAAACTGTCGCGTAATAAATGATTGTAAAGCTGCTTGTCCGTACCTGCCGAGACCGAGTCGGTTATCTCTTGCTGACGCTCGCCATTCTTCTATCCAACACAAATTCATCAGCGCAATCGGCGTCCAGTCGGTGGGATAAAAATTCGCGTCTGAAGGTCAGTTCAAATAAGCGATTTCTCGTTCGCGCTGATGGGCAGCCATTTTTCTATCTCGGGGACACTGCCTGGGAATTATTTCATCGATTGAATCGTGAGGAAGCGGATCGGTATTTGCAGAATCGGGCGGAGAAAGGATTCACCGTGATTCAGGCGGTGGTGTTGGCGGAGTTGGACGGATTGAAAACGCCGAATCCGTACGGGGAACTTCCGTTTCACGACAACGATCCGAGCCGGCCCAACGAAGCGTATTTCCAGCATGTGGACTACATTGTGGACAAGGCCGCATCGCTGGGACTTTACATTGGCATGTTGCCGACATGGGGCGACAAGGTGGGGCAATACGGAAATTATTTTTTCAACGAAGATAACGCCCGCGCGTATGGCCGTTTTATCGGCAAGCGATACAAAGATAAACCCATCATCTGGATTCTGGGCGGCGATCGTCCGCCGGATGTCACCGCAGAAATCTGGACTGAGATGGCGCGCGGTTTAAAGGAAGGCGATGGCGGGCGACATCTGATGACGTTTCATCCTTTTGGCGGCGGGCATTCGTCCGTGGCGTTCCATTATTCAGATTGGTTGGATTTCAACATGATTCAGTCGGGGCACAGTGCCACGGGTAATAATTACGGGCGCATTCAGTTCGATTATAATTTACGTCCGCCGAAACCCACTTTGGATGGTGAGCCGGCGTACGAATATCCGCCGGATGCGATGCCGCCGAATCGTCCGGTCGGTGCGTTGGAAGTGCGGCGACGCGCTTATTGGGCTTTGTTCAGCGGCGCGTTCGGTCACACGTATGGAACTCATCCCATCTGGCAGATGTACGCACCGCCACGGAATCCGCTGTGGGACGTCAAAACGCCGTGGTATGACGCGTTGGATTTACCCGGCGCCAAGCAACTCGCGCATGTAAAAGCGTTGCTGTTGAGCCGGCCGTTTTTAACCCGGATTCCCGATCAATCGGTGATTTACTCCGGTTTACGCGGAGGTCTGGAATATGTGTCGGTAACGCGCGACGGAACGCGCGGTAAGAATGATGCGAGCTATATCATGGCGTATTTTCCGCAATACGTCGAAGTCACTTTTAAAACTGAGCGTCTGTCGGGTGAAACCATTCGCGGTTGGTGGTTTAATCCGCGGGACGGTTCAACGCAGGCGCTTGGTGAATTTGCGAAGGAGAAGCTGATGAAATTTGCTCCGCCGACGCAGTCCACCAAAGAAGATTGGATACTTGTGCTGGATGATGCGAAAAGGAATTATCCTCCGCCAGGCACACCGATTAAACAGACGTCTGATCGGCGCTGATATTGTAACATGACAACCTCGATTCGATTGCTCGCTCGACCGGCAGCATTATGGCGACATTTCGTTTTAGCACTGATGGCCGTTTTGCTGCTGAGCTGCAGTTCAGCTTCCAAATCACAAAAAGCATCCAGCGGTAAAATTCCGGTCATCTACGATTCAGATATTGGCGATGACATTGATGACACCTGGGCGTTGGGATTTTTGCTGCGTTGTCCGGAATTGGATTTGAAGCTGGTGGTCGGGGATTGCGGGAAGCCGCTTTATCGCGCTAAACTGTTGGCCAAATTCCTCGAAGTCGCCGGGCGCACCGATGTGCCGGTCGGAATCGGGATGGATGTTGAAATTAAAAACAGTCAACGCCAGGCCGCGTGGATTAAGGATTACGATCTCGACAAATATCCGGGCAAAGTTCATCGCGACGGAGTGCAGGCAATCATTGATACCATCATGAATTCGCCGCAACCGGTCACAGTGATTGCGGTCGGGCCGGTGCAGAACATTGCCGAAGCGCTCAAGCGCGAACCGCGTATCGCGCAGCGCGCGCGTTTCGTCGGAATGCACGGTAGCGTTCGCGTGGGCTACAACAACGATCCGAAGATTTCACCGGAATACAATGTGAAGCTCGCACCTGCTGCGTTGCAGGTCGCTTTTGCCGCGCCCTGGGACGTGACGATTACTCCGTTGGACACTTGCGACAAAATCAGTCTCAGCGGCGAGAAATATCAGCGCGTGTTCCAATCCAAAGACCCCATTGCTGCTGCGGTCATTGAGAACTATCGTCATTGGGCGATTGCGCGAAAAATGGGTTCGCCCGAAGCTTTTCCGGTTCGCAGCACCACGTTGTTTGATGTGGTGGCGGTTTATCTTGCGTTCAGTCAGGAATGGTGCGGCATGGAATCCATCGGCATCCGAGTGACTGACGATGGTCTTACGGTTGAAGATCCCAACGCCAAAAAAGCGAACGTGGCGCTGACGTGGAAAAATCTTCCCGCACTGGAAGATCTCTTAGTCGAACGCCTGACCAATGGGCGCTGACTTCAGTCTGCATTACAAACCAGACGGCAACATGCCGTAGGCGGACAACTTATTCTGCGCCACTACTGAGGGTCACCCTGTTTGATCCAGGCCTCGTTGAAATGCACATACTTGATGGATTTGCGCGCGGGTTTCCCCAGCGCATCCCGTTCCCGTGCGCGACCAAGATGATAGCTGTACGTTGCGTGTAACGTTCCATCCTGGCCCTGAAGAATACTGGGATAACTGTAAGCATGAGGTTTGTCGGGATCGCCGATCTCGGTCTCCAGATGACGTTTCCATTTCCAGGTCCGGCCTTCGTCGTCAGACAACTGCACGACCAGACTGTGTCGCCCGCGTTCGGTGTCGTTGCCGACAAGCAACCAGTTCCCGTTCCGCAACGAAATGATTTCCGCACCCGTGCCCGGATTGAGAATGTCGCTGTCCGTCACTGGCGACCAGGTTTCACCGCCGTCCCGGGATTCGCTTTGTTGCAGGCGTTTGGGAGGCGGGCCGTTGTCGCGCATGACGGTGTAAAGCGAGCCATCGCGTCGTTGCACGATGCTGGGTTGGATGTTGCCCGCGCCAATCAACGGATTGCTCGTGCGCCAGGTTTGCCCCCAGTCATCCGTGATCGCCATGAGCGAAAAGGAAAAACCGTCCGAATAGAGCGGCACGATTAAACGGCGTCCTTCGAACACGAACGGATGCGCCCGCGTCATCCACCCGAGGCGGCGCTGCAACTTATCCGCCGCCTGCGCGGATAACGAAATCAATCGTTGCTGACGCCGCTCGAGTTCTTCCGCTGAAAGATCCGCGTGGGCCAGTTGCGCTTCAGCTTGATGGACATAATTGGAAACTGCCGATTCAAAGCCCGGTCCGGGGGTGACGTGTAATACTTCGTTGACGGTCCATTGCGGTGGACCGTCCTGATGATAATTCGTGGCGATGCGATATTTCAGCAATGCGGATTCCCATAAATTGGCGAGAATGGTCGGCCAGAACAGCCACAGGCGGCCTTCCGGATCAATGATCATGGCGCAATTCGTGTCGGGATACTCAGGCGTGTCCGCCATGGTAAAACGCGGACTCCAGCCTTTCTGTCCTTTGCGTTTGCGCGCGCCCTCGATTTTAACATCGTCTGCCGTGCGTTCGCCCGACCCGTTGAACCAACACACGAGCAAATCGCCTCGCGGTGTTTCCACCAGACAGGACCCGTGATTGTGCCAGCTTTCGAGCGGGAAGATCAGTTCCGCTTCAAAAAACGGTTGTTCTGGCGCGGGAGTCTGGCCGATGGCTGCCAATCCAAAGACTCCCGTCAATCCGACGAGGATAAAGCGATGGAAGAAACTTTTCATTGGGGTAATTAAAAGGTGAATTTGAAAACGCGTATCCGGTGTAAATTTTATCGTGCTTGTTTCAACAACCTTTCAATCTCCTTTCGCTTTGGCGCGGAAGGTTGCGCGCCTAAGCGAGTGACGGAAATGGCTGCTGCTGCGTTTGCGAAACGAACGGCGGCGCGCAACCCCAATCGCTCCGCCAGACCAACCGCCAGCGCCCCATTGAACACATCGCCTGCCGCAGTGCTGTCCACTGCACGAGTGCGGAAAGCGGGAATCAATTCTTCAATCCCGTCACTGGAAAGAAACGCGCCTTGAGCACCGAGCGTGATGATAACGGTGGAAACGCCGCGACGATGAAGTTGCTGAGCGGCACGCCGAGCGGAGGTAGCGTTGCGGACTTTTACGCCGGTCAGAATTTCTGCTTCGGTTTCATTTGGCGTCAGAATCGATATTTGCCGAAGCCATTCGTCAGGAAGCTTCTGGGCCGGGGCAGGGTTGAGAATGACCGGGAGATCCGCTTTAGTCGCCATTTTGATAGCGGTTTCAATCGTCGGCAGGGGAATCTCGAGTTGAAGCAGCAGGACGTCCGCTTCGTAGAACGCCGCTTGCGCGCGCTTGACGTCAGCGGGTTTTAATTGCGCGTTGGCGCCCGGAGCGACGGCGATGCTGTTCTGGCCGTCAGCGGCAACAAAAATTAACGCGACGCCGCTCGGGACATGTTTGCGGCGGATGTAGGCGGAATTAATTCCTTCGCGCACAAAGGCGCCGATCATTCGATCGCCAAACTGGTCATCGCCAATGCAACCGACAAAACAAACCGCACCGCCGGAGCGATGCGCGGCGACGGCCTGATTCGCGCCTTTGCCGCCAGCGGCAGTACTGAACTGGCCGCCCAGAATAGTTTCGCCCGGCCGCGGAATCCGGGGCAGTTGCGCAATCATGTCGGTGTTCAAACTGCCGACGACCAGAATATTCGGTTTCATCCTTCGTCTCGCTTTGTTAATCGATGCCGGTAGTAATCCACAATGACCGCGGCCACGATGACCGCGCCGGTAACCAATCGTTTGATTTCATCTTTGGCGCCCACTGCGGCCAAACCGGAGTTCAACACCGCAATGATCAACACGCCGAAAAGCGTTCGCAGAACTGAGCCTCTTCCGCCCAGCAGGCTGGTTCCTCCAATCACCACCGCCGCGATGGCTTGAAGTTCATAACCGGCGCCAGCATTTGGGTTGGCAGATTGAAAGCGCGATGTATCAATGATCGCCCCCAGCGCCACCAGGAATCCATTGATGACAAAGACAATTATTTTGATGCGATGCGGTTCAATGCCACAGAGCCGGGCGGCTTGAGCATTTGAGCCGACCGCCAGCATGTGGCGACCGAGGACGGCGTACGAAAGAGTGAATTGCGCCAGAATCACGACCAACATTGCCAGCAGGAACGGCAGGGAGAGTCCCAAAAAACTCGTTGCCGCAATGCTCTCGACGACGGAGCCGAGGTAAAGCGTTTGCGAATTGGAAACGGCATGCGCTCCGCCGCGCGCCATTTCCATCATGCCGAGCGTGACGATGAACGTGGGCAGTTGCCAGCGTTGCGCGACGGCGCCGTTGATCCATCCGCATGCAGCACCAATCAACAGACAGAAGGGAATCGTCGTCCACAGCGGCCAATTCCAGCGCGTCAAAGCGACGCCCATCATTGCGCCACACAAACCGAGAACCGAGCCGACGGACAAATCAATTTCCGCTACGATGAGCACAAAAGTCATTCCGGTGGCGACGAGCAATGCTGCCGGAATCTGATTGGCGATAGTGCGGAACGTTTCCGGGCTGAAGAAATGTTTGGTCGTGAGACTGAAGATCAGGATTAATCCGCCGAGGGCGATGACCAATCCCAGATAATCCGCCATCCAACTGCGCCATCCCGCCGGAGATGAGGTGGTGCGTGCTTCTGTCATTGCGCGGAGAGCGAAGCCGCAGTGATGAGATCCACCGGTGTTTCTCGATCCGCCGGCGTTGATTTCGTCCGCAGCATTTCCAAGGCGTATTCGATGCCGAATACCGCCAATTGATCGCCATGCTGATCTGCGGTTGCGAGCAGCTTGCCTTCTTTGACGAGTTGGCGTGCGGCCGCAATGTTGTCGAACCCAACGACGAACGTCCGGTCCAATTTTCCAGCGGCGCGCAAAGCGGCCACCGCTCCCAGTGCCATGCTGTCATTGGCGCACAACACCGCTTTCAGATCCGGATGTTCGTTGGCCACTGCAGCGACCAATTGGCTGGCGCGATCAGTTTCCCAATAACCGGATTGAGAACTCACGATGTTGAGGCCGGCTGCTTTCATCGCCGCTTCAAAACCGAGTTTGCGCTGAATGCCATTGAAAGCATTGGGAGCACCTTCAACCATCATGACTTTGTCGCCGGGAGAAAGTTTCGTCGCCAGAAATTCGCCGACAGCCTGAGCGCCTTTGCGATTATCCGGACCGACAAATGGAAATTTGACGTTGCTGGCGGCCAGCACGTCTTCATCAAATTTGTTGTCAATGTTCACCACGATGATTCCGGCTTGTTGAGCCCTTTTGCAGACAGGAACCAGCGCCTTCGAATCCGCCGGCGCGATGACGATCGCATCAACCCGCTGAGCGATCATCTGTTCGACGAGATCAATCTGGCGACTGACGTCGAGTTCATCTTTGATGCCGTTGGCGAGCAATTCGTATTTGTCGGCATGAAGTTTCTGATGCGCTTTAGCGCCGTTTTCCATCGTCAGAAAAAATTCATTCGCGAGCGATTTCATGATTAACGCGACTCTTGGTCGCGCATCGGTCGCGGAAGCGTTGGGCGTAGGTTTGCAACCGAGCAGCAAAGCGGTCATCAAAACGCAAAAAAAGGAAACGAATAACAATCGGGATTGATTTTTCATGGCAATAAAGATTCGCCGACTTTGGCGAGGAAAGCATTCCAGACACGATCGCCTGCTGAACCATCGAGCCCGAGTCGCACAATGACCATGTTCCACTCGGGAATAATGAAGCAGTAATTGTTGTTATGACCGGCACCGCAATAAGTCCGAGGCGGAGCAGCGGGGAACTTACGCTTGCCGTCGGGCTTGATGCCGTTCACCCACCAATTGAATCCATATTCACCCGGGCCTTCGCTGTTTCGTTCCGGAAAACCATGAGGCACATCTGCGGCGACCTGAATTCGCGTCGCGGTGTCAATCCAACTCTCGCTCAATAACTGGCGTCCGTTCCAATTGCCGCGATTCAGATACAAGAGTCCCAGACGAGCCATTTCGCGGGCGGAAATTTTCATCACGCCGCCATTGTTTCCCGAGCCGCCGTTGACCGTAATGCCGTCAACGGCGCCGAGATTGCCCCAATGCCAGTTGCTCGAATTCATGCCAATCGGCTCGGCAATGCGGCGACGAAATAACTCGGCCAATGGTTCTCTGGCAATGTGCGTCAGAATATTGCCAAGTTGATTCATGGCGGAATCCCAATAGGCGAATTTGCTGCCGGGCGGTTGAAACAGTGGTTCAGGATTGGGGTCGAATGGCGTTCTGCTCGGGCCGTGTTTGTAGCTGCCGCGCGGTTCGTCGTTCATCGCGCGATAGCCAGAGGTCATCGTGGTTAAATGCCGCAACGTGACTTCCGGATAAACTGCGGCCATCAATGGGAGAATGTCTGCAGCTTTCGTGTTCAACGTGCATTTGCCGCCGTCCACCAACAAACCCAGCGTTGTGCTCGTGAACACTTTGGTCAGCGACCAGACGCCATGAACATGATCAATGTTGTCGCCGTGCCAGATGATGCGGCCATGTCGCACAATGACCAGTTCGCGCCCGCCATCTTTGCCGACGGTGCGATTTAACAAATCAACCGCCGCCTGCAATTTTGTAGCGTCCACTCCCTGGGATTCCGGCGTTGCGAGCTGCCATTCCTTGTCCGGAAAAACAGTTGCGGGTGTGGGGGCAGCGTAAGTCTGAACGACGCCCAACAGAAGCCAGCCGCATCGGGCGACGGACGCCAAAGCGCGACGACACGCGTGAGCTGACTTCATCATCATGGTTGGACAAAAAATTTAGGCACGGCGCTTGTTTCCTGCCTAGCAGAATACCATTCAGGACTAGGACGAAACTCTGCTTATGATCGAAAGCCGCCGATTGCCATCCGGCTGATTATCGGCGAGTGATTTTCAAGGCTACATCTTCTTTCAACGGTGGGCTCGTCAGCGTCACAGAGTTTGCAGATGCAACAATTCGCTCACGGGAAATTCGTTTTCCAGTGACCGGATCAATCCATTCCACTTGGTAGCGACCAGGCTCAAGATTCAACGTGAGATGAACCGGTGAGCCAGCCGCCGCTTGAGGAAACGGGCCATCAGCCGACCATTCAAAATCAATCGCCGGATCAACGCGCGTCATGGCCAGTTGTTTCATGCGCCGATCTTCAAAATACTCGCCCATCAATCCCGGTGTGGCGGTGTCGCCCGCCTTCAGGTTGGTCGCCGGAATCACCGCTTTCGCAACGTCCGGTCCGGACCAGAACAGTTTTGCAACGGAGTTGCTGCCGGTTTCATAACATTCCAATCGGATTTTTGCGGGCACGCCGGCTTGCAATTCTGCTTCGCCGTGATTTTCGGTCGGTTGAGATTTGTTGCCGTTATTTTCGATCAGTAACTGGTTATTAAGCCAGAGCCGGGCTCTATCACGACTGACGGTGTAGAAACTGAATTTCCCGCTTTGTGGTGGCGTGATTGTTCCTTTCCAGCGAACCGTGACCTGATCCACTTCCGTCCGGCGCCGCGCATAAATGGCATAAGTCTTTCCTCGTTCTGCCAGCGCCTGTACTACGACTGTGCCCGGTGGATTGATTGCCGCAATTACCGCAGGCTCAGGTTGCATTCGGACAAAATTGAGCCCGTGCATGAAATTCTTGAGCACGCGAAATTGCGAACGCAGCTCGGTGTTGCCACCACCGGGAGAGCTGTATTCGCGCAACGTGCCGGCCGGATGTTGCGTCGAGAATGAATAATCGAGGTGACTGAACAGCGCTCCACCAGCGAGCAGACAATCCCACGCTTCCGAGCGATAGGTGAAGTTGGCCTGGCCGCGAAAACCGGTTTCGTTGTCCCCAATGACTTTATTCAGTTCGTAGTTACGCGACACCGGTTCAGCGGAATCACCGTGATGATAATTGAAAATCGAGACCGCCGGATGCGGATTGCGGATATTCAGACCTTGCGGGTTGAGGCCGATCAGATGCGTATTCGGCAATGAAACCTGAGCCGCGACGATAGTGTCGATGATTTCATTCTGCCACTCCATGGTAACGCCACCCATCCATGGCTCGTTGCATATTTCGTAGTAGAGATTGTCGAAACCGTTGAGTTCTGTGACGAATTTGCGCACGACCGCCTTCTGCGCTTCCAGCAGGTCAGGATGCTTGAGTGTGAACACCTCGTCGCGCGGACAATTCCCGATGCCGTTGATGTTGTTGCTCGCGTTCATCGGGCTGACCTGCCACAGGGCTTCATCGTAAAGCGGGCAAAACAAACTCAATTCCACGACGATTCCGTATTTGCCGGCCAACCGGATAAAACTCTTGAGCCGCTCGAAATAGGCGTCGTCCCAGCGGGTCAGGTCGAACTTGTTGCCGCCGGCGAATTCACCAGGGGTGGAACTGCGTGCCCACGGCGAAATAAAATATTCCGGACGCGGGGCCAGCGTGTTGTCCGTAATGTTAAATGAACCAGGCACTTCGCGATACGTGCCGGAGAAGAGTCGCGTGTGATTCAATCGTTTCGAGCGCAGTTCTTTCAGGTAAGTCACATAATCGAACTCTTTATTAAGCACCGCGCCGTAGTGTTCGCTCGAACCGATGAGCACGGCCGGCTTTCCGCGAAACTGAAAATAGTGGGGATTTTCAGGATGCAATGCCAACGGCCGGTTGTCGGCCCAGGCTGAAGGCATGCACAGTAACGCACCTCGTGCGATCCAACTTAATAGAACGGAAACGTATTTCATGGTGAGCTGACAACGCGACACGGCTGTTGCGTGGTCAGGACGACGGGCGCAACTGCTGATGCGTTTTAGGAGCGGAGTCATGAAAGAGGAGAAGCAGAAAGGCAAACCGGCTTTCAACACAATTGTTCGTTCCAAGACCAAAACTCGCGAAATAAAGAATATCGTCCAACTCTTGAATGAATTCCTGCTAGTCAATTGATGCCTGGTTTTTGAAAACTTTTCATGACTCAAGCATGACACCAATCGCCCATTGCATTGCCGTTGTTTCGCGCCGTCGCCGGTTGACCAGAGCCTTGTCCGGTTGTTTGCTCGTTCTCTTATCACTCACGCTCGCCTGTCAGACTACAACCACCCGCAAGCGAGTTCATTTTCCGGGTGCTACATGGGAGCACCGACAGCCGGCGGAATTGGGATTGGACGCAGCGTTGTTAGAACAATTGGCAACCCAGCTGGGTGGACGCGGTTGTGTGGTCAAGGATGGTTACATGGTCAAGACGTGGGGCGATCAGAAGCAGGTGCGTGATGTGCTTTCGTCGGCGAAACCGGTTTTGAGCACCTTGCTGTTCTTCGCGATTGAAGAAGGGTTGGTCAAAAGTGTGGATCAACCGATTGTCGAATTCGGTTGGGATTTAAAAGGCAAAGATCGCGGCATCACTTTCCGTCATTTGGGCGCAATGAACAGCGGTTACGCCCGTCCGGAAGGGCCGGGCGAAGCGTGGGCGTATAACGACTACGCCATTCAGCTTTATCAGATGACGCTGTTCGACAAAGTCTTCAAAGCGGACGCGAAGGTCGCCGCCGAAGATCCGAAGCGACTAGGCGCGCTGCAATTCGAAGACGGACTGAAGTTTTCCGACAAGCGTCGCATTTCTGCTTCCGTGCGGGATTTCGCGCGTATTGCGTGGTTCTGGGCTAATGACGGTTATTGGAGTGGCAAGCAACTGCTGCCGAAGCGTTACTTCACGGAATATCGCCAGCCGCAAGCGCAGCGAAATCTTCCGGTCAGTCGCGAAGCCAAGACCGATGATTATCTCAAGATCAAAACCTATGGCGGCGGTTCGGAACATTTTACGCGGTTTGGGCCGGGAGTTTATGGTTTCAACTGGTGGTTCAATGGCACAGGAGATCGTCATCGCGAAAATCTCACGTGGCCGGATGCGCCGGTGGATACGTTTATGTCCATCGGAGCCGGCGGAAACAATGCCGCTATCATTCCGAGTCTCGGTCTGGTGTTAGTGGCGGCGGGAGCGGATTGGAATGACCTCCAGGCCGGTGATCCGAAGTCGAAGATCAATCAAGCGTTGAAACTGTTGGCTGGCGCGGCGGGTTACAAATCGGAACGACAGGCGATTGTTACGGGTGAAATGAAGAAATGGCAGCCGGTGACCGTGACGTTTACCGGACCGGAACTTTCTGAAACCGGAACGCCGAATCCGTTTACTGACTTCCGGCTGGAAGTGACGTTTCGAAACAAAAACCGGAAGGTTGTCGTTCCCGGATACTTTGCTGCTGACGGAAACGCGGCTGAAACCAGTGCTACGTCAGGAAACCGGTGGCGAGTGCATTTCATGCCGGATGAAGCAGGGCAATGGACTTTTCAGGCCAGTTTTCGCAAAGGCCACAACATTGCGGTTTCAACTGATGCCAATGCCGGCGACGCGGTTGCTTTTGACGGTGTCGGCGGTTCGTTCACGATTGCTCCGGTGGAAAAAGATGCGCCCGGATTTTATGCGAAGGGCCGATTGGAATACGTCGGTGAGCGGTATCTGCGTTTTGCGGAAACCGGTGAACCGTGGCTGAAGGGCGGCGCTGACAGTCCGGAGAATTTTCTGGCTTATGCAGATTTTGATGACACCACGCCGACGTTGAGTTTCCGCGCGCATTACGATGATTGGCGGCCAGGCGATCCGACTTGGAAAGACGGCAAGGGCAAAGGAATGATCGGAGCGCTCAATTACCTCGCTTCAAAGCGGATGAACTCCGTTTACATGATCACGATGAACGTCCAGGGCGACGGCAACGATGTGTGGCCATGGATTTCGCCGACGAACATCACGCGCTTCGATTGCAGCAAACTGGATCAATGGAACATCGTGTTCGATCACATGGATCGCGTGGGACTGATGTTGCATCTGTTGCATCAGGAACAGGAGAACGATCAGTTGCTCGATGGCGGCGATCTCGGGCCGACCCGTAAGTTGTATTATCGCGAACTCATTGCGCGCTTTGCGCATCATCCGGTGATTGTGTGGAATCTGGGCGAAGAGAACACCAACACAACCGAGCAGCAGAAAGACTTCGCGCGATACGTTCGCGAGACTGACCCATACGATCATCCGACGGTCATTCACACGTTCCCGAGTCAGGTGAATCAGGTTTATACGAATCTGGTCGGTTATCCGTATATCGAAGGGCCGTCGTTTCAATTTGGTCGCGCTTCGCGCACGCACAAAGAGACGGTGAAGTTTCTGGCGTTGGCTCGCGAGGCGGGACGACCCTGGTACGCGTGTCAGGATGAAATCGGGCCGGCGGAGGATTGTGTGCCGCCGGATGCGCGGGATACGGAGCGGACGGAAATTATTCGTCACGCGTTATGGGGAAATCTCATGGCGGGCGGTTCGGGCGTGGAATGGATTTTTGCCTACGACACCTGGCCGCGTAAGCCTGGTAAGCATCTTGATATCGCGTGCGAAAACTGGCGTCCGTGGGACAAGCTTTGGGATCGCACGGCGGTAGCGTTGGATTTCTTCCACCAACACATTCCGTTCCGGCAAATGGATACGGCGGATAAGCTGGTGAGTGGCACTAATGCCTGGTGTTTTGCAAAACCGGGAGAAATTTATGCCGTTTATGTTTTTGGCGGAGCAGATGTTAAACTGCAACTTCCTGAAGGAACATTTACACGGTCCTGGTATGACACGCGGAATGGTGGGCCGCTGATTCCTGCCGGTTCAATCACTGGGCCGGGCGCAATCAATTTAGGAACTCCGCCGCGTGATCTGGATAAAGATTGGGTCGTATTGCTTCAGCGTAAAAAATAATTCTCTGATTTCGAATTCCACTATTGCCAACCCTCATTATGAAAAAAGCCATCCTTAGTCTTGGTTTGCTGGCCGTTTACTTCGGTGCTTCCGCGCAGAATGATTCCGTTCTGTTGTTTGAAGATCGCTTCGGCGATTTACGTTCCGGCTCGCTCGGCAGTGTTGTCGGTGCGCACGCCGAATATCATTACCTTCCGGAAACGGCGGCCAAAGGCAACTGGGCCATCACCGCGTTTTCCAGTTCCTATCAATGGCAGAAAGCCTGGCGCGGCGCCCGGCACAACGGGAAGCCGGCATTGTTCCAGATGTATCACAATGCGACGGTAAAACATTATCATCCGATGGTTGTCGGTGGCGACGAGTTGTGGCGGGACTACACGTTGACGGCGAAGTTTATTCCCGAGATGGATGAAGGCGGTCGCAGCGGCGTGGTGGTGCGGTATCACAATGATCGTTGCAACTACTTCGTCGGCGTGGACGGCGCTGAAGCAATGATCAAACTCGTTCAGCATGATGCTTCCTTTCGCTTTCCCAACGAAAAAATTCTCATCAGCAAGCCATTCGCGTGGAAAGCGGGAGACGAGCTGACACTGGAAGTCACCGTTAAAGGAGATCGCATCGAAGCGAACTTCAACGGAAAACTCAAACTGGATGTAACCGATAAAACGTATCCTCAAGGCCGGATTGCATTGGTGGCTGATGTGCCGACGAAATTTTTATCCGCCCGGGTGACCGGTTCAGCGGCAGAGAAAGCCCGCGTGGCCGAGGCGCGCGCAAAGATTGAAGCGGAATCCAAAGCGTTGATTGCCGCGAATCCCAAAGCGGTTCTGTGGAAGAAATTCAAGACTGACGGCTTCGGAGTAGGACGCAATTTTCGATTCGGCGATCTGGATGGCGATGGACAGATTGACATTTTGATTGGTCAGGTGCGTCACCACGGTCCTAAGGATGCCAACAGTGAAGTCAGTTGCCTGACGGCCGTAACGTTGGATGGCAAACAAATTTGGCAGATCGGACAGCCCGATCCGTGGAAAGATCATTTGAGCAACGACGTCGCGTTTCAGATTCATGACATCGATGGCGATGGCCGGAATGAAGTGGTTTATGTCATGAACATGGAGCTGATCATTGCCGATGGCGCGACCGGTAAAATTAAAAAGAAAGTTCCGACTCCGGAAACTCCCGCCAACACCAAGCCGCCGCGCAATCGTTTTCCCCGAATTCTGGGCGACTCTATGCTGTTCTGTGATTTGCGCGGTTTGGGCCGTCCCGGTGATATTATTCTGAAAGATCGCTACGAAAGTGTCTGGGCCTACGACGAGAATCTGAATCTGCTTTGGCACGCGCAGTGTAACACCGGACATTATCCGTTTGCGTTCGATGTTGATGGCGACGGGAAAGATGAAGTGGCCATCGGTTACTCGCTGTTCCGTCACGACGGCAAACAGATCTGGACGCTCGACAAGCAATTGAAGGATCACGCGGACGGCGTGGCGATTACCCGATTCAAAGCAGAACCTAATGCCGAACTGAATGTGATGATTGCCGGCAGCGACGAAGGCGTGCTCTTTTTGGATATGAACGGCAAGATTCTGAAACACCATCGCATCGGTCATGCGCAGAATCCGGTAATCGCCGAATTTCGCACGGACCTTCCCGGATTGGAAACTATCACCATGAACTTCTGGGGAAATCAGGGCATCGTGCATTGCTTCGATGCCAACGGAAATCTTTATCACGATTTCGAGCCGGTGCAGCACGGCAGCATGATGTTGCCGATTAACTGGACAGGAAAACCGCCGGAGTACTGGATTCTGTCGCCGAATGTTGAAGATGGCGGCATGTATGATGGTTACGGTCGGAAGGTGTTTGAGTTTCCGGCTGATGGTCATCCTGACATGTGCGTCGCCGTGTTGGATCTGACCGGTGATTGCCGTGATGAAATCGTCGTGTGGGATCCGACGGAAGTCTGGATTTACACGCAATCGGACAATCCCAAATCCGGTCGGCTCTACAAACCGAAGCGCAATCCGCTTTACAATTATTCCAACTACCAGACGTCCGTTTCGCTTCCTGGCTGGTCGGATGACAAATGAAAATCGGGACGACCAGCTTCGGTTTTCGGTACGCGTTTCTGGATGCCGCCCGAGCGCCGAAGCTCAGCGAGATGATTCGTCAGGCTCGCGAGGCAGGAATCGAACGCCTGCAAATTTGCGAGAACACGCGCCCGCTTGAAGCTTCTGCAGCGGAATGGCGTGAGGCGCATCGCTGTGCGGAAGACTTCGGCGTGGAATTGCAATTAGGCGGTAAAACGCTGAGTCCTGTGACAGCGGAACGATACATTCAACTCGCCGAAGAGCAGGGGTTCAAACAATTGCGTCTCGTGATGGAAGATCCGGATCATCACGAGACGGCGACGCGCGAAACGGTCGTCCGCTTGTTGGAGGCGACCGTTCCGAGAATGCAGCGGGCCGGATTGCAATTGGCGATTGAGAACCATTTCGACATCGCAGCGAAGCTGCTGATTGAAGTCACGGCTGATTATCCGAAAGAGGTGGTCGGTTTTTGTGTGGACACGGCGAACTCCCTCCGAAGTTTTGAACCGACGAGTGAGGTCTTTCGGCTATTAGGTGAGCGCGCGGTTTGTTATCACCTGAAGGACTATCGGGTGATCGGCTCGATGGTCAATTTTTCCGTGATCGGTGCGCCGCTGGGCGAAGGGCAACTCGATCTCGCCGGCTGCTTGAAAGATATTTTTTCCCGTTCACCTGTGCCGCCGTTATACGTCGAAACCTGGACCCCGTCAGAGAACGACCGCGAAAAGGATATCGCTCTCGATGCCGAATGGGTGCGTCGTTCGGTGAAGAATCTGCGGGAGCATCTGGCGCAATTGCCGGTTGTTGCAACGGCTTAAAAAATTCAAGTGGCGGTATGCCCGTGATGAAATGGCGAACTTCCGCCGTTCAACGCGCTACTGAGTCTAAAAACGGGGCTGAGCTTTTTGGAGGGCCGATCATTCGCGGCGGCTGGAACGGGCTCATCCCGTTCCAGCCGCTCAACAATTATTTCACGCGTTCGATGAGGATGGCCCAATCCTGATCGGCTTCGACCGGGGGCTTACCGAGTTGCACCAATTGGCCGCCTTCGACTTTCTTTCGACTTGGCAGGAATTCTCCCGTGCGTGGGTTGTACCAACGCTGAATGTAGTTGCCTGGAGCAGTGACGAGATTGAGCATGCCGGTCTGTTCGCCGATCGGCACATAGATCGCATAAAGTTCCCCGGGCTTGGCGAACACCTGTCCTTTAACAAAGTTGTTCAGTCCCTGATAACCCCTCGTTCCGGTTAAGAGTGAATCCATCGGCTCCATTTCCCAGAACGGCAAGGCTTCGACAAATTTCCGGGCGTACCAGGTGAATTGCCAGAGTGATTCGTATTTGCGGAAATCATCCGTTTTAATCAGGTCGCTCAAAATAAGTTCCAACTGTCCGCCGGAGAGATAAATCGGCCAGATGTATTCGCGGCGATGCCGGTCGGCGTTGGTTACGCTGGAGGTATCAGGAAAAAATTCATCCATACCGATGACTTGCGGAAAACCGGCTTCTCGCGATGCCTGACGCCAGTATTCCACGATGTCGGTGTCGCGCCATTGGAACGACGTGACGGGAAACAATCGATGGCCGAGAAAATCTTTCCACGCCTGCGGCATTCGGCCGGCATGATGCACCGTGATGGGATGTTTGTACGGATCAATCGCATCAATGTATTCGGCGTAACTCTTGACGAGATCGGGTGGCAGTTTCAGGTCGAGATTATATTCCTCGCAGAGATTCCACTGGAGCGCCAGATGATGGCCAAACCGCGCGACGATTTCGCGATAGTAAAGCTTCCGCTCAGTGCCCAGCAGTGTGCCGTCCAATTCGTTCTTGTTCGGAGCTTCGGCTTCATTCAGCACAAAATGCAGGAAAATGGAGCGGCGTTGAGCATGATCCAGCACGATGCTCCACTGCTTCAGTTTTGTGAGATCAAAATGCAGATTGTCATTGGTCGCGTTGCCCTTGTGATCAATCGGGCCGAGGAAAGGCCAGACATTCTTACCATCGCCGCCGATGTTCATCGGCAGGAAGTAGAGATTGTTCATGTTCTGTTCGGAGAGATAATTCAACGCTCCGATGATGGCTTTGCCTGCGCCGTTGCCCCAATCGGGATCGCCGGGTTTCCAATCCTGCACGTGATTGGTGTAACGATGCGTCGCGCGCGGCGTGTTGGTGAATCCGACGTAAGCGAGAAAATCTTCCGGTTCATCCGTGCCGCCCTTCAACCAGTAACCGCCATCGCGGAACTTGAAGTAATGTTTGCCGACGTACTCGAGCCGACCCCATTTCAGAAAACCGGGAGCGTTTTTATCCTGAGGCGAAACCACGAAGCTGCCGTGTTGACCATCAAAAGCGGTGGGTTCGCCGGCTTTCGCATCAAGATCGATTGCCACCTGAGCGCCTTTGCGAAATGACGCCTGAAACTTCCATTGGCCGACTTCGTCGGGCGAGAACAACACGCGCCAGAGATTGCCGGTCAATCCACCTTGTCCATCGCCATCAAAAAAGCCAGGCACATTGTAGGTCCGACCGCTGGGGGACGTGAAATGGACCTGCAGTCGATAATCGAGAAACGGATTGGGATCGTTATCGGCGGCGTGGGCGGACGGACCTTGAAACGCGATGGAAATCGCCTCCCATTTCTGCGCTGTGCCGGTGATTGTGTAAGTCTGCTCAGTTGAACAACTGCTGTGTTTCGTGCTGGTGATACATCCTGTGGCCAATGCGCCTAATCCAATCAGCATCGCTATCGCGAACGCTTGGGATCGTTTGACCTTTGGAACAGAGGTTGACTGCGAAAACTGAATCTGATCCGGTGACTGACGGGCAGTACGCGCTGATAAATGTATTTCAGACATACGTTGAGGTGCGAATTTGTGAATGGGATTTTTCTGAAGCAGGAATTCGTTCAAAGTGTTGGTTGCAATTTTAAGACGCTGATGGTGGCATCGGAACCGGATCGGTGGAAGACGGCATCGGCGCATATTTCGGCATGCCCAGATTGGGGACAAGGCTCGCAATCTCGACCGTTTTACCGGTGCGGAACGAGTGATTGGCCGCCACGCCGGTCAAAATGGAATACGCGCCCCCGAGTTGATCGGAAGCCCGTTGATATTTGTCGGCTTTCTTTTCCGGCAAGAATATATCGTCGAGCATGACGGTGTCGCCGCCGCCGTGTCCACCAGAGTTGGAGGGCCAGAGCGGAACTTCGTAAGCGGGCGACCGCAAAGGATAAACGCGGATGTAAGTGCCGCCGGGTTTAACTGCGCCCGGGATGCTGCCGTCGCCAAAGACCGTGACCTTTTCCTGGATGCCGTGTTCCAGTCGTCCTTTCGTTCCGTTGAACGCGATGTGATAACCTTCCCAGGCGTTGAATGCATTGAGCGAGTAACTCAACGTTGCGCCGGTGTTGTATTTCACAATCACATTCATCGTGTCTTCGATGTCGATGTCCGGACGGAACACGCAACGGTCGCGGAAGTAACCGTCGTATTTTTCCTGGTCGAGATAGAGTTCCTTAAGGCGAGCGTTTCCGGCGAGATCCAGGGCGAAAGTGCATTTGGCTTTTTCGGGGCAGGTATGGCAGCGCTCGTGGTGACTTTTAAGCCCGAGCCGCTTTGCCATCTGCGGAGTGTAGAATTCGCGTTGCCCCTGTGCCAAAACCGACACGGGCACTGCGGAGAGCCACCAGTTGACCAGATCGAAATGATGCGTGGCTTTATGCACCATTAATCCGCCGGAGTTGGCTTTGTTTGAATGCCAGCGACGGAAATAGTCTGCTCCATGCACGGTGTTCAGCAGCCAGTGAAAATCCACCGACAAAATGTCGCCGATGACCCCGCTCATCAGCACATCTTTGACCTGCGTGCGATGCGGGGAATAACGATAGTTGAACGTCACCGTCACTTTGCGGCCCGTCTTGCGCTGAGTTTCAATAATTGCGCGGCATTTGGTTTCGTCCGTGGTCATCGGTTTTTCCGTGATGACGTCGCAACCAAGTTCCATCGCACGGATGATGTACTGATCATGAGTGGAATCTTTGGTGGTGACGATAACGACGTCCGGTCGGGTTTCGCGGACCATTCGATCAAAATCCTTCGCTTCAAAGATCGGAACTTCGACGTTAGCAACGCTGCGAGCTTTGGCTTGCGCGAGTTTCAACCGACCGAGATTAATGTCGCAAAAGCCGACCATCTGGCACGAACTCGCGTACGTCTGCAACACCGCTTCGCGAAACATGCTGGAACGTCCGCCCGTGCCGACCAAGGCGTAGCGACGTCGCTTGTCTCCGCTGGATGATTGCGCAATAACGCTCTGCTTGAGTGCCAATCCCGCTCCCGCTGCTGCGGTCGTGGCGAGAAATTGGCGACGATTCAGTTGGTTAAGAGAAAATTCGTTTAGATTTGCCTGCTTGGTGGTCATAGCGACCAACCTAAAAAATTGCCCTCGGTCGAGATAGAAAGAACATCTCTAAAACTTGGACAAAAATGCCGCGGCATTATCGGGAATTCGATTCGCCGGAAGCATTCGCCAGATGCACAAAGATTCCTTTTTTGTTCGCGACGATGACATCGGGACGTTGATCGCGATTCAAATCAACCGTCGTCACCTGGGTGCCCACGCCGGAATCATCATCAATCAAATGCGGAACGAACGTGACTTTGCCTTCCGCTCGTTTCAATTCAAACCAATACAAAACCGCCGGAGCGTCCGGTTCGGCATCGCCGGCCGGGCCGTGCGCCCAGAAACGTTTACCGGTCACGATGTCTTTGAGGCCGTCGCCGTTCATATCCACCAATTCCATGGCGTGCGGTTGACTGAAACGCACCGTTTCGAGTCGCAAATCCGGATTCGGCGGCAGAATGACATTTTGCTCCCATTTGATTTCACCGCTCGCATCGCGAATTTGCCGATGCCAGACGATTCCGTACAGATGGCAGTGCCACGAACAGATCACATCGGCCAACCCGTCTCCATCCACATCCGTGACGAGCATTTGCGAAGCGGCTTCCGCGAATTTGTAGGGATGAAACTTCCACGGGCGGGTCGTGCTTCCATCCTTCGGCTGTTCCCACCAACCGGCGGCTTCAACCAAATCATTCTTGCCATCGCCGTTGATGTCGCCGGCACCTATGCCGTGCGTGAAGCGTTGAAAGCGACCGTCGCGTGGCGAAACCGCATGGAACGTCCATGGTTCATAAGGTTTCGCGGTATCGTAAGTCGCGTAACCCAGAAAACCTTCGTTGTTAAAAATCAAATCCTCGCGACCGTCGCCATTCATATCCACCCAACCGGGTGATTCGTTACCAACCATTGAATACGCGAGATGCCGTGGCCACGCACCCGCTTTGTCTTTTGGATTTTCATACCAATAACCCTCCGCACCGGGAAACGGCACGCAGAAGATGTCCGCCCAACCGTCCGCGTTGAAATCCGCCGTGTAGGTCAGGAAATTGTCGGAGTAACCATGCGGGTCAAACGAATGGGCCGGACGATATTCGTGTTTCTGTTTGAAATCCGGTCCGGCAAACCAGAATGGTCCGGCCACCACATCGAGATGACCGTCGCGATTGAAATCGCCGTAGTAAGCGCCTTCGGCAAAAAACTGGTCGGTCAGTTTGATTCGTTTGAAACCGGTGGCCGGTTTTTCGCCACGCGGATCGAATCGCAAACCGGGCACTTCGCTGCCGTCCGGTTTTTTGATGTTGAGCATCATGCCCCAACCGGCGGTGGCTTGCGTTACTTTGGCGAGCAAGTCATTCCAACCTTCGCGCAAAGTTGCTTTGACCCGATCCTCGCCGGGCTTCAGGCCGCGAATCGCGTTGTTGGCGTGAATGACTTTGCCATTCAACCAGAGCTTGATGCCGTCGTCTGAGCCGATTTCAAACAAAACTTCCTGTGTCGTCGGAACAAAAACCCGCGTCTTCAAATACATCACGCCATGTTCGCGATTTACGATGCTCAATAAATCCACCTCGCCGGGACGCGTTAAATCCGCTGTTCCGGGTGCGCGTCGCCATTCCACGTCGCGCCTTCGTTCCGGGCCAAATTCGACATCAAACAGCTCCATGGCTTCCAAACCCTTGCGACCATGTGGCCCGGCGTACAGCCAACCGGAATCGAACTGTTTGAGCGTCGAACGCGCGCGGGTTTGAACGGCGGCGGTAATCGCGGATTCAGTGAGACGTTGCAAAATCCGCGTGGCGGCAGTGGGTTCAGTTGCCAATAGTTCGCCGGCAATACGTGCTGCGGCGACTTCGGCTTCCGCTCGCACGGCGTCAATGTTCAGTGCGGTTTCGACCAGTTGCAGCGATTCCAGATTCGGCGCGGCGGCCAATGCGGACAGGACTAATCGCTTTTCCTCAGGACGATTCGCAAGTTCGTACGCTGAGCGGAGCATCTGAACGCGTCGCGCGGTGGGGAAATTGACGTCACCTTCATTGACCAGCCGCACATAACCTTCCAGAGCCAATGCGCGCAAATTGACTTCGGTTGCATTTTTTGCGAGTTCCAACAATTCGGGCATCAGTCGGGTATCGCGCGAATTGCAAATTGCTCGTTCGGCGGCGGCGCGCACTTGCGGATTGGCATCTTTCAACGCGGCCCGAAACGCATCGCGCAGTTTGGAGTCGGAAAAGAAAGCTGCGACCTGCAATAACGCAATCCGTGTCGTGACGTTGGTGGTGTTCAATCCTTGAACGATTGCGGAGACATTCACTTTTTCTCCGGGCGACGTGCGGTCGGCCAGTGCTTCAAAAACCCGCTGGATATTGGCGCGCGACGATTCGTTGTCTGCTGCGGTGAGCAATTTCACCAATGCCGGCAGGTGCGAAGCGTCAGTGAGTTGTTCCAATCCGCGCAGTGCCGAACGTTGTGCTGCCGGAGTGCCAGTACTCGCCAGCTCGAATAATTTCGGAGTGGAAGCCTTGTCCATTCGCGCCGTCAATGCCCGGACCAGTTCAATCTGAACTCCGGGGCTTGCCGTGGGCAATTGGGCGATCATCGTTTCGGCAACATTGCCGCGTCGTAATTCCGTCAACGCCACGCGCGCCGCTTTTTGTTCCGTTTCATCGGCGGACGTGGCGGCGTTGGCGAGCAGTGTGACTGAGGTCGCGTCGCCCAATTTTCCCAGCGCGGTAATTGCGGCAACGCGCACGTTGGCGTCGGAATTTTGCGTTTGAGCGACGATTGCCGGGGCGGCGCTGACATCACCGCGCTGTTGCGACAAACGAATGAGGGCAGCTTGCAACGGCGGCGCAGCTTTGATGAGCAGATTGGTGAAGGCCGCCGTGGCTTTGGAATCTTGAACCGTCTCCGCCAATCGCAACGCCGCAGCCTGCTGTGCCGCATCGTTGCTGGTAAGCCCAGCCAATACTAACTCCAGCACGCGCTCGCTTTCGGCCGTTTTAATCAAACCGACATAGGCCGCGACGCGCACATGTTCGTTCTCCTTGGTATTGTTGAACTGCGGGTAAATCGCCAACGCTGCGGCTCGATTTCCATCTGCTAACAGTTGTTCGGCGCAATCAAGTAACGCGTCCACGATAGCGGCGCGTAACGAATTCGCAGCAGTCGGTAAATGCTTTTGCAGTGTCGCCGTTGCTTCGTTGCCGCCAATGCGTCCCAGTGCCCGCGCGGCGGAAGTGGATATCAGATGGTCCGAAGCGGTGAGCAGTTTGCTCAATTCAGAAACAGCAGGGCGATGCCGACGTTCGCCAAGAGAATGAATGATTCCGGCTTTGGCGTTGCCCGTAGCACGCGACAATCCTTGTAACAATGCGTGACCTGCTTCGGTCGCTGGCAATGTTTCCAAAACATCGCACGCAGATTGATAGAGATGTTCGTCGGTCAACAACGTTGCGACCGTAGGAATGCATAGAACCGTGCCGATTTGTTTCAAAAGGCGGCAGGCGTCTTCTTTTTCGGCCGGCGATGCGTTGGATTGCAGCACTTGAATGAGCCGCGCTTCGTCAGTCGCTTGGGCAAAAACCGACGAGGCCAGCACGCCGCAGAGGAGCGTTACAGTCAGGAAGAATCGTTTCATGGTTCGGTGGTAATCAAATCACCCAGGGCGTGCGGAAAGTGGTTGTGAGCAGCCGATTGGCTTCCACGTCGTCAATGAATTGTTCGGTTTGCGGATTCCATTTGAGCGGACGTTGCAGTTGCAAAGCAATTCCGCCCAATAAAACCGCGCTGATGGAACGATGCGCGGTTTCAACATCGCAAATGGTCTGTTGTCGGGTGCGGACGCAATCGAGGAAATTCCCGGAATGACTGTCAGCGCGATAAAGACGCGGGCCATTGGGATCAAGCGGCATTTTCAAAATGGCCGGATTGCTTGCGATGAGATTTTCGCGGTCCACGGCAATCCAACCTTCCGTGCCGACGAAACGCGCTCCACCACTTGAACCGGTAGAATCGCCCGGGAAATGTTGCGCGTGAACTACCACACCGTTGGCGTAGCGATACTGGAGCACGTCTTTTTCGAAAAATAATTCCACCGGACCGGAACGATCCGCGGCCAACGCCCATTGAATGATGTCGTAATGATGCGGTCCCCAGTTGATATCGCCAATGCCACAAAACATGTGCGCGTGTGCGACGCCACCGTATTCCTGCCAGGGCGCCGGGCCGAGGGCGAGATCCCAATCCAGTTCCGCAGGAACGGGGCGGGGTGGGCCGTAACGTTTCCATTCAAACGAGCCGCCGGGGCGGCACGCGTAAACTTCCTTGAGTTCGCCGATCGCGCCGTTGCGGACTAATTCGCACGCGCGGCGAAACTTACCGCCGTATTCGGAACGTTGCTGCGTGCCGGCCTGAAACACGCGACCGTACCGTTGCACGGCTGCTTTGATGGCCTGACTTTCGCGGATGGTGATAGCAGTGGGCTTCTCGCAATAGATATCTTTGCCGGCTTTCGCGGCTTGAATGGCCATGACGCCGTGCCAATGAACCGGTGACGCGATCAACACGGCATCAATGTCCGCGCGAGCCAACACGTCACGATAGTCGCGATACGCTTCGCAGGATTGATATTTTCCTGTGCCGAAAATCTCCGCGTAGTTTTCGTTCACGCGGCGAGCGGCGGTTTCGCGACGATCTTTCCAGACATCGCACACGGCCAGCACTTGGACATCGCGTCGCGCTGAGTAACCACCAGGTACGTACGTCCACGCTCCACCTAACAAATGGCCGCTGCCCTGGCCGCCGACGCCAATGAATCCCATTGTAATGCGTTCGCTCGGCGCCCGAGCCCCGCCCCGTCCCAGTGCTGAAGCTGGAATAATGGTTGGGGCTGCTAAAGTGGTGGTGATGGCAATGGCGCTACGTCGCAAGAAACGCCGACGACTGATGGAAGCCTTGGAGATTTTCATGGCGTCAAATGCTGATGAATGCCGAACCGTCGGGTTGCAACTTTTGTCATGGTGATGCTTCAAAAGGCTATGTCGGGCCGTCGCCTCGGGAATAGGAAAAACTCATCAAAAAATTGGACAAACACGCACGGGCTTCTGGCGATACGTCAGATTTTGGCCGGTTGGAAAAAATCGTCTCAAAGAAAAACGGTTTCCTGCTAGGTCGCGTTTCTTCAACTCGAATAAACTCTCCGGACTCCATCGTGATGAAACGAACTGGGTCTCGAAACCGTTTGTCGGCCGTGCTCGCCGGATTGATGTGGTTGGTCGCATTGAGCGGTCTGGCCGCGGAACCGGAAAGCCTGCCCGCTTTTCCTGAAGCGGAAGGATTTGGCGCGTTCACTCCGGGCGGGCGGGGCGGAAAAGTGCTGTACGTTACGACGCTGGAGGATTACGACCCGGCAAAAGGCGAGGAGCTGATTCCGGGAAGTCTGCGCGCGGCGCTGACGACTAGAGGACCGCGATTCGTGCTTTTTCGAGTGTCGGGAACGATTTTTCTGAAGGCGCCGATTTCCGTAAAGCATCCCTATCTGACGATCGCGGGGCAGACCGCGCCGGGCGATGGAATTTGTATCGCGCGGTCGTTGTTTCAAATCAATACGCACGACGTAATCGTCCGGCACGTGCGGTTTCGGTTGGGCGATCTGGCGGAGCGGGAATCCGGAACGTTTCAAATCGGACGCGGCTGTGAGCGGGTTATCGTGGATCACTGTTCGATGAGTTGGTCCACCGATGAGAACTGCACCATCAACGGTACGGAGGTTCGTGATATCACCGTGCAATGGTGCATCATCGCCGAAAGTCTGAACCGCAGTTTTCATCCGAAAGGCGAACACGGACATGGTTCGCTACTGCGCAGTGACGGCGGCGGATTCACGATTCATCATTCGATTTACGCGCACAATAATTCGCGCAATCCGCGTCCAGGTGGCTACGACGATGGTCCGGGGCTGTTGCTCGATTTCCGCAACAACGTCGTTTACAACTGGGGCGCGAATTCGGGTTACAGTGGACTGGAGCGAACCCGGATCAATTACGTCGGTAATTACTTCAAGCCCGGGCCGTCCACAAGCGATGGGGTGCGCGGTTACGCGTTCAGCGCTCGCACGCCGCGAACCCAACTTCATCTGGCAGATAATTTCTTTTACAACGTGCCACGGCGGACACGCGAAAACTGGCGGATGGTTCGCAAATGGGGCGAATGGGAAGGGGAACTTAAGGACACGAATCTTGTGCCAGAGCCGTTTCCGGCGCCACCTGTTACCACCGATCCGCCGGAAGTTGCTTTTGAAAAAGTGCTCGCTTCTGCCGGTGCGATTTCGCCTAAGCGTGATACGGTAGATGCGCGGATTGTCCAAAGCATTCGCAATGGGGCCGGGCGTATTATTGATTCGCAGAAAGAAGTCGGCGGCTGGCCGGAATTGAAATCCGCCATGCCTCCTCAAGACACCGATAGTGACGGGATGCCGGACGATTGGGAGCAGCGTCATGGATTGAATCCGAACTTTGCTGACGACGGAGCCATGGACGCCGACGGCGATGGCTATACCAACGTTGAAGAGTTCCTGAACGGTTCTGATCCCCGACGTTCCGATCGGAAGCCGGTATCATTCAATCTGGCGGAGATTCATGCAAACATTGAAGTGTTGAATGCCAGAGCGCGTGCAGAGATTGCCGAGGAGCAACGGCAGCGTGCGAAGCAAACCAATAGTTCGAGGGCGACGCAACAGCGGCCAATGGCAATTCGCTCTGTAACCACCGACACAAAAATCCCGGCGGTTGTGTTGGAACTCAGTGATTCGGTGCAATTGCAATTGAACCGTATTCCGGCGGGAACGTTTGTGATGGGTTCACCGCCAGACGAACCGGAACGAGACGTGGAAGAAAAGCAGCATCCGGTAACTATCTCGCGGTCGTTTTATCTGGGAGCGACTCACGTGACTTGCGCGGAGTATCAAGCAGTGATGGGCTATAAGCCGCGCGATGCAAACCGTCCTGATGTTCCGGCGATGGTGACGTGGGGTGACGCGGTAAGCTTCTGCGAAACATTATCGGCGAATACCGGACGCAAATTCCGTCTGCCGACCGAAGCGGAATGGGAATATGCATGTCGCACTGGCACGACGACACCGTTCAACACCGGCAAACAGATCACGACCGACCAGGCAAATTTCGATGGTAAGTTTGTTTATCCGGGCGGACAGCCGGGAATTTATCGGCGCAGTATGACGCCGGTTCGCACCTTTGCTCCCAACGCGTGGGGACTGTTCGATATGCACGGCAATGCGTATCAATGGTGCGCGGATTGGTATGGCCCCTATTCAGCCGGTGCGGTTACCGATCCTCAAGGTGCAGCGTCCGGCATAACGCGCGTTATTCGTGGCGGCAAGTACGGTAGCGGCCCACGCTACATCCGCTCCGCCGCTCGCTATCATTACAATCCGAACAATTCTTCTGTGGTGTTTGGTTTCCGCGTGGTCATGGAAACCGATCCCGACGAACGCAAATAATTTTCCCAGTTATCCGTTTTCAATCTGTCATGACAACCAATCGAATCGGTGCATCCATGAAACTTCTTCGCTTCACTAAGTCTGTTTCCGCTCTCATGATGACCAGCGGGGCGGCGCTCAGTTTTTTAATGAGCGACGTTGCGTCAGCCACGGCCGCAGAAGTGCGGTTGTGGGAAACGAATCAAAGCATTCCCACTTATCGCGTCGGCCCGCCCGATCCAAATCCGCGATTTTTCCAAGGGCGCGCGTATCAGGGCGCAAAAGCGATGGCTTACCCGTATCCGATTCGCGATGAGCTGCTGGAAACTCGCGAGGATCGCAGTTACAAAACGGTTTATCTTGAGAATGAATACATCCAGTTCTCAGTGATTCCCGAACTCGGCGGACGGATTTTCTCCGCGTTGGACAAAGGCAATCAACACGACTTTTTCTACCGGCAATCCGTCATCAAGCCGGCGTTGATCGGCATGTTGGGCGCGTGGATTTCAGGCGGCGTGGAATTCAACATTCCGCACCATCATCGCACCACCAGTTTTCTTCCGGTGGATTACAAGTTGGAAACTGACGCTGACGGCACGAAGACCATCTGGATTGGCGAAACTGAATTGCGCCATCGTATGAAATGGAGCGTGGGGCTGTCGTTGCGTCCGGGACGTTCGTATATCGAGATGAGCGTTCGCGCGGAAAACCGCACGCCCTTCGCGCAATCGTTTCTTTTCTGGATCAACCCCGCGGTCGCGGCGACGCCGGAATATCAGGTTGTATTCCCGCCGGATGTGGAATTTGGGGTGCAACATGGTAAACCGGAGTTCGCCCGCTGGCCGATCGCCTTCGAGGAATATGGTGGAGTGGATTACACGCGAGGCGTGGACATCAGTTGGTGGAAGAATCATCCGTCGCCAGTGTCGTTCTTCTGCTTCCGTTCGGACGACGATTTCTTTGGCGGTTACGACCACGGCAAGCAGGCGGGCGTCATGCATGTGGCGAATCATCACGTTGCGCCGGGTAAAAAATTCTTCCTCTGGGGCACGGGTGAAGAAGGCGCGGCCTGGGAGCGCATTCTCACGGATACCGACGGTCCATATCTCGAACTCATGGCCGGGGCGTATTCCGATAACCAGCCGGATTACAGTTGGATTCAACCCGGGGAAGTGAAAACGTGGAAACACTATTGGTATCCGACGCGGAAACTCGGCGCGGCCAAGAGGGCCAATCGTGATGCGGCGCTGAATCTGGAAGTGACGAATCGCACTGCCTTTATCGCGCTGAATGCCACGGCAGCGTTTCGCGATGCGCGGGTCACTCTGACGCGCAACAATGAAACTCTCTTTACGCAGGTTCTCAATATCAGTCCGGACGCGCCGTATGCGACCAATGTTTCTCTCATGAGCGGTATTCAAGCCGAAGAACTGCGCTTGACGTTGCATGATGCGCACGGAAATGAACTGATCGCCTATCAGCCCGCGCCGCGGAAGAATTCACCTATGCCGAAGCCGGTGGAACGACCGAAGGCACCGGAGAAAATTGAATCCAACGAAGAGCTTTATTTGACCGGCCTGCGCATTGAGCAGTTGCACAGTCCATCGTTTGAAGCGGAGCCTTATTACCGAGAAGCCATCCGCCGCGACCCGGGCGATTATCGCGCGAATACGGCATTGGGAATTCTTCTGTGCAAACAATGGCGCTGGGCCGAGGCCGAAACGCATTTCAATGCCGCAATCGCGCGAGCCACGGAGCATTACATTCGTCCGAAAGATGGCGAAGCGTTTTATTACCTCGGTGTTGCGCTGCGTGCGCAGGGGAAAATGGACGCGGCATACGACGCGTTCTTCAAAGCGATTTGGAGTCACGCGTGGCAGGCGGCGGGTTATTTCCAACTTGCCGAAATTGATTGTCAGCGCGGTCGTTGGACGGAAGCGCTGGAGCACATCAATCGCTCGCTCGCATCAGGCGCTGAAAATACCAAAGCTTTGAACCTGAAGGCGGCGATTCTCCGGAAGCTGGGCAACACGGCCGCAGCTCAGCAGGTGGTGGATGCGGTGCGAGCTTTGGATCGACTTGATTTTCGCAGCTTGAATGAACGGTATCTGCTGGCTCGTGCGCAGGGTCAGGCGGCGGAAAAAATTTCACGTGAATTTCATGAGCTGTGCCGAGGCGACGTGCAAACGTATCTCGAACTGGCGACCGATTATGCTAATGCCGGTTTGTGGGCGGATGCGGCGGAATTGCTTGAGCGCTACATCGCAACTCAGCCGAATCCATCACAGCTCAATCCGATGGTTTATTATTGTCTCGCGGATTACGCGGAAAAGTCAGGCCGTTCAGATGTTCAGCCATTGCGCGAAAAGGCCGCGCGCGCCCCGCATGAATTCTGTTTCCCGTTGCGATATGAAGACGAAGAGGTGCTGCGTCGCGCCATGGCAGCCAATCCTCAGGATGCTCGCGCGCCGTATTATCTCGGGAACCTGCTTTACGATAATCAACCCGCGCAAGCGCTCGAAGCATGGTTGCGCGCGCGTGACCTCGACAACCTCTTTCCACCGGTGCATCGCAATCTCGGCATCGCGTTCGCTGCAGTGGAAAAAGATTTCTACAAAGCCGCCTACATCATGGAGCGCGCCGTGCGCCTGAATCCGAATGATCCGCAATGGTTTTACGAATTGGATACCTATTACGAAGCCGCCGGGAGCGCACCATCCAAGCGCCTTGATTTGTTGCGGAAACATCATGAGGTGGTGAGTCGTCGGCCTGAAGCCCTGCGCCGAGAAATCGCGTTGCTGACGGTGCAAGGGCAACACGACCGGGCGATTGAGTTGTTGCGGAAGCATCGCTTCCGCAACTGGGAGGGTAATCGCGAGATTCATCGAATCTATGTCGATGCTTTGCTGCAACGTGGTCAGGTGCGATTGCGGGAAAATCAACCTGTTGCCGCGCGAAAAGATTTTGAAGCGGCGTTGGAATATCCGGAGAACCTCGAGGTAGGAGAAGCTGCGGATGATCGCACGGCGCGACAGGTTTATTATTTCCTCGGCGTGACGGCAGAAGCGCTCGGAGAGAGAGCCAAGGCAACGGAGTATTTTCAAACGGCGGTGGCTCCGACGGCGACCACGAATCTCAGTCCGGCAGAGATTCGATATTACGAAGCGCTCGCGCTCAAGAAACTGGGGCGCGGACGCGAAGCCAAAGCGGTGTTTGAGAAATTGATTCAGCAGGGGAAGAAACAACTGGAATCAAAAGACCAACCGGATTACTTCGCCAAGTTTGGCGATCGTGTGCCGGAACGGGTGCGCAAGGCCAATACACATTATGTCATCGGCCTGGGATATTTGGGATTAGGACGCAACGCTGCGGCGCGCAGCGAGTTTCAAAAAGCGATTAAGTTGCATCCCGCTCATCTTGGCGCGAATCAGCAACTGATCACTTTCCCGAACGCGCGTCCGGACAAAAAAAACATCTATGTTTCCAGCGCGGCTGAACGTCGCGGCGCGAACGGGACAAAGGCCGCACCGTTTAACACGTTGCGAGACGCGTTTGCGGTGGCGAATTCCGGCGACACGGTGCGAATCGCTTCCGGGTTGTATCATGATGACACGCGCGCGTTGAAGATTTCCGACGGAGTGTTGGTTGAAGGCGGTTGGACGCCGGACTTTGTGACGCGAACGACAAACGGAAATGTTCGGCTAGAACGGCGCGCGGACGGCCTTGAGTATGCGCCGGGGGCAACGAAGCCATTTTCAGGCGTGAATGCCGGACTCCAAATTGTTCCGGAACGTTCCAATCAGAACATCGGATTCTCGAGTCTGACGCCGTATGCGAAGGGCAGGATTGAAGGCGTGGAGCGGTTCTTCTTTCCGAAAGGACCGTTGGACCAGGAACGGATTTATCGTCGTGGCGTGCCGAAGGAGATGACGCAGTATTACAACAATGGAATGAAAAAGTTCTGGTCGGAATTGAATAAGAAAGGTGGCGGCGAAGGGAAGCTCATGGTGTGGTACCCGGATGGAACGTTGTTATCGCAGATGAATCGGGACGCTGACGGTCGGTTTCACGGTGAAGCCCGGGAATACAGCGAAGACGGAAAACTCAAAGCGCATCTGCTTTGGGAGCACGGGAAGTTGGTAAATATCTTCTTCGAAACTCCGGCGCAGACGGAACATCGCCTGGAGAAGTACGGCAAAGTTCCGTGGGAATTGGATCCCAATCATCCGCTCGCGAAAAAGTCGGCCACCAGGTAGGGGCGTTGTTGTTCAGGGCCGACGATAGCGATCTCCCAGGCGCAGGAACTCAAAGACCTGCCGGTGATACGGATTAAATTCCGGATCGGGCACGCCGCTGGGCGGGATGGCGGGCGAACCATATCCCGTTTGAAACATGTCATGATGGTAGGTCGGGTAAGCGCCGATCTGCCAAACTGCGATGATTTGCAGAATGTGGTCGTAGGGATCGCTGCCGTCCTTGGGGCCGCCGAATTTTCTGGTGCCATTGCGGGCCGGTTCGTCATCGACCACCGGTTTCTGAAATTTCTTCAGTAACGTCTCCAATTCCTTGGGCGCGACTTCCCAATGGCGTTTCTTGTTCTGTCGGCTGGTGTGCGGGGTCAGGTAATCCAGCGCCTCATTCAATTCATCCGGTCCCAGCACGCCCGGAAATCCTGGACTGCTCGAGATCAGGCGTTGGGCGTCCAGCGATCTAATCAAGCGCACCAGCGGCAACACGCGTTCGTCGTGATGTTCATTCCAGATTTGAAAGGTAACGTTGCGAAACGGCCTCAGTTCTTCGGTCAACGCCGTTACCGCTTTGGCGTCGGCTCCCTCACCAAGCCGGATGTTGCAATCCCAACTTTCATGCGAGAACAACGCCAGTTCGACACACATGCCGAGCCGGTCTGTGTCGGCCAGTATCGCTTTCAATGTTTTCAGCGATTGAGGGCGCAATGTTCCATCCGGTTCATAAAGTGTGCTGCTTGGGTTCGTATCGATGAAGCCCAGTTGGGAGTCCCACTGTGCCCAGACCCGCAGGACGTTGATGCCATAGCCTTGAAATTTCTTCAACCACGCTTCGCGCGCTTCGGTGCTGGCGTTGAAATTGGTGTTGTAAATGGCGTTGAAAAAACTGACTCCGGTGTAAGGGAACGGTTTGCCATCCAGCAGAAACCGTGTACCGGAGACAGTCAGTTCTCCCGCGCGACAAGAATTACTAAGAGGCAGGACAAGCGCCAATGACAGGCCAATGATAGTTGCGAATTTTCGCTTCATGTTGGTTTGTTTCTATTCGGAAATGGTAACAACTACGCGTTGATAGCGCGTTAGTGGCGGAACACCGTCGTCCGTCACTTCGCAAATGAGGTGAATCGTGTCGTTGGCCCGCGCTGATGTCGGCACAGTGAGCGACGCTTCGATCTGGTCCGCAGCGTCGATGACAACTTTGTCGCGGTAAGTGCCGGCTTCCGGGTAGTGCCACCATTTAAAAGAAAGTTGATTTTGATCGGGATCGGACGAAGGGCGAGCGCTGAGCCGGATGCGTTCGCCGGGTTTTGCTTTTAAGGCGATTGCATGGGCGAGTTGAATTTTTGGTGGATGATTGGCGTCGCGAAAATTTTTAACGCACCAATCCGCCCGCGCAGCCCAGTCATTTTGAAATGCCGTGGCCCAGCGCATGAGAGGACGCGTGATGTTGTTTTCGTCGAGCGCGGAGCGCCATTGATTCTCCGCCCATTCAAAGCGTCCGCCCCAGCCGCCGGAGTTCGGTTGTTCGAGATTGCGAAGCCCGACCTCAATTAAATGCAGGAACGCCGGTGAATCGCCTTCCGAACGAAACGCGCCGTCCTTGCGCGCTTCATACGCGGCGCAGAGCGGCCCATGATTTTTCAAAATGTGCTCACCCAACCAATCGCGATCGAAGAGCTTTTGTTCTGCGGGCGTCATGACCTGTTCCCAGCGATACGCAATCGCCAGATACGCTCCGGTGCTGCGCACGATAAAAATGCCCGGCCAATGTTTCAGAATGTAATCTTCGGTCGTGGTGTCCTGACTGGCGACGAGAAACAGACGGGTTTTGCGTGTCACCTCCGACATTTTTTCCGGATGTCGCTCCTGAATGGTTTTCAATGCGCGCACGATGGTGTTCGCACCACCCCACGCTTGCAGCCAGATTGGAGATGAATCATTTTCCAACAACACGCTCGCGATGTGGTCCGAGCCGGCGGTCGGATGCTCCATGTCGCCTTCAAAAACAATATTCCCGACGAAGACTACGCGCTTCAGTTCTTCCGGTGTCAGATAACCGGCGTCGTGTTGCTTCAAGTTGGGATACACCGCAGCGTAGTGGTCCAATTGCCGTTCGAGCCAGGAAACGTCGGTCCACTTTTTGCCGGGGCGCGTCGCATCCCCGCGCCAGTGATGTTTGGAACTGGAGTGAATCAGGCCGCGAACATTCCATTCATTCGCATACAGGAGGAACCGGATCATCGAACAACGATCATCCGCTTCACCGTCTGTTGTGACGATGGTGCGCAGCTTTGCGGTCGTCGATGAAGCTTGCGTGCTGCACAGCGCAAAACTGATTGCCAAAAGACAAAGCCAGGGTTTTACGCGATTTTCCATTCTGGACGATAGGTCTCTTTGAGGAACTTGTCGGCTTCTGGAGCGTTAGTGGCCTTCATGGCTTTGGCGTCCCATTTGATTTGTCTGCCGACGCGCAATGCCACTAATCCCAACAGCCCGACTTCGGTGAGGCCCGCGCTGTATTCGAAGTTGGCGCTCGCGGGTTTGCCGCCTTTGCACGCGTCGAGCCAATCGCGATGATGACCTTTCGAGCGCGGGAGAGTTTTGGGTGGACGTTGATACGCTTCGTCTTTTGAACCGGGCAAAAGCGATGGCCGACCGGCCCAACCGGGACAGGTTAACATTCCTTTCGTGCCGAAGAACAAAATGCCGTTGGAATTGCCGCCGATGCGATCGTCTTCTTCCAAACCTTCCGGCAACGGCGGACGCAGGCCGCCATCGAACCACGTGAACTTCACTGGCGGCATGTTGCCGCGTGCACCGAAGCGATACGTATAAATGCCGCCGACCGGTGCAATGTAAGAATCAACACCGCCCGCAGCCCACGCTTCAACTGTGAGTGGTTCGCGCAAATCCAAAGCCCAGAAGGCCGGATCGAAATTGTGACAGAAAAAATCACCAATCGGTGCCGTGCCGAAATCCCAGAAATCGCGCCAGCTCAAGCGCGGATACATAAAGCTGAAGGGCCGCATTTCACGCGGCCCAACCCACAAATCCCAATCCACTCCCGGCGGCACCGGAGCTTCCGGCGGCAGGCCACCGATGTGTTTCTTGTTGTAACGCGAAGCGCCGGTCCACGCCTGCACTTCATAAACATCGCCGATCGCGCCCGCCCAAATCCATTCGCACGTGTTGCGAATATGTTCATCGGAGTGCCCTTGATTCCCCATTTGGGTGGCGACTCCGGTGGCTTTCGCGACTTCAGCCATTTGCCGTACTTCCCAGACGTTGTGGGCGAGTGGTTTTTCGCAGTAAACATGTTTGCCGAGACGCATCGCAGTGATGGCAACGCCAGCGTGATGATGATCCGGCGTAGCGCAAACGATGGCATCAATCGCTTTCTCCTTTTCCAACATCACACGATAGTCAGCGTAGGTCGCGACTTTGTAGTTCGGCGACTTCGTAGCGTAATGCGCTTCAATCTGCTCCTGCGTGGGCAACCGTCCAGCCGGGCCTTTTTGCTGATACTGACCGAAGTTATGCGACGCGATGGGGTCGGCAACGGCGATGATTTGGGCGTCCGGCTGATTGAACAACGCGCGCGCATTGGTGAATCCTTGAGCGCCGCAGCCGATTAAAGCGATGTTCACCTTTTCGCTCGGAGGAACAAATTTCGGTCCACCCAGAACGTGTCGCGGTACGAGGTTTATACCGGCGATGGCGACTGCGGTGTGACTGAGAAACTTCCGGCGGTTCAGACTGGTTCGAAGCGTGTGACGTTTGTTCATGGGATTTCCAACCGATAAAACTTCTGCGCTGAGTGGATGTTTACTGTATCAGTAAAGTTGAAGTTTCCGCCGGCATCAAACTGATTGGTGACGATGCGAATCCAGTTGGCGCCAGGCATCAGGGCGTCTGTTGCCGCTTGGAGAAAATAAGTGGCGAAGGGCAAACCGCCGGTGCCGCTCAAAACAATCGTATCACCGCTGTGATGAATGCCGGTGAAGTGCGGTTGCAGGATAGGCGTCACCAGAACGCTGACCGTGTTCGTCATCCCACCTCCGGCAAGCGAGTCAGTTGCAATAAACTCAAAACTCGCGCGACCAAAGAAATTTGCCGTCGGAGTGAAACGTGCCGTGCGTCCGTCGCCAACCAAGGTTACAGTGCCGCTTGTCGGATTAGTGACGGTGTAAGTGGCGTTGTTCGCCATGCCTTCCGTGTAAGCGCGGAGATTGACATCCACAAAACCGTTCGCGGCCACCACGGCGCGCGGCTCGAGCAACCAGTTGAGGTAATGTTCGAGATCCGTGTAGCCATCGGAGTTGGTGGCGTTGTTATTTGCGACATACGGATTTTTGCCAAGCGCCGTTTCCCAATAGTCCGGCATTCCGTCGCCATCAGTGTCAGGGGGAACATTGTAAGTGTTAAGAACCGGCCAACCGCCGACCTGAGATTGCGATTGAAGAAAGTCGAAGAACTGGCGATTCACCACGTTGCTGATGACTCGCGCATCCACGGCATCGCGCACGGGAAAATATCCGGCCAGACTGACCACCTGTTTGTAGGCGTTGGACGCGCTGTGCTCGGTAACGGGCACTGGCGGGGTGAAGAGCGGGACATCAGACATCTGACTCTTGATGTCGTCCGAAGCCAGGCGAATCGGAAGATCGTCGTCGTCGAGTTTCACCAAAGCCCATTGATTGATGTCGTCGTTGGGGCGACTCGGTCCAATGTTGCCCGAGACGTGGACTTTTACTGTATTGGTCACGCCGAAATTGGTGAGCACTTCAATTTCCTGCGCGTTCTGACGCGACGGATTGCGGATATAAAAATTCTTGATGAAGTGAAACCGGAACGGAATGTTGCCTGCGCCTTCCTCCACGCCGGTGCGGTAACGTGAACCGGAGTTGCGATAATCAAACATCACATTGTTGACGGCTTCCTTCCACACTTCGTAACCCTGGTCTGCAACGGCGTCGTTTGCTTCAAATTGCGGTCCGCGGACTACATATTTGGCAAAAAGATTATGATGCACCGAGAGTGTGGTCGCGCTGCAATTCATTCCAAAGGCGTGGTTCGTCCCATAAGGATGGATGAGCGACAGCGGATCGCCCAACGGCTCGGAAATGATGCACCATTGGATGGTGACGTTCTGATTGCGAACGATGCCGAGAATTTCATCGCAACTCCACGAGAGCGAACAATGATCAAAGATGACATCGCTGGAATCAGATATCGAAACTGTGTCGAGTCCGCTTGAACTGGTCGGTCGGCCCGTGGCGCGCACGACAACATCGCCGCGGCGCACCCGTATCCCGCGCACAATCACATCGTGAGTGCCAGATACGTTTAGGCTGTAATCGCGCAGGCAAATCCCGTCGCCGGGAGCGGTCTGACCAGCAATGGTGATGTAGGGTTTGTTGATGGTGAGCACTGATTGCAACTGGATCGTGCCCGAAACGGCAAAGACAATTGTGCGTGGTCCATTGGCCGTGGAAATTCCGTAACGCAACGAACCCGGCCCGGAGTCGTTCAGATTGGTGACGTAATAAACATCGCCGCCGCGACCACCTTTAGCGTAAGCCCCAAATCCTTCCGCGCCGGGAAAGGCAGTCGGAACAGCGACGCCGATTCCAGTGAACGCGGTCAGCAAAATTCCGGTGACCAGATAAAGCCACTGCATCAATCGATTCAGTTTCATTCCTCACAACGGCGGACGTTCCAGATGCAACCAAAGCAAGTGGCCGCAGCGGAAAGCGTGATTATCAAAATATCCTACCGGTGGGAGTAATTTGGGCCATAGCACAAAGCTATTAAAATTCAGGACAATTTTCTGAAAGCCGCGGCGATGGAGAATTTTGTGGTTGAGGTGCAATGCATTTGAAACGAGCGAGTCTGCCGCATTACCCTCATCACCCATGAAGCCGCATCAGTCTCGAGTGTCTGCATCCGTATCGCAGAGCGGCTTTTTCTGTTTCGTTCAAACTCCGCTGGTGATGGCTGTATTGCTCGCGGTGGTGACGGCGCTGATTTATTGGCCGACGACGCGAAATGATTTTATCAATCTGGACGATCAGGTTTATGTCACCGAATGCCCGGAGGTTTTGGGCGGTTTGACTGCGGAAAATATCCGCTGGGCATTTCAAACAACCGCGGGAGGAAATTGGCATCCGCTGACATGGTTATCGTTGATGCTGGATGCCGAATGGTCAGGCCGAGAACCACTAGGTTATCATCTGACCAATTTCCTTTTGCACGTCGCGAACACGCTGCTGCTTTTCGGCTGGTTTCGATGCGTCACGGGCGCGCTTTGGCGCAGCGCCTTTGTTGCGGCGTTGTTCGCGTTGCATCCTTTGCATGTTGAATCGGTCGCCTGGGTTGCGGAACGAAAGGATGTTCTCAGCACGCTGTTTGGTCTGGCGGCGCTTTGGGCTTACTCGATTTATGCCATCGGTCGGGACAAAGCGAAAACAAACAAGGCGACTTCATACGCAGCAACCTGGTATGGCGTCACGCTGCTGTGTTTCGTTTTCAGTCTGATGAGCAAACCGATGTTCGTGACGTTGCCATTTGTGTGTCTATTGTTGGATTTCTGGCCGCTTAAACGCATTGCTTCATGGCGATGGACAGAGCTTCGCGCGGTGTGGAATGAAAAAGTCCCGTTGTTGCTGCTCAGCGTTGCGGCTTCCGGCGTGGCCATTTGGGCACAGAAAACGAGCGAAGCGGTGGCATCGCTCGCCTGGCTGTCGGTGTGGGATCGATTTGCGAACGCGATCATTTCCTGCGTGCGGTATCTGGGGAAAACGTTTTGGCCGGTTGATCTCGCCGTTTTTTATCCGCACCCCGGAACGTGGCCAATCCTGTTCACGTTGGGAGCGGGATTGATTTTGGCGGTAATCACTTTTTTTGTGGTGCGATTGCGCCGTTGCCAACCGTTCTTGTTGGTCGGATGGCTTTGGTTTTTGGGAACGCTGATTCCGGTGCTGGGATTGGTTCAGGTGGGAGCGCAAGCAATGGCGGATCGTTATACCTACGTTCCGCACATCGGATTGTTCGCTGGATTGGTGTGGAGCATTCCGCTGGCGTGGAAAAAGGGGAACGAAACGACGCATCGCGTGGGGGTGGGCTTAAGTTGTTGCGTGATACTCGTGGGCCTTGCGGCATTGACGCGCTGGCAGATTGGTCATTGGCAGAACAGCGAACAATTATTTCGCCAGGCTCTCAGCGTGACGCGTAACAACGTATTTGCTCACGTTAACCTCGCGGCGGCGTTGTTGGATCAGCAGCGCTTTGTCGAAGCGGAAAATGAATGTCGGCGCGCGTTGGCGATTGCTCCGGATTCTGCGGAAGCATTGGGTAATCTGGGATTGGCGTTGGCCGGACAACAACGTTGGACCGAGGCCATTCCGATTTATGAAGAAGCGTTGCGATTGCATCCGGAGAATGATCGGGCGTTGAACGGTTGGGGATTGGCGTTGGCAAATCAAGGTCAGTTGCCGGAAGCGACGGAAATGTTTCGCCGCGCTTTGAGAGTGCGTTCCAATGCGCCGGAGATTCTCAACAACCTGGGCCTGGCTCTGGCGCTGCAAGGTCAAACCGCAGAAGCAAAGAAGCTCTATCAGCAGTCGCTTAAGGTTAATCCGCGTGAAGTCCAAACGCTCAATAATCTCGGATTGCTGTTCGCGCAGGAGAAAAATTGGACCGAAGCAGAGGCCTGCTATCGGCGCGCATTGGAAGCGGCGCCAACGTCCATTGAGACACTGGTCAACTGGGGCGCGGCGCTTTCGAATCAAGGGAAATGGGAAGAAGCGGCGCAACGTTACTCAACGGCTCAACAGATCGCGCCGGACAACGTAGCGGTGCTTTATAACCTGGGCGTGTTACGAGTGCGCCAAGGGAAGCAATCGGAAGCGATCGAGCTATTGACGCGGGTGCAACAATTACAACCCGGTCAATCCGGCGTGGCAGAACTGCTCAACAAATTGCGCCAGTCGGCGACGCCCTGATTCCGGTTAATCGGCGTCATCTTCTTCTACCGGGCGACCGGACTTTGTAATTTGCCGACGCCATTCGCGCGGCGATTTGCCGAAGGCCTGTCGGAAGCGGCGGTCGAAATAGCTTTGATCCGAGAAGCCGGTTTTGGCGGCGATTTCCGCGATGGTCATGTCCGTTTCACGCAGCAGGCGCAACGCATTGTTGATGCGGACGCGCGTAACGTGTGCAACGAAAGTCATGCCGGAAACTTTTTTGAACACCTTCATAAACTGCGCCTGGCTCATGTGAACCAGTTGCGTGGCCTGTTCGACGGTGATTTTTTCCGCGTAATTGACCCGCACGAATTCAAAGAGTCGCGCCAGGCGTTCGGCCAATTGCCGGTGTTGCACGAATTCCGCGCGCATCACTTCGGAAGCCTGAAAACGTCGCGTGAGGTGATAAAGAATCTGCAGGAAGCTGGCTTTGCATCCGGATTGCCAATGCGATTGTTCCTTGGAATGGAAGTAGTGCGAGAGTAATTCGACCATTGCCAGATAAATCGGTCCGGCCGCTTCTTCGTGGGAGCGCAACACGTGAGGATGACCTTCGCGCTTGGCATAAAAGGGCAGCAGAAAAGCGTAATCACAGGATGGTGCACCAGGCGCGTACACAAATTCCGGCATGAAACTCATGACGATGACTCGCGCCTTTAATCCCGGAAAATCCTGCACGTTGTGAAGTTTGAGATTGTCCACGATGACCAGATCGCCGGGGTCCATTTCGACGGTTGTGTCGCCCATTCCCATTTGCAACGGACCATCCAACGCCAGCGTCAATTCCAGTCGCTCATGCCAGTTCCAGGTGGGCGTGAACTGTCCGGACTTGAAATGAAATAGCGATATGTGAAAGGGAAACTCTTTGTCGAAGGCCAGGTCGTAACGGGCGCGCTGGTCCAGTTGATGAGCGATGTCGTGTTGCTTGAAAGGCAACCCGCGACAAGCGGCGACCAGAGCGGCGAATGCTTTCTTGTTGGCGGCGACAATGTTGGGTTTCGAGGTTTTCATCTTTGCGTGGGATTGGAGGCTGGTTCAACTGATGAACGCAGGTTCGAGAAAATGTCCGTCGCGACATTCGATGCCGCAAACCGCGTAAGCCGTGAGCTGAATCGTTTTCTGCTCGTTGTTAGCGGTTCGAATTGCAACCGTTTGAAGTTCGGTTGTCAGATTCGCGATGAGCGTGCGTTGTAAAGTCTGTTCGTGGAATAGGCTCAACGCGACAATCTGATTTGAATTCTGTTTTCCGCAATCGGCTATGGCGAAATGCGTGCATCCGGCAAGCGCAGCGAATACGTGATAAATCGGAAAGAGCATTCCGGGCTGCGAAGGAAATTTGTCCGGTAAAGGCGAGGGCCGTTCCCATTCCATTACGCCGCGCCATCCGGTGGTTTCATAGTAAGTTGCGCTGCTCGCCTGGCTCGTGGCCAACGCGGCAATGCTGCCTAAAGTCCACGCCGCGGCAAAAATGCTGAGCTGTCGGGTGTCCACTTGAGGCGGAAGTTCGCCCGGAGCGACTGTTGGGTCCGAGCTGGTGGCAACCGGATTGAAACGCTGTCTGAGAGTGATGGGCGAGACAATCAATTCTCGACCGGCAGCAAACGCGCGGGCCGAAGCGACCGTGGCTGGTTGTGCTTCGAGCGTTTCCATGATGGAGCAATGATCGAAGGCGTGAACCTGTGGATCCACTGACCAGAACAGGAAATCAGCTCCAGCCGTGCCGAGGCGACCGAGTGCGTGCTCGCGATTTAATTCGCAAAAATTGCAATCGCTGCCCGCACCAATTGGAACACGCAGAGGCGCGAGTTGTTTGTGAATTCGCTCCAATGTTTCCACGCTCGTGGCGGCTTCGCCTTCTTTCAAAGCGAGGATGCGACTGAGTTTTCCCAGGTGCTTTTCAAGGAGCGATGAAAGTTCAGTGACTTGCGGTTCGTCATGGCGAGGCAGATGCAACGCAAGTTCCAGCTTGCTGTTCAGCGCTTCCGCTTCGAGCAACGCCTGATTCAGTTTGGCGAGATGGTTGGGATCGGAGAGGCGAATATCCGCACGGAGATGAGCCGGTTTCAATCGTCGGAGCGATTCAATCTCCCGTTGCGATAATGCTTCACCGTGTGCCGCAACACCGAGTCCCAACTGCGGCAAACGACCCGTCGGCGTCGTTGGAATCTCGAAGGCAAAAACGTTCGAGGCAACGGCGGCTTTAGTCGTTGCAACTGCCGGGCTGTTATTTCCGAGGATTCGCAACGTGACGCTTTGCTGAATCTGAGTGCCTGCCGCGATTTCAACCGGGAAGGGCAGGGCCAGCGGCGTGCAGTAAGTTTTGAAACTGGCATCGGTCCAGTTTCGCTGGTCTTCCATTTCGAAGACGTCGCCGGAGAACGAAACTTCAGCCCAGATTTCCGGAGTCACTTCGTGCGCGACGGTTTTCAATTGCTGGAAAGAACTCTTGCCGAAAATCTGCGGCTCGATGTGCGTGGGGAAACGGCATTCGATGATTTGGCCGTCGATGCGAGTCTGGCGCGCGCGTGCGCCGGCGCATTCTGCAATTGGATGCAAGACGCAAAAACCAATGCGATTGCGTCGAAACCGGCTGCGGGCCTGACCGGTAAATTCGTAGCGAATTTCTCCCGTCGCTGCTCCAGTGATTTTGCCGTGCCAGAGAAAATCAATGTTGCCTTGCTGATGCACCGAGGTGAACTCGATGTGGAACGAATCTTCATTGATCGTGGAAACCGTCTGATTGATGCGACCGAGAACCGTGCCCCAGTTCTCATCGCGGACCGCTGCGTAAATCCCGCGCAAAACTTCACGTGTTCCCAGTTTTATACTGCGAATGGTGCCGCTATGCGGATCGTATTGAAGCGTCAATGGGCCGGCGCGAAGTGGCAACAGTGCAACTGGCGGTTGTGGTTGACCAAAAATCTGAAAAGCGGAGTGCATGGCAGTAAGCGAAAAAGTTCAACGCACTGGTTGAAGCAACACACGTCCAAGCGTCAGATCGTCCAAACCAAATAACCGACTCGGGGTCGGACTGATTCCTGTGGGCCGGGCATCGTAAGCGCAATTTGGAGCGATGTTGGCCATGGAGTTCAGACTATTTTTTAACGACGTTAGCGCCCCACATCCGGGCTTTTTTGTCGGCCAGATTACCCTGATGAATTACAAAGCCCGGGTCGAGAATAACGGCGGGAACTTCTTTTTTCTCCATTTGATCCAGCAACGCCTGCACGCATTGTTCGGCTTCGAAATAAACGTCCTGCACGCCGGTGGCATCGAGATAACCATCCACCAACATCTGATACGCCGTGGCGTCACCATCAAATCCGCCGAGGATGACGTGGCCGGGCGTGCCGATTTTGTGATACTTGTTTGCCGATTTTAAAGCGGCTACGACCGACGGAAACAGAAAGTCCGAAGATGAGAAAATGAACGAGATGTCGGGATTCGCCTGCAACGCGTTGACGACGCCGGCGCGCGCTTTTTCCTGATTCCATTCCGACGGGACCTCGGCCACCACTTCCACGACGGATTCATTACCCTTCACTGCATCGTAGAATCCATCCTTGCGACCGATGGCATTGATGTCGCCCAAATCTCCGACGATCACCATGGCTTTATGTTTCGTTCCGGTCTTGCGCGCCTGTTCAATCATGAACTCCACGGTTTCGCGTGAGAGCTTGCGATTATCCGCAACGACGGCGACTGACTTTACGCCGGGAGCTTCGGCGGCGGGACGATTGAAAAGTGCGATAGGAATATTTGCTTCGTTCGCAGCTTTGATGGCCGGAAGACACGTCTTGGCATCTTTGGGAACGAGTATGATGCCGTCCACTTTGCGCGTGACGAAGGTGCGGATTTGTTGCAATTGGCGGTTGGCGTCGCCGTCGGCAATCGCTTCGACGACGTTCATATTGCGCTTTTTAAGTTCAGCCTTAATTGCTTCGAAACCGGCCACCCAATATTCGGTTTGCAGCGTTTCAAAAGCGACGCCGATGGTGAGTTGCTTCGGTTGATCGCCACCGGACGACTCAACTTTTTTGCCGCAACCCAATACGCACACTGCGGTGAAAACGCTGCACAGCAGATATTTTGCAAAAGATAAACTTGGTCGATTCATAACACTCCTTCCGAGGTTGGCGCGCACGAGGAAATCAACTTGGGCAAATTCCCCGCTCCAGAGGCAATCCGGGCGCGTGCTCGGTCAATGGTTTCGGCGAGAGTGTTGCCGGGCGACACGCAGGTTTCAAGAATGACATTGAAAAAGCGTGAAAATTTTTTGCGGTCGCCGAACAACGAAGGAGCGTTGAATCGCACTTGTCCGATGGGGCAATTTTCAAAAATGAATCCCCATGCTTGGACAAGGTATGAGCCAATCCCCGGCATCATAGCGATGATTAAGCGGACGGGAGTTCTCCGGAAACGATGGCGCGCACCTGTTGTTTGAGACTTTCAGAACTGAACAACGTTCGCCAATCCGGCTTGAGCAGATGTTCGCGTCCGAACCGGGCGATTAACTTCGCTCCGTCGCTGAACGGAAAATCCACGCGACCAAACGCAATGCCCAATTCCACTTTGATGTGACCGAACAAAAAGTCTTCCGCTGCTTCGCGCGGTACACCACGTTTTACAGCTTCCTCCAAGGCGTCGCGTAATGTCATCACGAGACAAATGGCGACGGTTTCGGCCATGGCGGGTTCGAGGATGGCCATCTGTTCAACGGTGATTCGATGCGAACGCGTCACCGGCGCGTAAATGTCGCGTGCGATTCGGTCGCCCAGGGCGTAATACTCTTCCGGTCCTTGCATCAAGGCGCACACGATGGCCTGACGTGCCTGGATGCCGCCAAAGAAGTCGTTAATCTCCAGCTCCGTTTTGAAATGTTCAAAGACGCTGGGATGACAGGGATGACTGACG
>Ga0065721_10004044_pt1 | contig 45391 bp, 41 predicted proteins | sample Mesricmetagenome_FD_59108 | JGI IMG/M metagenome (GOLD analysis project Ga0065721, IMG submission 59108) | Mesophilic microbial community from rice straw/compost enrichment Sample: eDNA_1 v2 (version 2) | ecosystem: Engineered > Solid waste > Grass > Composting > Bioreactor | place: USA: Davis...
GCTCGGTGGCGCCATGTCCTGGTCGGAGCCGCAGCCGCTCGCAGACTTCCCGAGCTTTGGCCCCTTTGCCGGCATGCCCCGCGCAACCGACCTTACTGTCACCCGCCAGGTGCTCGCCGAGCCGACGCCGGATCTTGCCGAGCGTACCTGGGCAAGTCTTGCGGACGGGACGCCGCTCGTCACCCAGAAGGAAGTCGAGGCAGGTCGCATCGTGCTGTTTCATACGAGTGCAGAAGCCACGTGGTCGAACCTGCCGCTTTCGGGCAATTTCGTCGAAATGCTGCGCCGCCTCGTCCAACTCGCCCGTGCCGGTGGCGCCGCTTCTTCAGGTACCGGCGGTGACGGTACCGCCACGACACTGGCGCCCTACCGTCTGCTGACGGCTGACGGCATCCTCACCACGGAAACAGGCACGGCCCGCCCGATCGCGATCGCTGCCAATGAGACGCCGGTCGCAAGCTTTGACCATCCGCCCGGCCTCTACGGTACCGAGGACGGTTTCTCCGCCGTGAACCTTCTGGCTCCGAAGACGGTGATCGCACCGTTCGAGCCGACGGTCGCGGGTCTGCCGATTGCACGTGAGGGCCTCGCTGGTGGCGAAGCCGTCTCGCTTCGCCCTGCCCTCTTTGCTGCCGCCTTTGCCCTCCTCATTCTCGACAGTCTCGTGGTGCTCTTCATGAATGGCGCATTTTCGCGCAGGCCCGGTGGACGCCGCACGGCTGCAGGCGCAGCGACTGCGGTGGCCGCTCTCGCCATCGCCTTGTTCGCGTTCATGCCCGGCCATTCTCAGGCACAGGAAAATGCACCCGGCTCCGCAGCCAAGCCCGGCGACGAGGAGATCCTCGAGCGGCTCGACACCACCCATCTCGCTTATGTCATCACCGGCGAGAGCGATGTCGATCGGATCTCCGAACAGGGGCTGGAGGGGTTGAGCCAGTTCCTCAGCTATCGCACCACGCTCGAGCCCGGGGCCCCGGTCGGCCTCGACCTGACAAAGGACGAACTCGCCTTCTACCCGATCATCTATTGGCCGGTTTCGGCAACCGCCCCCATGCCGTCGGCCGCCGCGATCTCGCGCATCGATGCCTATATGCGCAATGGCGGAACCGTGCTGTTCGACACCCGCGACCAATATTCGGCGCTCGATGGCGGCGGCGCCAGCGCGAACGGCCAGCGGCTGCAGGCAATCCTTGCCAATATCGACATTCCGCCACTCGAGCCGACGCCCGAAGACCACGTGCTGACGCGCTCCTTCTACCTGCTTTCGAATTTCCCCGGCCGCTACACCGGCAGCCCGCTCTGGGTCGAGGCACGCCAGGAAGCGCAGGCGTCGGGCGCAAAGCTGTCATCCTCCGGCGATGGCGTGACACCGCTCCTCATCACCGGCAATGACTTTGCCGGCGCCTGGGCCGTGGACCAGCAGGGCGCGCCCGTCCTGCCCACCGTGCCGCCCGATGAGATGCAGCGGGAATACGCCTATCGTTCCGGCGTCAACATCATGATGTACATGCTCACCGGCAACTACAAGGCAGACCAGGTGCATGTGCCCGCGCTCCTCGAACGGCTTGGCCAGTAGAGGGTAAAACCATGACCATTGAATTTGCGCCTTTCTTTTCCTGGCCGATCCTGGGGGTCCTTGCTGTGCTGGCCGTTATCCTGGCGGCGCTTGCCTTCTGGCGTGGCGTGCGCGGCGCGACCTTGCGGACGCTGGCGCTTGCAGCCCTCCTCCTGGCACTCGCGAACCCGACGCTGATGCAGGAAGATCGCGAGCAGTTGTCGACGATCGTGCCGGTCGTCGTCGACCGGTCGCAGAGCCAGGAGACCGCGCAGCGTCAGCAGCAGACGGACAAGGCTCTGGCGAGCCTCAACGACCGCTTCTCGCGTTACCCCCGCATCGAAACGCGGGTGGTCGAGGTCGCCGACGACGGTGACTCTGATACCCCGTCCACCAAGCTCTTCACCGCCCTGCGCTCCGCCATTTCCGATGTACCGCCGGCCCGCATAGGCGGTGCAGTATTTCTTACCGACGGGCAGATCCACGACCTGCCCAACGTCAACCAGGACCTCGGCTTCAACGCTCCGGTCCACGGCCTGATCACCGGCCAGCCGGATGAATTTGACCGGCGCGTTGAAGTGGTGAAGGCGCCGCGTTTCGGCATCGTTGGCGAAGAGCAGGAGCTCACACTGCGCGTCTTCGACGACGGGCGCCAGGGCGGCGGTAACGCCCAGGTGACGGTGCGCATGAACGGCCAGCAGATCGCCACGCTGCAGATGCGTCCGGGCCTGGAGACGCCCTTCGCCTTCACCGTTCCCCGGGGCGGCAACAACGTCATGGAGTTCTCCGTCGCCGAGCTTCCCGGCGAAGTGACGACAGCCAATAACCGCGCCGTCCATGTCATCGATGGCATCCGGCAGAACCTGCGCGTCCTGCTTGTTTCCGGCGAGCCGCATGCTGGCGAACGCGCCTGGCGCAACCTGTTGAAGTCCGACGCCTCGGTCGATCTCGTCCACTTCACCATTCTACGGCCGCCGGAAAAGCAGGACGGCACGCCGATCAATGAACTGTCGCTCATTGCTTTTCCAACGCGCGAGCTTTTCGTCGAGAAGATCAAGGATTTCGACCTGATCATCTTCGATCGCTACAAGCATCGCGGCGTGCTGCCTATCCTGTATTATGATTACATCGCGCAATACGTGAACAACGGCGGCGCGCTGCTGATCGCAGCCGGGCCCGAACATGCCGGCGAGGATTCCATCGCCTCGACGCCGCTCGAACAGATCCTGCCGGCAACGCCGACCGGCGACATCCACAACGCGGCCTTCTATCCGCATCTGTCGGAAGCCGGCCAGAAGCACCCGGTCACGCGCGGCCTCGATGGATCGAGCCAGACACCTCCTGGATGGGGCCGCTGGTTCCGCACGGTCGAGGTTGCACCGCCGCAGGGCCAGACCGTCATGGAAGCCGATGGAGATCGTCCACTGCTCGTGCTGAACCGCCAGGGCGAAGGCCGGGTCGCCATGCTGCTTTCCGACCAGGGCTGGCTCTGGGCCCGCGGTTATGAGGGCGGCGGACCGCATGTGTCGCTTTACCGCCGCATCGCTCATTGGCTGATGAAGGAACCGGAACTCGAGGAAGAGGCACTCACTGCCCGGGCGGTTGGTCGCACGCTGGAGGCAACGCGCCAGACGATCGCCGACGATCCCGGTTCCGCCACCATCCGTTATCCATCCGGTCGCACCGAAACGCTTGCCATGCAGGAGGCCGGTCCCGGCCAGTACCGCGTGGAGCGGCGGATGGAAGAAACCGGCCTGTTCGAGGTCACGAATGGCGAGTTCTCCACCCTCGTCCATGTCGGGGCGGTCGACGCACCGGAATTCAAGGCGATGATCTCGACGGAAGACACGCTGAGACCCTTCGCCGACAAGACGCGCGGGCTCGTGACACGTGTCGCATCGGGCGACAGCGTCTCCCTGCCGGACATCCTTCCCGTCCGCGGCGAGGTGCGCGTGACGGACAACGAGCGCATGGTGATCCGCCTCACCGATGAATCCGTCTTGCGCGGCATCAATACACTTCCGCTGTTTGCTGGCTTCGCTGGGTTGTCTGCCCTGCTGTTTGCGGTCGCCGCCATGTGGTGGCGGGAAGGTCGCTGAGAATGGCCGAACTCGAACTGACTGACAGCCCCTCGCCCGAGGACCTCGCGGTGATCTCCGAAGGCTTGACGGCCTTCAATGAACTCGAGGTTGGTCCTTCCGAGCGCCTGCCGCTCGCCGTGCTGATCCGGGACGATTCGGACGGTTCGCCGGGCAGGATCGTCGGCGGGCTTTCCGGTTACACATCCTGGGGCTGGCTCTTCACGCAGTTGATCTTCATTCCCGAGAACCTGCGCGGCCAGGGCCTGGCGAGCCGCTTGCTGACCGCCGCGGAAAACGAGGCGCGCGCCCGCGGCTGCGGCGGTGCCTGGATCGATACCTTCAATCCAATGGCGCTCAAGGCCTACCAGCGCCAGGGATACGAGATATTTGGCGAACTGCCCGCCTTTGTCGGCGACCGCACGCGGACATTCCTCAAGAAGGCGCTCTAGTTTATCCTGGCCCAAGTGTCAGACTAGGCTAGGCATCCCATGAACGAGCAGTTGCAGGTCAGGGAAGGTATCGGCGAGGAAGACGAGGCAAAGCTCCTCGATCTCCTGAAAAGCTACAATGTCGCAACCTTTGGCGAGAGCGATCGGAGGGAGCTCGCGGTCCCGCTTTACGACGACGGGGGCCGGCTGATCGGCGGCCTCACCGGTTATACCGGCCGCGGCTGGCTTTATATCGCGATGCTTTTTGTGCCAGAGCATCTGCGCGGGCGTGGCCTTGCCGCCCGCATGCTGGAACTGGCCGAAGCGGAGGCCCGGTCGCGCGGCTGCATCGGCGCCTATATCGACACCATGAATCCGGCGGCGCGCAAGCTCTACATCAAATGCGGCTACAGCCCGATTGGCACGCTTGAAGGCCTGGCCGGCGGCCACGCCATCACCTGGCTGAAGAAGCCCCTCTCTCCCGCTCCCTAAGCAAGCGAGGCTTCACGCGTTTCCGCGTTGATCAGGAAGGCCGCAACAGCCGCCGCGAGCAGGAGGCCGGCAAAAATGCCGATCGTCAGGCCCAGGCCATGCGCCACGACATACCCCACGATTGACGGCGCCAGCAACCCGCCGAGCCGCGCCATCGCGCCTGCCGCACCCATGCCGGTCGCACGCGACGTCGTCGGGTAAAGCTCAGGCGTGTAGGCGTAGAGCGCGCCCCAGGTTCCGAGCAGCGCAAAGCTCATCAGGAGCAGGGCGACCGCAATCAGAACCGCGCTCGGCGCGAGCACAAAGAGCAGACAGCCCAGCGATGACAGCAGGCAGAAGCCGATCAGCGTCGGCTTGCGTCCCCATTTCTCGACACCATAGGCCGCCAGCGCATAACCGGGAAGCTGGGCGATCGCCACCAGCACCAGGAAACCGTATCCACGCACGAAACCGAAGCCTTCGCCGGCAAGCCGCGCCGGCATCCAGGTAAAGACGCCGTAATAGGACACTGAAACCAGGAACCAGATCGCCAGGATCATCATGCTGCGCTGACGCAATTCGCCGGAAAAAATGCCGCTTGAACGCACCGGCGGCGGCGAAACAAGCGCCGTCTCGGGCTCGAGTGCCGGATGGCCGTTGACCACCAGCATCCGGTCCACCACCGCCTTCGCCTCCTCCTCCCTGCCTGTCCGCAGAAGATAGAGCGGAGATTCCGGCACGAGAAACCGCAGGCCGATACCGGCAACGGCCGGAATGGCGGTAACCGCGAAGATGTAGCGCCAGGCATCTTCAACGCCGGCAAGGCTTGCGACCCAGGCGGTGACCGCCACGATCAGCGTTCCGACAGCCCAGAAGCCCTCGAGCATGACAAGCCAGCGACCGCGGTTTCGCGCCGGCAGGAACTCCGCCATCATCGCATAGTCGACCGGCAAGGTGCCGCCGACAGCCGCCCCCGTCAGGAACCGCAGCAGAAGCAGGACAGTGAAGTCAGACGCAAAAACGGACATCGCCCCGAACAGCGCATCGCAGGCGACGGTGATGATCAGCACCTTGCGGCGGCCGATCCGGTCCGCAAGCCGGCCAAAGCCCATGGCACCGAGCAGCATGCCGAGGAAGAACAGCGTTCCCGTCTGCAGCGCCTGCGGCACCGTCAGCCCGAACGTCGCGGCAATCGATGCGGCGGTGAAACCGACGGCAAGCACCTGCATGGCATCAGCCGTCCATACCAGTCCGAAGATGCCCATCAGCCTGCGCTGGTAGGTTCCCGCACCGGCGCGATCCAGCGCCTCATCCATGGTGATTGCCGACATGCACGCCCCCCCGGAGCATTTGGCAATCAGCCCCACGCTGATGCCTGAAGGGGTTCTAGAGCAATTGTTCTATCCGCGCCAGCAGATGACGCCCTTAAGCCGTGGATGCACATTTTCGCCGATCGGCACGACGAGCACGCGGCCGGGATCGACAGGACCCGGAAAGTCCAGCGCGTTGTAGGCGACCTTCTCGAAACCGAGCGGCATGTAATACGGCGGGTCACCCACCAGGATCACGGCCTCGGAGCCCTGCCGCCTTGCGGCATCGATTGCGATTCGGACAAGTTCGCGGCCGATGCCCCGATTCTTGTGAGATGGCCGGACGGCGAGCGGACCGAGCAGGTGCCCCTTGACGTCGCCGGCGAATACCGGCGTCATCCGCACCGAAGCGATCGTCTCGCCGTCATCCGCACAAACGAAGGAAAGCGACCGGTCGTGCGGCCCCTGCTCCCGGATACGTGCGGCGGCGCGCGTGTGGCGACCGGGACCGAACGCTTCGGCGTTGATCACTTCGATGATGTCGTCATGCGACGCATCTTCGGTGAGGTAGACAAGGTCGTGCTTAGGGAGAAGTTTCGAAGCCATGGACATGCTGAAGCCGTAGAACAGGAGCGGACAGGACAAGTGATATCGAGAACGCGTGATGCGTCCGTTTCGAAGATCAGCGTCGTCGCAGTGCCCGTGCTTCAGTCATGAGAAAGGGAGCTCTCAAAAATTTGGTGACACGCGACGTAGCAGGATTTTTTTGCGCCGTCCAATGCAAAAACGCAGCGTTCACCATTTCCCGCCTCGCAATATGGCAGCCCTGCCGTATCTTCCTCGGCAAGGGAAACAGCGGAGGCACCCATGGGCATGCTCGTTGATGGAAAATGGCATGACGTCTGGTACGACACGAAGGAGACGAAGGGCCACTTCAAGCGCTCCGAAGCACAATTCCGCAACTGGCTGACGGCAGACGGCGCCGCCGGCCCCTCCGGCAAGGGCGGCTTCAAGGCCGAAGCGGGACGCTACCATCTTTATGTGTCCTATGCCTGCCCCTGGGCGCATCGCACGCTGATCTACCGCAAGCTGAAGAGGCTCGAGGACCTCATCTCCGTATCCGTCGTTGACTACCTGATGGCGGAGAATGGCTGGGAGTTCAAAAAGCGCGACGGCGCCACCGGCGATCACCTGTTCGGCTCCGACTACCTCTACCAGGTCTACCTGAAGGCCGATCCGCATTATTCCGGGCGGGTGACTGTGCCAGTTCTATGGGACAAACAGCAGAACACGATCGTCTCGAACGAAAGCGCCGAGATCATCCGGATGATGAACACCGCCTTCGACGGGATCACCGGGTCGACCCTCGATCTTTACCCGCAGGCGCATCGGCAGGAGATCGACGAACTCAACGCGCTGATCTACGACACCTTCAACAACGGCGTCTACAAGGCGGGATTTGCCACCACGCAGGAAGCCTACGAGCAGGCGGTGACGAAACTGTTCGAGACTTTGGACATGCTGGAAAGTCGCCTGTCTGCCAACCGCTACCTCTTCGGCGACCAGCCGACGGAAGCCGATTGGCGGCTGTTCACCACGCTGTTGCGGTTCGATCCGGTCTATGTCGGGCACTTCAAGTGCAATATCCGGCGCATCGCCGATTACCCGAACCTGTCAGGTTATCTCGCTGATCTTTATCAGCAACCCGGCATCGCCGAGACCTGCAACCTGCTCCACATCAAGCACCACTATTACGAGAGCCACAAAACCATCAACCCGACAGGCATCGTACCCGTCGGGCCGGTGATCGATCTCGACGCGCCGCATGGGCGCGAGAAGGTCGCCAAGGCAGCGGGCTGACGCCGATTAGTATCCGAAGCGCTTCAGCGAGAACGGGCTGAGGTCGACGCGGCTTTGGCCCTCGACATGCTGCTCCGCCATCGCCTCGCCGATCGCTGCCGAATGCTTGAACCCGTGGCCGGAGCAGGCGCTTACGACCGTGACATTCTCCATTGCCGGATGACGATCGATGATGAAGCCGAAGTCGGGGGTGACGGTGTAGGTGCACACGCTCGCCTTCACCAGTTCCGGCGTGACCCCGTCGATCTTGCCGGCAACCTGGGTGCGGAACATCTCCTCCACCTCCTCCGGTGCAATCTCCCGGGAAAGATCCGCCGGATCGATCGCCACCGTAAACTGCTCGTCGGCCACCTTCATGCTACCCTCCCCCGGGATCGGCGGGAAGCCGTAGCAGAGGTCCTTGTCGGACGGGCCGTGCGACAGGATGAAGGTTGGCGAGCGCTCCGGGAAGATCGACGGCTCGGCGACCTTGAACCAGAAGAGCTTCTGGCGGCAGACCCGAAGAAGCTGGTTGAACGGATTGCCAAGAAGTTCGGCGCTCCACATGCCGACGCAGACGACAACCTTTTTCGCCGCGACCTCGCCGTCGGCAAACGAGATCACGCAGTTTTGTCCGTCGGGTCGAAGCTCGGTCACCACCTTCCCGGTGACGGTTTCCGCGCCATGCCGCTTGGCGAGCGTCAATTGCGCATCAATGCAGGGCTCGGGCCGCACATAACCGCCGCCCGGCTCGAAATAACCGATCGCATTGTCCAGCACCGGCGCGAACTGCGGAAAGCGGGAGCGGATTTCCGGCGCGCCCAGCACTTCATGCTCGATCCCATATTCCTGGGCGAGACGAATGGTGTTCTTGGTGAAGTTCGGCATGCCGTGATGCGAGGTCGCGGGGCTCTCGCTGGAGGTCATGATCAGCACGCCGCATTGCTCGAACAGCGACACGCCGAGTTCCGCTTCGATCTCGCGCCAGATGCGGTGCGAGTTGGCCACCAGCGGCACATAGGCTGCACCTTCGCCGACCGCCTGGCGGGTGATCCTGGTATCACCGTGGCTGGAGCCCTGGTCATGCGGTGGTGCAAACCGGTCTATGCCGACAACGTCCACGCCACGCTTGGCAAGCTGGTAGAGCGTCGCCGCTCCCATCGCTCCCAGTCCAACGACCGCAACATCATGAATCTTCACGTTATTCCCCCAAAAATCTCTGGTTACCAGTAATCCGCCTTTGCCGCTTTCCCATCGATCTCCGCAAGGCGGCGCAGCGTCGCGGATGTCACATCGTCCGGCAGCGCATCAAGGTCAAAGAAGCCGCTTTCGGCGATCTCCATGTCTGGCGCGCGTTCGGCCGTCTGCTCCACCTCAACCTTGTAGAACAGCACATGGTCCCGCTTGCTGACCTTGCGGTTGTAGTAGACGTGGAAAAGCTCCGGCTCGCCGCGGATCTCGAGGTTTCCTTCCTCGCGTAACTCCTTGCGGAGCGCGTCCGCCGCCGTCTCATGCCGCTCCATCCCGCCGCCCGGCATGTACCAGCCCGGCACATAGGTATGCCGCACCAGGAAGACCCTGCCCTGCCTGTCGAAGCAGGCGGCCCGCACGCCGAGCGTCATGCCGCGGCTGAAGAAAAAGAAGCGATGCAGGAGCCAGGTGACGATGCGCGTGGGAAACCCGCGGATTTCCTCGATTTCCTGCTTTGCCATGCGCAACTCCAACGTCCCATAAAATCGATAACGATTTTAATGTTCATGCGTTATGTCTGCGCCATGTTCAAATTCGCGCATATTTCCGACATCCACCTGGGCCCGCTTCCGAAACTGACCGTCCGTGAGCTTTTCTCCAAGCGGATCACCGGCTTTGTGAACTGGCATCGAAATCGCCGCAAGCATCTTTTCGTCAACACGCTTGATCTGCTGCTGAGCGACCTGAAACGACAGGCGCCGGACCAATTGCTGATCACCGGAGATCTGGTCAATCTTGCGACCAAGATCGAAACGCGCCTTGCGGGTGAGTGGCTGCGCACGATCGGCGAGCCGCATGACACCACGGTGGTGCCGGGAAATCACGACGCCTATGTGCCGGGCGCGCACGACAAATCGGTCAACGAGTGGTACCCCTTCATCAAGAGCGATGACGATCCACCGGAATGGCCGGAAGACGACCACATCTTCCCGACCATGCGACGGCGCGGCCCGATCGCCATCATCGGCTGCTCCACGTCCAACGCGACGCTGCCTTTTTCTGCTTCCGGCTATTACGGGTCACGCCAGGCGCGTGAAACGGTGAACCTGCTGAAGACGGCCGGAGAAGAAGGCCTCTTCCGCGTTGTCCTCATCCACCATCCGCCGATCCGCGGCGCCGCATCCTCGCACAAGCGAATGATCGGCATTCGCCGGTTCGCCGCAGCGATCTCGACAGGTGGGGCAGAGCTCGTACTGCACGGGCATACTCACCTCAACACGCTGTATTGGCTACGCAATCCAGACCACCAGGTGCCGGTTGTTGGAATTGCTTCGGCCTCCCAAGGCCCGGGTGGTCACAAGCCGCGCGCCGCCTACAACCTCTTCACCCTGTCGGGCGAACCCGGCGCCTGGAACCTGCTCTGCGAGCGGCACAGCCTCATGGAAGCCGGTGACGGCGTCGAGCTCGATGCAAGCCGCGTTCTCTACGGCAGGCTGCCGGCGACGGCTTCCATTCCGGAAGCGGCCAGAATGTTGTAGAAATCTCTTTGCCATTGTTGCGATATCGCCACATTCGGGCCATAGCTGTTCATTCATTCCGAACTGCTTCGCGACGACGGTAAAGCCACCTGTACTCATGAATCAAACCAGCCCCATGAACGACATTCGGCGTGACCTCGTCGCGCTTCTGCCGCGTCTGCGACGGTTTGCTTTGACCCTGACGTCAACCGCGGCTGAGGCCGACGAACTGGTGCGCCAGGCAACCGCACGGGCGATTGGCAAGAGTTACCTCTGGAAGGGTGAAGGACGCATCGAGAACTGGCTGTTCAGCCTCATCCGCACGACGCACGCGGACGAGTTGAAAAAGCGGCTGCGGCGTGGTGAACCGGTTGCGGCGCGTGACACGACCCGCGGCAATATCGGTGCGCGCAACGTTCTTGATCTCGACGAAGACTGGAGTAGCGCGCTGCTGCTCGTTGATGTCGAAGGCTTCAGCTATTCCGAAGCGGCCGCCATCATGGGCGTTTCCTCTGAAACCATTGCAAGCTGTCTTTGCGCCGCACGCCTGGACCTGTCCGTCATGGGTTCTGAATCCAGCGAGCGGAGAGCCTGAACGCCATGACCACGGCACAGCCCACACCGCTTGAGCTTCGGCTTTCGGCCTTTATCGACGGCGAGGCAGGCGAGCAGGACCGGCACGAGGTCGAAGCCCTGCTGGTGAACGATCCGCAGGTCCGGGCCCTGCATGACGAGATCAAGCGCGGATCAGACGCCGCGCGCCGCGCCTTCGATGACCTCCTGAAAGAACCCGTGCCGCTCGATCTGGTGCGCGGCATCCGCAATGCCGACCTGCCCCGCAAGGCGATCCGCCTGCCGGATGCACCCAGCGTGATGCGTCAATTCAAGCTTTCTGGCTGGCAGGCGTTCGTGGGCTGCGTTGCGCTTTTCGCCGTCGGCTCGGGTGTCGGTTACCTGCTCGGCAGCAATCCGGCCATGCCGCAGCTCTCCGCGATTTCCGCCCACGGCAGCATCAACCGTGACTGGCTGGACGACGTGATTGCCCATTACCGGCTTTATGCTCGACAAACCACGCATCTGGCTGAAATTCCCGCTGATCGGCCGGCCGATATCCTCGAATGGCTGACGACCAACACCGGCGTCAGCTTCCGTATCCCGGATCTCGCCAGCAGCGGGCTCACCTTCCAGGGTGCGCGTCTGTTCGCGGCCGAAGGCAGTCCGGTCGGCCAGCTTCTTTACCGCCGCACCAGCGGCGACGGCGATCCTGACGTGATCGTGCTGTCCTTCACCAAGTCGCGCCCGGAAGGCAACCGCTCGGTGGAAGAGATCCGCAATGATACGGGCCTCGTATCCTGGGTCACGCCTTTGGCAACTTATGTCGCCATCGGCCCGTCCTCGGCCGCCGATCTCGAAGACATCGCGGCCAAGGCTGCCGGACTTATCTGAACAAACAAAAAAGGCCGCAGATGATGCGGCCTTCTCGTTGAGCTGGGCTCAGCCGCGGGTTTCGAGCACCCGGTTTGCGGCAGAAATGATCGCTTCAAGCGACGCAGCGACGATGTTCTTGTTGACGCCCGCCCCGAACAGCTTGCCGTCCGGATGCTGCACCTCGACATAGGCGATGGCCGAGGCGTTGGAGCCCTGCTGCAGCGAGTGCTCGGAGTAATCGACAACCGACAGCTCGATGCCGAGATAGATCGACAAGGCGTTGATGAAGCCGTCGATCGGGCCCGTTCCCTTGCCTTCGATGCGCTTCAGTTCACCGTTGTCGGTGATTTCGGCCGCCACCACACGCACGCCCTTCTGGTCGGAGCCGGCCGGATAGGTGTGGTGATCGACGAACTTCAGGCGCGCGCTCGACTGTTCGACATAACGCTCCATGAAGCGCTCGTAGATGCGCTTGGAGGGAAGCTCCTTGCCCTCTTCGTCGGTGATGCGCTGGATGTCCTCGCGGAATTCCACCTGCAGGTTGCGCGGCAGGTTCAGGCCGTAATCCTCCTGCAGGATATAGGCGATGCCGCCCTTTCCGGACTGCGAGTTGATGCGGATGATCGCCTCGTAGGACCGCCCCACGTCGCGCGGGTCGATCGGCAGGTAAGGCACTTCCCAGACCGGGTGGTTGGCGACCTTGATCGCCTTCATGCCCTTGTTGATTGCATCCTGGTGCGAGCCGGAGAAGGCGGTGTAGACCAGTTCGCCAACGTAAGGATGACGCTCCGGGATCACCATCTCGTTGGAATATTCGTAGACGGCCTTGATGCGTTCGATGTCGGAGCAATCCAGTTCCGGATCAACCCCTTGCGTGTACATGTTGAGCGCCAGGGTGACGACGTCGACATTGCCGGTGCGCTCGCCGTTGCCAAACAGCGTGCCCTCGACGCGGTCGGCACCGGCCATCAGACCCAGTTCCGTCGCGGCGATACCGGTGCCGCGGTCATTATGCGGATGCAGCGAGATGATGATGTTCTCGCGGTTGTCGATCTGCCGGCACATCCACTCGATCTGGTCGGCATAGATGTTCGGCGTCGCCATCTCCACGGTCGATGGCAGGTTGATGATCAGCTTGTTGTCCGCCGTCGGCTTCACTTCGGCGATCACCGCGTTGCAGATCTCCAGCGCGACTTCCAGCTCGGTGCCGGTGAAGCTTTCCGGAGAATATTCGAAGCGATAGCCACCGCCGGCTTTCGCGGCCATGTCGGTAATCATCTTGGCCGCATCGACAGCGATCTGCTTGATGCCGGCCACGTCCTTGGCGAATACCACGCGGCGCTGCAACTCCGAGGTGGAGTTATAGAAGTGGATGATCGGCTTGACCGCACCTTCCAGCGACTCGAAGGTCCTGGTGATCAGTTCCGGCCGGCACTGCACCAGCACCTGCAGCGAAACATCGTCCGGCACACCGCCCTCTTCCACGCACCAGCGGGCAAAGTCGAAGTCCGTCTGCGAGGCGGACGGGAAGCCGATCTCGATTTCCTTGAAGCCCATGTCCAGCAGCAGCTTGAACATGCGCGCCTTGCGATCGTGGCCCATCGGGTTGACCAGCGACTGGTTGCCGTCGCGCAGGTCGACCGAACACCAGATCGGTGCCTTGTCGATGGTCTTTGACGGCCAGGTGCGATCGGGAATGTTGATCGTCGGGTACGGGCGATACTTCGTTGCCGCTTCCGGCATGCCGATCTTGGCGGGGTGGGTTTTCGCGTCCATTGTCGTCTCTTCTCGCTTCACGCGCCGGCTGGCTGCCTTCGTGGGCATGGCCATGACCGAAGCGGACCTTGGATTGGTCTATTGCCTGAAAATCTGGAAATTTCGAGAGGAGCTCTTACGCCGGCAGGCTTTTCGGCCGCCGGGCGCTCCTCAACGGACCCGGCAACCGCGCGTAAGGTCGAGGCTAAGAAGCGAGAGAGGCGCAAGAACCGTCGCCCCGGCCGCGGTGCGGCAGGTGATCGCTCGGTCAGACATGATTGCGCCTGTCATGGTCATGGGCAGGATGTATAGCGGCGGTGAAAAACGCTGGCAAGCCCATTTATCCCTGTCGAACACGCATGGCGCGGTTAAACGCCATCACCGCACCGCCGGCGACCAGGCCCCAGAAAGCCCCGGAAATGCCGGCAAACGACAGGCCGGATGCGGTGACAAGGAAGGTGATGGCTGCGGCTTCGCGGGTTTCCGGCTCGCGATAGGCGGCAAAGGCCGCGTTCGAAAACGCTCCGATCAGGCCCAGCCCCGCGACCGCCTGCAGGAGAATCGGTGGCGCCAGCGAAACGAAGGCGATGATCCCACCGGCCAGCAGCCCGAGCGCGATATATCCGACGCCGCCCATGATCGCGGCCCAGTAACGTTTTGCGGGATCGGGATTGGAGTCTTCGCTGGCGCACATCGCAGCCGTGATCGCCGCCATGTTAACCGGGACGCCGCCGAACAGCCCGCCGAAGATCGAGAAGGCCCCCGTCCCTGCAAACAGAACGCCCGGCGGCGGCTCGTAGTGATGAACCTTCAGGATCGCGATCCCCGGGATGTTCTGCGACGCCATGGTGACGATGAAGAGCGGCACGGCGATCGAGATGGCCGCATGCCAGGTGAAGACGGGCGTCACGAAGGTGAGGTCCGGATGGATGGCAGCACCGATCCGCCCCATCGTATCGGCCGGCAGGTCGACGCCGAGAACCAGCACCAGCACCATCGCGGCAAGCGATGCCGGCACGGCCCAAAGCCGCCAGCGCGACACAACCACCATCCAGGTCAGGACGATCGGCAGACCGAGAGCCGCATTGAACGCAACCGCCTTCACCGGTGCAATGCAGAGGCTGAGCAGGATGCCGGCGAGCATCGCGTTGGCCAGCGGCGCCGGGATAAGCCGGATCGCCCGGCCAAGCGGCTGGAATAGGCCAGACAAGATGATGAGCGCGCCGCAGATCACGAAGGCCCCGACAGCCTCCGCAAACCCGCCACCGGCCGTACCGATGCCGGCAAGCAGTGCGGCCCCCGGCGTCGACCAGGCGATGCTGATCGGCATGCGGTAAAAGCAGGAGAACACGATCGCGAGCACGCCCATGGAGATCGACTGCGCCAGGAGGCCGGACGCGATTTCCGCCGGATTGGCTCCCATCGCCTGGAGCCCCTGCATGATCACCGCAAACGAGCTGATAAAGCCGACGAAGGCCGTCAGCAGCCCCATCATCAGGGCCGAAACAGAGAAATCCTTGAGCATGAATCGCCACCTGCGAAGTCGAGACCGGTTATCGAACACGGTGTCAGCTTCGAATCAAGGCATGTCCCGGCCGAAATAGTTCGGCTTGGACGACGAGATGCTGAAGCAAATCAGAGATTATTAAAGCCTGCGTGCCATGGTGCCGGTATAGCAGGAAGCTCCGATGATTTCTTCCCTACGTCCGCTACGAGCAAAACCATCCCGGGCACAAATCCTGGGGCTGAGTTACTTCCTCCCGGCGATCCTCGCTGTCACGGCGGTGGTCATCGGCGTCGTCAAGGCAGACATCGACAAGCGCGAGCAGTTCCATGTCTCGCAGCAGGTCAAGGCCGCCGAGCAATTGGCGCGGGTTGCTTCCAACCTTGAGACGAATATCCACGGCAACGTCAATCTCATCTATGGTCTGGTCGCGGCAATCGCTGTCGATCCGAACATGAACCAGGCGCACTTCGCCTCGCTTGTGGAGCGCATCTTCGGCGTCCCGTCCCAGCTGCGCAACGTCGCGGCGGCGAAGGATCTCGTCATCAACCTGGTTTACCCGGAAGAGCCCAACCGCAAGAGCCTAGGCCTCGACTACACCAAGAACGAACTCCAGAAGGAGGCGGTGATGCAGGCGGTCCAGCGCCGCGCGCTGGTCATCACCGGCCCGGTGGACCTCGTGCAGGGCGGCCGCGGACTGATCGCCCGTTATCCGGTATTCGGGCGCGGCAGCGGCCAGTTCTGGGGCGTCGTCTCCGCCGTCATCGACCTCGATCGCCTTTACCGGGACAGCAATGTCAACACCGCGCGGCAGGACCTCGATATCGCGATCGCCCAGCGTCCCATCCCGACGGCAAAGGACCTCTTCCTCGGAAAGCCGGATATATTCCATCAGGATCCGGTGAGAACGCGCATCGAACTCGGCTATGACACCTGGTATCTCGCCGCCGTCCCAAAAAAGGGCTGGCAGGCCCTGCCGCCGGATATCATGCTCTTTCGGGCGATGGCGCTGATGATCGCCATCTGCATCGTCGCGCCACTGATCTGGGCCGGCGCGCTGATGAAGCAGCGCCACCGCAACATCCATATGCTGCAGGAGCGCGAGGAGCAGCTTGAAGCGCAAAATGCGGAACTGCGGGCAACCCGTTTGACGCTGGAGCACCAGTCGCTGCATGACGCCCTGACCGGGCTGGCAAACCGCCGCTTCCTCGACAAGTTCATGACGGCCGCCACGGCAACGCCTTCAATGGACCGGCTCGCCTTCATCCATATCGACCTTGACCGCTTCAAGGAAGTCAACGATACGCTCGGCCATGCCGCTGGCGATGCCGTGCTGAAGGACTGCACGGCGCGGCTTCTCAAGCATATCGGCCCGGAAGAGTTTGCCTGCCGCATCGGCGGCGACGAATTCGTGGTCGTGGTGAGCGGCGCAGATCCGCTGCCGCGTTCGAAGGTTGTCGCGAAGTCTATCGTCCAGGCACTGGCAAAACCGATGCAGATCGATGGGCAGGAAATCCGCATTGGCTGCAGCGCCGGCATTGCCTGCCAGGCGACACCGGCCGATGACGTCGGCGAACTGCTGATCAACGCGGATATTGCACTTTATGAAGCCAAGAAGCGTGGCCGCGGTCGCGTGGAATGTTTCACCGAAGAACTTCGCGCCGCCGCCGTCCACACCAAGCGGCTGTCGGACGAACTGCTCACCGCCCTCGAGCACGACCAGATCATCCCTTATTTCCAGCCGCAGTTCGATGCCCGCACCATGGCGATCGCCGGCGTCGAGGTGCTCGCGCGCTGGAACCACCCGACCCGTGGCATCCTGCCGCCCGACCGCTTCCTGCCGGTCGCCGAAAGTCTCCACCGCTCAGCGGAGATCGACGCGATCATCCTCGACAAGGCGCTGTTTGAGGCAACCCGCTGGCGCGCGCACGGCATCGACGTGCCGCATCTGTCGGTCAACATCTCGGCCCAGCGCCTGGCGGACGAAAGGCTCTTCAAGCGGCTGTCGGAAATCTCGTTCGAGCCTGGCTCGCTTGCCGTCGAACTCTTGGAATCCATTTCCTTCGAAGGCCAGGGCGAGGAACTGAAATCGGCGATCCACCGCCTCAAGGCGCTCGGCATCGACATCGAGATCGATGACTTCGGCACGGGCCATGCCTCGATCGTCAGCCTGCTGGAGCTTGGACCGAAGCGGTTGAAGATCGACCGCAAGCTCATCGCGCCGCTTGAGGCCGAAGGTGCGCAGCTTAAGCTCGTCGCCTCGATCATCGAGATCGGCCGCTCGCTCGGCATCGAGATTGTTGCCGAAGGCGTGGAAACCGACACCCATGTCGAGATCCTGCGCAGCCTCGGCTGCCAGACGCTGCAAGGCTATGCCTTCGCCAAGCCGATGTCGGCTTCGGACTTCATCACCTTTGCGCAGGAGTGGCAGGCCGAAAACAGCAAGCCGCACCTGGTGCGCATCGCCTGAATGCGAAAAACCCGCCAGCTTTCGCAGGCGGGTTCTTAATCTAGAAGCAGAAGCGGATCAGATTTCGCTCTGCGACGTCACGATGCGCGACACAAGGCCATAGCCCACGGCGTCTTCGGCCGATAGCCAGTAATCGCGGTCGATGTCCTTGGCGATCTTTTCTTCCGCCTGGCCGGTGGCCTTGGAGAAGATCTTGATCAGGCGCTCGTTCATCTTGATGATTTCGCGGGCCTGGATCTCGATGTCGGATGCCATGCCGCGGGTACCACCGGACGGTTGGTGAAGAAGGAAGCGGGTGTTCGGCAGGGCGATACGGCGTTCCTTCGGGGCCGCGACGTAGATCAGGGCGCCGGCCGAGGCGACCCAGCCAGTGCCGATCATCCACACCTTCGGCTTGATGAACTTGATCATGTCGTGGATCGAGTCACCCGATTCCACGTGACCGCCCGGCGAATTGACGTAGACGCGGATGTCATCGTCGCTTGCGGCGGCAAGCGCCACCAGCTGCGTGTTGACCTTCTGCGCCAGTTCCTGGGTGATCGGCCCATAGATGAAGATCGAACGCGACTTGAAAAGATTCGCCTCCGTTTCCTTGCCGAGCGGCAGTTCCTTCGTCTTGTCGTCGTTGTCGTCTTCGTCGTTCAGCACGGTCAAAGTCTCCTGCATGGATTTCATATACGGGACATAATGTGTTCGCCGCCGTAAAACAATGGACAGCAGGCCCGAGAACTCGCCTACCCAGTGCTAAGGTGAATGACGTAGTCACACCTTGGAGGCCCAGCCGATTGCGGATGGACAGGCCTTGCACCTCTCCCCTAATCTGTGTGTCATTCCGGAAGACTGATAATTTAAGGGGACGACATGCTGAAACGTTTTTCACTTGCTGCGGCCACGCTCGCCGCCGCCGCAACACCCGCCTTGGCTCATCTGAATCCGCTTGAGCACGGCTCCGTCATGGCCGGCCTCTCGCACCCGCTTTTCGGGCTCGACCATATACTGGCCATGGCGGCGGTCGGCCTCTGGGCGGCGCAGCTGTCTTCCGCTGGTGATCGCAAGGCGCTCTGGGCCGTGCCTGCAGGTTTCGTCGCTGCCATGGCGGCAGGTTTTGGCCTCGCACTTGCGGGTGTGGCGCTTCCGGTCGTGGAGCCGGCGATCCTCGCATCGGTTGTTGCGCTTGGGCTCGTGGTTGCCCTTGCCGTGCGCCTGCCCGCTGCAGCCGGCGCCGCGGCCGTCGGGCTTTTCGCCCTCTTCCACGGCCATGCCCATGGTGGCGAACTGGGCGCCGCCACCGCGCTGCAATACGGCATCGGTTTCGTCGCCTCGACGGCCGCGCTGCACCTTGGCGGCATGGGCCTCGGGCTCACCATCTCTCGCCTCCACCCGCAGATTGCACGCCTGCTGGGCGGCCTGACAGCCGTCGCCGGCCTGTCTCTGGCGTTCGGCTAAGGATCGTGCGGATCCGTCCGGCGCTTTGTGCGAACGGACCCGCCCCCAATCAACCGCGGCCGCGATAGGTCGCAACCCCCTGCTCCGGCAACCAGACACCTGCCGGAGCTTCGCCTGTCTGCCAGAAGACGTCGATCGGGATGCCGCCGCGCGGATACCAGTAGGCGCCGATCCGCAACCATTTCGGCTCCAGCAGCTCGACAATCCGCTTGGCGATATAGATCGAGCAGTCCTCGTGGAAAGCGCCGTGATTGCGGAAGGAATGCAGGAACAGCTTCAGCGACTTTGACTCCACAAGGAAGCCATCCGGGATATAGTCGATCACGATATGCGCGAAGTCCGGCTGCCCCGTCATCGGGCAGAGCGACGTGAACTCCGGTGCTGTGAACCGCACCACGTAATCCGTGCCCTGGTTGCCGTTCGGCACCTTTTCCAGTACCGCCTCTTCCGGCGTCTTGGGCGCCTCGACCTGTGCGCCGAGCTGCGACAGCCCGCTTACATCCGTCATCGTCATTTTTCTGCTCCTTCGACGTCGATCTTGCGACCGTGTGGGTTTTCGCTGTCCGGCTCCACGTGGATGCCCAGCGTCGCGCCCGGGATGATGGCCTTGACCGCCTCTTCCATCCGGTCGCAGATGGCATGGGCATCCTCGACGCTCATTTCCGACGGCACGACGAGGTGGAAGTCGATGAAGGCCGCCGTCCCGGCGCGGCGTGCCTTGAAATCATGAACCCCAAGCGCGCCGACGGAATGGGTGGCGATTGCCTCGCGCACCGCTGCCTCTTCGGCAGGCTCGAGCGCCCGGTCCATCAGGCCGCCGAGGGAATGGCTGATCACCCTATAGCCCTGCCAGATGATGTTCACCGCCACCAGGATCGCCAGAACCGGATCGAGGATCGGGTTGCCGGTGGCGATCGCAAGGATCAGCCCGACGAACACGCCCGCCGAGGTCACCACATCCGACATGATGTGCCGGCCATCGGCTTCAAGCGCCGGCGAGCGATGCTTCTTGCCGGCGACGATCAGTTGCCGCGCCCAGACGAGGTTCACGATGCTGGCAAGCGCATTGATGCCGAGACCGATCACCGGTGCGTCCGGAAGCTTGGGCGACACGAGCCCCTGCCACGCCTCGTTGATGATGAGCATCGCCGCCACCACGATCAGCATGCCTTCAACGACTGCTGCGATATATTCAGCCTTGTGGTGGCCGAACTGGTGGTCGTGGTCAGCCGGTCGCTGCGCGTAACGGATCACGAAATAGGCGATGATCGCGGTCGCCACGTTGACGATCGACTCAAGCCCGTCCGAGAGAAGGGCAACCGATCCGGTCACCCACCAGGCGAGCATTTTCAGCCCGATCACCGCCACCGAGATCGGGATGCTCCAGAATGCGAGCCTCTCGACCAGATTGCTTTCCCTCACCACCGACTTTGTCCTTCTTGCGCGTGCGAATGATTTGCAGAACCGAAGCTCCAAAACGCCGAAACCGCCGCAGCGAGTTTGACTCGTTGCGGCGGTTTCGGAATGGCGGCTCTATGACTCAACTGCCGCCTGTTGTCAAAGACTACGAAAGACCTAATTGCAGATTTGATTAAGTTGTTATATAACCGTTTATATAAATGGAGGAACAGGCTGTGTCTCACGATATCGTACGAGATTTCGGATACCTCACGCTCGGCACGCGCCTCAGGCGGCTGGGAGAACTTCTTCAGGCGAACACGCAAGCGGTGATGGCCGAGTTCGGCGTCACCATTCCTGCGGCCCAATATCCCTTCCTGGCGGCAATCGACCGCGACGGCCCGCTTACCGTCGGAGAGCTCGCCGAAGCGGTCGGCATCACCCAGCCGGGTGCCACGCGCACGATCAATCAGCTCGTGCAGGCGGGCTTGGTTGAAGCGTCCGTCAGCGACGAGGACCAGCGGCGCCGCAGCATCACCCTGACGCCAGCCGGCCAGGAACTGGTGGCGCTGTCGAAACAGGCCGTCTGGCCGAAGGTCGAGGCAGCCGTGCGGGAAGCCTGCGCCGATCTTGATGGCCCGCTGCTCGACCAGATCGCCGCGCTGGAGGCGAACCTCGCCGCCGCTCCCCTCCTTCAACGGATCCACAAGCAGAGGGAACACCAATGATGCATGTGCTTGATCGCCCTGTCTGGAATGCGCTCGCGACCGTCCATGCGGGTTTTGCTCAAGGATCGGAGTTGGCCAAGCGTTACGACCCGACCATCGTGCCGTTCGCCGCGCCGGCCGATTTGACGCAAGCGAGCCTCGATGCGCTTGCCGCGCTGCCGGCACCGTCCGAAGTGATGGTGATCGTCGAGTCACAACCGGTGGAAACGCCCCCGTCGCTGGAAACGGTGATGGATGCCGTGCTTGTCCAGATGGTCGCTGAAAAACCGTTCGAACCAATCGAAGATCCGCGCATCGAACCGCTAGGTGAAGCGGATGCCGAAGAGATGCTTGAACTGGCGAACCTCACCAAGCCCGGCCCTTTCACGCTGCGGGCCCAGGCGCTTGGCACCTTCTGGGGTATCCGCGAGAGCGGACGCCTCGTCGCCATGGCCGGGCAACGGATGCGCCAACCGGGGTATGCAGAACTCAGCGGCCTCTGCACCCGTCCAGAGTTCCAGGGCAAGGGGCTCGGCAAGACGATGATGCGTTTCGTCGCCGGTGAAATCTCCGCCCGCGGCGACGCGGTCTTCCTGCATGCCTACCGCAGCAATGACGGAGCGATCGCCATGTACGAGAAGATGGGATTCTCGCTGCGCCGTGAAATGCACATGCGGGTTGCCAAGCGGCCGAACTGATTTCGCCCGCTCGGAGTTTGGGGAGGAACGCCGCGCGCCTCAGGCAGCCTTGGTCGCCCTCTTGCGCGACAGATGCGCCACGACATTCTCGATCATCCGCATGCCGGCGTCTCCACCGAGCGTCATGATCGATTCCGGGTGGAACTGCACCGCCGCGATCGGCTCCTTGGCGTGCTCGATGCCCATGATCGTGCCGTCCTCGCTTTCGGCGGTGATGATGAAGTCCGCCGGCAGCGTCTTCGGATCCGCGAAGATCGAGTGGTAGCGACCGACCGTCACCTCTTTCGCAAGGCCCGAGAACACAATGCCCGGCTCCAGCACGCGGATGCGCGACGGCTTGCCATGCATCGGCACAGCAAGGTGGCGAAGTTCGCCTCCATAGGCTTCCGCCAGCGCCTGCAGGCCAAGGCAGACGCCGAAGATTGGCAGGTTTTTCGCCCGCGCCGCCTTGATCGTCCGCTTGCAGTCGAAATCCTTCGGGCTGCCCGGTCCCGGTGAAAGTACGACGAGATTCGGATCGAAGCGGTCGAACACCTCCTCGGGCACCGGGGAGCGCACGGTTGAGACGGTCGCGCCCGTCTGGCGGAAATAGTTCGCCAGCGTATGAACGAAACTGTCCTCGTGGTCGACGAGCAGGATCTTCACGCCATGTCCAACGGCTGCCACGTCGCGGCCGGCCTTCGCGGCATTGCCGGATCGTGCGTCACGGATGGCGGCAATCATGGCAGATGCCTTCAGCTCGGTTTCGGCTTCTTCCTCGTGCGGGTCACTGTCGTTCAATAGTGTTGCTCCTGCCCTCACCTCGGCAATGCCATCCTTGATNCGGATGGTGCGCAGCGTCAGCCCNGTATTCATGTCACCGTTGAAGCCGACCATGCCGATTGCCCCACCATACCATGCGCGCGGGCTCTTTTCATGGCTCTCNATGAAGCGCATCGCCCAGAGNTTTGGCGCACCCGTNACGGTCACCGCCCAGGCGTGGCTGAGGAAACCGTCNAAGGCGTCCATGTCNGGCCTGAGCCGCCCTTCGATATGATCCACCGTGTGGATGAGGCGCGAATACATCTCGATCTGCCGACGGCCGATCACCTTCACCGACCCGGGCTCGCAGACCCGGCTCTTGTCGTTGCGGTCGACGTCCGAGCACATGGTGAGTTCGGACTCGTCCTTCTTGGAGTTCAGCAGCTTGAGGATCTGTTCGGAGTCGGAGATCGCATCCTCGCCGCGACGGATGGTTCCTGAAATCGGGCAGGTTTCGATCCGTCGCCCGGAGACCCGCACGAACATCTCCGGCGAGGCGCCGACAAGGTATTCCTGCTCTCCCAGGTTGATGAAGAAGGAATAGGGCGACGGATTGATTGCCTTCAGCCGGTTGGAGATCTGCGACGGATTGCTGTCGCAGCGCTCCATGAATTTCTGGCCGGGCACGACCTCGAAAAGGTCGCCACGCCGAAAACTTTCCTTCGCCTTGGTAACAAGCTCGGCATATTCGCCTGGCTTGTGGTCGCCCCGCGGCGGAATGACGTCGGTACGCTGGAACGGATCGGGGGCGATCTCGCCGGACTTGCCTTCGGTGGTGAGGCCGCCCTTGGAAAAGTCATAGCGGTCGATCCAGGCCTTTGCCGCGTGGTGATCAACCACCAGGATCTCGTCCGGCAGGTAGAGGACCATGTCGCGCTGGTCTTCCGGCCGCTCCATCGATAACTTGATGGCATCGAACTGGAAGGCAATGTCGTAGCCGAAGGCACCGAACAGCCCGATCGCAGAATCCGCATCGGAATAAAAAAGATCGACCACGGCGCGCAGCACCGTGAACACGGTCGGCATCTTGGAGCGTTCTTCTTCCGTAAAAACGCGGCTTGGTTCATCGACAGTGAGGTCGAGGCGGCGCGCGCTGCGGGCACCGAGCGTCAGGTCCGCAACCGTTGCCAGCTTCTGCGCAACCAGTTCGAGAAGCACTTCCCCGCGACCGTTATAGGCCTCGATCCAGACCTTGCGACCGCGCGAGGAGAAGCCAATTGGCGGATCGGCGATCGCCGTATCCCAGCGCGTGTAGCGGCCGGGGTATTCGTAGTTCGACGAAAACACCGCCCCGCGCCGCTCGTCCAGCCGGTCCACATAGGACGAGATGGCGGTGGCATAATCTGCGGCGCGCCGCTTCCGGCTCACCGTCACGCCGCCCTTCGTCTCGTAGGTTTCCGAACCGTCGTCCCGGATGATGGTCACCATTGTCCTGCCTCTCCGATCTTGAAGCCCGATCCGAGTACAGCCCAACAAAAAAGCCGCCTCGGATTTCGGGCGGCTTGCTGTCGTCTTGTCGATTGAACATGACTGGTCAAGGCCGCGTGAAGCGTACCCACCACCAGTTACCAATGTTCATCGAGTTCAACATGCGCGGGATGGTAGCGCTAGTTTAGCAATCAGGCAAGTGGCTTCTGCAACCCCTTCCCAGCTCCATCTCCCAGGGATCAAGGCAACCTCTGCCGACGCTGGCGCGTTCATCTGGGCCTGTCGAGGCGACCGGGAGGGTGAAGGTGAAGCGACACATCGTGCTGATCTTGTCTGCAGCCGTTTCTCTGGGAGCGGCGCTGCCGCGCACCGGTCCCGTTCCCGCCACCAAGCCAGAACCTCCCGCACAGGCCACGGAACAACCGAAGCCACAGGAGGAGGCACCCGCCTCGGACGCAGTAGCTCCACCAGCCGAGACGCCCGCCGAACCCGAGGCAGCAACGGATTCGAAGAGCGGGTCGGTCCCCACGCCGGCACCAAAACCCGACCAGCCACCAACGCCACCGGGACCCGCAGCAGAAGAGGCTCCCAAATCGGACGATGCAGCTAAAGAACAGGAGAAAGAGCAGGAAACTGCCGAACCTCCCCCGCCGCCTCTCGTCAAGGAGGACCCGGAGGAACTGAAGGCCTGCATGGCGGAGCTCGCGACGCTTGGCACGAAATATGAGAGCAAGCCGCGGATCGACGAAGGGGAAGGCTGCGGCATCGAGAGCCCGATCGCCGTGACCGAAGTGCTGCCGGGCATCGATGTCGGCGGCGCAACGATGCGCTGCAGAACCGCCGTCACCATGGCCCACTGGCTGAAGGATACGGTCCAGCCGGCGCTGAACATCGCCATGCCCGGCCGCAAGATCACAGGGCTGGTCCCCGGATCGACCTATGCCTGCCGCCTGCGCAACAGCGCCTCCATCGGCAAGATTTCCGAACACGCCCGCGGCAATGCCTTTGACGTCGCGTCCTTCAAGCTCGACAACGGCGAAACGATTTCGATGAAGCCGCGCGACGAGGACTCGACGCTGGAAGGCGCCTTCCAGCGCACCGCCACTGCCGGCGCCTGTCTGCACTTCACCACCGTCTTGTCACCGGGCAGTGACGAAGCGCATGAAGACCACCTGCACCTCGACATCCTCGAACGCACCAATGGCTACCGGTACTGCCGGTAGGGCCTCATGGGCCGGTGATGCCTCAGAACAGGCCTTCGACCTCGCCCGTCTCGTTCAGGCGGATGCGCTCGGCCGATGGCGAGCGCGGCAGGCCCGGCATGGTCATGATCTCGCCGGTAATCGCCACCACGAAACCCGCGCCGGCCGAAAGCCGCACCTCGCGCACATGCACCACATGGCCTTCCGGCGCGCCGCGCAGGTTCGGGTCGGTTGAGAAAGAATACTGCGTCTTCGCCATGCAGACCGGCAGGTTGCCGTATCCCTGCTCTTCCCAAGCCTTCAGTTGGTCGCGAACACCCTTGTCGGCCGTGACTTCGGCCGCGTGGTAGATCTTCGACGCGACGATCTCGATCTTGTCCATCAGCGGCAGGTTGTCAGGGTAAAGCGGCTGGAACTTCGCCTGTCCGCTTTCCGCCAGTTCGACCACCTTTTCGGCCAGTTCCGCAGCCCCCGCGGAGCCGTCTGCCCAATGCCGGCAGACGATCGCATCAGCGCCGTGGCGTGCCGCATAATCCTTAAGTGCCTCAATCTCGGCATCGGTATCACTGGTGAAGTGATTGATGGCGACCACCACCGGCACGCCGAACTTGCGTACGTTAGCGATATGGCGGCCGAGGTTTGCCGCACCGCGAACCAGTGCCTGGACGTTTTCCGCTGACAGGTCTTCCTTCTTGATCCCACCGTTCATCTTGAGCGCCCGAACGGTCGCCACGATCACCGCCGCATCCGGCATCAGCCCTGCCTTGCGACACTTGATGTCGAAGAACTTTTCCGCCCCGAGATCCGCCCCGAAGCCGGCTTCGGTCACCACGTAGTCGCAAAGCTTCAGCGCCGTCTTCGTTGCGATCACCGAGTTGCAGCCATGGGCGATATTGGCGAATGGCCCGCCATGCACGAAGGCCGGGTTGTTTTCGAGCGTCTGCACGAGGTTCGGCTGCATCGCATTCTTCAGCAGCACCGTCATCGCCTGGTGCGCCTTCAAGTCGCGCGCAAAGACCGGCGAGCGGTCGACGCGGTAGCCGATGACGATCTCGCCCAGCCGGCGCTCCAGGTCCGCCAGATCCTCGGCAAGGCAAAGGATCGCCATAACCTCGGAGGCGACGGTGATATCGAAGCCGCTTTCGCGCGGGAACCCGTTGGAGGGACCGCCGAGCGACGTCACCACCTGGCGAAGCGCGCGGTCATTCATGTCCATCACCCGCCGCCAGGTGATCCGGCGCGTGTCGATGTTATGTTCATTGCCCCAGTAGATGTGGTTGTCGATCATCGCGGCGAGCAGGTTATGCGCCGAGGTGATGGCGTGGAAGTCGCCGGTGAAATGGAGGTTGATATCCTCCATCGGGATCACCTGCGCATACCCGCCACCGGCTGCCCCGCCCTTCGCGCCGAAGCAGGGTCCGAGCGATGGCTCGCGCACGCAAACGATTGCCTTCTTGCCGATGCGGTTCAGCCCGTCGCCAAGGCCGACGGTGGTCGTCGTCTTGCCCTCGCCCGCAGGCGTCGGGCTGATCGCAGTCACAAGGATCAGCTTGCCGTTCGGTCGGTCGGCCAACGAGGCGATGAAGTCGGCGCTGACCTTCGCCTTGTCGTGGCCGTAAGGCGCGAGTTCTTCGGCCGGAATGCCGAGCTTTGCGCCGATCTCGATGATCGGCTTCTTGGTTGCCGCGCGTGCAATCTCGATATCCGACTGGACTGCTGACATGCATCTTCCCCTGGTTGGAACCTGCTCCCCCGCCTCATGCTTAACGAAGCAGAGGGAGCCTGTGAACCAAGCGGTCGACGTTGCGAACCGGAAATCGCAGATGTTATAAGCTAAAACGTGACAGATAATCGGAAAAATTAACCTCAAGCGGAACGGGAGGGAAAATCCGCTGGCTCTTCGGTCGGATTGGTATATTCCTGCTTGTGAAGCTAAACCGTTGTCAGATTTTTAACCATGATCACTCTTGAGCGGCAGTCGATCCTGAGCAGCGAGATTTCCGCTGTCGATTGCCCGGAGGATATTGGCCCCGCTTTTGCACGCATCACGCAGGCCTTCGGCTTCCGTTATTACCTCCTGCTCAATGCCTTGAGCCGCCCGCAGGAGGCCTCGCTTGCGCGACTCGTGATTGAGGGTGATCTTCCGGAAGAATACATCCAGGAATACGACCGCCAGCGGCTTCTCTCAGCCTGCCCGATCGCGGCGATCGTCGCCAAATCACCCACACCGGTCTCCTGGTCGATCGACGAGCCCGATGACCTGCGCGGTTTCTCCTTCCCGGATGCGATCATCGAGTTGCAGCGTTCGCACGGCATCGGGAGCGGCGTTGCCATGGCCTTCCGTTCTCTCGCCGGCCCCACCTACACGACCTTCATCTTCGGATCGCGCCCGCGGCTCACGCAAGACGAGCTCAACGAGATGGGCATGATCCTGCTGCACGCCTTCGGCGCCTTCGAGCGGCTCAACCATCCACAAGCACCGGCCGCGCCCGCATCGCTGACGACCCGCGAACTGGAAGTCGTGCGTTGGACGGCGCAAGGCAAGACCTCGGCCGAGATCGGCCGTATCCTTTCGCTCTCGGACCACACGGTGAATGCCTACATGAGCAACGCCATAAAGAAACTGGATTGCGTCAACCGAACCCAATTGGTAGCTAAAGCTTTAAGGCTCAGGCTGATAAACTGACGCCGTTGCTGCGCGGGCAGCGGGAGGAAAAGCGTGCCGCCCTGGGTTCAATATTCAACGAAGCCGTCCAACCCTCAATATCCCTCGATACCCTTGACCGCAGAGGAAGTTGTCGACCTCGCCTCTGCCTTCGAGCTCTTTGGTTACTGGCGCCTCGATATCGATAGCGGGCACCTGTTCGCCACTGAAGATATCTGCCGCATCTTCGGCCTTCCGCCGACTGAAGGGCCGCTCAATCTGGTCACCTTCACCTCCCGCATCCATCCCGATGACATGCCGGTGTTGATGGAGATCTACGAGCGTATCAGCCAGGAGCGACTGGTCTACCAGAATGTTTATCGCGTGAAGTCGGATGGCGAGGGTTACAAATACGTCCGCTCCGTCGGCAGGTTCCGCGACAAGCCGGGCACGGGTGGCGAAATCGTCGGTTTCACCGAGGAATGCTGTCCCCAGACCCCGGCAGTCACTTTCTCAGAGCCCACGGCCGCTGAATAAGGCGGCTCACGGTCGCGACGAACCTTAGCGGTCCAGCACCGCGCGCGCCTCGACAAGGTTCGAGCGCACGTTCAGGATATGGAAGCCCATCACCGCAAGATGGCTCGGCATGATCATGCCGTCTTCGCTGCCGTTCGAGACGATCGTCGGCTGGACGTTGAGCGCCGAGCGGAAGCGGCTCAGCGTGTCGTTCCAGATCTGGCCAAGATTGCGCTCGCGGATCACCTGCGAGAAGTCCGCCCCCGCGCCGGAAAGAATGGCGTAATAACCGTAGAGCTGTCCGTAGGCGAACCAGAAGCGGTCGTCGGCACGCGTGTCGAACCAGCCGGCACTGTGGTTTTCGGATCGGTCGCGCAGGATCGCCGCCGTGCCGCCAAGGTCGTTGGCGATCCGGTCAATGAACTGCACCAGGTTGTCGGCACGGCTGTCGAAGGTCGCAGCACAGATCGTAAGGTCGCGGTTGAAAGCCCGCAGCTTCTCGATTGCCGTGCGGTAATAGGATGGCGTCGGGGTTTTGAAGCCGAAAGGATCAAGCCCGAAATACCAGGAATATTCGTCGAACTGCAGGTTGCCGCGCGCGTCCTGGAGATTGTTGTTGATGCCCGACGTGCCGCGCACGCGACCGAGCGTATCGACAAGTTCCGTTGAGGTGCGGCGCACTGCCTGGTTCACGCCACGCTGAAACGAGGCCTTGTTGTCGAGGAACGGCGTGTGGTCCCAATCGATGCCGAAGAAGCCGAGCCGGTAAAGCAGCATCGACGATATCCAGGCATTCTGGTTGACGTTGAAGTCCGTGAGGTCGGCTGCGGCATCGACGATCGCCGAAGACTGGCACTGGCGCGCAGCCGGATTGGCAGCCGTCGCGGCCGGCGTCGCATCGCTGCCCGCTGGTGCGGTCGATGGCGGTAGTTCCTGGCCCGCCGGCACCGTGCGTTCGGACCAGCGGTAGGTATCGATGAAGTTGGGGTTGAAGCCGCTCCAGACCTGCGTCTGGATAAAGAAGTAGCCGTAAAGCCCGATCAGCACCGCGAGCACGGCAAGGATCGGCCCCTTTACCATCCAGTGGCGACGGCCATACCAGCCATGCGCAGCCATGAACGGCCAGACGAGCCATGCGAACAGCAGGCCGATCCCCCTTCCGATGGCCTGGCCGGCGTTCTGGAAGAAGGCAGTGATCCGTTCAAGCATCGAGGTCTCCGTCAGGCGCTAGTTGGCTCAACACATATGTGTTCGCCGGGCATGACACAACGGCCTTGCGACGATCAGGACCGCGCCGGCCGCAACCGTGGCAGGCCCCATCGGCGCTTGGCCGGTTGCACGGTCGGCACCGGCGGTTCTGCCGGCACCACGCCCGGAAAATGGGCGGCAAAAACCGCATCGGCGCGTTCGCGCCTGCCGTTCAACCCGTGGATCGTCAGCATGCCGCGCATGAAACGGTCCGTCTCCTGCTGGAGCGACGGAAACCGCTCCACCGCAAGCGGCTCACTGCCATCGCGACGCGAGGCTTCGAACACCACCTGGTAGAGGATCAGGACATCCTCCATGTCGGCGGAAATCTTGTGCAGCAGCACGTTGCAGGTGCCAATGCGGTGGTTGATCTCGCCGACGAAACCTTCGAACGTCGCAAGGATCCGCTGCACCCGCCGCGTCGCTTCCAGTGTTGTCATCGCCTCGCCAGTCTCGCCCTTCAAAGCCTGGATCATCTCCGGCCGATGGTCGATGAAGGTGACAAGGCAGCTTTCGGTCCGGCGCCGCTCCATCACAAGCAATTCGCGCTCTTCGCGGATCATGCCGGCGAGCAGATCGCCGCGCCTCAGCAATTCCTCGAGATGAAGAAGCAGGGACGGACTGGAGGCACGCGCTTCCAGCCGGCGCTGCATCATCGAGCGGGAAAACAAGCCGATCAGCCGGTCCGAGCCGCTCGGCTCCTCGCGCTCCTCGAACTCGGTCTTCCGGCGGGCGATCTGCCGCGACATCTCGAAGGCCAGTCGCGCCAGCGTCGTTTCCGCCTTGCGCCGCTCTACGATCTCCGCCTCAAGCCGCGCCTCTTCGCGCTGCAGGGATTCGTCATCGGGCAGCACCGCATCTTCGGCCGCCACATGCAGCATCTGCATGACCGGCTGCAGCGCCTCGCGCATCTGCGCAAACACACCGCAGATGCGATCTACCTCACCGTCGAAGCTCTTGACCTTGGCCACGTCCTGCCTCCCTGCCCGCTCAGGCAGAAGATAGCGCCGCCGCAAGAAATTTCCACGGCGGCGGGGAAGGCGTGGCGGCGCGTCAGAGCCCCAGAGCGGTGATCTCGGCGGCAAGCCGTTCCTTGGCGAGCTTTGGCATCTTGGCATCCTTGACCGGCGCAAGATCGACCGGCTGGTCACCGACAACAACCACGGCGACCATGCCCATCCCGAAATGCGGCGTGCACTTGAAGACATAGGCGCCGGCCTGGTCGACGGTGACCGAAAGCTCCTGGTTCATCTTGCCCTTGATGGCCGGAACACCTTCCGGCGTCAGACCGACAATCGAGACCACGTCATGCCCCTTGTCGGCCGGCACGAATTTGATCGTGTCACCAAGCTGCGCCTTCACGGCAGCCGGCTCGAAGACCATCGCCTGCCCGTCGGCGCCCTTGTTGAGCATCTTGATCTCGATTTCCGCACCAAAGGCCGGCGCTGCAAAAAGTGCGGCGAGGGCGGCAAAGGCGAAAGTGGTTTGGCGAGCGTTGCGCATGGGTATCTCCTGCTAGGCAATTTGGTTGCCGCCGTTTTAGGAGACGCTCAAACACCTGGCGTTGACACACCTCAACCGCCGGTGGGCAATGGACAATCTGCCGCAGCTGCGAACTTCTAGACGCCCTCGCAGCGCATCTTTTCCTCCCAGTGCCGGCGGCAGAGCGAAACGTATTTTTCGTTTCCGCCGACCTCCACCTGCGCGCCCTCGCGAACGAGGTTGCCTTCGGCATCGAGCCGCACGACCATGGTTGCCTTGCGGCCGCAAAAGCAGATCGTGCGCACCTCACGCAACTCGTCGGCAATCGCCAGCAGTTCCAGCGATCCGGGAAACAGCTTGCCCTGGAAGTCGGTCCGCAACCCATAGGCCATCACCGGAATGCCGACATGGTCGGACACCCGCGCCAGCTGCCAGACCTGCTCCGATGTCAGGAACTGCGCCTCATCCACGAAGACACAGGCGAGCGGCTCGCGCGCATACATCTCCTTGATCGTCTCGAACAGGTCGTCGGAGCTACCGAAGGGGATGGCGTCGGAGGACAGGCCGATTCGCGAGGCCACCTTGCCCTGCCCTGCGCGATCATCCAGCGCGGCCGTGAAGATCGCCGTGCGCATGCCCCTTTCCTGGTAGTTATAGGAGGCTTGCAGCAACATGGTGGACTTGCCAGCATTCATCGTGGCGTAGTGGAAGTAGAGCTTGGCCATGCCCGGTTTCTGATCGCATTTCAGCGCCGGGAAAAGTCGCCGCGGGCGCAACCCACAGAAAACTGGGATCCCCTATGCGGCAGTCGGTGCAGCACGCTGTACCCCCGATGTCGCAAAGACACCGGGAATGCGCGCGGATGCGCGCGCTTGCGCCATTCCTCAGGATATTGATAATGGCGGGAACCCAGAAAAATCAGAGGGAGCATACAGCATGCGCGTCGACACCTTCCTGAAAACGGCCGTGGCCGCCGCCTCGCTTCTTGCGATCGCCGGCACGGCGAATGCAGCAGAACCAGAGGCTTGCCAGACCGTCCGCATCTCCGACGTCGGCTGGACCGATCTCGCCTCGACCAACGGCAGCTTCGTGACGATCCTCAAGGCTCTGGGTTACAAGCCAGATGTCAAGACGCTTGGCGTGCCGGTGACCTATTCTTCCATGAAGAACAAGGACATCGATGTCTTCCTCGGCAACTGGATGCCGGCCCAGGCGGGCGCCATCAAGGCCTACCTGGACGACAAGTCCATTGAAACCATCACCGTAAACCTCGAAGGCGCCAAGTACACGCTCGCCACCAATGCTGCGGGCGCCAAGCTCGGCATCAAGGACTTCAAGGATATCGCCCAGCACAAGGATGCCCTCGAAGGCAAGATCTACGGGATCGAGCCGGGCAACGAAGGCAACGGCATGATCGTCGACCTGATCGACAAGGACACCTTTGGCCTCAAGGGCTTCCAGGTGGTGGAATCCTCCGAGCAGGGCATGCTGACGCAGGTTTCGCGCGCCGACAAGGAAGACAAGCCGGTAATCTTCCTCGCCTGGGCGCCGCATCCGATGAACGTTGCGCACGAGATCACCTATCTCGCCGGTGGCGACGACACCGTCTTCGGCCCCGATTTCGGTGGCGCGACCGTCTACACGGTTGCCCGCGGCGGCTACGTCAACGAATGCCCGAACGTCGGCACGCTTCTCAAGAACATGAAGTTCTCGCTCGACATGGAAAACGCCATCATGGGCAGCATCCTCAACGATGGCGAGGACAACGAGAAGGCTGCGAAGGCCTGGCTGAAGGCCAATGGCAGCGTCGTCGAGCCGTGGCTTGCCGGCGTCACCACCTTTGACGGCCAGGACGGTCTTGCGGCCGTCAAGAAGGAGCTTGGCCTCTAAGCCAGATCCATGAGCCGGAGCGGCCCGTCGCTGCTCCGGCACCCGCCCTTTCTTTCTCTCAAAATGGCAGGTCTGCGTGGATTGGATCGAAGAGCACCGTATTCCCATAGGCGCCTGGGCGAAGTCAGTCGTTGATTGGCTGACAACCAATGGCTACTGGTTTTTCAGGTGGCTGTCGTCCACCTTGTCGTCGGTCATCGACGGCCTTTTGTGGCTTCTGCAGGCCCCTCACCCGCTGGTGGTGATGGCGATCTTCGCAGGCCTTTCTTATGCGCTACGGCGCTCCATCCCGCTCGCGCTCTTCACCTTTGCCGGCTTCCTGTTCATCTTCAACCAGGGCTACTGGGAAGAAACGACGCAGACACTCGCGCTCGTCAGTGCCGCAACGGCGGTCAGCATGCTGATTGGCGTGCCGCTCGGCATCGCCGCGGCCCGACGCGAATGGCTCTACAGCGCCATGCGTCCCGTGCTCGACCTGATGCAGACGCTGCCAAGCTTCGTGTACCTCATCCCGGCGCTCATCCTGTTTGGCCTCGGCATGGTCCCCGGCCTCATCGCTACGGTGATCTTCGCGATCCCCTCGCCGATCCGCCTGACCCGTCTCGGAATCATCTCGACGCCGACGGCCCTGACGGAAGCCGCCGTCGCTTTCGGCGCGACACCCGGCCAGGTGCTGCGCAAGGTCGAACTGCCCTATGCAACGCCGCAGATCATGGCGGGCCTGACGCAGACCATCATGTTGTCCTTGTCGATGGTCGTCATCGCAGCCCTCGTCGGCGCGAACGGTCTTGGCGTTCCGGTGCTTCGCGCGCTGAACACTGTGAACGTAGCCCGCGGCTTCGACTCCGGCCTCTGTATCGTCATTCTCGCGATCATCCTCGACCGCATGTTCCGCACGTCGGGAGGCAGCGCATCATGAGCCACCAGAACAGCGCCGCCACCATGTCCTCCTCCCCGGCCGAACAGGCAAAGGACTGCGTCGTCTTCGATCGCGTCGACATCATCTTCGGGGCCAAGCCGGAGCGCGCCCTGCCTCTCGTCGACCAGGGCAAGACGCGCGACGAAATCAGCGCCGAAACCGGCATCGTGCTCGGCGTCGCCAATGCCTCGCTATCGATCCGCGAGGGCGAGATCGTCGTCCTCATGGGCCTTTCCGGTTCGGGCAAGTCGACCCTGCTGCGCGCCGTCAACGGGCTTGCCCCGGTGGTCCGCGGAAGCGTTAGCGTGCAGACGCCGTCCGGCCCGGTCGATCCCTATACGGCAAGCCCCAAGACGCTGCGTGACCTTCGCATGCACAGCGTCTCGATGGTGTTCCAGCAGTTCGGCCTCCTGCCCTGGCGCACGGTGGCTGAAAATGTAGGCTTCGGCCTCGAACTCGCAGGCGTCGGTGAAGCCGAGCGCAAGAAGCGTGTCGACGAACAGCTTGAGCTCGTCAACCTCGACACCTGGGCAGACCGCAAGGTCGGCGAGCTCTCTGGCGGCATGCAGCAGCGCGTCGGCCTGGCGCGCGCCTTTGCCACCGGCGCGCCGATCCTGCTGATGGACGAACCCTTCTCGGCGCTCGACCCGCTGATCCGAACCCGGCTTCAGGACGAGTTGCTGGAATTCCAGCGGCGCCTCAAGAAGACGATCCTTTTCGTCAGCCACGACCTCGACGAGGCCTTCCGCATCGGCAACCGCATCGCCATCATGGAAGGCGGGCGGATCATCCAGTGCGGCACGCCGCAGGAGATCGTCCGCGCCCCGGCCGACCAGTATGTCGCCGATTTCGTGCAGCACATGAACCCGATCACTATGCTGAGCGCCAGCGACGTCATGCGGCCCGGCATCAACGAGACGTCCGGCGCGGCACGCTTTTCGGCGACCGCAACGCCAACGACACCGCTCGTCGATGTGCTCGATGCCCTCGCCCGCCAGCCCGGAGCGATCGGCGTCGTGGACAACGGCGTCATCATCGGCACGATCGACGCGGATGACATCATTGCCGGGCTGACGCGCCACCGCCGTCGGCACGAATGACACCGGACGGATGACCAGCGAGAACGATATGAAAACCGAGGGTGACAAGCCCAAGGTGATCCGAGACACCGATGACGAGGCGCGCCGTCTGGCGCGCACCCTCCTGCGCGGCGCCCGCTACATGGCGCTTGCCGTTCTTGATCCGGAAACCGGCTTCCCCTCCGTCAGCCGTGTGCTTACCGGAACGGATATCGATGGCGTGCCTGTGACCCTCGTATCCGCCCTTGCCAGTCATACAAAGGCACTGCGCGCCGATCCTCGCTGCGCGCTGCTGGCCGGCGAACCCGGCAAGGGCGATCCGCTCGCCCATCCGCGCATCACCGTGCAGTGCATCGCAGAACCGGTGCACCGGGAAACGCCGCAGCACGAACGCATACGCTCGCGTTTCCTCAACCGCCACCCGAAGGCCGCGCTCTACGTCGATTTCGGTGATTTTCAGTTTTTGCGAATCACACCGCAGACTGCCGCGCTTAATGCCGGCTTCGGCCGTGCATACATTTTGCCCGGATCGGACCTCGTCATCGCTGAACCGGCAGACGGGGAAGAGTGGCGGCAGCTGGAAGAAAAGCTATCGACCATGACCGCCGAGGCTGCCTCTGTTGCGGCCCATCTGGGGCGCCACGAGAGCCCTAACTGGCGCTTTGGAGGCCTGGATCGCAGCGGTTTTGAGCTGATTTGCGGCGATATCCTCCTCCGGCACGAGTTCGATGAACCGGCCGTATCGCCCGAGGCCGTGCTTAACCATATTTCGGCTTTCGCTAATGCACGGTGACGCCCTACCTAAATTTTAGGTATATACAATCGTCTAAGACACTTGTTATTTCTTACCCATCATTAAGGATGTTTTTGAGCGGGGGGCCGCTATGAAAACGAGGGGACACAGCTGATGAACACGATGGAACTATCCGAGCACTCGACCGCAGCCGCAGGCCTGCTCTCTGCCATGGCAAACCCGAAGCGGCTGATGATTCTTTGCTGCCTCGTAAAGGGCGAAGTGGCCGTCGGCGCCTTGGCAAATCAGGTTGGGCTGAGCCAGTCGGCTCTTTCGCAGCACCTGTCGAAGCTGCGCGCACAGAAGCTCGTGAAGACGCGTCGTGACGCACAGACTATCTATTACTCCAGTTCCTCCGAGCAGGTCATGAAGGTGCTCGAGACGCTCGAAGACATCTACTGCACGGTAGAACAGAAGACGTCCGTCGCCGCCTAAACAAGGCCGCAACCTGATTTGGTGAATACATGAGATGTTGAGGGGCAGCAGGAATGCGGGCCCTTCAAACCTTTTGGGCGGCAGGTAGAGCTGCCGCAACCGGGCGTCACGGGCATGATCTCGAAACCCGTTGACGCTTTCATTCTCCTTGATAATTTGACCATCTAGTCAAAAGACGGCGACAGCCGCCGAGGGGAATAGGCCACCCGAAATCGATGGCCGCGGAGATCTTTATGTCCAATCGTCTCAACACCACGCCGAACGATCTTCGTGCGTTCTGGATGCCGTTCACAGCCAACCGCCAGTTCAAGCAGGAACCGCGGATGTTCGTCGGCGCCAAGGACATGCACTACACCACGCATGACGGGCGCCAGGTGCTCGATGCGACGGCTGGCCTCTGGTGCGTGAACGCCGGCCACTGCCGTCCGAAGATCACCGAAGCGATCCGCGAACAGGCAGGCGAACTGGACTATGCGCCGGCCTTCCAGCTCGGCCACCCGAAGGCCTTCGAGCTTGCTAACCGGCTGGTGGACATCGCGCCGGAAGGCATGAACCACGTGCTTTACACCAATTCCGGCTCCGAGTCGGTGGAGACGGCGCTCAAGGTGGCACTCGCCTACCATCGCGTGAAGGGCAACGGCTCGCGCTTCCGCCTCATCGGTCGCGAGCGCGGTTACCACGGCGTCAACTTCGGCGGCATTTCGGTGGGCGGCATCGTCGCCAACCGCAAGATGTTCGGCACGCTACTGACCGGCGTCGATCACATGCCGCACACCCACCTTCCGGGCCAGAACGCCTTTACCCGCGGCCAGCCGGAACATGGCGGCGATCTCGCGACCGAACTCGAACGCATCGTTACCCTGCATGATGCGTCGACCGTCGCGGCCGTCATCGTGGAGCCGGTTGCCGGCTCCACCGGCGTGCTCATTCCGCCGAAGGGCTACCTCCAGAAGCTGCGCGAAATCTGCACCAAGCACGGCATCCTGCTGATCTTCGACGAAGTCATCACCGGTTTCGGCCGCCTCGGCGCGCCGTTTGCCGCCCAGTATTTCGACGTGAAGCCGGACATCATCACCACCGCCAAGGGTCTGACCAACGGCGTCATCCCGATGGGTGCGGTGTTCGTCACCTCCGAGATCCATGATGCGTTCATGAACGGTCCGGAGCACATGATCGAGTTCATGCACGGCTACACTTATTCCGGTAACCCGATCGCATCCGCCGCTGGCCTCGCAACGCTCGAGACCTACAAGGAAGAAGGCCTCTTCGAGCGCGCCCGCGACATCGCGCCTTACTGGGAAGACGGCCTGCATTCGCTGAAAGACCTGCCGAATGTCATCGACATCCGCAATCTCGGCCTGATCGGCGGCATCGAGCTTGATCCGATTGCGGGCGAGCCCACCAAGCGTGCTTTCACCGCCTTCCTGAAGGCTTACGAGAAGGGCCTACTGATCCGCACCACCGGCGATATCATCGCCATGTCGCCGCCGCTCATCGTCGAGAAGCACCATATCGACGAGATCTTCGGCAAGCTGCGCGAGATCCTCTCAAACAGTATCTGAGCCTCGACTTCGAGAGCCGGCGGGGCATCCCCCGCCTGCTCTCCCTGCTTAACGGCATGCTTCATCGCCAAGAGACGCGGATGCGGATTGCCTCGCGCACCGCCCCACTCGACGGCCTGCGAAAGAGCCTCTACAGAAGGCGCTCGCATCTGCCAGTGTCAGCCGTGTCCGGCACAGCCTGGCCTAACCCTCTTCCGATTGTTTGAGCCCGCCCCCGGAGGGTCGCATGCTTCGTCGTTTCTTTTCCTATTACGCGCCATACAAGTCGCTGTTCTTCCTGGATTTCGGCTGTGCCGTACTGGCCGGCCTGCTGGAGCTCGGCTTCCCGCTCGCGGTCAAATATTTCGTCGATGACCTTCTGCCGGCGCAGGAATGGGGCTGGATTGCCGCAGCCTCCGCCCTGCTGCTCGTCGTTTATGTCGTCAACACGGGGCTGATGGCGGTCGTCAACTACTGGGGCCACGCGCTCGGCATCTCGATCGAGACCGACATGCGGCGCCAGGCCTTCGATCATATCCAGAAGCTGTCCTTCCGTTATTTCGACAACAACCGCACCGGCCAGTTGATCACCCACGTCACCAAGGACCTGGAAGAGGTTGGCGAAGTCGCGCACCACGGCCCGGAAGACCTGTTCATCGCGATCATGACCTTCATCGGCGCCTTCATCCTGATGTTCACGGTCAACTGGAAGCTGGCGCTGCTCACCACCGCCATCGTGCCGTTCATGACCTGGCTCGTCAGCAAATACGGTGCACGCATGACCACGAACTGGCGCAACCTCTTCCGCCAGGTGGGCGACTTCAACACCCGCGTGCAGGAAAGCGTCGGCGGCATTCGCGTCGTCAAGGCATTTGCCAACGAAGAATACGAAAAGCAGCTGTTTGCCGCCAACAACGAAAGCTACAAGACCACCAAGCTCAATGCCTATGCCTATATGACGGCGAGCATCACCATGAGCTACCTCAGCACCCGCCTCGTGCAACTGATGGTCATGCTGGCCGGCACCTGGCTCGTCATCTCCGGCGAACTCAGCTATGGGGGTTTTGTCGGCTTCCTGCTGCTCGTCAACGTCTTCTTCCGGCCGATCGACAAGATCACCTCGGTGATCGAGACCTATCCGAAGGGTATCGCGGGCTTCACCCGCTTTGCCAATCTCATCGACACCGCACCCGACATCGCCGACCGTCCGAATGCGAAGGTCGTGGATCACCTGACCGGTGCCATCGAGTATCGCGACGTCAGCTTCAGCTACGATGGAAAGGGCAAGGTCTTCGACCACCTGAACCTCAAGATCTCGCCCGGCGAAACCGTCGCCTTCGTTGGTGCCTCGGGTGCGGGCAAGACCACGCTCTGTTCGCTGCTGCCGCGGTTCTACGAGGTCGACAGCGGCTCGATCCTGATCGACGGCATCGACATCCGCGACATGACGCAGGCGTCGCTGCGCAGCCAGATCGGCATCGTCCAGCAGGACGTCTTCATGTTCGGCTCGACGATCCGTGAAAACATCGCCTATGGCCGGCTTGGCGCGAGCGAGGCGGAAAACCTTGCGGCGCTGCGGCGCGCCTCACTGGAGGAATTCGTGCTGTCGCTGCCGCAGGGCCTCGACACCCCAACCGGCGAGCGCGGTGTGAAACTCTCCGGTGGCCAGAAACAGCGGCTTGCGATCGCCCGCATCTTCCTCAAGAACCCGCCAATCCTGATCCTCGACGAAGCCACCTCGGCGCTGGACTCGGCCACGGAACTCAGCATCCAGCAGGCGCTTGGCGAACTTTCCAAGGGGCGCACCACGCTGGTCGTGGCGCACCGCCTCGCCACCATCCGCAACGCCGACCGGATCGTCGTCATGGGTCCGCAGGGCATTCTGGAGGAAGGCAGCCACAGCCAGCTGTTGCGGATGAATGGTGCTTACGCCCGCCTGCACGAAGCGCAGTTCGGCGCGGTAGCCTAATGCGGACAATGAAAAAGGAGGCGACTTCATCAGCCGCCTCCTTCGCTTCTTCCCTCAGTCTGCTCAGGCCTTGAAGAAGGCCAGCAGGTCGGCGTTGATCACATCGGCGTGGGTCGTTGCCATGCCATGCGGGAAGCCTTCATAGACCTTCAGCGTACCGTTTTTCAAAAGCTTGACGGCCAGCAGAGCAGAGTCTTCGATCGGAACGATTTGGTCGTCATCGCCATGCATGACGAGGACCGGGACTTCGATCGCCTTCAGGTCTTCGGTGAAGTCGGTCTCCGAGAAGGCCGCGATGCAATCGTAATGGGCTTTCGCGCCGCCCATCATGCCTTGCCGCCACCAGTTCTGGATGGCGCCTTCCGAAACCAGTGCGCCCGGGCGGTTGAAACCGTAGAACGGGCCGGCCGGCACGTCGCGGAAGAACTGCGCCCGGTTGGCTGCAAGGGATGCCCGGAACCCGTCAAACACTTCCATCGGCAGGCCGCCCGGATTGTTTTCCGTCTTCAGCATGATCGGCGGAACTGCACCGAGCAGCACGGCTTTGGCCACGCGTCCGTTGCCACCATACTGCGCCACGTAGCGCGCAACCTCGCCGCCGCCCGTCGAGTGGCCGACATGGATGGCATTCTTGAGGTCGAGCTTGGCGACGAGTTCGGCGACATCGGCCGCATAGGTGTTCATCTCGTTGCCGGTGTCGGTCTGGGTCGAACGGCCGTGTCCGCGCCGGTCATGGGCGATGACGCGATAGCCTTGGTGCAGGAAGAAAAGCATCTGCGCGTCCCAATCGTCGGCAGACAGCGGCCATCCGTGATGGAAAACGATTGGCTGGGCGTCCTTCGAACCCCAGTCCTTGTAGAAGATCTGCGTGCCGTCCTTGGTGGTGATGAAATTGCTGCTCATGGTCCTATCCTTTCAGAGTAAATCTTCGAAGGTAATGCCGTGATGCAAGAGGGGCTTGGGAGCGCCCCTCCTCCATCTTCCTATGGCTCCGCGGCCTCGTCTAGAGGCTGGAACCCCGCTTAACCGTTCGCAATATTTGTTATCGCGATAATTAAAAGGTAGCGATGGCGATCAATAATGTCTATAAGAAACTTTATCGCGATATCATTTTTATGATAGAGGTTTGAAAACACAGGAATTCCGGAGCCCGCCATGCCTGCCACCAAGACGCAAGATGCGCCCTATCCGCTCGATGAACAGCTTTGCTTCACGCTTTACGAGGTGAACATGGCCATCAATCGCGCCTACAAGCCGATGCTGGACGAGATGGGCATTACCTACCCGCAATATCTCGTGCTGAATGCACTCGCTGAAAAGGACGGCATGACGATCGGCGCCATTGCCAGCCGCCTGTCGCTGGAGTCAAGCACGGTCACGCCGCCGGTCAAGCGCATGGAGCAGGCGGGACTGGTCGAGCGCCGCCGCAGCAAGGAAGACGAGCGCCAGGTTCATGTCTGGTTGACGCCGGCCGGCCGCGAGCTCCTCATGCAAAGCCGCTGCCTTGGAGACACGCTGCTGCGCCGTTCGGGCATGAACCAGCAGGAGTTTGCAAGCTTCAACCGCCAGGTCCAAGGGCTCTTGGCAGCACTTGGCAGCAATGCATGAGCCGAGCCTGACAAGGCTTCGAAATGTTGGGTTTGAAAGCTTTGTTCACCTTCATCTTTTCGTGAAACGACAAAAGCTGCGGCCGCTTTGTTATGTTCTTGCGAAAAGCCTCATGAAATCTTAAGCGTTGTTGCCGCCAGCCGAAAGCCAAACATGGCTCGGCACGGCTTCGACCGCATCGCCCTCCTGTGGGTTGGCTCGGCACACGCAAGACTGACCTCAAGCGAAACCGGAGACAGACAGGGCTGACTGTGGCGTTACGCCAGGCCAAGAATGGCCGATCCAAGGAGACTGAAAATGAACCTCAAGACCTTCCTCGGGGCAACTGCCCTCGCTTCGCTTCTCTCCGCACANCTCGCTCACGCTGAGATCGTCATCGGACTGATCGCGCCGCTGACCGGCCCNGTCGCCGCTTACGGCGANCAGGTCAAGAACGGCGCTGAAACCGCCATNGCCGAGATCAACAAGAACGGCGGCATCCTNGGCGANCAGGTGGTCCTGAAGACCGCAGACGACGCTGCCGAACCGAAGCAGGGTGTATCCGCTGCAAACCAGATNGTTGGCGAAGGCATTCGCTTTGTCATCGGCCCGGTCACCTCGGGTGTTGCCATGCCGGCCTCCGACGTTCTCGCCGAAAACGGCGTCCTGATGGTCACGCCGACGGCGACCACCCCGGACCTCACCACTCGTGGTCTCACCAATGTCCTGCGCACCTGCGGCCGTGACGACCAGCAGGCCGTTGTTGCCGCCGATTACGTGCTGAAGAACCTCAAGGACAAGAAGGTCGCCATCATCAACGACAAGGGCGCCTACGGTAAGGGCCTGGCCGATGCCTTCAAGGCTGCCATCAATGAAGGCGGCATGAAGGAAGTCGTCGATGAAGCCGTAACTGCCGGCGAAAAGGACTTCAGCGCGCTCACCACCCGCCTCAAGTCCGCTGGCGTCGAAGTCATCTATTTCGGCGGTTACCACCCGGAAGGCGGCCTGCTCGCCCGCCAGCTGAACGATCTTGGCGTCAAGGCGACGATCATCGGCGGTGACGGCCTGTCGAACAGCGAATACTGGAACATCGGCACCGAAGCTGCAGCCGGCACGCTCTTCACCAACGCGTCCGACGCGACGAAGAACCCGGACTCAAAGGCTGCTGCCGATGCGCTCGCTGCTCGCAACATCCCGGCTGAAGCCTTCACGCTGAACGCCTATGCAGCTGTTGAAGTACTGAAGGCCGGCATCGAAAAGGCCAAGACGGCCGAAGATGCGGAAGCCGTTGCTGCCGCACTGAAGACCGGCGAACCGATCCCGACCGCCATCGGCAAGCTGACCTATGGCGAGACGGGTGACCTCACCTCGCAGAGCTTCTCGGTCTTCAAGTGGGAAAACGGCAAGATCGTTGCCGCCGAATAAGGCTTCTTATAATCTGAAAACATGAGCGGGCGCCTAGGGGCGCCCTCTTCATCTCCGCATGGAGCGTAGCGGGCGTTCTTCATGGAACGGCCCAGAAGCCATCGCGGATGTTCGACTTCATCTTTCGCCCAAGGTGACCGCGTGACCCAGAACCAGCCCCACCCTTCCGTAGAAGGCATCCTCGCTGCGTCCAGCCGCATCGATCCGGTCTTCACCAACAGCCCGCTGATCGAGCAGGAAACCGCCAACACGGCGCTGGGGCTGCGCCTTCTTGCCAAGGTCGAGACGCTGAACCCGATCCGCTCCTTCAAGGGTCGCGGCACCGACTGGTGGATGCAGAACGAACCGGCGGGCGATCATGCCGTCGTTTCCGCCTCGGCCGGCAATTTCGGACAGGGGCTTGCTTATGCAGGGCGGGCGCGCGGCCGCAAGGTTGTGATCTTTTCTGCCACGACGGCCAATCCCGGCAAGGTCGAGGCTATGCGCCGGCTGGGCGCCGAGGTGCGCCTGGACGGTGCAGATTTCGATGCCGCAAAGGCTGCCGCGCGTGCTTATGCCGAGGCTCACAACTGCCCCTTTGTCGAGGATGGCAACCTGAAGACCATCGCTGAGGGTGCCGGCACCATTGCCCTCGAGATCACCGAGCGCCTGGAGCGCGACGGGGTTCAACTGGACGCCATCATCGTGCCACTCGGCAACGGCGCGCTGCTCACCGGCATCGGCGCATGGATCCGCGCCAAGGCGCCCGGCTGCAAGGTCATCGGTGTTGTCGCATCCAACGCACCTGCCATGAAGCAGTCATGGGAAACCGGCCGGCTCATCTCCACCGAAACCGCTGCCACCGCCGCCGATGGCATCGCGGTACGCGAATGCGTGCCATACGCGCTCGATTGCATGCGCGACACGGTGGACGAGGCCTGGGAGGCAAGCGAGGCCGCCATCCGCAATGCCCGGGATTTTTGCCTCACCCACTATGGGCTGGTGGTCGAGGAAGCAGGGGCCGCTGGCATCGCCGGTCTTCTGGAGAATGGCGGGAGCCTGAAGGGCAAGACCGTCGCCACCATCCTTTGCGGCGGCAATGTCCGCAGCGAAAACGCCTGACGGCACCGGGCTTCCGAACGCCTCTCCCCGTTTGCCGCCTGACCCGCTAGGTTAGGCGACTGAATCAGCGTGAGGAGCCTGCCCATGACCACCCGCCTCGAAACACTCATCGATCAGGGCACCGGCCGTGAACCTGCCGACATCGTGCTGAAGGGCGGGCGCTTCTTCGATCTCGTCACCGGCGAACTGGTGGCCTCGGACATCGCGATCTGCGGCGATCGCATCGTCGGCACCTGCGGCAGTTATGCTGGCAAGACCGAAATCGACATCACCGGCAAGATCGTCGTGCCCGGCTTCATCGACACGCATCTGCACATCGAAAGCTCACTGGTGACGCCGCATGAATTCGATCGCTGCGTACTGCCCTACGGCGTCACCACCGCCATCTGCGATCCGCACGAGATCGCCAATGTCATCGGCGCCGAGGGCATCCAGTTCTTCCTGGATTCGGCCGAACAGACGATTATGGACATCCGCGTGCAGCTGTCGTCCTGCGTACCGGCAACGCATCTGGAGACGGCCGGCGCCGACCTGCCAATCGAAAAGCTCCTGCCCTTCCGCGACCATCCGAAGGTGATCGGGCTNGCNGAGTTCATGAACTTCCCCGGCGTGNTCCACAAGGACCCGATCTGCCTTGCCAAGCTTGACGCCTTCTACGACGATCATATCGATGGCCACGCGCCGCTCCTGCGGGGCAATGACCTGAACGGCTATCTCGCCGCCGGCATCCGCACCGAACACGAATGCACCACCGCCGAGGAAGCGCTCGAAAAGATCCGCAAGGGCATGCACATCCTGGTGCGCGAAGGTTCGGTTTCGAAGGACCTGCACGCGCTGATGCCGATCATCACCGAGCGCCTGTCGCCTTACCTTGCGCTCTGCACGGACGACCGCAACCCGCTCGACATCGCCGAGCAGGGCCATCTCGACTACATGATCCGTACCGCGATCGCCCATGGCGTCGAGCCGCTCGCCGTCTATCGCGCAGCCTCGATCTCCGCTGCGCGCGCCTTTGGCCTTCGCGATCGCGGCCTTGTCGCGCCCGGCTGGCGGGCTGACCTCGTGGTGATCGACTAGCCTGGAAAACTGCAAGGCGGATATGGTCTTTTCCGCCGGCCGCAAGGTCACCGCCGAACTTTTCGCCACCCGCAAGCCGGTCGCCCCGGTTGGGCTCGACAGCGTCAAGGCGCGGCCGGTACAGGCCATGCATTTCGGCGTACCGGCAACGCAAGGCGAAACGCCTGTCATCGGCGTGATGCCCGGCAAGATCATCACCGAACACCGCCGCTACCGCCTGCCCGCCTCCGGCAACCAGACTGGCGTCGATCTAGCCCGCGACATCATCAAGGTTGCCGTCATCGAGCGGCACGGCAAGAATGGCAACCATGCCAACGGCTTCGTCCAGGGCTTCGGCTTGAAGAAGGGTGCGATCGCCTCCACCGTCGGCCATGACAGCCACAATATCTGCGTCGTCGGCGTCAACGAGGACGACATGGCGCTCGCCGCCAACCGTCTTGGGGAAATTCACGGCGG
>Ga0065721_10004045_pt1 | contig 45385 bp, 39 predicted proteins | sample Mesricmetagenome_FD_59108 | JGI IMG/M metagenome (GOLD analysis project Ga0065721, IMG submission 59108) | Mesophilic microbial community from rice straw/compost enrichment Sample: eDNA_1 v2 (version 2) | ecosystem: Engineered > Solid waste > Grass > Composting > Bioreactor | place: USA: Davis...
CGTGCGCCGGCGCCTGGAGCTGCTGCGCGCCGCGCCGCGCTGGCAGCGTGGCGAGGTCTCGGGCGACGAGCTGGACCTGGACGCCTGGGTGCGGCTGCAGTCCGACGCCGGCCCGCGCAGCGAGGCGCCCGCGGTGCACGCGCGCCGCGTGAAGTGCGAGCGCAGCCTGGCCACGCTGCTGCTGGCGGACCTGTCGCTGTCCACCGACGCCTACGCCACCAACGACGCGCGCGTGATCGACGTCATCCGCGACGCGCTGTTCGTGTTCGGCGAGGCGCTGTCGGCCAGCGGCGACGCCTTCGAGATGCTGGGCTTCAGCTCGGTGCGGCGCCAGCACGTGCGCATGCAGCACCTCAAGGGCTTCGACGAGGCCTGGGGCGCGGGCCCGCGCGCCCGCGTGGGCGCGGTCAAGCCCGGCTACTACACGCGCATGGGTGCGGCGATCCGGCTGGCGACGTCGCGGCTGCAGCGCCGCGGCGAGCGCCAGCGCCTGCTGCTGCTGCTCACCGACGGCAAGCCCAACGACCTGGACCAGTACGAGGGCCGCTACGGCCTGGAGGACACGCGCCACGCGGTGCAGGCCGCGCGCGCGGCGGGGCTGGTGCCCTTCTGCGTGAGCATCGACGACCAGGGCCACGACTACCTGCCCCTGCTCTTCGGCAGCAAGGGCTACGCGCAGGTGCACCGCGCCACGGAGCTGGTGGGCCGGCTGGCGCAGGTGTACGCGACGCTGACGCGCTGACCCGGCGCGGCCGGGGGCGACACGAAGGCCTTGGGTTCGACGCACCGGCGCGGCGCCTTCGCGCGCCGCGGCGTGGCCCCGGATTGACTGAGGTCAAGCACCAGGCCGGGGCTTCCGATCACACTCCTGCGTCCAGAACAAGAGGAGGCCTTTGCCCATGGACCTGCGCCAGTTCGACACCGCGCGCTATCTCTCGGTGCTGCCGCTGTTCAACGCGCTGCAGCCCGTGGAGCTGCAGCGCCTGGCCGAAGGTTGCGTGCTGCAGCGCTATGCGCGCGGCGAGGCCATCTACCGCACGGGCGAGCCCTGCGAGGCTTTCCACGTCGTCGTCACCGGGCAGGTGAAGCTGCATGCCATCTCGCCCGCGGGTCAGGAGAAGGTGATCGAGCTGGTTGGCCCGGGCAACAGCTTCGGCGAGGCGCTGGTGTTCACGGACAAGCCTTGCGTGGTCAACGCCTCCGCGGTGACGGACTCGCTGTTGCTGGGCGTGCGCAAGGAAACCGTCTTTGGCGAGATCTCGCGCGAGCCGAGCTTTGCGCTGCGCATGCTCGCGGGCATGTCGCGGCGGCTGCACGGGCTCATCCACGACGTCGAGTCCTATGCCCTGCACAGCGGGCTGCAGCGCGTCATCGGCTACTTGCTGCGCGAGCAGTCGGGCGAGGGCGGCGAAGGCAGCTGCACCGTCTCGCTGCCGGTGAGCAAGGCCACCATCGCCTCGCGGCTGTCCATCACGCCGGAGTACTTCTCGCGCGTGCTGGGCGAGCTCGAAAGCGCGGGGCTGATCGAGGTGGACAAGCGCGACATCCGCATCCTGGATACGCAGCGGCTGGCGCGGTATCCGATGCAGTGAGGGCGCGGATGGCGGGGCTCTCCCGCCCGGCCCTTGCGCTCAATGCGAGGTCCCCTCCGAGCGCGTGATCTTGTTCCACACGTTGTACTTGCCCACCGGCTTGCTCATGGGCAGGCGTTTCACTTCCTTGAGCGTGCGCGCGTCGTAGACCACCAGCGCGCCGTCCTTCTCCCACACGCTCACCAGCGCGTAGCGGCCGTCCTTGGTGAACTCGGTGTGCGCCAGCGTGCGCCCGGGCTCGCGGATCTGCGCCGCCACCTGCAGCGTGCGCTTGTCGATGAGCGTGAGCGTGTCCCTGGCGCCGGGGCTCATCATCGAGTCGGTCCAGGCGTAGGGTGTGGCCTCGTGGCTGCGCATGAAGAAGCCCGGGCCCGGCGTGGGGATGCTGCGCAGCGGCTTCCAGGTCTTCATGTCGATCACGTCGATGGCCCCGCCCTGCAGGTTCGGGCTCGCCAGCACCGTGGTGCCTTCCCACGCGAAGGTGGTACCAGAGCCCAGGTGCGGCATGCCGGCGATGGGCAAGTCGGCGATCTTCTTGCGCACGTCCAGGTTCACGACCTGCGCCGTGGGCGTCGGCGCCGCTGCGGCGCCTGAAGCTCCGGAGGCGGCCGGCGTTGCCGCCGTCTTCGGCCGCGTCGCCCCCAGCGCGTGGGTGTAGCTCTGGTCGAAGAAGAAGTCGTCCAGCGGCTCGTCCAGCAGCGTGCGGCGCACGTTGAAGGTGCCCGGCTTGGCGATGCCCTCGCCCATCTTGTAGTCGTGCACGTAGCCGTCGAAGATCGGCGCGGCCTTGGGGTCGTAGCTGATCTCCCACAGCTCCGGCAGGTCCTTGAGCGCCACCACGAAGCTCTTGCGCGGCGCCGCGTCGTAGACGGCCGAGACGCGCGAGCTGCTCTTGCCGTCCAGCGTGGCGGCGGCGTAGCCCTTCACCAGGTTGAGATCGGCATCGAACAGCGCCAGCGTGTGCGGCAGGTAGTTGGCCGCCATCACCCACTTCCCGTCGCCGCTCACGGCCACGTTGCGCATGTTCAGCCCGGCGCGCACCTCGGCCACCACCTGCAGGTTCCACAGGTCGTACTTGGTGATCCAGCCGTCGCGCGAGCCGAAGAACACGAAGCGCCCGTCCGGAGTGAACTTCGGGCCGCCGTGCAGCGCGAAGCGCGAGGCGAAGCGGTGGATGACCTCGAAGCGGTCGCCGTCCACCAGCGAGACGTGGTGGTCGCCGCCCTCCACCACCACGAACAGGTTCATGGGGTCGGCCTTCCACAGCGGCTTGTGGGGCAGCTCCTTCGCCTTGGGCGTCTCGGTGCGCGAGGCGCGGATGTCCGCCTCGGCCCAGGCGGGCGCGGGCGACACCGGCGCGTAGATCCACTGCGCCAGCGCCTGGATGTCCTCGGCGCCGAGCTGCGCCTTGAAGGCCGGCATCTGCGTCGCGGCGCGGCCGTGGGTGATGACCTGCTTCGCCTCGGCGGGCTTCAGCCGCTCCAGGCTCTGCGGCAGCAGCGCCGGGCCCATGCCGCCCAGGCGCTGCTCGCCGTGGCAGGCGGCGCAGTGCTCCTTGTAGAGCGCGGCGGCGCGCACGGTGGCGTCGGTGCCTTGCGCGTGCGCGAGGTCCACGCCCATGGCGACCAGGCCCGCGGCCACGGCCACGCGCCAGGCGGTGCTCAGCCAGGCGGTGTCCATCACGCGGCCCTCACGGTGATGGTGCGCGGGCGGTGCTTGAAGGGCGTGATCTCGACGCGGTGCGAGGGCTGCCGCAGGCCGATCTCGGCGTCCTCCAGGTAGCAGCCCGGGTCCTCGGCCCACGGGTCGCCGGTGAGCTGTTGCGCGCGCACGCGCGTGTTGCCGCCGCAGATGGCCAGGTGCCGGCAGTCGGCGCAGCGCCCCGTCACGGCGCGCGGCTGCTGCTTCAGGCCCGCCATCAGCGGGTCGGAGAGGTCGTTCCAGATGGCCGAGAACGGCCGCTCGCGCACGCTGCCCAGGTCGTGGTGCCACCACATGGTGTCCGGGTGCACATGGCCGAGGTTGTCGATGTTGGCCACATTCAGGCCCGAGGCGTTGCCGCCCCACTGGCGCAAGTGCGCTTGGAGCTGCGGCGCCCAGTGCGGCAGGTGCCGTTGCGCCCACATCAGCAGGTAGGGGCCGTCGGCGTCGTTGTTGCCGGTGACGTACTCCTCGCAGCCGCCACGGCGGGCATCGTCCCAGGCGCGGTCGAACAGCAGGTCCAGCGCCTCGCGCGTGGCGGCGAAGCGCGCGTCGCGCCCGCGGTGGATGTTGCCGCGCCCGGCGTAGTTCAGGTGCGAGAAGTAGAACTTCGGGATGCCCTCGGCGCGCATGAGCTCCAGCAGCGGGCGCAGGTCGCCGGCGTTCATGTCGGTCATGGTGTAGCGCAGGCCCACGCGCACGCCGCGGTCGCGCAGCAGCCGCACCGCCTTGAGGCTGCGGTCGAAGGCGCCTTCCAGGCGGCGGAAGCGGTCGTGCACGGCGCCGATGCCGTCCAGGCTGATGCCCACGTAGTCGAAGCCGACCTCGGCGATCCGGTCCGCCAGCGCGGCGTCGATGAGCGTGCCGTTGGTGGACAGCCCCGCGTAGAAGCGCATGTCGCGCGCGCGGCGGCCGATGTCCAGGATGTCCGATCGCAGCAGCGGCTCGCCGCCGGAGAGGATCAGCACCGGCACGCCGAAGGCCTTCAGGTCGTCCATGACCGTGAACACTTCCGCCGTGTCCAGCTCGCCGGCGTAGTCGTGGTCGGCCGAGAGCGCGTAGCAGTGCTTGCAGGTGAGGTTGCAGCGGCGGATCAGGTTCCAGATCACCACCGGCCCGCGCGGCTTGCGGCTGCGCGTGTCGGGATAGAGGCCGGTGCGCTCGGCCTGCGCCAGCGCGTGCATGTAGTGGGAGATGCGGAACATGGTCAAACCCCTTACGGGTGCAGGCGCAACCCGGTCTTCTTGAGCACCGCGCTGCTGAAGAGGATGTCGTGCGCGCGGCAGGCCGGGCCCAGCACTTCGGCGATGGCGCGCGCCTGCGCGTGCACCGCCTCGCGCGAGCGGCCGTGCAGCATCGCGAACAGGTTGTAGGGCCACTCGGGCGCATGGCGCGGGCGGCGGTAGCAGTGGCTCACGCCGGGCAGGCGGCCTACGGCCTCGCCCAGCGCATCGACCTGCGCGTCGTCCACGTCCCACACGCTCATGCCGTTGGCGGTGAAGCCCAGCCGGACGTGGTGCGGCACGGCGCCGATGCGCCGGATCACGCCGCGCGCGAGCATGTCCTCCAGTGTCAGCCGCACCGTGAGCGCATCGGCACCGACCACGGCGCCCACGGCTTCGTAGGGACGCTCCACCAGCGGCAGCCCGCTTTGCGTGGCGGCCACCAGCGTGCGCTCGAAGTCGCTCAGCGGCTGCGCCTCGCCGGGACGCGGCCCGGGGCGCGGCGGGGCCTTGGGCAGCGGCGCGTCCTTGCCGCCGGCCGCCGCGCGCAGCGGCAGGCGCAGCTCCACGTGGTACTCGCGTTCCTTGGGGAAGGCCCAGACCTTGAGCGCCGTGGCCTGGGCGATGCGTCCCAGCGCGGCCTGCGCGCCTTCGGGCGTCTCGGCCGCGACCACGAACCACATGTTGAGCTCGTGCTCGCGCCGGTAGTTGTGCGCCACCTCGGGCATGGTCTGCAGCAGCGCGGCCACCTGGTCGAAATCGGCCTCGGGCACGGCCATGGCGGCCAGCACGAACAGGCCGCCGGCGCGCTCGATCTGGTACAGCGGCCCGAAGCGCGAGAGCAGCCCGCGCGCCAGCAGCCGGTGCAGCCGCTCGATGACCTGCGTCTCGCCCATCTCCAGGCGCCGGGCGACCTCGGCAAAGGGCCGCTCGGTGAGCGGGAAACCACCGTGCAGCGCCTCGATCAGCAGCGCGTCGGCCATGCTCAGCGGCGGCTGCGCCGCACTGGCCGCAGTGAGGTTGCTGGAATCACGCATGTCGAAACTCCCGCGGCGCGCCGAAGTAGCGTGCGCCGCGCTGGGTGAAACGTCGCCGGCTGAAGAGCACGGCGCGGGGCACGGCGAGCAGGTCCACCGCCGTGGCGGCGGCCTCCACCTGCGCCAGCACCTGCGCGCGCTCGCGGCCGTGCACCATGGCGAAAAGGTTGTAGCGCCAGCCCGTGTCGCGCTGGCGCCGGTAGCACAGGGTCACGCCCGGCTGCCGCGCCAGCAGCGCGCCGGCGGCATCCACCCGGTCGTCGGCCACGTCGAACACGCACATCGCGTTCTGGTCGAAGCCCAGTTCGTGGTGGCGCACCACCACGCCGAAGCGGCGCAGGGTGCCCTGCTCCAGCCAGCCCCGCAGCGTGGCGAGCACCGCGCCGGTGGATCGGCCCAGCCGCGCGGCCCAGGCGGCGTAGGGCTCCTCCACCAGCGGCAGCCCCTCGCCGGCCAGCGCGGCCAGCGGCCGGTCGGCCTCGGCCACCGGGGCCGCGGCCCGCGCGGGGCGCTGTGCCTTGCACTGGCGCCGCGTGCCGAGCAAGTCGAAACCCAGGTCGATGCGGTAGGGCCGCAGCATGGGCAGGCGCAGCGCGCGCAGCCCCGTGGCGGCGTCGAGCGCGTCGATGCCGGCCTGCACCGCGGCACGGTCGCTGCCGGTCATCACGAACCACAGGTTGAAGGCGTGCTCGCGCTCGTAGTTGTGGTTGACGCCCGGATGCGCCGAGACGGTGGCGGCGACCGCCTCCAGCCGTTGCGGCAGGGTTGCGTAGGCGCACAGCGCCGCCGCGCCCCCGGCGCCGGCGGCGAACACGCCGCCGATGCGGCTGAGGCTGCCCGCCGCCTGCAGCGCGCGGTATTGCCGCAGCACCTCGGTGCGCTCGCAACCCAGCTCGCGGGCTAGCGCGTCGAAGGGGCGCGGCCGCAGCGGAAAGCCGTGCTGCCAGTCGTTGAGCAGGCGCAGGTGGGGGGCGTTCACAGTCCCACCCTCGCGGCGCGGCTGGTGAAGAAGATGCCGCTGGGCGCTTGCAGCGGCAGTTGAGCCAGCGTGTCGAAGCTGTCGGTGGCGATCACGGACACCCGGTTGGCGTCGCGCGAGCTGATCCACACCGCCTCGCCGCGCGGCGTGAATTCCATGTGCAGCACGGCCTCGCCCGGCTCCAGCGTGCGCACCACGCGGCGCGAGGGCGTGTCGATGACCTGCACCCGGTTGTAGTGGGGCACGGCGAAGTTGACCCACACCTGGCGCCCGTCGGGGCGCGCCATGGCGAACACCGGCTGTCCGGCCACCGGGATGCGGTCCACCTCGGCCCAGGTCTCGGTGTCCACCACCAGCACCTCGTGGCGGCCGATGGCGGGCAGGTACGCGTGGCGCCCGGCCACGGCCCAGCCGCGCAGGTGCGGCATCTTGAACACCGGCAGCGGCGCCTGGCCGCGCCCGTAGCCGGCGAGGATGCGGCGCGCGCGCGGCTGCTCGTCCCACAGGTCGATCAGCGCCAGGCCGTCCTCGCCGAACAGCCCGGCGATGTAGTGGCGGCCGTTGGGCGTGACCAGCGCGTCGTAGGGCTGCCGGCCGATGTCGCGGAACTTCGTCACCTTGGGGGCCTTGGGCTCGGACAGGTCGGCGATCCAGATCTCGCCCGCGTCGAAGAGCGCGTAGATGAAGCGGTGGCCCGGCAGGTCGGCCAGGCCCACCACGCGCGAAGCCTTGCCGTCGGCACCAATGGCGGGGATGTCGGCCACGAGCTCCAGCGTGCGGGCGTCGAAGACCTTGATGCCGCCGGGCTGGTAGTTCTGCGCGGCGACGAGGCGGCCGTCCTGCGAGATGGCGCCGCCGATGGAGTTGCCGGCCTGCATCACGCGGCCGGTGAGGCGGCGCTGCAGCAGGTCCACGCGGCTCATGGCGCCGTCGCGGCCGAAGACGAAGGCGCTGGCGGCGTCGCGCGAGAACACGACGGAGGCATGCGACAGGTCGCCCAGCCCCTCGACCTCGGCCAGCACGCGCGGCTGGCTGGTGTTGACGATGGCGAGTTTTCCGGTGGCGCGCTCGACCACCACGCCCAGGTCGCCGGTGCCGGTGCTGGATGCGGATGCAACGGAGAGCGGCGTGCCGGCGCAGCCGGCCAGGCCCAGCAGCGCGGCGCTGCCGGCGGCGGACTGCAGCCACTGGCGGCGGTTGATCATGGGGTCTCCTCCGGCACGCCCGCGAGCAGCAGGCGGGCGAGCCATTGCGCCTCCTCGGCGCTCATGAACGAGCTCCACGGCGGCATGGGCGTGCCGGGCCGGCCGTGGTAGATGGTGGCGGCCAGGCTGTCCAGCGGCACGTCCGCCAGCGCCTGGCGCGTGAGGGCGGGGCCGAGCCCGCCGGTGAGCCGCATGCCGTGGCAGGAGCCGCAGTCCTGGCGCAGCAGGCGCTGGAGCTGTGCCTGGCGCGCGGGGGACACGTCCTGCGCCCAGGCACCGGCGCAGGCCAGTGCGAGTCCGAGGGCGGCCAGCAGCGGCTTCGTCATGGCCGGCTCAGGACTTGAGGATCTGCTCGACCGCGGCCTTGAGGTCGCCGTCGCTGATCTTGTCCGCGCCGTGGGGCGGCATGGGGATGGGGCCGAAGTTGCCGGCACCGCCCTTGCGCACCTTCTCGGTGAGCCGCGCGGTGGCGTCCTGGCCCTTGTACTTGGCGGCGACGTCCTTGAAGGACGGACCCACGAGCTTCTTGTCCTTGGCATGGCAGGCCATGCAGCCGGCCTTGTTCATGGCGGCGTCGGCATCGGCGAAGGCGGGGGCCGACAGCAGCGCCGCCGTGGCCGCGGCGGTGGCGATGAGCAGGGATTTCATGGTGGTGTCTCTCCTGTGCGCCGGCCCTCTCCCCTGCCCCTGTCCCGCCTTGCGGGCGGGGGGCAGGGATGGACCGGTTGCCGTGTCAACGGGTCAGTAGACGTCGTGCTGGGTGTTGTGGATGTTGAAGTGGCCCGTGGGCGTGACCAGGCGCGGGTCCTTGATCACGGCCTTGAGCTTGAGGGTCTTGTCGTCCACCACGACCAGCGCGCTCTGCTTGTCCTTGGCCGACCACACCGCGAACCACACCTCGTCGCCGTCCTTGTTGAACTCCGGCTGCACGACCCGCATGGCGCCGCCGTCCTTGATGCCCGACCATTCGGCGATCGGCAGCACGGTGAAGCCCTTGTCGAGGTTCTTGATGTCGTACACCGCCACCGACTGCGACAGCTTCGGGTCGGGGTTGAGCGGCGTGTCCACGTACAGGTGCTGGGACTTCGGATGGCTCTTGAGGAACAGCGAGCCGCCGCCCTGGCCCTTGAGCGTCTGCACCACCTTGAAGGCGTGCTGCTTGTTCTTGACCGGGTCGGTGCCGATGAGCGAGATGGTCTCGTCGCCCAGGTGGCCGGTGGACCACACCGGGCCGTACTTCGGGTGCACGAAGTTCGCGCCGCGGCCCGGGTGCGGGATCTTGCCCACCTCCACCAGCGCGGCGAGCTTGTCTTCCTTGGCGTCGATCACGCCGACCTTGTTGCTCTGGTTGGCCGCCACCATGAAGTAGCGCTTGCTCGAATCCCAGCCGCCGTCGTGCAGGAAGCGGGCGTTGGCGACCTCGGTCACCTTCAGGGCGTCGAGGTTGGAGTAGTCCACCATCAGCGTCTTGCCGGTTTCCTTGACGTTGACGACGAACTCGGGCTTGAAGTGCGAGGCCACGATCGAGGCCACGCGCGGCTCGGGGTGGTACTCCTGCGTGTCCACGGTCATGCCGCGGGTGCCCATGATCTTGAGCGGCTCCAGCGTGTCGCCCTTCATGATCACGTACTGGGGCGGCCAGTAGGCGCCGGCGATGGCGAGCTTGTCGGTGAAGTCGCCTTCCTTGCCCTTGTACTTGCTGGTGTCCACCGAGCGGGCTTCCAGGCCGATGCGGATCTCGGCCACGTTGTCGGGCTTGGGCATCCACAGGTCGATCATGTTGACCTTGCCGTCGCGCCCGATCACGTACAGGAATCGTCCGGAGGCCGAGGTGCGCGAGATGTGCACCGCGTAGCCGGTCTTGACGATGTTGATGATCTGCTTGGTGTCGCCGTCGATCAGCGCCACTTCGCCGCTGTCGCGCAGCGTGGTGGAGAAGATGTTGGCGATGTTGTAGTTGTTCTCCTTCTTCGTCGGGCGCTTCTCGGGCGGGATCAGCACCTTCCAGGTGCCTTTCATCTCGGCCATGCCCCACTCCGGCGGCTGCGGCGGGTCCTGCTGGATGTAGCGGGCCATCAGATCGACTTCCTTGTCATCCATCTCGCCCGAGGTCAGCCAGTTGGGCATGCCCGCGGCGGAGCCGTAGGCGATGAAGACCTTGAGGTAATCGGTGCCCTTTTCCAGCGTGATGTCGGGCGTCAGCGGCTTGCCGGTGGCACCCTTGCGCAGCACCCCGTGGCAGCCGGCGCAGCGCTCGAAGTACACCTTGCGCGCCTTGTCGAACTCCGCCTGCGTCATCGGCGGGGCCTTGGGGTTCGTGCTCTGGTACATGGGCTCGTTGCCCACGGGAGAGCCGCCGGCCTGGTAGCCGGCCTCGGACGGCGAGACGTGAGGCTTGGCGTCCTGCGCGTGGGCTTGCAGCGCCACGGCCGCGATGAACGCCGCGGTGGCCAAGGGGGTGAGTTTGTGGATGTTCATGCGCTTTCTCCGGCTGGTGCAGCGTCCTTGCTGTGCCGGGGGCGATGCTCCGCCTGCCCCTGCGGGCCGTCCTTGAACTGGTTTAAGGACGCCGGTTCAGCCCGCGCGGAGCATTGCGCCAACGCAATTCATCCCATGCCGGTGAGCCATGAGCGTCCTCGACGAACCGCTGTTCTTCAGCCCCGCGCCCTTGCCGGCTTCGCCGCGCGCGGCCCGCGTCACGCTCGTGGGCGCCGGCCCGGGCGACCCGGAGCTGCTGACGGTGCGCGCGGAGCGCGCGCTGCGCCGGGCCTCCCTGGTGCTCTACGACCACCTGGTGTCGCGCGACGTGCTGCGCCTGGTGCCCGAAGGGGCCGACCTGATCTACGTGGGCAAGGAGAGCGCGCACCACACGCTGCCGCAGGAGGACATCTGCGCGCTGATGATCCGCCTCGCGCGCAGCGGGCGCGCGCTGGTGCGGCTCAAGGGGGGCGACCCCTTCATCTTCGGCCGCGGCGGCGAGGAGGCGCAGGCGCTGGCCGCCGCGGGCGTGCCCTTCGAGGTGGTGCCGGGCATCAGCGCGGCGCAGGCCGCCGCGGCCGAGGCCGGCATGCCGCTGACGCACCGCGACCACGCGGCTTCGGTTGTGCTCGCAACCGGCCACCGCCGCAGCGAGGCGGGCGTGCTGGACATGGACTGGGCCGCGCTGGCGCGCCCGCGCCAGACGGTGGTGATCTACATGGGCGTGTCCACGCTGGCGTCCATCTGCGCGCAGCTCACGGCGCATGGGCTGGGCGCCGACACGCCCGCGGCGCTGGTGGAGCGCGCCTCGCAGCCCGACAGCCGCCGCGTGGTGGGCTCGCTGCGGACGCTGCCCGGGCTGGCCGTGCTGCACGCGGTGCGCTCGCCCGCGCTGCTGATCGTGGGCGGCGTGGTGGGCCTGCACGCCACCCTGGCCGCGCCGGCCCGCTGCGCGCTCGCCGGGCAGCCTGGCTGAAGCCAGAGGTTGCTCAGGCCAGCTCCCGGGCCGGTAAGCCGTGGACGCGGTTGCGTCCGGCCTTCTTGGCCTGGTACATGGCCTCGTCCGCGGCCGTCATCAGGCTCTCGGGCGTCGTGTGCCGAGGACCGTGGAACTCGACGCCGATGCTGGCCGATACCGTGCACGGGCCCTTGCCCGGAATGATGATCGGCTCGGACACCACGGACCGTATGCGCTCCAGAATGGCTGCGCACTGGGCCCGTTCCTCCAGATCGTTAAGGATCACGACGAACTCGTCGCCACCGATGCGGGCCACGGTGTCGCACGCGCGAACGGCGCCCTGCATGCGTTGCGCGGCAACGCGCAGCACCACGTCGCCGGCATCGTGCCCATGCGCGTCGTTCACGGCCTTGAAGCCGTCCAGATCGATGAAGGCCACGGCGAGCTGGCTGGTGAATCGCTCGCAGCTCTGCATGCACAGCTTCAGGCGTTCGAGCATCAGCCGCCGGTTGGGCAGGCCGGTCAGCAAGTCGTAGAGCGCCGCGTGCACGACCTCGTCGTGCTGCAGCTTGTCCTTGGTGATGTCCAGCGTCATCCACACCATTTCGCCGGGCTGGCCTTGCATCCACGTACCGCTGGCGTCCACCCAGATCGGCTCGCCGCTCTTCCTGCGCAGCATCAGCGGGGCGCGGAACGCACGGCCGGCTTCGAGGTGGGGATAGGCAAGCTTGCCGAACTCCTCGAAGGTCTGGTCGTCGCCGTAGAAGATCCGGGCCGATTGGCCGATGAGCTCATCGGCCCGGTACCCGAACATGCGCTCCAGCCCCTTGTTGACCCAGGTGATCCGCCGGTGCTTGAGCCGCACGATGCCGATCAGCTCGCTGTCGAGCATCAGCGCCTGCTCGGCTACCAGCCGCGACACTTCCTGCTGGGCGTGGTATTGGCGCGTGCGCGACCGCAACACCAGCGCCGAGGAACCCGCGAGCAGGAGCGTCAGCGCCGCGAGCAGCGCAATGTTTGCGGCCGCATCGACACGCCAGGGTGCGAAGAACTCGTCCGTGGCGAGGCCCGCCAGAATGTAGAGCGGAAACGAATCGATCCGGCGGTAGGCGTTGGTGCGCTCGATGCCGTCCAGCTTCGTGCGCGACACGAAGAATCCCTGCGCCGGCGCGGCCTTCACCGCGGCAGCCAGTTCGGCCGACACGCGGGCGCTGCCCACGGGCTGGGGCCCCGTGTCTCCCGGCGTATGGCGGGCCACCAGCCGCAGCGAGCCGCTGCGCAGCGTGATGGCGCCATGCTGGCCCAGCGCCATGCCCTCGAACATGGCACTGAAATGCCCGGTGAGCAGCGTTCCGTACACGACACCGGCAAAGCGTCCCTCGGTATCCGCCATGCGCCGCGCCAGTACCACGATCCACTTCCCGTTGATGCGGCTTTCAAGGGGTTCCGAGACGAACACCTCATCGCTGGAAGCGTCGCGTGCACGGCGGAAGAAGTCGAGGTCACTGATGTTGACCCGCGGGGCCGTCGGCACGCCGGCGCCGAAGAGCAGGTTGCCTTGCGCATCCGTGACACGCAGGCTCTCCATCTGCGGCACGAGCGACTGCTGCTCCGACAGCACGCGATGGACCTCGTCGCGCTCCAACGGGGCGTGCTGCCGCAGATGCCCGAGCGCGAGCCGCGTGTTCAGCAGCGCGCTGTCCACGAGTTTCAGGTGGGCCGAGATGCTGTCCTTGAGCCCTTCGACGAGGTTTTCGGTCGCATTGCGGGCGCGGTTCGCGTGGACCTCGTGGCTGGCGTTCAGGGCCTGGAAGATCGCCAGCGCCAGCACGCCGCCGACGATGACGTTGACGGCAACCAGCCAGCGCACGAAGCGCCTGAGCTCCCTGGCAGCGACGCAGGGAACCGGCGCATTCGCCTCAGCTTCGGCTTGCCGCGGCGCGGTCGCGCTGGACTTTGAACCGGGGTACTTCATACGGAACCGCAAGGCTTCCGGCAACCGTCTCGTGAGGCGTTGTCTCTACACAGCGCAAGCCGCTCACGCGTCCCGCCGCTGACGCGGAATCCGCGAAACAACGAACATCCACAGGGCGAGTGCCCGGCGCTCCCTCAAGTGCTGCTCACTCCATTCGGCCGACGTCCCTGTCATTCGGCCAGCGCATCAGTGAGTTGAGCGCGCGGGCCGTAGAAATCGGCGATGGCGTAACAAATTACCGAAAAGCGCAATGCCCGCTGTCGCGGGCATTGGAAGGGATGGCGGCGTCAGCGGCGCCCGTCATGGCAGGGCATCGCGTGGCGTGTTCAAACCCCCACCGTCCCGCCGTCCGTGATCGGGCTCCGTGCTACTCGATGCGCAGCCCCTTCAGCGCCGGGTCGCCCTCCGGGTAGTGCAGCTCCAGCCCCTGCAGCGCGCGCTCCAGCAGCGTGGCGATCATCAGGTTGCGGTGCGTCTTGGAGTCCGCCGGCACCACGGTCCACGGCGCCCAGGGCGTGCCCGTGGCCGAGAGCAGGTCGGCGTAGGCCGCTTGGTAGTCGTCCCAGTGGCGGCGCGCCTCCACGTCCTCCATCAGGAATTTCCAGTGCTTGGCCGGGTCGTCCAGCCGCGCCTGCAGCCGCCGCTGCTGCTCCTGGCTGGAGATGTGCAGCATGAACTTGCAGACCACGGTGCCGGTCTCGGTGAGCATGCGCTCGAAGTCGTTGATCTGCGCGAAGCGCTGCTTGAGCTGCCTGGGCGTGAGCTGGCCCTTGACCGCCGGCACCAGCACGTCCTCGTAGTGGCTGCGGTTGAACACCGTGATCTCGCCCGCGGCGGGCACGCGCTGGTGGATGCGCCAGAGGAAGTCGCGGGCACGCTCGTCCTCGGTGGGCGCGCGCCAGGAGACGGCATGCACGCCCAGCGGGCTCATGCGGCCGAAGACGTGGCGCAGCGTGCCGTCCTTGCCCGAGGCGTCCGTGCCTTGCAGCACCACCAGCAGCTTGTAGCGGCGGTCGGCCCAGAAGCGGTTCTGCAATTCGTCCAGGCGCACGGCGAGTTGCTCCACCGCCGCCTTGTCCCGGACCTTGTCGCCCTGGGAAAAGGGCTTCGAGGACGGATCGATGCCGGAAAGGTCGATCCGCGCCTTGGGATCGCGGTGCACCAGGCCGTTCAGGCGCTTGTCGTCGGACCTGCTCATGCCTGGTGCTCCCGTGTGGATGCGGTCACAGCGACCGCAACGGTTCAGCGCCGGCGCGGCGCAAGGCGGCGACGGCGGCCTGCGCCCTCAGCTCGTTCATCGGGTGCACGACCACCGCGTGGGCGCCGCGCGCCAGGGCCGCGCGCACCTTGCGGATGACGATGGCATGGTCCGGGCGCAGCGTCAGCAACCCGGCGACCAGGCCGCCGAAGAAGGCGCCCATCATCCCGAGGAACCCCATGGCGAAATAGGGCGAGTCGGCCACCGCTCGGATGTCCGCCGCGGCCAGCGCCAGCGCAACGGCCACGCCCAGCAGCGCGCCTGCGGGCATGAACAGCGCATGACTGCGCAACAACGTGCGCCAGATGCCCCGCTGCTCCGGTTCGAGTTTGCGCCCGATGCGCCGGTCGCCCGGGTGAAGGACGGTGGTGTGCAGGCCCGGGGCCTGGCGCAGCGAGGCCGCGGCCTGCTCGGCGCTTTCCACGTCATCGAAAACGCCGGCCACCAGGGTCAGCGAGTGTTCACCAAAGGGACTCAGTGAGCTGTTGTTCATGTTTGACCTCTCGTTTCGTGAAACGCCATGCAGCCATTGGGCTCCACGCGCCGTTGCGCCGCCATCGAACGGCGCCGCGTTTCCTGGTCAGACTTCTCCTACACCCTTGGCAGCCGCGGCTCAGAGCAGCGAAGGCGACTGCACCGTCAACAGCGCCACCTGCTGGCCGCCGTTCCTTTCCCTGCAGCGCAGCCACCAGATGGCACCCTTGCGGATGCTCCAGGGCTGCGCGGTGCCGCAGAGCAGGCAGGCCGCCGCCAGCCCCAGCGTGGGCTGGTGGCCCACCACCAGCACCGGTTCGCGCGCCTCGGGCCAGCGCGCCGCGTCCAGCAGCGCGTCCACCGAGCCGTCGGGCGCCAGCGCCGCCACGGTCCTGAACTTGCGCTCCAGCGCCGCGGCCGTCTGTTGCGTGCGCACCGCGGGGCTCGCCAGCACGCGCGTGGTGGCCGGCAGCACCTGGTTGAGCCAGTGCGCCATGCGCGCGGCGTTGCGCTCGCCCTTGGGCGTGAGCGTGCGCGCGAGGTCGTTGGTCTCGCCTTCGCGCAGGTCATGGGCCTCGGCATGGCGCCACAGGATCAGGTCCATCTCGCTTCACCCCTGGTAAAGATCCATCAGCGCCTGCTGCGCCCCGATGCCCTGCGGCTCGGCCAGGCTGCGCCAGCTGCCGTCAGGCTGCAGCGCCCAGGCGTCGCGCGTGTCGTGCAGGTAGGGCACCAGGCATTCGTCGATGACGCGCTGGCGCAGCACGGGGTCGCGCATCGGCCAGGCCACCTCGACGCGGCGCAGCATGTTGCGGCTCATCCAGTCGGCGCTGCTGAGATACAAGGCCTCGTCCTCGTCGCCGGGGCCCCAGCGGAAGTAGAAGACGCGCGTGTGCTCCAGGAAGCGCCCCACCACCGAGCGCACGCGGATGCGGTCGCTCAGGCCCGGCACGCCGGGCGGCAGCATGCAGGCGCCGCGGATGATCAGGTCGATGCGCGCACCGGCCCGGCTGGCCAGCACCAGCGCGTCGATGAGCAGCGGGTCGGTGAGCGCGTTGCACTTGACCACCACCCGCGCCGGCAGCCCGTGCAGCGCCGCCTGCGTCACCTGCACCAGGTGGTCCAGCATGGCCGCCTGCAGCGCGAAGGGCGCGGCCAGCAGCCGGTGCAGCTTGCCCAGTTCCACCTGGCCGGTGAGCTGCTGGAACACCGCATCCGCGTCCGCCGTCAGCTCGGGGTCGGCCGTCATGCAGCCCAGGTCCGTGTAGAGCCGCGCGGTGCGCGCGTTGTAGTTGCCGGTGGACAGGTGCGCGTAGCGGCGCAGCACGCCGTCCTCGCGCCGCCCGCTGGCGGTCCTGGCACCTTCGCGCCGCGTCACCAGCAGCAGCTTGGCGTGGGTCTTGAGGCCCACGATGCCGTACACCACCTGCGCGCCCACGGCCTCCAGCCGCTCGGCCCAGTTGATGTTGGCCTCCTCGTCGAAGCGTGCCTTGAGCTCGACCACCACCGTCACTTCCTTGCCACGGCGCGCGGCTTCGAGCAGTTGTTCCATCAGCACCGACTCCGTGCCGGTGCGGTAGATGGTCTGCTTGATGGCCAGCACGTCGGGGTCGGCCACCGCCTCGCGCAGGAACTGCACCACCGGCTCGAAGCTCTCGAAGGGATGGTGCAGCAGCACGTTGCCCTGCTGCAGCCGCTCGAAGATGGAGGTGCCCTGCGGCAGGCTCGCCGGCCAGGCCGGCTTCCACGGCGGAAAGCGCAGCCCGCGCGCGTCGGCCTGGTCGATCAGCTCGGTCAGCCGCACCAGGTTGACCGGGCCACCCACGCGGTACAGCGCCCAGGGCGGCAGCTGGAACTGTTGCAGCAGGAACTGCACCAGCGTTTCGGAGCAGCTGTCCACCACCTCCAGCCGCACGGCCTGGCCGAAGTGGCGGGTGTAGAGCCCGCTGCGCAGGGCCTGGCGCAGGTTGGTGGCATCGTCCTCGTCCACCTCCAGCTCCGAGTCGCGCGTGACGCGGAACTGCGAGAAGGCCAGCACCTGGCGCCCGGGGAACAGCTCGTCGAGGTGCGCGCGGATCACGCTGCTGAGCAGCACGAAGGCCTGCCGCCCCTCCGACACCTCATCGGGCAGCCGGATCACGCGCGGCAGCACGCGCGGCACCTTGACGATGGCGATGGCGTTCTCGCGCCCGAAGGCGTCGCGGCCACCGAGCTGCACGATGAAGTTCAGCGTCTTGTTGGCCACCGTCGGGAACGGGTGCGCCGGGTCCAGCCCCACGGGCACCAGCAACGGGCGCACCTGCGCCTGGAAGAAGCCCGCCACCCAGCGCCGCTGCGCCGCGTTGCGCTGGTGGTGCTGCACCACGCGCAGGCCTTCGCGCTCCAGCGCCGGCATCACCTCGTCGTTGAACAGGGTGTACTGCTCGTTCACCAGCGCGCGCGCCTCGGCCGCGATGGCCTGCACCTCGCCCACGGTCACCGCGGTGCCGGGCAGCCGCGCCGCTTCCATCACGTCGGCGAAGCGCACCTCGAAGAACTCGTCCAGGTTGGAGGAGACGATCGTGACGTAGCGTAGCCGCTCCAGCAGCGGCACGTCCTCGCGCCGCGCCTGCGCCAGCACCCGGCGGTTGAAGGCCAGGATCGCCTTCTCGCGGTCGAGCATCACCAGGCCCGGCGCGGCGGCCGCCGCGCTGGCCGGGGCGGCGGACACGGGCATGGAGCCGGCCTCCGTGGATGAGAAATCGTTCATCGGCAAGGACTCTATGAAGCGATTGCGACAACTCCGTGACCAGGCGGGCGTGCCTGCTCCGTGAAAGGTGTGCCACGCACGGCGGACGCGCCAGCCGCAACGGCCATGCGGCAAGCGGCCGGCCTTGGCACGCTGCGCCACGAGGGGCGCGTGGCGCGCGGCCACAAGACCGCCGTGATCTCGCCGCCACGCGCGGAGCTGGAGTTGCTGCGCTGCCTGGTCGAGCACCAGGGGCGCGTGGTCAACCGCGAGCAGATCATCGCGGCGGCCTGGGGCCCGGACCACGCGGTGGACGTGCGTACCGTGGACGAGCACATCAAGCGGTTGCGCCGTCACCTGGACGGCAGCCGGGGCCGCTCCATGGTCCGGACCCGGCGCGGCGACGGGGACCGGCTCAACGTCGGGGCGTTGGGCGTGCAGGCCTGAAATGAAAACGGCGCGGGAACACCCGCGCCGTCGTCCTGGTCCTCAGGGCTGCAGTTTCAATGCAGCGCCTTGTAGATGTTGAAGGCGCTGATCAGCGTGATCAGCACGCCCACGATCGTCATCAGCGTGCGCGGCTTGAGGCTCTTGCACAGCAGCGCGGCCAGCGGCGCGGCGAACATGCCGCCGAACACCAGCCCCGCCACCATCAGCCAGGTCGCGGGCTCGCCGGCCAGCAGGATGAAGGACGTGGCGCTGGAGAGTGTCAGGAAGAACTCGGCGAAGTTCACCGAGCCGATGGTGGTGCGCGGGTCGCCGCCGGCGCCGATGATGTTGCTGGTGACCACCGGGCCCCAGCCGCCGCCGCCCGCGGCGTCCACGAAGCCGCCCACCAGGGCCAGCTTGCCCACGTGGCGCGGCTCCTGCTGCTGGTTCTTGAACTTGCCGCGCCAGGCCTTGCGCAGGATGTACACGCCCATCAGCAGCAGGTAGGCCGAGATGAAGGGCTTCATCACCGCGCCGTCGAACTGCGTCACCAGCACCGCGCCCAGCACCGCGCCCAGGATGCCCGGCACCAGCAGCCGCACGAACAGCGACTTGTTGACGTTGCCCAGCTTCACGTGCGAGATGCCCGACAACCCCGTGGTGAAGACCTCGGCGATGTGCACGCTGGCGCTGGCCGCCGCCGGCGTGGCGCCAGCCGTGAGCAGGAACGTGGTGGCCGTGATGCCGTAAGCCATGCCCAGCGCGCCGTCCACCACCTGCGCCAGGAAGCCCACCGCCAGCGCGCTCCAGAAGGTGGGACTGGACAGCGCGCCGCTGATCAGCTCGAAGCCGCTGTGGCCGCCGTTGTCCCCGAAGAACAGCCGCCACACCACCGCCACCACCAGCGTCGCCAGCACCGCCACTGCCGCCCACATCGCCATGCGCAGCACCGGGTGCTGGTCCGGGTGCGAAACGACGTCCTCCACCGGAGGCAGACCTGCCGCCTGGTGCTGCAGGTTGATCGGGCTGGCGCTGAGATCGAGGTCGCGAATTTTCATGATGTGGGAAGGTCAGCCCGATAATTCATGCCTTATGACTGACTTGTATAAGCAAGCGCACAAAGATACGCTGCACTGCTTATGACCCAAAAGAAGATTTGCGAGCTTGAGTATGCGTTTTACGTGCTTAAAGCTTCAGCGCCGTTGGAAGCTCGTGGTGCGTGAGGGAGTCCGCACCACCGGCCGTACCCGCGTCGCCGGCGCCAGCAGTCCGCATCAGTTGACGGCGGCCAGCACCTTGCCGTCGGCGCTCTTGATGGTCGTCCATTGCTTGCGCACCAGGGCCTTCAGGGAGGCGGGCAATGCCACGTACTCCAGCTCGGTCGCCATGGCGTCGCCGTTGGCGTAGGCCCAATCGAAGAACTTCAGCGCCGCGGCGGCGTTGGCCGGCTTCTCGGGCGTCTTGTGCATGAGGATGTAGGTCGCCCCGGTCAGGGGCCAGGCGTCCTTGCCGGGCTGGTCGGTGAGCACCTGGAAGAAGCTCTTGTTCCAGTCGGCGCCGACGGCGGCGGCCTTGAAGGTCAGGTCGTCCGGCGCCACGAAGTGGCCGGCCTGGTTCTTCAGCAGCGCATAGCTCATCTTGTTCTGCTTGACGTAGGCGTACTCGACGTAGCCGATGGCGCCCGGCAGGCGCTGCACGAAGGCGGCCACGCCCTCGTTGCCCTTGCCGCCCGCGCCCGTGGGCCAGTTCACCGCCGTGCCCTCGCCCACCTTGGCCTTCCAGTCGGCGTTGACCTTGGACAGGTAGTTGGTGAACAGGAAGCTCGTGCCCGAGCCGTCGGCGCGGCGCACCACGGCGATGGGCGCATCGGGCAGGCTCACGCCGGGGTTGATAGCGGCGAGCGCGGGGTCGTTCCACTTGGTGATCTTGCCCAGGTAGATGTCGCCCAGCACCTGGCCGGTGAGCTTCAACTGGCCGGGCTGCAGGCCCTGGACGTTGACCACCGGCACCACGCCGCCGATGGCGGTGGGGAACTGCAGCAGGCCCTCGGCGGCCAGCTCCTCGTCCTTGAGCGGCATGTCGGAGGCGCCGAAGTCCACTGTCCTGGCCTTGGTCTGCTTGATGCCGGCGCCCGATCCGACGGACTGGTAGTTCACGCGCACGCCGGTGGCCTTGTGGTAGGCCTCGGCCCACTTGGCGTAGATCGGCGCGGGGAAGGTAGCGCCCGCACCGGTGACGTCCTGGGCGGCGGCGTTGCCGGTGGTGGCGACGAACAGGGCTGCGGACAGCAGCGGCAGGGTGAAGGCAATGCGATTCATCACGGCTCCTGGGTGAAAAGCGGATGGCGCCAGCTTCGTTGCGGCGTGTGTCACGGCGATGACAGCGGTGCGGCGCTTCGCGGCCGCATGGCGCGTGTGCCGCGGCAGCTGCGGTCCCTGGTGGTGACGGCCGCGCATGTCATGGAGGCGTCACGCGGGCGCCTTAGGCTTGGCGGCGCTTCCCTGCCGTGGAAGACGAGAAGTACGAATATTCGCGAGGGCCGCATGGCATGCGGCCTGCCCCGCGCCTGAAAGCCCGCCCCTGCCCGCCACGCCCATGAACGACGCCGCGACTTCACTCCCCCTGGCCGCCATCGACATGGGGTCCAACAGCTTTCGCCTGGAGATCGGCCAGCTCAAGGGCGGGCGCTACCAGCGGCTGGACAACCTCAAGGAGGTGGTGCGGCTGGGTGGCGGGCTGGACGCGCAGGGCCTGCTGCAGGAGGAGGCGGCCGAGCGCGGGCTGCAGACGCTGCGGCGCTTCCGCGATCGGTTGTCGGGCTTCGAGTTGGGCGGCCTGCGCGCCGTGGCCACGCAGACGCTGCGCGAGGCGCGCAACCGTGACGAGTTCCTGGTGCGCGCCTCGGAGGTGCTGGGCTCGCCGGTGGAGGTGATCTCCGGGCGCGAGGAGGCGCGGCTGATCTTCATTGGCGTGGCGCAGCTGCAGCCCTCGGCCTTGCCGCGGCTGGTGGTGGACATCGGCGGGCGCTCCACCGAGCTGGTGCTGGGCTGCGGCCGGGTGCCGGGCGAGGCGGAGTCCTTCCAGGTTGGCAGCGTGTCGCTGTCACTGCGCTACTTCGCCGACGGGCGGCTCACGCCCCAGGCTTTCGAGGCCGCGCGCGTGGCGGCGCAGGCCGAGTTCGAGGAGGCCGAGACCAGCTTCGAGCCGCACCTGTGGCGGGAGGCGCTGGGCTCCTCCGGCACGGCCGGCGCGGTGTCGCTGCTGCTCGCGAACCACGGCATCACCGACGGGCGCATCACGCCCTCGGCGCTGAACTGGTGCATCGAGCGCTGCATCGATGCCGGTCACATCGACCGCTTGCAGCTGCGCGGCCTGCGCGACGACCGCCGTCCCGTGATCGCCGGCGGGCTGGCGATCCTGGCGGCGCTGATGCGCGAGTTCGGCATCAAGGAAATCGCGCCGGCCAAGGGCGCGCTGCGCCAGGGGGTGATCGTGGACCTGTACGAACGCCAACGCAGCGCCGGCGGCGAGGTGCCGGACCTGCGCGACGCCTCCGTCGCGGCGCTGCAGCAGCAGTTCCACTGCGACCTGGCGCAGGCGCGGCGTGTGCACGACGCGGCGCTGGCGCTGCATCACGACATTGCCCCGGACGCCGGCGCCGACGAGCGCCGCGAGCTGGCGTGGGCCTGCGCGCTGCACGAGATCGGGCGCTGCGTCTCGCACCACGACTACCACCGCCACAGCGCCTACCTGATGGGCCACGTGGACGCGGCCGGCTTCTCTCAGAGCCAGCAGCGGCGCATCGCCGAGCTGATCCTGGCGCAGCGCGGCGGGCTGAAGAAGGTGGAGGCCTCGATGGCGCGGCGCTCCTTCGCGCGCCAGGCGCTGTGCCTGCGGCTGGCGGCCATCCGCTGCCATGCGCGGCGCGACACCGACGGCCCGCAGCTGCGCATCGACGCCCAAGGCGCCAGCCGGCTGGCGCTGCGCTGGGAGCCCACGGGCGTGCCGGCCGACCCACGCACGCTGCACCTGCTGCGCGAGGAGATCGCGCTGTGGGCGCAGCAAGGGCATTTCACGCTCTCCCTCAAGAGCTGAACCGATGGCGCAGGACGGCGGCCTTCTGAATCTCTGACCGTCAACGATTTCCAGGAAGCGGGTGGTGGTCCGACTTGCGGTACCAGCCCGAGATGGCCTGTCCGTCCCAGACCAGGCTGACGTGCGCGCCCTGCACGACGGGAATCTGGACCGCCTTGGGCCTGAACACCGCCACGCACTCGCCTCCCTCGCGCCGCACAGACCGGTACAGCAGTCCCCACGAGCCGGCCGCCCGGTATTCACGCGCCAGTTGCTTGGAGGCGGCGTAGCCGTGCGGATCGTGGGCTGGTGCCCAAGGCTCACCGCGGATGTCGTGCATGGGTTGCACGATGTGGGCGACGCAGGCCCGGTAGTCCACCTCGATCGGCGGCTGACGGGTTTCGCCGAGGAAGCGCTCGGCGTGAAAGCTCGCCTCGGCGATGGCCGTCTCCAGGCTTTCGCCGGCGTAGTACACGCCCCAGGTGCCGTCACTGAATCGGGAGCCGCCGCGGTTCAGGTACGTGAAGGCCGCCATCACTGGGGTGCTGCCGGTCCCGAACACGCGCTCACCTTCCGGCACGAGATCCAGCTCACCAAGCTCTTGGCGCAAGCGGGGGTTGGTGTAGGCCTGTACGGCGAATACCGCGTCCAACTCGTCCTGGCTGGCCACGTCGTCGAACAGCGACACCGGCGGGAAGCGGCTCGGGATCACGCGGTACGAGGGACGCCACGGGACCTCGATGCACGCCGCGATCAAGCGAAGTCCCCGCCGCGCTGCGCATCCAGGAAATCGGCCACGTCCTTGAGGTCACCCACCCGGCCGCCCAGCATGTGTGCGAGTGCCGTGCTGCCGCCAAAGAGCGGCGACGAATTCGGCTGCCGGGGCCACGCGTAGGCCCGCTCGGGAATCGGCAGCAGCACCTTCAGCGCGGCGTGGATGCGGAAGACATAGCTCAGCCGCTCCAGGGTCGCCGGGTCCAGCGGTGCCGTGATCTTCCCGGCCTGCCATCGGTAGAAGACCGAGCGGCTGGTGCCCAGGAGCGTCTGCTTCTCGGACGGGTTCAGGCCCCACAAATCCGCGATACGGAAGAACACGGCCAGGGCTTTCGCTGAGGTATCGGACGACCGCAGGTCGGCGCGGTCAGCAGCGTGATCAAGCATGGACGCCTCCTGTCCATGATTGTGCCACCCGGGACCAAACAATGATTCCTATCCCCAATGGGATATTGTTGCCAGGAAGCGGGCCGGATCGGCTCTTGGCTGGCATCCACCAACTTTCCTGGCCAGCTTCGCCTCAAACCCTCGCCCCCTGCCCCGCTTGCGCCTTCTCGATCTGCCGCTCCAGCTTCTGCGTCAGCTGGGTTTCGATGGTGCCGGCGAACACGCTCATGAGCAGGCCCAGCTGCACGTCGATACGGAAGCGGTCGGCCGTCACGTCCAGCGTGCCGCTGACGCCGGAGCGGCTGAAATGCAATTGGTCGGCGCTCGCGCCCTGGTCGAAGCGGCAGTGCAGCCCATGCTCGGTCACAACCTTCTCGGCCCAGCGCCGGGCCAGGCGGCGCGCCGTGGGCAGGCCCAGGCTGTGCACGCGTTCGATGTGGATGCGGGACATGGTTCGACCTCGTAACAAAAAACCATGCGAGTTTCACCCGGCTTCCCGGCATGGCTGCCATGCGCCGGACATCGCGACGCCGCAACGCGGTTGCATTGCTCAGGACTTGCCTTTTTTCTTCCAGAAGCGCGGCGCCTCGGCCACCTTGCGCAGCGCGCGGCGGCAGTCGCGGGCGCTCTGCTGCTGCCGAGCCTCCAGCCAGCCGACGGCGAACCAGGCCTCAGGCTGCGCTGCCGTGGCGCGGCGGAAGGCCTCCAGCCCCACGGCCTCGTCGTTGTGTTGCCCCAGCGCGTCCTGCGCCGGACGCAGCGAGTCGACGTAGCGCTCCACCGCGTGCGTGCCGTACAGCGGCGCGACGAACTCGCTCAGGTAGCGCAGCCGCTTGAGGCGCTTGCGCACGCGGTGCTGCCGCTGCACCGGCAGCTCGGTGAAGCGCTCGCCGTCGCGCACCACCTGCTTGTGCAGCTTCGCCAGCCGCTCGCGCAGGGCCTTGCGGCAGCCGCCGTCGTGCTTGCAGCCGGGCTGCTCCGGCGCGTCCTCGGCCAGGGTGAAGGCCAGCAGGTCCAGCAACACGGTCTGGAACGCGGTATCGCGCACGGCCCGCGCCGGCGTGTGCGGCTCGCCCTCGGGATCGGGCCAGCGCAGCCCTTGCGGTGCGCCCGCCTCGGCCAGCCGAGCCAGCACGGAGCGGCTCACCTCCTGCTGGTCGCGCGTCTCGCCCAGGTGCGAAAAGGCGGTGGCCAGCACGGCCTGAGCTTCGTCGTCCAGCACCGCGCCGAAGCCGCCGAGCTCGCGCAGCGCGGTGCGCAGCCGGCGCAGGCCCACGCGCGCCTGGTGCACGTGCTCCGGGTCGGCGCTGCCGGTGGCAACCTCGCCGGCGTTGGGCAGGATCTGGTCCAGGCAGCACCCCACCACCGCGCGCAGCAGCGCCGGTGCCGGCATCGACCACGCCAGCGCCGGCACCCCGGCCTTCACCGGCGGGGCATGCTCGCGCCCGGCGGCCAGCAGCGTGCCGCGCTGGGCCTTGGAGGCGGTGGACAGCCACAAGCCCTGCGCCGCCACCCAGGGCCGCGCCAGCGCGAACAGGCCTTCGGCGGGGCCGTCCTTGAGCTCCAGCTCCAGCTCGCACACCGGGACGCCGCGCCCCTGCGCGTGCAGGCTGCCGAGGTCCAGCGCGACCTCGACCCGCGCGTCGCCCTGGCACATCTCGCACGTGCGGCGCTCGATGCGGGTGTGGAACTGTTCCACCACCAGCGTGGAGAGGTCGTCCAGCGAGCCGCCCAGCGCCTGGGCCAGCGCACGGCCGGCGGGGCTGTCGCGATGGCGGGCGATGTCCGGGCGCGGCATGGCGCGGCCTTCCTCCGGCGGCACTTCCACCTCGTGTTCCAGGCGCTGCAGCCGGTGCCCGCCGGCGCCCTTGAGCGTCTGCACCCAGCGCTCGTTCTCGCGGCGCAGGCGCCAGGAGAAACCGTGCGCGGCGAGTTGCCCGCCCGCCGTGTCGAAGTAGTGCGCTTCCAGCCGGGTGCGCGGCCACTGCGCGGCGTTCAGCGCCTTTTCCAGCGCGGCGCGGCTCTCCGGGGGAATCCGCAGCTTGAGCTCGAGTTCATGCATGGCGGGTCATTCCCTCCTCAACCATCGTGGTGCAGCAGCCGCTGCCGCAGTTCGGTGAAGCGCCAGCCTTCGCCCTGGTGCTCGAAGACCCACACCAGGTCATAGCGCGCGGCGTCCCAGGTTCGCGGCGCGCCGTCGCACAGCGCCTGCGCGATGTCGCCCATGGCCTGGTGGCGCCAGCACAGCAGCACCGGGCCCGGGCTGGCGCGCAGGGCGTCCAGCAGCGGCGCGACTTCTCCTTCGGAGCCGAAGCGCGTATCCACCCGCAGCCCCAGCAGCCGCGCCAGCGGCAGCACGGTGCAGAGCGGGCGGTGGCTCTTGCCGCTGTCGGTGGCGGCAAAGATCGATGCGGGCCGCGCCAGCGGCTGCGGCGGCATGCCGCCGCAGGGCGCGAACAGCCGCGCCAGCGCACCGGCGCGCTGCCAGCCCCGCACCGACAGGGCCTCGCCGTCAGGCCGCCCCTGCTCGTCCACGCCCAGGATGCCGGTCGCCTGGTCGGGCTCCTCGGCATGCCGGATCAGCATCACGTGGCGGGTGGAAGACATGGTTCGACTGCAGGCAAGCACCGGGCCCGGACAGCTCCGGAAAGCACCAGGCCGGCAGCTTGGCGCGCGCCGTGTGACACGGTGATGACAGGGCCGTGAAACCGCACGCGGACTCGGGGGTGTCACGGAGATACAGCTGGTCACGTGGCTGAATCGCGGCTTCGATGCAGGTGCAACCAGCCTGCAGTGATCCGCTGTGCAACTTCCGAGCCTGACCATGACTCCTGGACCCCGTGCCTCCCTGCGTGCCAAGCTGGCCGCCGGAGCCGTCGCTTCCATCCTCACGCTGCTCGTCGTCGTGGCCGCCGCGACGCTGGCGCTGCGCGACATCAACGCCGAGTTCGCTTCATTTGCCGATACGGAATTCGCGGCGCAGTCGGGCGTGGCCAGCCTGCGGCTGCACCTGGGCGACGTGATGCGCCAGGAGAAGGAAACGCTGATCAACATCGACGACCTGCAGGCCGCCAAGGCGAGCCAGGCGCGCTGGCAGGCGTCGCTGCGGGCCGCGCGCGCGAGCCTGCAGCCCCTGCGCCAGGCCGGCGGTGCCGATGCCCGACAGCTGGAGGCGCTGCTGGCCGACTACGAGAAGGCCGCCGCCCCGGTGCTGCGGGACTGCATCACCGGGCGCATCGTCACCGCCACCGAGGGCTACCAGGTGCTGGCCGGCGCGCGCCAGCAGGCGACGAGCATCGACGCGCTGGTGGGCCGGCTGTCGGCGGAGGTGGCACGCCGCGGCGAGGAGCGCCGTGCCGAGGCGCAGGCGCGCTCGGACCACTGGCAACGAGCCATGCTGGCCATCGCGGCCGTGGCCGCGGTGGTTTTCGCCTGGCTGGCCTGGTGGGGCGTGCGCGCCGCCACCGCGCCGCTGGCGCATGCCGTGGCGGTGGCGCAGCGCATCGCCCGGGGCGACCTGGCCGGCGAGGTCAGCGCCGGCGGCCTGCGCGAGTTCGCTCAACTGCTGCAGGCCATGGGCGCGATGCAGGCGCGGCTGCGCGAGCTGCTGCACGACATGCAGCATTCCAGCCACGCCGTTGCCGAGGCCAGCGCGCAGATCGCCGCGGGCAATGGCGACCTGTCCGCGCGCACCGAGCGCACCGCCGCGGACTTGGTGCAGACGGCCTCGGCCATGACCGAGCTGGCGCGCAGCGTGGGCGACACCGAGCAGACCGCGCGCGCCATGGCGCGGCTGGCGCACTCGGCCACCAGCGCCGCGCGCGACGGCAACGAGGCGGTGGCCGCCGTCAGCGGCGCCATGGTCCAGCTGGACCGCAGCGCGGCGCGCATCACCGAGATCACGGGCCTGATCGAGCGCATCGCGCTGCAGACGCGGCTGCTGGCGCTCAACGCGGCGGTGGAGGCGGCGCGCGCGGGCCAGCAGGGCCGCGGCTTCGCGGTGGTGGCCCAGGAAGTGGGTGCGCTGGCCGAGCACGTGGCCTCGGCCTCGGCGGAGATCGCCAAGCTGGCCGGCGAGTCGGTGCAGGTGGTGGATCGGGGCAGCCAGGCCGCGCAGGAGGCCGGGGCGCGCATGGCCCGCGTCAATGCCGCAGTGGAGCGCATGGCCGGCGCCATGGAGCAGCTGCTGGGTGCCGCGGCCGGCCAGAGCAGCCGCATCCGCGAGCTCAGCGGCGCCGTCTCCGACGTGGAGTCGGCCACGCAGCAGAACGCCGCGCTGGTGCAGCAGTCGGCCACCACCTCCGCCACGCTGCGCCAGCAGGCGCAGCGGCTGGCGGGACTGGCGGGGCATTTCAGGCTGGCGGCGGGGTGATCCCGCCCGCGCGCTACGCGCCCTGTCCCCGCCCGGCCTGCTGTGCCAGCCAGGCCTCCAGCGCCGGCGCCGGCATGGGCCGGGCGACGCCGAAGCCCTGGAGCTGGTGGCAGCCCAGCTCGGCCAGGGTACGGGCATGGTCCGGTGTCTCCACGCCTTCGGCCACCGTGGTCAGCTTGAAGGCTCGGGCCAGGCCGATCACGGCGCGCACGATGTGCATGTCCCCGTCGCTGCCCAGCATGTTCATCACGAAGCTGCGGTCGATCTTGAGCGCCTGCACCGGCAACTGGCGCAGGTAGCTCAGCGAGCAGTAGCCGGTGCCGAAATCGTCCAGCGCAATGGAAATACCCTGCCTGGCGCAATCCAGGATGGCCGCGCGCGCGGCGCCCAGGTCGTTGAGCGCGGTGCTTTCCAGCACTTCGAGCTCGATGGCCGCGCAACCTTCCGGGCTCAGGGCCGGCAGGCCCGCCGCGGCCATGATGCCGGCCACCCGCGCCGCCAGCCCGGGCAGCGCCAGCGTGCCCGCGGTGACGTTGATGCTCAGCGGCAGCGGCCGGCCCGCGGCGTGCCAATCGGCCAGTTGCCGCACGGCGCGTTCGATGATCCAGAGGTCCAGCTCCACCTCCAGCGGCGTGCCGGCCAGCACCGGCAGGAAGGCGCCTGGAGCCAGCAGCCCGCGCGCGGGATGTTGCCAGCGCACCAGCACTTCCGCGCCCCGCGGCTCGCGCGTGCGGGCGCAGACCTTGGGCTGGTAGTGCAGCACGAGCTGGTCGGTTTCCATCGCCAGGCGCAGCTCCTCCAGCAGGGCCTGGTCGGCCAGCGGGCGGTCCGGGTCCAGGCCGGTCAGGCACGCGCGGTTCTTGCCCATGCGCTTGGCGCGGTACATGGCCTGGTCGGCGGCGCGCAGCAGCTGCTCGGCCATCTGGCCGTGGTCGGGGTACAGGGCCACGCCGATGCTGGCCGTGAGCTGCAGCGTGCGCTCGGCCAGCGGGTACGGCTGCGCCATGCTCTCCAGCACGCGGTCCACCACCACGTGCACCTCGGCCACGCTGTCGATGCCGTCCAGCAGCAATACGAACTCGTCGCCGCCCAGCCGCGCCGCGAAGTCGCTGTGGCGGATCACGCGGCGCAGCCGCTCCGCCGCCGCCACCAGCACCGCGTTGCCGGCCTCGTGGCCGAGCTGGTCGTTGACCACGCAGAAGCCGTCGAGGTCCAGGTAGCACAGCGCCAGGCGGCGGCCGTTCCTGACGTCGTCCATCATCTTTTCGAGCCGGGCCAGCATCAGCGCCCGGCCCGGCAGGCCGGTCAGGCCGTCGGTCGAGGCCTGGTGCATCAGCCGCGCGATGGTTTCGGTCGCTTCCAGGTGCCGCGCCTCGGCCTCGCGCGTGCGCCTTTCGAGCTGGAGCTGCGACGCCATGGCCTGGCCGATGAGGGCCACGGTCTCCAGCTCGGCCGCGCCCGGCGCCGCCACGCTCCGGCTGGCGCCGCAGAGAAAGCCCACCGTGCGCTCCGACGCTGCCAGCGGCAGCGCGAAGAAGCTGCGCAGGCCGCTTCGTACGGCCTCCGCGCTGCCGCCAAAGTCCCGCGGCACGTCGCTGCTGCAGACGGTCCCGCCGTCGAAGGCCTGCTGGCACAGCGCGTCGCACCAGGCGGCCCGGCTGCCTTCGGCCACCAGCGCCTCGCCCGTGTTCAGCGCGAGCACGATGTCCTGGGAGCGGGTGCTCCAGTCGGTCAGGGTGAGAAAGGTTGTCTCTACACCGGTGAGCCGCTGCACGGCCACGAGCAGGGGCTGCACCATCGCCTTGGAGCCAGCCTGCAGCGTGCAGTCGAAGGGCTCCTCATGTGCCGTTGCGCCGAGCGGGTTCGAGTCCATGACAAAACGTCGTGATGCGTCCTGCTCATGGTGATCCGGGTCGGGCCCGGTCGCCAGCAATTTCAAGGCCATGAGCCCCATGGTTGGAACCCGCTCATGCTCCGGCGGGTGCAGGGCACTGGCCCCGCGCGCGGGCCCGATGCCGTGTTTCTCAGCCCCGGCCGCGGCCCGCACTTCCTTGCCAACGAGGCCGACGCCTCGCGAAGCCCTCAGTCAGCGGCCTTGATGAGTTCCAGGACTTCCTTGAAGCGCGGATGCTTGCAGTCGTCGAGCCACTCGAAGAGCACCATCTCGTGCGTGACGATGGTCGCCCCGGCGGCTGCCAGCCTTCGCATGGCGGCCGCGTGGTCGGATGGCCGGCGCGAGCCGCTGGCGTTTTCGACGACCCACACCTGCTTGCCCGCCCGCAACAGCCCCAGTGCGGTCTGGAGCATGCAGACGTGAGCCTCGCACCCGGCGACGACCACCTGGTCACAGCTTGCCTTGGCCCCGTGCAGCGCCTCGACCAGTCCGTCGGCGCACGCGTTGAAATGCGTCTTGGACACGGTGCGCCCGCACAGGGCCTTCACCTGCTGCGCGTTGGGACCCAGGCCGGCTGGGTTCTGCTCCGTGCCCAGGACCGGGATCTCCAGCACCCGCGCCGCCTGGGCCAGCCGCACCGCCGTGGCCACGACGGCGCTTGCATCGTGGATCGCGGGCATCAGGCGCGCCTGGTAGTCCACGAGCACCAGGGCACAGGTGGCTGCATTGATTGTCTTCATCATCATTTCCGTGAGCCGTCCGTTGCCCGATGGGTGCGCTGTTCCAGGCCGGTATTGAAAGGACCGAGTGCAGCCTGCTGAACATCCGGAGGCTGCGGGTGGGACTCGGGGCCAGGATAGCGGCTCGCGCGGGCTCCAGGCGCCGGCTCGGCCGCCCTCCCGACCTCGGCCACGAAGCTCAGCCCGTGGCGCTTGAAACCCAGCCGCTCGTAGAAGGCATGGGCCTGCGTGCGGCTGGCGTTGGAGCTCAGCGCCAGCTTGTAGCAGCCGGCCTCCGCGGCGATGCGCAGCGCATGCGCCACCAGCGCCCGGCCCAGCCCGCGGCCCTGCGCGGCAGGATGTACCGCCACGTCTTCCACCAGCGCCGCGGGCGTGCCCCGGTGCGCCAGCAACGGCAGCACGAACAGCGTGAGCGTGCCCAGCACTGTGCCGTCGGCTGTGCAAGCCACCAGCACGCGCGCGCCGGGCAGCGCCATCAGCCGCGCGTAGTTGGTGCGCAGGATCTCGGGCTCGCTGCTGCCCGGGGCGTCCAGGCCCGAGGTCTCGTAGAGGGTGGCGATGCCGCCCAGGTCGTCGGGACGGGCGTCGCGCAGGGTCCAGTCAGGCATCTCAGGGTCTCCCGGGATGAGGCGAGTGTGGGCGGACGGTGTGGCGATTTCTTGAAGTTGCTGCGCGGCGCGGGCCCGCCGACACGCCCGGCCTCGGGTGCGGCGGGCGGGCTCGATTCAAGGCGAGCCCTCGCCCCCGCCCGCCAGCTCGCGCAGGATGTCCATGAATTCCTGCACCACCGGCGCCGGAATTTCGCCCTGGCGCGTGATCAGGCCGTAATCGGGCATGTGGTCCGGAATTTCCACGGGAATGCGCGCCAGCAGGCCTTTTTGCACGTATTTGTCCACCAGCGCCGCAGGCTGCAGCGACAGCATGGGCGTGGATTGCAGCAATTCCAGCGCGAACAGGAATGACGTGGTTTCCACGATGCCCGCGGCGGGCAGCAGGTTGGCGGCGTCGAAGATGCCGTCGGACACCTTTCTCAGCGCGGTGGGATGCGGGTAGAGAATCCAGGGCCAGTGCGCCAGCTCCCGCAGCGATGACGGGCGGAATTCGCGCAAGGGGTGCGCGGCGCCGGCCACCACGCACAGCGCTTCGCTGCTCAAACGCTCGTACTGGAAAGGCCCCCGCTGGGCGGGCTCGGTGAAGCGGCCGATCATCAGGTCGATCCGGCGCTCGGCCAGCCAGGCGATGAGCTGGTCGCTGCTCTGCTCGAAGAGTTTCAACACCAGCAGCGGTCGGCGCCGGTGCGCCTCCCGCACCGCGGCCGTCAGCAGGTGCGCGGCGGAGCCGGAAATGGCGCCCACCGCCACGTGCCCGTGCCCGCCCTGCTTCAGCGCGTTGAATTCATCGACGAATTTCTTCTGCCCGGCCAGCGTGGCCGCGGCATAACGCAGCACGAACAATCCCAGCTCGTTGGGGCGCATTTCCCGCGGCAGCCGCTCGAACAGCCGCGCCTCGAATATCTCCTCGATGTCCAGCAATATCTTGGTGGCCGCGGGCTGGGTGATGTGCATCTGCTCGGCCGTGAGGCGCAGATTGCGCGTGCGGCCCAGGATTTCCAGAAACTGCAAATGCCTGAAACGCAGCCGGCCGCAGGCCTGGGCCGTGGTTAAGGGTTTTCCCGACACGCTGATCCATCAATAACTTCCTGGAATGGATTTTAGCGAAACGGTGATTGGACCCATTTTCAGGACTGGCCTAGGCTGTGCCCTTGCGGGAGGGAGCACGAATCGGCCGGCCGCCGGGTGCGCAGACCCTCGTTCCAAGCACAAGCCTCAGGAGACAAGCATGAAATTCAAATCCCTCGCCCTGGCCGCGGCCCTGCTGGCGGCGCTGGCCAGTCCGGCCGCCGCGCAGGTCAAGGAGCGCGTGTTCAAGGTCGGCATCGGCCTGAGCGATGACCATCCGCAGGCGCTGGCCGTGAAGCGCTTCAACGAGCTGCTGGCGCAGAAGAGCGGCGGCAAGCTGGGAGCCAAGCTCTTTGCCAGCGGCACGCTGGGCAACGACGTGACCATGACCGCGGCGCTGCGCGGCGGCACGCTGGAGATGACGGTGCCCGACAGCTCCACGCTGGTGACGCTGGTGAAAGACTTCGGCGTGCTCAACCTGCCGCTGGCCTTCGCCAACGAGCGCGAGGCCGACGCGGTGCTGGACAGCGCCTTCGGCCAGAAGCTGCTGGCCAAGCTGCCCGAGAAGGGACTGGTGGGCCTGGGCTTCTGGGAGAACGGCTTCCGCCACGTGACCAATTCGCGCCGCCCCATCGCCAAGGCCGAGGACCTGGCCGGGCTCAAGCTGCGCGTGATCCAGAACCCGCTGTTCATCGACAGCTTCAGCGCCCTGGGCGCCAACGCCACGCCCATGCCCTTCACCGAGCTGTACTCCGCCATGGAGCAGAAGGCGGTGGACGGGCAGGAGAACCCGACCGCCACCATCCTGGCCAGTAAGTTCTACGAGGTGCAGAAGCACCTGGTGCTCTCGCGCCACATCTACAGCGCCTGGGTGCTGCTGATGTCCAAGAAGACCTGGGACAGCCTCTCGGCCGAGGAGCAGAAGCTGGTCACGGAGGCCGCGCGCGAGGCCACGCTCTACGAGCGCCAGACCATCCGTGCCTTCGGCGACAAGGCGCTGGGCGAGCTGAAGAAGGCCGGCATGCAGGTCACGGAATTGCCCGCGGCTGAACAGGCCAAGCTGCGCGAGAAGCTGCAGCCGGTGGTGGCCAAGTTCAGCAAGGAATTCGGCGAGGACAGCACGCGCGAGCTGATGGCCGAGCTGGACAAGGCGCGCAAGAAGTAAGCCCCCGGCGCGGGCACCGGGCCCGCGCCTCTACACGCACGGAAGTACCTCATGGACAAGAAGCCCCAGCGCCCATTCCGGTCGCGCGAGTGGTTCGCCGACCCGCACCGTTCGGACATGACCGCGCTCTACCTGGAGCGCTTCATGAACTACGGCATCACGCCGGACGAGCTGCGCTGCGGCAAGCCGATCATCGGCATCGCGCAGACGGGCAGCGATCTCTCGCCCTGCAACCGTATCCACCTGGAGCTGGCCAAGCGCGTGCGCGACGGCATCCGCGACGCCGGCGGCATTCCGATGGAATTCCCGGTGCACCCGATCTTCGAGAACTGCCGCCGTCCCACCGCCGCGCTGGACCGCAACCTGGCCTACCTGGGGCTGGTGGAGGTGCTGTACGGCTATCCCATCGACGCCGTGGTGCTGACCACCGGCTGCGACAAGACCACGCCGGCCGGGATCATGGCCGCCTGCACGGTGGACATCCCGGCCATCGTGCTCTCCGGCGGTCCCATGCTCGACGGCTGGCACGAGGGCGAGCTGGTGGGCTCGGGCACCGTGATCTGGCGCAGCCGCCGCAAGCTCGCGGCCGGGGAGATCGACGAGGAGGAGTTCCTGCAGCGCGCCTGCGACAGCGCGCCCTCGGCGGGGCACTGCAACACCATGGGCACCGCCTCCACGATGAACGCGGTGGCCGAGGCGCTGGGCCTGTCGCTGCCGGGCTGCGCCGCCATTCCGGCGCCCTACCGCCAGCGCGGCCAGATGGCCTACGACACCGGGCGGCGCATCGTGGAGATGGCCTACGAGGACCTGCGGCCCTCGCGCCTGCTCACGCGCCAGAGCTTCCTCAACGCGCTGTCGGTGGTGAGCTGCTGCGGCGGCTCCAGCAACGCGCAGGTGCACCTCATGGCGATGGCGCGCCACGCGGACGTGGAGCTGCGGCCGAGCGACTGGACCGAGCACGCCTACGACCTGCCGCTGCTGGTGAACATGCAGCCCGCTGGCAAATACCTGGGCGAACGCTTCTTCCGTGCCGGCGGCGTGCCGGCGGTGATGTGGGAGCTGCAGCAGGCGGGCAAGCTGCACGGCGACTGCCTCACCGTCACGGGCCGCAGCATCGCGGAGAACCTGGAGGGCCGCGAGGCCACGGACCGCGAGGTGATCCGTCCCTTCTCCGACCCGCTGCTGGAGGCGGCCGGCTTCCTGGTGCTCAGCGGCAACCTGTTCGACTTCGGGATCATGAAGACCTCGGTGATCTCGGAGCGCTTCCGCAGCCGCTACCTGAGCCGGCCGGGGCTGGAAGGCGTGTTCGAGGCGCGGGCGATCGTGTTCGAGGGCTCGGACGACTACCACGCGCGCATCAACGACCCGAGCCTGGACATCGACGAGGGCTGCATCCTGGTGATGCGCGGCGCCGGGCCCATCGGCTGGCCGGGCTCGGCGGAGGTGGTGAACATGCAGCCGCCGGACGCGCTGATCCGCCGCGGCATCGAGACGCTGCCCACGCTGGGCGACGGTCGCCAGAGCGGCACCGCCGACAGCCCCTCGATCCTGAACTGCTCGCCCGAGAGCGCCGCGGGCGGCGGGCTGTCGTGGCTGCGCACGGGGGACATGATCTGCATCGACCTCAATGCCGGCACCTGCAACGCGCTGGTGGAACCGGAGGAGATCGAGCGCCGCAAGCGTGAATTGCCCAAGCCCCCGGTGCCCGAGAGCCATTCGCCGTGGGAGGAGCTGTACCGGCAGAAGACCGGGCAGCTCGCCGAGGGCGCGACGCTGGAGTTCGCGCTCAAGTACCGGCGGATCGCGCAGAAGACGCCGCGGCACAACCACTGAGGGCGGCTCCATGCGGTGGCCCTTGCGGGCCATCGCCAACCGGCTGTCTTGAGCCGGTAGCCGCGAGCCGACACATCACGCCTACTGCTTCGTCATTCCCGCGAAGGCGGGAATCCAGGCGGTCCCACCTTGGTACGGAGTCATGGGTGCGGCGCTCCATGTCCTGGGAGTGCCTACGAATCAGCACATGGCTGACTTGGGGACCGCCTGGATCCCCGCCTGCGCGGGGATGACGAGGTGGGGTGCATGGCGCCTCAGCCTTCGGGACGCCGCGAACGCTACCAACCTCACGAATTGAAAGGACCCCGACATGACCACTGCCTCAACCCCCCTCACCCCTGAAACCCTCCTCCCCGTTGACGCCCTCACCGGCACGTTGATCGGCCGCGTCTGGGTGCCCGGCCCCGTGGCCGGCCCGGCCGTGGTTGCGCTGCGCAACGAAGGCGTGTTCGACCTGAGCGAGGCTTTCCCCACCGTGAGCACGCTGCTGGAGTCGGAGGACCCGGCCCAGGCCGTGCGCGAAACCGCCGGCCGGCGCCTGTGCGACGTGCAGGCGCTGCTGGCCAACAGCCTGCCCGGCGCCCGCGACGAAGGGCAGCCCTGGCTGCTGGCGCCTTGCGACCTGCAGGTCGTCAAGGCCGCGGGCGTGACCTTCGCCACCAGCCTCATCGAGCGCGTGATCGAGGAGCAGGCCCGCGGCGACGCCTCGCGCGCCCAGGCGCTGCGCGCGCAGGTGCTGGAGCTGGTTGGCAGCAACCTGGCGGACATCAAGCCCGGCTCGCCGCAGGCCATGGCGCTCAAGGCGCTGCTGCAGCAGCGCGGGCTGTGGTCGCAGTACCTGGAAGTGGGCATCGGCCCGGACGCGGAGGTGTTCACCAAGGCGCCGGTGCTCTCCTCGGTGGGCAGCGGCGAGGACATCGGCATCCGCGCCGACTCGTCCTGGAACAACCCGGAGCCCGAGGTGGTGCTGGCCGTCAACAGCCGTGGCCAGATCGTGGGTGCGACGCTCGGTAACGACGTCAACCTGCGCGACATCGAGGGCCGCAGCGCGCTGCTGCTGGGCAAGGCCAAGGACAACAACGCCTCCTGCGCCATCGGCCCGTTCATCCGGCTCTTCGACGCGAGCTTCACGCTCGACGACGTGCGCCGCGAGACGGTGCACCTGCGCGTCACGGGCGAGGACGGCTTCGAGCTGCGCGGCATCAACACCATGAGCAGCATCAGCCGCGACCCGACGGAGCTGGTGGCGCAGACGCTGGCGGCGCACCAGTACCCGGATGGTTTCATGCTGTTCCTGGGCACGCTCTTCGCGCCCATCGAGGACCGTGACCAGCCCGGCGGCGGCTTCACTCACAAGCTGGGCGACCTGGTGAGCATCCGCAGCGAGCGGCTGGGCGAGCTGCTCAACCGCGTCACGCACAGCGAGGCGGCGCCGCCGTGGCGCTTCGGGCTGCGGGCCTTCATCGGCAACCTGGCGGCGCGGGGGCTGCTGCGCGAGGGGCTTTGAGAAGCGACCTCGTCAGGGGCCGGCACCTGCACGGCCCGGCGCTTCGACGAGGCCAGGCCGGTTGCGCCGGCCAACTGATGCGCTCAGCCGCGCCGGGCCGCCTCGATGGCGGCGATGTCGATCTTGGTCATCTGCATCATCGCGTCGAAGGCGCGCTTGGCCGCGGCGCGGTCCGGATCGGCGATGGCGTCCGTGAGGGCGCGTGGCGTGATCTGCCACGACAGGCCCCACTTGTCCTTGCACCAGCCGCAGGCGCTCTCCTGGCCGCCGTTGCCGACGATCGTGTTCCACAGGCGATCGGTTTCGGCCTGGTCGTCGGTTGCCACCTGGAACGAAAAGGCCTCGTTGTGCTTGAAGGCCGGGCCGCCGTTGAGGCCGATGCAGGGAATGCCCATCACGGTGAACTCGACCAGCAGCACGTCGCCCTCCTTGCCGGAGGGAAAGTCGCCGGGGGCGCGATGGATCGCGCCCACCGAGCTGTCCGGGAAGGTTGCGGCATAGAACCGGGCCGCTTCAACGGCGGTGCCGTCGTACCAGAGGCAAACGGTGTTCTTGCTGACCACGGTGGCTCTCCAATCATCGATGGCAGGCGCGGGAGCTCGCGCCTGACCCTCTTTTACCGGCCGTCGCGGTCCGAGTCACCCGGGATGGCGCGCTCGGCCGCGTTGCTCACGCGGTGCCATGCGTCGCGCGAGGCGTGCTTGGCGCGTTCCCACTCCAGGCTTGAGCTGCCGCGCTGGGTGTTCCAGTCCCGGCCCAGGTCGGACTCGACGTCGTCGAAAGAGCGGTTGGGGTAGCGCGTGTAGGCATCCACGCCATAGCGGTACGCGGGGCCGTAGTCGTCGTAGCTTCCGCCGCTCACATACGGACGGCTCGAATAGTTGTCGCGCCAGTACTGGTCTTCGACGGCCGGATCGACGGCGTTCGCGATGCCCTTTCCAGCCAGGGCGCCGACCACTGCGCCCGCAACGGCGCCTACCGCCGCGCCGACCGGGCCCGTCATGCCGCCAACCGCGGCGCCCGCGGCAGCGCCGCCGGCAATGCCGCCAGCCGCGCCACCCACTACAGCACCGGTGCCCGTGGCAACCGGGTGGGATTTGTCCTTGTCAGCCGGGTTCTGAATGCTCATGAAGATCTCCTGTTCCATTTGAGGTCCCGCTGTCTGCGTTCCCGGGCGAAACCCTCGCCAGGGAACACGACGGGATAGAGCCACATCTGCAAACTGCGTACCCGGTAAGCCGAGTGTTTGAAGGCGCGCAGGGTTCAAGGCGGGCTTCCAGCCCGAATCTCCACCGCAGCGCGAAGTCCGCCATGCCTGGCGCCCCGCCTCAGCATCCGGGCTGACAAGGCATCGCGCTGCGGTTGACCCTGCAACTGCCCGCCATCCAAACCGGGCGGTGAGCCTTCACTCCCGGCTCGAAGCTGTTGTCGCATTCATCAATGCGGCGTCACGAACTTCAGCCCGACGATGCCCGCGGAGATCAGCGCCAGGCACACCAGCCGTCCGGCCGCTGCCGACTCGCCGAACAGCACGATGCCCAGCACGGCGGTGCCCACCGCCCCGATGCCGGTCCAGACCGCGTAGGCCGTCCCGACGGGCAACTGCTTCATCGCCAGGCCCAGCAGCACGACGCTCGCCACCATCGAGCCCACCGTGCCCAGCGTCGGCCAGAGGCGCGTGAAGCCCTCCGTGTATTTCAGGCCGATGGCCCAACCCACCTCGAACAGCCCCGCCACCACGATCAACCACCAAGCCACTTTGCACACTCCATGGAACTTCAAAAGATGCGGAACTTTATTTCTGGCCTGGTGATATAAGAAGTCAGATATTTTCAGTTCCGCTGACAGGTGGTGTTCAACTTCGACAATCTGACGGTGTTCCTGGCGGCGATGGAGCGTGGCTCGTTTTCCGCGGCCGCACGGCACCTGGGCCGAGTGCCGTCCGCCGTCAGCATGACCATCGGGAACCTGGAAGCCGAGCTGGGCTTGCTGCTGTTCGACCGCGGCGGGCGCGAGCCCAGGCCGACGCCGCATGCCCTGGCGCTGCTGCCGCAGGCGCGGCTGTTGATGGAGCAACTGCGCAAGCTCGACACGCACGCCCTGTCCCTGAGCCAGGGGCTGGAAACGCGGCTGACGCTGGTCGTGGTGCCCGAGTTGCTGGCCGCGGCGCCGTGGAGCCAGGCGCTCGCGACGTTGTCCGTGGAAGTCCCGCTGCTGGAAGTCGAGGTGCTGGCCGCGCCGCAGGCCGATGCGCTGGGCATGGTGCAGGACGGGCGCGCCCAGCTCGCGCTGGTGTTCGAACGCCTCGGCATGGACGCGCGCGAGGAGTTCCAGGAGGTGGCGCGAGAAACGCTGATCGCGGTGGTTTCGCCGGCGCACCCGCTGCTGGCGCGGGCGGGGCGCCAGGGCGTGCGCGACGAGCAGCTGCTGTCCGAGCGCCAGGTCATCGTGGCCGGCCGCCATTCCGAGGACGTGGACAAGCGCATCGCCATCTCGCGCCACCAGTGGCGCACCGACAACCCCGTCGCGGCACTGCAGATGGTGATCGCGGGGCTGGGCTGGGCCTGGCTGCCGCAAGGCTTCGTGCATGCCGCACTGGCCGCGGGCCAGCTGGTGGAGATCCCGGCACAGAACTTCACCAACGCCCTGAAGCTCTGGGTGGACGTGGTCTGGGCCAAGGACAAGCCGCCGGGGCCGGCGGCGCGCCGGTTCATCGAGCTGATGAGCGCGCGGCAGGCCAGCGCTGAGTGACCGGGCGCGCCGCCCGAAGCCCGGGTGCCGGGGCAGGCATCGATGGCGGCTCGCTGCCGATTCACGGTCGGGCGCGGCCCTGCCAGGCCTGACAATCCGCCTGCATCCCCTGCCTGCATCCAATCGGGCCGTGGCCGCGTACCGCTACTCCATCAACCTCTTCAGACTCCGCCGCCGCCATGAGCCGCTGCCCTTCCTCGCCCTGCCTTGCCTTCCACGCCGTCGCCCTGGCCGCCGTCTCGTGCGTTGCGGCCGCGACGGTCCACGCCCATGACGCACCCGAGACGGCCGAAGACGCGGTGCAGCGCGTGGACGTCACCGGGCGGCACTACGACAACGCCGTGGGCACCAGCGACGCGGCGTCGCAGGGCGTCATCCGCGCCGAGCTGCTCAAGAGCCGCCCGGCGCTGCGTCCGGGCGAGGTGCTGGAGTTCGTGCCCGGGGTGATCGTCACGCAGCACTCCGGCGACGGGAAGGCGAACCAGTACTTCCTGCGCGGCTTCAACCTGGACCACGGCACCGACTTCGCCACCAGCGTCAACGGGCTGCCGGTGAACATGCCCACGCACGCCCACGGCCAGGGCTACGCGGACCTGAACTTCCTCCTGCCGGAGCTGGTGGACCGCGTCGAGTACCGCAAGGGCCCCTATTTCGCGCGCAACGGCAACTTCTCAGCCGCGGGCTCGGCCGACATCGCCTACCGCAACACGCTGGAGCGTCCCGTTGCCGCGCTGACGCTGGGCCAGCGTGGCTACCGGCGGCTGGTCACGGCCGGCTCCACCGAGGTGGCGCCCGAGCTGTCGTTGCTGGGCGCGCTGGAGCTGCAGCGCAACGACGGGCCGTGGACCGTGCCGGAGGACCTCCACAAGCTCAACGGCGTGCTCACGCTCAGCGGCGGCAGCCGGGCGCAGGGCTTCAGCGCCAGCCTGATGCACTACGACGCGCACTGGACCTCGACCGACCAGGTGCCGCAGCCGCTCATCGACAGCGGCCGGCTCGGCCGCTTCGACTCGCTCAACCCCACCGATGGCGGCAGCACGCGGCGCAGCAGCGCCTCCGGCGAGTGGCACCGCCGCGGCGACGACGGCTCGGCCACGCGCGTGTCGGCCTACGCCATCGACTACCGGCTCAGGCTCTTCTCCGACTTCACCTACGACCTGCCGGAAGCGCTGGACGGCCGGCCCGATGCCGAGGGCGACCAGTTCGCGCAGCGGGACCGGCGGCAGGTGTATGGCTTCAACGCAAGCCACGCCTTCGACCACGCGCTCGCGGGCCTGCCCGCGCGCACGGAGTTCGGGCTGCAGTTGCGCCATGACCGCATCCGCGTGGGCCTGTTCGACACGGTGGCACGGCAGGCCGTGCGCACCACGCGCGAGGACCGCGTGCGTGAGACCCAGGCGGGGCTCTACGGCCAGACCTCGGTGGAGCTGGCGTCGTGGGCGCGCACGATCGTGGGCCTGCGTGGCGACCACGCGCGCTTCGAGGTGGACAGCCTCTCCAACGCCGCCAACTCGGGCCGCGCCTCGGCCCACCTGTTCTCGCCCAAGTTCTCGCTGATCCTGGGACCGTGGAGCAGGACGGAGCTGTTCCTCAACGCCGGCCGTGGTTTCCATAGCAACGATGCGCGCGGCACCACCGCCGCGGTGGACCCGCGCAGCGGGCAGCCGGTGGACCGCGTGCCCGGCCTCGTGGCCGCGCGCGGGCAGGAGATCGGCGTGCGCACCGAGTGGCTGCCGGGCCTGCAGAGCTCGCTGGCGCTGTGGAAGCTGGACTTCGACTCGGAGCTGGTCTACGTGGGCGACGCCGGCGCCACCGAGCCCAACCGGCCCAGCCGCCGCCGTGGCGTGGAGTGGAACAACCGCTGGATTCCGGCACCGTGGCTGCTGGTGGACGCGGACCTGGCCTGGTCCCATGCGCGCTTCGCCGATGCGGACCCCGCCGGCGACCGCGTCCCCAACGCCGTGGACCGGGTCGGCTCGGTGGCGCTCACGCTGCGCGAGCTCGGCCCCTGGTCGGCCAGCCTGCAGTGGCGCTACCTGGGCTCGGCCGCGCTGGTGGAGGACGACAGCCAGCGTTCGCGCTCCTCGCTCACCACCAACTTGCGCGTGGCGCGCCGGCTGGGCCGCGACGCCGAGGTGACGCTGGACGTGTTCAACCTGCTCAACCGCCGTGTCAACGACATCGAGTACTTCTACGAGTCGCGGCCGCGCGGCGAGGCGGACGTGGCGCCGGCCCGCCACGTGCACCCGGCCGAGCCGCGCACGTTGCGGGTGACGCTGAAAGTGGACCTCTGAATTGGTTGCCTGGAGCAACTTCGGGTTGCTGGCGTGCCTGCCGTACGCCTGCTGAGGTTGTAGGGCGGCGGCGTGACGAGGGCGTGTCAGCCGACGCGGCGGCGAACCCCTGCTGCCGGCGCTTGATTGGGCCGGCTCCTACAGTGCGGGCGGCTGGCCGGTGGCGGCCGGCGAGGAGACGTTGATGAAGTACCGGCTCCCGATATCCACGCTGGCGCTCCTGCTGGCATCCACGGCGGTCCTGGCTCAGGATCGGCCGCTCACGCGCGAGGAGGTGAAGGCCGAGGCGGCTCGCGCGCGCGACTCAGGCCAACTTGATGACCCCATGCGCCACGACTACAGCGGCTGGTGGGACAACCGCTCCGGCGCCGCGGCCGGTGCCCAGGGGCGCAGCGCCGAGGCGTCGGCCGCGCCGCAGGCGGGCACGGGCAAAACCCGCGCGGAAGTGAAGGAGGAGCTGCGCCGCGCCCGCGAGAGCGGGGAACTGGACCGCCTCGAGCGCAGCTACGGGTATTGAACGAAGGATGGCCGCGCGCCGGCTTGACGGCCGGCGCGCGGCGGGTTTCAGGGCTTGGGCACCAGCATGTAAGCCCGCACGTTGCGCGCCCCGGTCTGCCCCACCCCGACGATGACGCCGCGGTTGTTGATGGCCGTGGTCTCGCCCAGCGCGTACCAGCCCGCCGTGGCGGCCTCGGGCAGCACGTCCAGCGCGACGGGCTGCGCGTTGCGCCACAGGCGGCCGCGCTGGCGCGGGTCGCCCCCGGCGTCGAACTTGTGGCCCACGGTCTGGCGCGCGTTGTTGATGGCGGCGGCCGAGCTCGGCGAGCCGTTGCAGCAGGCATCGCTGCGCAGCCGCTTGAGCTGCGTGCCCACCAGCGTGAAGGCCTGGGTCTCGAAGCTCAGCCCGCCGGCCTTGTGCAGGTAGCCGGCGACGTCGCCGTTCTTGTTGATGGACTGCGGCACCAGCGCGTCGAAGCCCGCGGGCGGGCGCAGCAGCTGCGCCGCCTGGCCGCGCAGCACGCGCACGCCCTGGCGTACCAGCACGCCATCGCGCATCACCTCGCGGAAGCCCACGATGTCGCCGTTCTCGTTGATGCCCGTGGCCTGCGCGCTCACCCCGCCCCAGGTGCCGAGGTCCACCACCTTGCCGGCGTAGAAGTAGGCGGCATGCACCACGCCGGGCGAGACCTCGGACCAGCCCACGATCTCGGCGCGGTCGTTGATCGCCGCGGCATAGCTGCTGCCCCCCAGCGTGGGCAGCGGCGTGAGCCTGTTGCCCTTCCAGCGGAAGGCCTGCGTGGCCGCGCCCTGCATGTACCAGCCCACCACCTCGCCGGCGGCGTTCACGCCGGTGGCCTTGCCGGGCCCGTCGGTATATATCGGAACGGGTAGTTTGCCCAATTCAAACAGCGCCGGCCTGAAACTGCCGTCGATATTGAATGTCACATACCCGGCCGCCTTGCCGTTGCTGCTGACGCTGCGCGCGTCGCTCATGCCGTCTTCCACGGACCCCAATTCGTGCACCGTATAGGTCGGTCGGGCCAGATTGGCGGATACCGGTGGTGAATCACCCGAATTTGCGGCCAAGGCCGCCGGGCTGGCGTGCAGCAGCGCTGCGGCTGCCAGGAAATAGGCCGTCGAATAGGCCGTCGCCTTGAGGTTCATGCTGCCTCCTCTTGCATGTCCTGAGAATGCAGCGTAACGGTGCGTGAAAAATTGTCCAGTGTTCAACCTGTTTCTAAGGTTGTTACTGACACGGTCAATTCATTGGAGTATTTCGCGGGCGTGGGTGAAAAAGCTTGCCCAGTTGAGCCGAAATTTTGCGTTGGCGCTACGGAATCCGGATTTCCCCTGATTTCGACACGGCGGCTCGCCAGTGCGGATTCGGGTCTTCCGGGCTCGGCCGCAGCGGCCTCGCACATCTTGCCGGCCGAAAAATGAAAGCGCCGCAATGCCTTGCGCGTGGCGCGCCATGCGCATCGCATGGAATTCATCTTATTTCAGAAAACGCATGCCAATAAATGGAGCGACGATTGCTGAATATTCAGAAATGACTTGTTATGGTCCTCTTGGTGATTCGTGAAATATTGCCGATCTGGGGCGGCGTGAAAGTAGAGTGCCCTACCCGGTTGTTACATCAATTCCATGAACTCAGAGAGTACCGATACAGGCATGTATCCTTGGTGATGTGTTAGGTTACTCAAGACGCATGTGCTCACATTACCGCTTCTTGTTTTCTGGTGTGTGTGTCGCTGAAAAGAAAGGTATGTCCCTTGAAAAGCCGGCTGGATAAGGACAAACCGCAGCCGACGCCTTGATCAAATTGGTTTGAATGGTTCGGTTGCTGCAGCCTGAAAAAGTCGTGGGCAGGCGGGTTCGATCCTGGAAAAACATTTTTGGAAACTGCAGCCGCGAGTCGGGATGCTCTACAACTTCGGCCGCGCCTGCTTGGGCACCTGCCGGTCAGGGCCGCACTTCCACCGCCAGGAAGCCCATGCGCTCGATGCGCAGCGCGCCGGCCTGGCCACTGGCGGCGATGTCGATGCCGTGCAACCCCGGCTGTGTGGGGCGCCACTGCACGCTGCGCGCAGCGCCCTCGCCCGGCATCTCCAGCGTCTCGGTGCTGCCGTCGGGACGGTGCACCACGGCGCGCATCGCCACGCCCTCGGGCACGCGCTGCGGATGCTCCAGCGCCGCCGTCAGCCGCACCGGCTGGCCGCGCGCCGCCGTGAGCGGGCTGGCGCTGGAGCGCAGCACCGCGCCGCCCGCGACGCGGGCCAGGAGCGCGTAGTCGGTCGCCTCGCGCGGCGCGCGCAGCGACACGCGCCAGGGGCCGGGACGCGGACGGTCGAAGCCGTAGCCCAGCGTCAGCAGCGAGGACGGGTCCTCCACCCGCATCAGGCCGTGCTCCTGCGGCGTGAGGTTGATGACGCGACCACTGGCGCCGCGCACCGTCACCTCCAACGCGCGGCTGGGGTCGAAGAGCGCGAAGCCCGCCACCGCCACGTCGTCGAGCTGCACTTCGATCTCCACCGTCGCGCCTGCCTCCACCCGGCCGCCCACCACCTGCGTGAACTGCGCCGCCGCGTCGCCGGTGTCGTCCGGGACGCGGCGCGCGTCCTCCTCGGCCTCGCCCGCGCCGTGGCGCAGCAGCGGCAGCACGAAGCGCTGGAACACCTCGGCCGAGGCCGTCATGTCGGTGTGCAGCACCGGCAGCCGCTGCACGCGGCCGGGAATCGCGGAGGCGCTGTCCACGCTGACCACGCTGTCGCTGGGCACGCCGCTGCAGGGCGCGCGGAAGCCGTCGGCGATGGGATCGCCGGCGAGCAGGTGAAAAGGCACGCCGTGCCGGCGCGTGACGCCGCGGTTGAAGATCTGGCGCACGAAGGCCGGGCGCAGCTCCAGCGCCGCCGGCGTGAGCACGCCCAGCGCCGAGGCCAGGCCCGAGCATTCCGAGCCGCCGTGGGGTGAGCCCAGGGTGAGCAGCTGCGCCACGTCGCGCTCGCGCATCAGCCGCGCCACGTAGTAGCGCGCCACCAGGCCGCCCATGCTGTGCGCGACGAGGTCCACCTGCCGCGCGCCGGTGCGGCGCTTGACGCCCTCGATGTAGCGCTGCAGCGCCGCGGCGTTCTCGGGCAGCGTCTTGGTGGGGCTGCGCAGCCGCGCCAGGGCGCCGGTGTCCAGTGCCCCTTCGGCGCGCCCGTCGCCCACGGCGAAGCCCTGCAGCCCGGCCTGCGCCAGGAAGCCGCCCGGCGCGGTGTAGGCATCCCAGGTGTGGTGGTCGGACATGAAGCCGTGCACGAACACCACCGGTCGCGGCGCCACGGCCAGCTCGCGGCGCGCGCGCCAACCCGGCGCCGCCGCCTGGGCCCGCAGCT
>Ga0065721_10004504_pt1 | contig 45371 bp, 33 predicted proteins | sample Mesricmetagenome_FD_59108 | JGI IMG/M metagenome (GOLD analysis project Ga0065721, IMG submission 59108) | Mesophilic microbial community from rice straw/compost enrichment Sample: eDNA_1 v2 (version 2) | ecosystem: Engineered > Solid waste > Grass > Composting > Bioreactor | place: USA: Davis...
CCCTCATCGCACTCGCCCGACGACGCTGTGATGTCCTGTTCGCCATGCTACGAGACGGCACTCTTTACAGCCCGCCGGCCAACGAAATTTATTGACAACAACATAGGGGCACCCCCCCCCGGGATGTAAGGCAATAAGTGCCGCCAGGTCTGCCCGGCTCGCGGCGCGGAGTCCCCTGTCGTTCTGACCGAAGCTCCGCGAGCAGTTTCGAGCACTGAGACTCTCTACCAGATGGGTGATCGTCGCGCGGGTGAGGCCGAACTCCTCGCCGCCTCGGCGCGGGACATGCCTCCCTGTACTCTCAGGGTGTGAAGATCCGTCGCTCGTTGACATGTCTAACCAAGGTCTGCTCTGCCAGTAACGCTTGCGGTAGACGCGCTCCGTCCGGGGTTGCTCTGCTGGGAGACGATGTCCTATTTCTCATACCTCAGTATCCTGGGTAGGCAGCGACCGTGAACTGAAAACCATACTACGTCGCGGCGCGACAATTGTTGAATGCTTTTATGACGTCCTTTTTATTATTAACTAAACTATTGACTTCACCGAGAGACGTTGATGTTATCTTAACTCTTGAGAGGCCCACAGCTCCTTGAGCCCATCCGCTGCAGGTAAAGATCATCATGGTATTTCCCGAGGGAGTGTCGATCGACAGTTCAACAGGCCACGTCTCGCCGGAAACCGGACGCTACACAAAGCGGCTCAGCGAACTGCGTGGCATCTTCCATGATCGCACCGCACTCGAAGAGGCAGTCGCGGTGCGGGGGGATCCGATAGTTTACGAGGTCGTTGAGTACAAAAAGGAAGGTAGCGACATTTTCTTTGGGACTACGACGGTGGAACCAGGCGTGGTGGGGAACGAGTACTACATGACACGGGGGCACTTCCACGCGCGTCGCGATATGGCCGAGGTTTACTACACCCAGCACGGATCGGGCGTGCTCCTGCTTAAATCGCGCGCCGGTGAAACCGCCGTTGTCGAGATGAAGCGTGGCGTCTGTGCTTTCATACCGCCCGACTGGGCGCACCGCTCGATTAATACAGGCAAGGACAAGCTGGTTTTCGTGTGGGTGGGCAACGTGGCTGCCGGCCATGACTATGGCGATATCCTGGAGAAGGGAATGAGCAAGCGCGTACTCCTTCGGGAGGGTGTCGCGAACATTGTTGATGACGCCTGAGATGTATCAGTTTCGACTTGATCTGACACCCCGTTTGCAAGGAGAGGGGTTACCCGGTTCGATGGTTGTTACCAAGCAATCACCTAACCAAGAAGAGTAAACCCGCAATGAATGTTGTAAATCAGAGCATCATCAAGCCCAAGATGGCCTGCTGAATCTGGCCGACGAGCTGTGCAATGTGTCGCAGGCTTGCCGGGTGATGGGCGTGTCGCGCGACACGTTCTACCGCGTCAAGGACGTCAAGGAAGGCGCCGGACTGGAGGCGCTGCCGCACAAAGAACGGCGCCGATCGAATCTCAAGAACCGCGTGGACGATGCGGTAGAGCAGGCCGTCCTCGCCTTTGCCATCGACAATCCAGCCGCCGGACAGGTCTGGGTGTCTAACGAACTGCGTAAGCAACATGTTTGTTAGCCTGACGGCGTCCGCTCCGTGTGGCATTCGCCAAGCTATACACGATGAAGACGCCGATCGCCGCGGCCGATCTGCTAATGATCGCATCCTACCGTTCTATCAGGAACATCAGGTACCCTTGCTTCGGGCGCTGACGGACCGAGGCACTGATTACTGCGGCAAGCTCGAGCAGCACGATTATCAGCTGTACCTGGCGTTGAACGACACGATTACACGCGCACGAAGGCAAAATCACCGCAAACGAATGGGATCTGTGAACGCTTCCACAAGACAATCCTCAATGAGTTTTACCAGATCACGTTCCGCAAGAAGATCTACACAACGAACGCCGTGCGACGTTCGAAGACGGCAAACGAATCTGTCGAGAGAAGTCGATCGTAACTTGATCTGACAGACAATCACCAGAGAACCGGGCAAGTGTCAGATCAGGTCGGGACCTGTACATCTGAGAAGCGCGATTGTGCAAGGAGGCGCGTCGAAACCGTTCAAGCTGACCACTATGGAGTCGCTCCCGCTGCAGCGCGTCTTATCCGGCCCTTATGCCCGGCCAGCAAAGGCTCATCAATTCGGTCAACAGCCATCACGCTTGCACCTCAGCACCGAACCACGTTCTGCATCTCCTTCACCCGATAGAAGCTCCTGATCGCGCAGAACTGCTCCACGCGCTCTCGCATCGTCTGACCCGTAAGCGGGTGAAGGCGCAGACTCGCGACGATACACAGATCCGATAACCGATTGGCGATGATACGGCCGCGGCATGCCGAGCCAGTCGCGATTCCACCGAGTCACATAGCTACAGACCCTAACCACGTCACACTTGCCTGAGCAGTGCCGGTGCGGTGGTCCCACCTGATCCGAACACCTAAGGCCCCGTTCGCTCAGGGTCTTCTCGACCCCGACTCGAGCGAGTGTGGCTGCATCACCTGAAAATCCAACGAACTGATCTGCCTCCCGGAATCCACTCCAACGCCGGCTGAGCCTATGCATCGGCAGTGTGGCGTAAGCAGGAGCACTGCGTCCTCTCACCTGATCGTACAGGCGCTGACCTGTTCAGAACGGCCACACCCAAAGCGAGGGGCGAGTGCGCCCGGTGAGGCGATCACACACGTGCGGCCGCTACTCGCCTTGGCAATCGAGGGATGAGCCGGACGCAAGGCCTGTCAGCAAGCCCTGCGGATGTTCCGTCCATCAGCCGATGCAAAGTGTTAACGCGCGAGGCACGAAGTGACTCCAGATAGTCAAAAGGACATACCAGTCAAAGTGCGCTCGGCATCTCCGAGAACACTCGCGCAGCAGATCAGCCTGTGCCTCACGATACTCTGCGCGTTCAATTTTTCATCATCGGGCGCGGCCACCGACGCGAAGCAGATCAAACCTGAAGGGCCTTACGGATCTCAAACGCCAAAGTATTTGTTCGCAGCCGCTTTGGAGGATCAAGAGGCTCAGCTCAAGGACAACGCGCTAATGATTCGATTTGCCGAATCGAGAAAACGGATGGCGTCGGATAGATATCGTCCTGCATATCACTTCGTAAGCCCCGAAAGCACGTTGAACGACCCGAACGGATTGAGCTTTTGGCAGGGTCGATGGCACTTGTTCTACCAGGCGTACCCCCCCGACGAATTCCCCGAAGACACAGATCGGAACAAGCGGCGCCAGCATTGGGGTCACGCAGTGAGTGAGGATCTGGTGCATTGGCGCGATCTTCCCTATGCAATCTATCCAGGGACCGAGCGCATGGCATTTTCAGGTAGCACGGTCGTTGAGAAGGATCGGGTCATTGCATTCTATCCCGGTATTGGAAGTGGTCAGATGATTGCCATCTCCCGCGATCCGCTGTTACTGAATTGGGAAAAAATCGGGCCTCTCAAAGGCGTATCTGGGGGCGATTCGGATATTTGGAAAGAAGGTGATACCTATTTTGGCCTGGTCGGAGGCTTGGACAAGTATTACCCCGAATCAAAGGATGTTCTGCCGCCGTCTTTCGTCACAGATTTCCATGGCATAGGCGTCTGGCCGAAATGGAGCTTATGGGCATCCAAAGATCTGAAGAACTGGCGATCTCAGGGGGAGCTGCTGTTCGAGAAGACCCCTTTCATGGATCGGCTGGACGACGGCTCTTGTCCGAACTTCCTGCCGATTGGAGATAAGTACATTCTGCTCTTCGCCAGCCATCACAACGGCGCGCAGTACCTGTTGGGCGACTACGACGCAAAAGCGCATAAATTCCGACCTTACACTCACGGTCGATTCAATCATGGTCGGATTGCACCGGGCGGCGTCCATGCACCTTCGGCAGCCGCCGATGGAAACGGCGGCGTCATCAACATCCTGAACATCAATGACGCCAGGCGCAGCGCCGACTGGGATCAGATCTTGTCCCTGCCCCAGCAGCTCACCTTAGACGCCGACAAGCGCCTCCGGATAGAGCCGACTTCAGCCCTTGCCTCTCTGCGTGGCCAATCCCGGCACGTGAGTGAAACACGCTTGCCGGCAAACGAGGAGATCGTCCTTCCAGAGATCAAGGGCAATGCAATGGAACTCAACCTCGAAATTGATCCTGGGAGAGCCCGTTCAGTGCAAATCAACGTGCTGCGCTCACCGCGCGCTCAGGAAACCACTAGCATTACATTCTATAACTACGAGGGCGACCCACCTCACTGGGAGTACTACAATACCCCCGAAGAGGTGGCACTAGATACCTCGCGCTCCAGCACGTTGGCCGACGCATGGGCACGCCCCCCGGAGCGAGCGACCGTAAATCTTGAGGGCGGTTCGTTAAAGCTGAGAATTTTCATTGATCGAAGTGTCGTTGAAGTGTTTGCCAACGGACGGCAGTATCTCGCCGCACGAGTCTATCCCGGGCGCAATGACAGTATCGGCGTTTCGCTGCGTGCGCAGGCGGCCGACGCGACTCTGAAATCTCTTGACGCTTGGCAGATGAAGTCGGTCTGGCCGGTTGCCGGGCTGGTCGAATGAGATGCCTTCGAATCGCTCATTCCCCGCCTCGACAGTCAAATCGATAGCACAAGGGAATCTCTGATTTATTCGCCGCCTCGCATAGAATGCGACGAAGGCAGGTCCCACGCAGTGGACGTGGCGAGGGCGGGATTCGAACTCCGTCGCAAGCGCACCGGACGCGATGAATGTCTCGCGCAAAATGGCAGGTCGTGCCATGGGCAAGGCTGTACGCCCTAATCGAGCCGGTGTATCCGAAGGCAGAAGGCGCCGGCCGCCCACCGATTGGGGTTGGAGCGGATGCTTCGCATCTATTTTCTGCAGCAATGGTTCAATCTGTCGGACCCAAGTAGTGAAAGAACCTTTGTATGACTTGGTCTCGATGCGTCAGTTTGGGGGCATCAATCTGGGGCGGGAAGCGGCTCCGAATGAAACTACGTTGTGCAAGTTTCGGCATCTGTTGGAAAAAACATCACCTGGGCAAAGCGATCTTTGCCGAGGTCAATGCACATCTGAAGAGCCAGGGAATGAAGCTGAGCACGGGCACGATAGTCGATACCAGCATCATCAATGCGCCGTCCTCAAAGAACAAGGAGCGGCAGCGCGCCCCCGAGATGCATCAGATAAAGAAGGGAAATCAGTGGTATCGTAAGCTTGCTCGTCAAGTAGACAATGGATAACTAGATGCTCCGCTGGTTTGCCTCGACATGAACATGAGCGGCGGCACACAACCAAGGCTCTCGTGTGGGCGCTCGTTGTTGTAAACGGTTAGCCAACCATTGGTCAGCCGCTGCACCTGCCCGATCGATTCGAACAGATACGCATCGAGTCCGTCGTTTCGATACGTTCGGTTGCAGCGCTCAATGAACGCGTTCTGGTCCGGCTTGCCGGGCGCGATGTACATTCGCTCGATCCCGCGGGGTTGGCAGCATTGCTCGAACGTCACAGACGTGAACTCCGGACCATCGTCGATTCGCAGAGTCTGGACTTGCCGTGCTGGTCCATCAGGCGCTCGCGAACGCGGATCACTCGGGTGCTGGGCACGCTAGCGCCGATCTCGATCGCCAAGGCTTCTCGATTACTTTCGCATTGTGCTGAAGGGCGGCTCCATGCGCTAGCACAAGCGCGAGATCGTCGCTGCGAGTTGCCGACGTCCCCACATCCACCACAGTCACGCCAGATCATCACGGCTTCTGCACCCTACACTCTTAGCCCACCTCGCCGTCAAACCGAAATTCGACACTCGCACCATCACCATTGCGCCTAACTCTCCGTCAATTAAAGCCACTCCTCGATGGCGTTAGCAGCCAACTCCGCGCCACGGTTACTTCTAAGGTTATCTTGCATCCGCATTACTCGGGTACGAAGACTTTCGGTCATTGATGCTGCATCCACAGCGCTTCTAAGTACGAGGGGCGTCATGCTCCGTTTTGGAACGTGCATCCCTAGACCCAATTCATCGATACGCTGTGCCACGTCCACGTTAGGCGGAATGAGTGGCACTGCCACCGGCGGGACACCGTGATACAAGCACTCCAGGGTCGTCCCCATCCCTGCCTGGCACACCGCAACGTTGGCTAATGGGAGAATCTCACGATTTGACACATCCATCATGACCTGAAAATTGTTTGGCAATACCGGCGCGCGGACTTCGCTATTGTATACGCCTTTCAGGAATACAACGTGATACCGAGACTCGGCGAAGGCATCGATGCAAAGATTCAAGAATCTGTCATCCCTGCTAGTCGAACCTTCGGAAATCAACAGAATCGGCTTACCATGATTGGACACATCCTGCAGCGACCTCTTATCGGACCTACGGCTGAATGTGACACCCACGAACCGGAATCGACTATCGAATGACTCCACATCGTATTGGAACTCTCCTGGTATGAGGAATATATTCATTGGCTCAGCGTGCCACATCTGACCTTCCCCTTCGATGCCAAACTCCGACATCAAATTATCAAGTACCGGAGAAAATTCGAGCACCGGTTGAGGAAATGTACAATCACCACCCAAACGTACTATTGAACGTGGATGAGCAAAATGACTGCACATCAGGATTCCTGGTCGCCCCAAATCCTTGGCAAAGATTCGACCTGCAATGTTGAACCAGTCATATAAGATTACGTCAGGAGGATCCGTTGCGTAGAATTCCTCCAATTCTCCCACAGTAGATAGCGCGTTAACTACAATCGATGGACAACTCACTGATCCGAACTGGCGCCAATAGCTTGTGTCGTCACTCGATTCATATGTGAGTAGTTTTTTCGGAAAACACCAGTTTTTTGTCTTAAGCTCTACTGCCTCAACACCCGCCTCCCGAATCCTGTTGGCGAATTTGGCGCTAGTTGGGAATGTCACACGATTTCCACGGCCTACCAACTCGGAGCACACGTCGAGGTACGAATTGACGTGTCCGTCTGCCATATAAGTGAATACTGCGATGTGCTTCCGTTTCATGCGATCTCTCCGCTCTTGCCTAACTGTATTGCGTCCGTTTCCTGTGTCGCCCTGACTCCCACCCGATGATTCTGCCCCAGAACATCGGAGACTCGTCTAAGAAACCATTTCGGCAGCTCTGACTCTGCCGGGCTTAGATAGCCCAACGACCAATGAAGCCGCTGTTACTACGCCTGCGGGCGTGTCACAAGCGTTCACCGTGCACGACCTCAACCTTCTGGCTGTGATTCCAGCCCTCCATCGATGCGTTGTCTTAGCAGTCGCCTCGAGCACTGTACTGCAGATCCGTTCGCTGTGTTTCACTAGCTGGCGATATTCTCGTAAGCAGCATTGACTACCTCGATCCGAATGGGATGATGACACCGCGCCGGCGACGACGCGGAATAGCGCTATGCGCAGAGCATCGCACGTCAGCGTCGCGCTCATGCGATCGGACATGCCCCAGACCACAGCCCGCCGCGAGTACAGATCCAGCACGACGCCAACGAACAGCCAACCCTCATCGGTGGCCACATAGGCGATATCGCTCACCCATATCTCATTCGGCCGCTGATCACTGAAATCCAGCTGCAGCAGACTGGGCGCAACAGGCAGGCGATGATTGGACTTGGTCGTCACCTTGAACTTACGCGGCGCACGGCCCGCCTGACGACGAAGCCTCGCCGCGATCTGGCTATGACCGCCGTTAGACGTGGTGCCCCAGCCCGACGCTTCTCCACGAGGAACGCATCCTTCACCCGCTCATCCAGCGCAACACGTGCCCACGCTCTGGTGCTCGGAATGCGGCGACCCCAGATGTAGTACCTGTTCAAGGCCACCTCCAACACGCTGCACATCAGGCGACTCAAAAAGCTCGCTTCGTGCGCTTTGATTACGGCGTACCTCATTCGGAGCTTCGCGGAGTACGCCCCGTCTTTTCCGGAACGCGTTTCCCTCTTCGAGCCGCACAAGCTCGCGTAGCAGGCGAGCGCTCGCCGACTACGTCAGGCGCTGCTTCTCGGTCACTTGACCGCTGGCTCAACCCTTCGCTCTCCAACTGTCGATCTGGCTCACATTCTATCGCTGCAACTCGCTCTTCGGGTTTCCGCTCAACCGAGACCGGATCACGATCATAATCGCTTGATGACTCTGACACCCTTCACTCGCGCAAGCCTTGCGCCGATAGAGCCCTACTCGTGCCACAGTATGTCATCGGGGTGACTAGAGCGACACGCCATTCACTCACCGAACGAAATCCCCATGCCTCCCAGCAGCAAGTCAACGGCAACTACCACCGATTTCATGCATCTATGGCTTTACTATCGGTGAATTGATCTCGCGCCAATCACACTTGAAGAGCAGTGTCGCTGGTGACTGATACTGGTGTTTGGCATTCAAGCACTGCCCATCGATATCCACCGTGTAATGACCCACGCATGAACGGCCTTTGCTTGTAAAGCGATCTGTGCCCGTGATGGTTCTTAGCAGGCAGGATTGCATCCATACATTCGACTCATGCCGCAGCTCGTGGGCTACGATTCCTGATGGATTTCGCTGACAGAGACCTAAAAGATACCGCGGCGATGTTGAGGCACACCTCTCAACGACTCCGTTCAACGAAATCAGGCACCCAATGAGTATGCTCGGATTTGATAGGCTTGAGCTGTAGGTGACTTCGCTAAGCTCTGACGAACTCGATGCAGAGCTGGCGACGTTTGCCGCTCAATGTTCTTCACGGGAGCAATTCGCATCGTCGACGCCTTACGGCTTCGCAGTTCGCCTCCGCATCTTCCGCATCGTTCTTGTTGCTCTTCACGTACGGCTTGACGAACTGAGATGCCATTCACCCCACAGTGTAACCCAGCCCCGTTACTTTCTTCCCATCCCAGTTATGCTGGGGACGGCCAACCTTGCACGGCATGATTCCCGCCCCCAGTCGCCCATGATCCGGAGATGTTGTCACCGGGCCGGGTCGGCAGCTGGTGATCGCTGACAGGGACTGGACCTGGATATCCTCCAAGGTCACACGTAACGTGTATGCCGAGACTAGCTGCCATAGGTCGTTGGCCTGATTAGAACAACAAAGGAGTACGCATGACTGATATCGAACAGCATGGGTGCATCCAGGTCTTCGTTGGCGTCGATGTTGGCCAAAGGCGCGCATCATGCCGTTGCGTTGGATCTCACCGGCAAACGTTTGCTCGATAGTGCTTTGCCGAACGACGAAGCGAAGCTGAGAGCACTGCTCGTTGAACTCAAACAGCGCGGCCCGACATTGCTCGTGGTGGACCAGCCTGCGACGGTTGGTGCATTGCCGGTCGCCGTGACGCGCTATGAAGGCGTAGTCGTCGCCTACCTTCCAGGACTGGCCATGCGCCGTATCGCGATCTGCATGCGGGCGAAGCGAAGACCGATGCGCGCGACGCTACATCATCGCTGAAGCTGCACGCAGTCTTCCGCACACGCTGCATTCTCTGAAACTGGCCGGCAACGACATCGCGGAGCTGTAATGACCCAGCATTTCCTGCTCAGGTCGTGCTGGAAGTTTGAAAACACCTCGGCGGGTGCTCTCATGTCCAGCACTAGGTGTGGCCCTGATCGTTGTAGAAGCTCATCCAGTCACTGATCACCCGGCTGGCGTGCTGCAAGCTCTCGAACCGAGCCGGTGCACGCACTGGTCCGTCAGCGTGCGGATCGCGCGCTCGACCATGCCGTTCTGCTCCATTGGTGATGAGGCCGTGCCCTGGCGGCAACGCCTGCTGTCGGCCACGGTCATACGGAGCCGAGTTTGCCTGTTCGTGGACCTCTCTCTGAACGACTACAATTTAGATAGCATGGTCCCACGCGGACAAGCCACCCATGCCGCGATCTCCTCCAGCCCCCCCCTATTGGAGTGTTTGGTTGACCTTGCACTATCGCCTGCGAGTCGGCGCGCACAGAAGGAGCGCAGCATTTTTTGCAGCCGACGTTCCGGACTACGTCCCGGGCCTGTCCAAGGAGCTACTCGGATTGCGCAGCGTGCAGCGCGCGTACGCGCTTGCGCCAACCAGCCGCGAGACCGCATATGTCAGGGTTCAGCTAGGCCCACTCGAGCGCAGGCGCCGTGACTTGGGGCCCAAGTCGCACGCCGACATGCGACGATCCGTCAATTCCTCCGAGTGCACTGAGCGGCCTCGCCACGCGTCACTGATTTCGCTTCGCTGCACGGAAAGCAGCACGGGGTCGGCGCCGCAGGCTGTGCACACCAGATATTCCATGACCGGCACCGGGCCGCATCGCACCTCACTGCCCACCGCGTGCACATAGGTATGCGCGGTGAGCGGGGTGCGCTCGCAGACGGGGCAAGACATTACCACATCCCTCATAGATCACCTGTCCGTTGCAATGAGAGCGCCCTCTCTGGAGCGGCGTACAAAACCTGCTGATCGCAGCACGATCGCATGCCAAATGCCGTGACACTTGCGCATCCACGCATCCGACAACGCGCTTAGATTCCCCCCCTCGCTGGCGCCTCTCGATGTGATGCAGCGGCAAGCACCGCGAGGCTCCTGTGAGGCTCGAATCCGCCCCGCCATCCAATGGAATACCGTCGTGTGAGACCGTTCGAAGTACGAGCAATCGACTAGACGCTTAGCGCGGCCCACATTTCATGAGGCATAGGCGTAGCGCGCGTGGCGCGAACGTCACCGGCGCATTCGGAGAGATTCTCAGGCGCGCATCGGCTGCCGCACGCACGGGGTAGGAAACACACGTCGCCAAATAGCGCTGGTGACCCGGCTCGATCACATAGCCTTGCGCGTGGCAGTCCCCTGATTCGGTACCGACGTGCACCCCGTCCTGCAGACCTCCTTTCAATCCCACGTGCATGGGAACGCAGCATTGATTTGATGCGGCCCGGAGGCCACGTCGGCTCATCCCCACGCACTGAGGAGTACCTGGTGTTGATCTTCTCCGCAGGCAGAAAATGCGGTTCATCCCCACCCACATGGGGAACACACACCATCTTCGGTGCGACAAGAGCAGTGGGTCGCGGTTCATCCCCTTCATTACGACCGTGAGACGAGTCGAACAACCATTTCCGCGGAGGCCCACGTCACTTAGGGCGGGCAACTGAACTCCAACCGAAGACCCGATCACCTTCGGCATGCCTCACGCTGGCGAAGATGCCCAACGCAACGTACCTGATTGGCTGTGTAAGGATGGGTGAGGACGCGATTGGCCCAATCTTCCGTTGTGAGCCGTTGCGCCGCGCGTCCGTGCTCGAGCGGTCCTGAGCAACGTTCGACCCATAAGTGCTCAAACCCGTGCGGAACGAAAAAAGCCAGCCCGGTAAGTATCCGCCTCATGTCATTCATCGAGGCCAGGATCGTCCGCGCGTCCAGGATAGGTTCGTGAGGCGGCGCCTCGAGAGTCCATCACAAGAGCCGGTCGATCATTACCAGACCGGAGGCAGCGGGTGCAGTTGTTCAGAATGCGCAGGTCATCGAAGGGCCATGTATGCACTAGCGCCGTTAGAACCACGTCGGGAAAACGTGACATCGTTCAGCCCGCGATCGTTCAAGGCACATCGATGCTTGCTCACCGACAAATGGGCAATCTGGGGGGATGGATCGAACTGGAGCTGGTTGAAGCGATTCAAGATCGCGGCAGCCTCGGCGATCGACTCGCCGTCGAAGAACAGCTCTCCTCGGGTCCAGGCGAACCGACGTTCCACGTTCAATACCGGGATCGGCTCAGGACGGGAGAGCCCAGGGCGAAGCGCTACCTGCTCTCCGGCGGCGACCATGATCGCAGGCGAGCTCGGGTGGGCAGGCAGAGCCACTAGGACCACGCCCTCCATCACCGTGAGCTCCACCACAGATTCCAGCGCCACGAGCGAGAAGCGGGCCGCGGCCACAAACACTTCGCACAAGGGCGTTTGCACGACGGTGAAGCCAGGCGCGCCCGCCCACAAATGGAACGCGGCTTGCCCTCTTACTGAGATGCACCGTGTGCGCATGCGCCTCGGCCTGGAGGCGAAACACTGCGTGACGCGCAACATGCATGACGCCATCGCGCTGCCTCACCTGCCGCACGTGGCCACTGTCGATCACATCGTCAGAGGTTGAGTCGCGGACAACCGTAGTGCAACCGCCACCTCAGAGGCTATGGCAGCAAGCAGCCCACGTCGTTGAGATCCGAAATGGTTCGGACGGCGCGGGAGCACACACGACGGCAGTCTCGCTGGACGTGCCGGGACACGTCCGATCGAACAGAGGGATGACGTTATCCCGAGGGACGAACACGGGCTCTAGCGGCTCGCGCCGTCCCCTGGGGATCATTCAACCCACATCGGTACGAGCTCACAGCCGGATGCGCGACCTCCGGCGACGACTCGATCCGCAATTAGTTAAAACCATTGAAGATCGCGGCAGCCTCGGCGATCGACAAGCCATCCAGGACAAGTTCTCCGCGAACCCACGAAAATCCTCGCTCCGGATCCGCCAGGGCGTCCTTGGACGCGGCGTCGCTCACGAACTTGAGCGCGGCCGCAGCGGTCAGACACGATGCCGCTCCCGCGAGCAGCCGCCGCCGTGTCATGGGAACGGTTGCTTTAGCCCCTCACTGACGCTTACAGCGAAATTCGACTTCTGTGTGCTGCGCTCGGCGCGAGCCCACAGCGAGATGACGTTCTGACTCGAGGCGGAAATCTCCCCAGCGAGCTGTAGCCGCCCCACTCTCTTATGGACACGTGCAGCCTCCCGGAATGCAGCAACATGCCATTTGGACCGTGACAACCATCAATGGGCTTGGCAAATTGCTGCTCGTCAAGACGCGATTCGTCTCGGCACAGAATGACCCACTGCGCGGCTTCATACGCAAGCTTTCTCTTATTCATGTGGGAAGGAAATTGTGACCAAGCTACGCTAGCTATTTGGTGACCGCGCGCGGGGGCGCAGGATTCTATTTGTGTCAACACGTGCAAGATTTCGCATTTCGCGTCCTTCACCAATACTGCATTTCGGTGATGGACCGTCTGTAGACATAACGCATACCCTGAAGCTGTTCATGCCCGCGCCACCTGTGTTGCGCTAAGGCGCCTCTCTTGCGCCCCTCTCCCCACGATTGACATCCCTCGTCGGCGTGCGACGCTTCCCGCACGCACGATTCCCGTGCGGAAGGAGGTCACATGGATATCTCTATTGATGAGATCTGCCTGATTGATGAAAGTGCTCCGCTCGATGTCGTAGACCTTGGTGACGGCGCGGTTGAGACGAAGCAAATCTGGTTCGGCAATTTGCCCGACAGTCAGTTCGGCCTCGGTCGGTTTCGCGGCTGAGTGCTTCATATCGACACGTTCGCCGTGAGCATGCCTTTGCGCCCCACGGGATTGCGAAGAGTCGTAGCCCATCGCCGGGCCGATTCTTGCAAAGCGCGGCGATGTGTTCGAGAGGTCGACCGCGCCGAGCGTCAAAGTGAAGCGCTCGCTGGGCGAATAAGAAACGTTCAGATTCCAGAGTTGCTGCGATCGGATTTTCCGACCGTCCAGCGTCGTCGTAGGATAGGATCAGTCGAAGATACGTCGTCACAGCCCACGAGCGCCCAAGGACGCAACGGCCCGCCAGCGCGTGATAGTCCCCTGCTCTGACGCGATGCCGACTCGGTCGGTCATGGGCCGGCAAAGTGGCCAGCGTGAAGCGGCGGCGCATCTGGCGAGGGCACGTCGGAATATCGGAAGGCCCCGATTCGTATTACATCGGCCCGAGGCGTCAATGAGCCGGCTGCGAACTCGAAGGTCTCCGCAGACTCACGCCCAGGCTGGTCGTGAACAAGCGGCCGATGTTGTCCCGGCTCGTATCGATGAGCGCCAAGCGTCCGGGTTTCCCGGCGGCCCGTTCCTCCGGAGTTTGTTCCTCCCTGTAGACACGTCCCGGGAGGTCATCCTCGGCTGCGAGCAACGCTTCGGCTGGCAGCACAGCCACGCGATCCCAAAGCCGGATGGAGAAGCAGTTCAGCTCAACGACGAGGCCCGCTGGGAAGGAATACTCGACTTCGATGTTCGTGCTCTCTCCCGTGGTCGGACGCAAGTTCGGATTGCCTCCGGAGATCAGCATGACCGAGACCGCTTCCTGGCGCTTGCTGTCGTAAACCTGCAGAGGGACGGAGACGCTGGGCAAATTCATTTCGAAAAGCGAGGGCGGTCGGTACTGCTGCGCAATGTTGACGTCCACAGCCAGGTCCTCGCTCACGTACCACTTGAGCTCGAAATGCTTTCGAAAAACCGCATCGGCATCACTGAAGGAATCGGGCCTCACCCCAGCAAGAGCTGTCAGCTCGTGCATACCGAATACGCTTGCTTCCGGGTGAATGAGGCAGCGTAATGTGTGCATTCTTGCCCCGCACGTTGCGCGCGACCGAGCCCACCAGGGAGCTGAACTGCATCGATTCCGCCCGCCGCTCCAGACCGAGCCGCACGTGCGCCAGGCCCAGGTGACCTTCCACGGTGGTGTTGACGTGCTCGCCCGACGAGCTGAATTTCTCGAGCTGCGGCTGGGCCCAAATGCCCGCGGGCGCATCCGGCCCGCCTGGGCGCATCGCAAACACATTCAGCGCCGAAGATTCGTCGGACGCCGACAGGGCAGCCGCCGTACCCTCTGGATCCAGCTCGTGATCCACCCACGCCTGCGCGGTCTCCTCCGAGCTGAGGACCGAAAGATCCCAGCTCCATCGTTTCAGCTGACCTCGCGCCGAGAGCACGGCGCGACGAAGCGTCGAGTCGACATGCTGCCGCATGGAGGGCGCGCCAGTCAGCAGTGCATCAATCACAACCGGCTCATCGAAGGGATTGCCGGGGTGTTGCTCGCTCACGAGCCCCGAGGCGATCGGCGGAAAGTATCGGAACTCGGCCTTTCTGCGGACCCAGAGCGCGTCGGCGGATAATCGCAGGCCTGGCCACGAATAGTCCGCCGAGCCCACGAAGCTCGCTGTCGTTCCAGAGGGCAGCAGCGATTGGTACTTCGAGAGGCTGATCATCTTGGGCCGGCCTGACGTTAATTCCGACACGGAGACGTCGTCCGAATATCGTACTTCAGGCAGTCCCGCGAGCGGCGCATCCAAGCCAGTGAGGTTCGAGCCGTCGGTCTATGTAATCGCGAAGGCCTGACGGTAGTCATCGCCGCCGAATCGCGAATAGTCCTGGTCGCGCGACAGGGGGCGCTTACTGCCGAGCAGATCGCCGAGGCGGAAGTAATCCAACGTTGCAGCGAAGCGATCTCCACTATCCTCACGACCGAAGCCCAGGGTGGCACGTTGCTCCGTGGCGCCTCCCGAACTCGTCGCATACCTCAGGTCTAGCTCCTTATCGAGAGCACGACGAGTGACGATGTCGATCGTGCCTGCGATCGCATCGGATCCGTAACGCACGGAGGCCGAGTCCAAATGAATATCGACATGATCCACGGACGGGAGCGGAATCGTGTTGAGATCGAAGGCCGATGAGCTGACATTGTTCGCGCTCGGCAGCGTGCGACGGCCGTTGATCGTCACGAGGTGGGTATCTCGGCCGAGCCCTCGAAGATCCGCGTACTGGGCGCCGCTGGCCATGTAGCCCGCCGGGCGCGAATAGCCGTTTTGCGCCATGTATCGGAAGAACTCGGGCAACGTCGCGGCGCCTGTCGATTCGATGTCCTGACGCGTGAACCTCACGACGGCCACCCTCGACGTCATCGAGAATCTTAGGGTTTTCCACAGTCACGGTTTCGCTCAGCAACCCCTCGATGGTCACCGGGCATGAACAGCTGCGGCCGTAGAAATGGCTGAACTTCGCGGGCGCCTCCTCACTATTGGGCTCGAGCACCAACGCATAGGAGCCGGAGCGTCGGTGGCGCAGGTGAGATCCTGTTTGTACCTCAATCCGCCGCAGCGCCTCCTCGGGGCCCATGCGCCCGACGATGGGACCGATCCGCGTCTGCTCCTCCTGCGTGCCCCTCGCGCGATATTCGATCGGCAACTCTCCGAACTGATCGCTCAGCGTACGCAGCGCATCGATGAGCGGCGCCTCCGGAATGCGGATCTCGCGCTCGGAGACCCAAGGATGATCCACCATGTAGACCGGCGCGGCGCCCGGCCGATCGGTCACGACACCAGAAGCCGCGCAAATCGGTGCGGTGAGTTTGGTCCACGCATGTCGCGCGGTGAATCGACCAACTACGGGGTCGAGCAGGAAATCGCCGCAAGCCTCGAATGCCGTGTGACCGATGTAGACATCAGCCCCGATCAGGGTGGCAAAGCGCTCGGCGGCGCTTCGCAACGGCAATGCTGGAATGTCGAAGTCAAACTTGTCCTCGGCGCGACCCCCAGGAATCGCGAACTCGACCGCGTTCGTGATCTTCCATCCGAACAGCAGCGCGACACCGATCAGTCCTGCCTGCCGCCACGTATCCATCGGTACATTGACCGGACCGCGAGCTCAAACGATCCTGTATGCTGTTACGTAGGGAACCACAAAATGTGGTTTGATCTCCAACAGATCACTTTCATCGCAAGGCAAGCGAGAGTCATGGAATGATCCGATCGCACCGGATCGGCGTCATGCTCGGTTATAGGGGTTACTTTCCTGGTCGAATTATTTGCGCACGCACTCGAGGAGATATCTTTCGTCAACCCTCGAGCGAAGCCGGCGTCGTTGGCGGATCGACGCGTATTGGTCGCGCATCCATGCGCCGTCATGTCGCAGTTCAAACGAAACTCGATCTGCAACCGCCAGTTCAACTGGCCCTGAACCCATATCGCGCGAAAGTTTCAGCAGCTCGAACGGGCACCGCTCCTATTTCCCGGGAATCCCCCCACCCCCGTCTCCTCCAACCGCCCCCTCACCCCCGCATACGCCCTCATCAACTCCCTCCGCACAATCCCCTTTGTCATCCTCACCCGCTTCGCAATCTCCTCATACGTCAGCCCCTCATTCACATGCATCAGCAACACTTGCCGCTGTCGCAACGGCAACTGATCCACCGCCGCCTGCATCTGCTTCGCCAATGCCTTGTCAACGACTAACTTTCCCTGACTCTTTTCTTCCTCTTCCTCCAACCACTCATTCCGCGGCACCCCACACCACTCATCCACCACGTTAGCCGCAACCTTCAGCACAAACGTCTGCGGACATTTCAACAGAGTGGTATCGCTATAGCCCGACAACCGTATGTACACCTCCCCCGCCACGTCCTCGAGATCCACGGTTTGAGATGATGGACGGCCCCACAGCCAGCGGCGTACCGCGGCCTCCCAAGTGGAAGTGAATGACCGTTTCGTAGGCGGAGCAGCTGCGACTGCCACGGGCGCACGAACGCTCACCAGGCTGAGTTTCATTGCAGCTGTCCCCCTTTCCCGCATCGCCGCCGAATGAACTTTGTTCAGATATATACATCCCAAAATGAACAATAGTCAAATTAAAGGGAGGCCAATTTGAACGCACGCACGGTCCGGCAGCAAACCGCTCACAGAGCGCTGCAGGAGAGGACGAGCGATCAGCAGCTCGCGGGTAAAACGCAGCTTGGCGCGCTGACGAGAAGACTACGTCGCGCAAAGAGGCGAACGGAGGAAGTGTCGCGGATGGGCCCGGGCGGGCCGCATCAGGGCGCCACGCAGCGCGTGGCGCAAGCAGGACTCAACGAAGGAAAGTCAGCGCCGCAGGATCCTCAAGACTTCCTCGAGTTCGACCCGGATCTGCCGCACGATCTGCTGGGCCTGGGTGAGATCATCCCTCGCCTCATCGCCCTGCAGTCGATTTCGGGCACCGCCGATGGTGAACCCCTGCTCATAGAGAAGCGAGCGGATCTGTCGAATCACGAGCACGTCCTGGCGCTGGTAATAACGACGATTGCCGCGCCGCTTCACGGGCTTCAACTGGGGGAACTCCTGTTCCCAGTAGCGCAGCACGTGCGGCTTCACGCCGCACAGCTCGCTGACCTCGCCGATCGTGAAGTAGCGTTTGCCGGGGATCGCCGGCAGTTCGCTGTTATTGCCTGCTTCCAGCATAGGCCTCGACTCGAGCTTTCAGTTTTTGGCCAGGGCGGAACGTCACCACGCGACGGGCGCTGATGGGGATCTCCTCGCCGGTCTTGGGGTTACGCCCGGGGCGCTGGTTTTTATCACGCAAATCGAAGTTGCCGAATCCGGAAAGTTTCACCTGCTCGCCCGTCGAGAGCGACGCGCGCAGCTCCTCGAAAAACAGGTCCACGAGCTCCCGGGCCTCGCGCTTGTTGAGACCCAGCTGGTCGAACAATGCTTCTGCGATCTCCGCTTTGGTCAGTGCCATGCTGCTGTCCCGCTCATTGGTCCCGGAGGGTGGCGTTCAGCTGACGGCCCAGTTGTTCGACGACCTGCGCCACGAGGGCATCGGCTTCGTTGTCCGTCAGCGTGCGGGAAGTATCCTGCAAATGCAGGCCTAAGGCTATGCTTTTCTTGCCTTTCTGCAACTGCTGCCCCTGGTAGACCGAGAGCACGGTCAGGCGCTTGAGCAGGCCGCCGGCACTCTGCTGCACCACGGCCCGGACCGCCTCCACGGGAAGCGATTCGTCGACGATGGCCGCAATATCGCGCCGGATGGCGGGGTATCGGGAGATCTCCTCGAACTCAGGTACGACCGCAGCAAGTCCTGCGGCGGTCTCCAGCTCGAACACGAACACCGGATATGTCAAATCCAGCCGGCGGGAATGCTCCGGGTGCACCGCACCCAGCCACCCGACTGGCCGCTCCCCGCGGTAGATCCGGGCGGACTGACCGGGGTGAAGGGCCGGATGGGACTCCGCGACAAAGCGGAATTCTTCCGAGGCGCCCGTGAGCGCGATCAGCGCTTCGACATCGGACTTCACATCGAAGAAGTCGACCTTGCGGGGCTCGGCGCCCCACTGCTCCGGCAACACTGAGCCCGTGGCGACACCTGCGATGACTTCGGTCTCGCGGTCCGCGGCGTAGCGACGGCCGACTTCGAACAGCCGAACGCGCGGCTGCTGCCGACGCTGGTTGCTGCCGAGCGCCTGGAGCAACCCGGGCCACAACGACACGCGCATCACGGCAAGCTCCGCGGAGATCGCGTTGCTCAGCGCCACCGCGGGCTCGGGGCATAGCGCGGCCTGATACGCCTGATCGGTGAACGCGTAGTTGATCGCTTCTTGGTAGCCGCGATCGACGAGCAAATCGCTCGTACGCTCGTTACGGATGTGCGTTTCGGTCCAAGGCGACGGCACGTGCGCGCCGATCTCCGCCGCTTCCGGGATGTTTTCGAAGCCGTGCAGACGCGCGACTTCTTCGATCAGGTCTTCCTCGATGCGGATATCGAAGCGCCAGGTCGGCGGCGTCACTTGCCACTCCCCTGCGCTGCCGCGAACGATCATCCCGAGGCGTTCGAGGAGAGATTGCACGGTGGATGCATCGATCTTGGCGCCCAGCACGTGCTCGACACGTTGATGCCGCAGGCGAATGGGCGTCGGCACGGGATAGTTGCGCGACGCGCGCGTCACGACGGCTGGGCCCGCTTTGCCGCCTGCACTATCGAGCAGCAGCTGCGTGGCGCGCTCGATGGCCCGCTCCTGCAACTCGGGATCAACGCCGCGCTCGAAGCGCTGCGAGGCATCGGTGATCAAGCCATAGCGTCGGCCGCGACCGGCCACGTCATTCGGATCGAAGTACGCGCACTCGAAGAACACATCGACCGTGCCGTCGTTGATGCCCGAGTCTTCCCCGCCCATGACGCCCGCCATGCCGAGGATGGACCACTCATCGGCGATCACGAGCACGTCAGGCGTGAGGACGATCTCGCGACCATCGAGCAGCGTGAGCTTCTCGCCGGCCTTCGCGAATCGAACGCTGATCCCGCCGCTCAGCTTGCCGAGATCGTACGCATGCATCGGCGCGCCGAGTTCGAGCATCACATAGTTGGTGATGTCGACGACCGCGCTGATAGGCCGCAGACCCGCGCGACGCAGTCGCTCCTGCATCCAGAACGGCGAGGCGGCGTTCGGCCGAATGCCGCGAATCACGCGGCCGACGAACTTGTAGCAACCCACGGGCGCATCCGGCGTCTGGCCCGTTTCGATACGCACCGGGAACGTATCCGTGATCGTCGCCGCGACCGGCTCCACGACCGGCGGATGCAACGGCGTGCCGCGAGCGGCCGCGACTTCACGCGCCACGCCCTGCACGCTCATCGCATCGCCGCGGTTCGGCGTAAGGTTCACTTCGAAGATGGTGTCATCGAGCGTGAGCGCGCTGACCAGATCTTGCCCGACCTTCAACTCCGTAGGCAGATCGTAGAGGCCCGAGGCTTCTTCGTTGATGCCGAGCTCCTTCGCCGAGCACAACATGCCGGCCGACTCGACACCACGCAGTTTCGCGCGCTTGATCTCGATGCCATTCGGCAGCTTCGCGCCGATGGTCGCAAGCGGCGCCTTCATGCCGGCGCGAACGTTCGGCGCACCGCACACGATCTGAAACTCTTCGGCGCCAGTGGAGACGACGCAAACGTTCAACTTCTCGGCATCGGGATGTTTGGTCACCGACTTCACTTCGCCGACCACCACGCCCGGAAGCTGCGGGCCCGCGGCAGCAATGCCCTCGATCTCGAGGCCGGCCATCGTCAACGCGTGCGCGAGCGCCGGGACGTCATCGCCCGTGTCCACCCAATCACGCAACCAGTTGAGGCTGATCTTCATCGAAGGCGTTCCAGTGCTTCAAGAACTGTTATCGGAGCTGCAATCACGCGAACTGCTTCAAGAACCGCAGGTCGTTCTCGAAGTACAGGCGGATATCGTTCACGTTGTAGCGGAGCATGGTCAGTCGATCGATGCCCATGCCGAACGCGTAACCGGTGTATCGCTCGGGATCGATGTTCACCGCCTTCAACACATTGGGATGCACGACGCCGCAGCCGGACACTTCGACCCAGCCGGTTTGTTTGCACACACGACAGCCCGAACCGCCGCAGGAGACGCAGGAAATATCGACTTCGGCCGATGGCTCCGTGAACGGGAAGTACGACGGACGCAGACGCATCTTCACGTCCTTCTCGAACAGCTCACGCATGAAGTTGTGCAACACCGCCTTCATGTTCGCGAACGTAATGCCCTCGTCCACGACCAGGCCTTCGACCTGATGGAACATCGGGGTATGCGTCATATCCGAGTCGTTGCGATACACGCGGCCCGGCGCGATCACGCGAATCGGCGGCTTCTGTGTTTCCATCGAGCGCACTTGCACCGGCGAGGTGTGAGTGCGCAGCAGCCGACCGTCCGGGAAATAGAACGTGTCGTGCATGGCGCGCGCCGGATGATTCTCCGGGATATTGAGCGCGCCGAAATTGTGCCAGTCATCTTCGATCTCGGGACCGTCGGCGATCGTGAAGCCGGCGTTACGGAAGATCTGCTCGATGCGACGACGCACGCGCGTGACCGGGTGCAATCCACCGATCGCCTGGCCACGGCCCGGCAACGTCACATCGACCGCGTCGCTTGCCAGCTGCGCAGCGAGCTTTTCGGCCTCCAACGCCGCGCGACGCTCTTCGAGCGCCGTCATCAATGTTTGTTTCGCCTGATTGATCTTCGCGCCCGCGACGCGCCGTGTCTCGGGATCCATCGCGCCGAGCGATTTGAGCAACTCGGTGACGGAGCCCTTTTTCCCGAGCAACCCGACGCGCGTTTCTTCCAGCGCTTGTACGGTGGGACTCTGCGCGATCTCGGCGAGCGAGGCCGCGACGACCGCGTCCAGATTTTCGTAGGTAACTGTCAGAGTCATGGCTTCACGATGTTCGCTACCGAGGCGCATGCGCGCCAACCCAACCATACAGGCTTCTGAACGGATTCGCTCGTACCCGGCCCGATGCCAAAGAGAGACATTTTCAGGCCCTGAGACGAATCGGGCGTCACCATGGACGCCCGATTCAATCAACAGTTATCGAGCGTGGGCCCGAGGGTTCAAGCTGCTTTCTTAAGCAAGCTGTCCCTAGCCTTTTGCGCGATGACGGCAAACGCCGCCGGATCGTTCATGGCGATGTCGGCCAGCACCTTGCGGTCGATGGACAGACCGGCGAGGTTCAAGCCAGCGATCAGCTTGCTGTACGACAAGCCGTGAACGCGAGCTTCGGCGTTGATGCGCGTGATCCACAGCGCGCGGAAGTTGCGCTTGTTGGTCTTGCGATCGCGATACGCATACTGGCCGGCCTTGATGACGGCCTGCTTAGCGGCGCGGAATACCTTGCGACGGGCGTTGTAGTAACCCTTCGCCTTCTTGAGGATCTTCTTGTGACGGGCGCCCGCAATGACGCCTCTTTTAACGCGTGCCATCTCTTAATTCCTCACTTCGCGTTCGGGAGCAGCTGCTCCATGCGGACCAGATCCTGCTTCGCAACCATCGAAGGTGCGCGCAGCTGACGCTTACGCTTGCTCGGCTTCTTGGTGAGGATGTGACGACGGTGCGATTGGGCTCGCTTGAACCCTTTGGCAGTCTGGCGAAAACGCTTCGCCGCTGCCCGGTTGGTCTTCAACTTAGGCATTGCATTTCTCTAACGTTGTTAGCCTTTGAGGAACTCAGCCCACGCGGGGCTTTGCCCTGTCAGGCGGGACAGCGCCGACCTTTTATTGAGTCATTGCTGTTCGCTTGTCGTGGCTTACGCCACTTGTTTCCTGCCGGGTACATGGATGTACCCCGCCGCCTAAGGCGGCGGCTGCGAGGGAAAAATCATATTTTTTTCCGACGCAGCGCGAAGGTCGTGGCAGGATGCCCGATCCTTCGCCTTTTAAAAAGAGTTCGGCGGCCCTACTTCTTCTTGGGCCCGAACATCATCACCATCTGCCGTCCTTCCATGAGCGGGTTCTGCTCGACCGTGGCGTACGGCGCCAGATCGGCCTGCACTCGCCCAAGCAATTCACGGCCAACTTCCTGATGAGCCATTTCCCGGCCGCGGAACCGCATGGTCACCTTGGCCTTGTCGCCCTCTTCCAGGAAGCGGATCAGATTACGCAGCTTGACCTGGTAATCGCCTTCCTCGGTGCCGGGGCGGAACTTCACTTCCTTGATCTGTATCTGCTTCTGCTTGCGCTTCGCTGCGTGCGCCTTCTTGTTCTGTTCGAACAAGTATTTGCCAAAGTCCATGATGCGGCATACCGGCGGCTCCGCCGTCGGCGAGACCTCAACCAGATCGAGCTCGGCTTCTTGTGCCATCCGCAACGCGTCGAAGCGGCTGATGACGCCGATTTGCTCGCCGTTCGCATCGATCACCCGCACCTGGGGCGAGTTGATTTCTTCGTTGCGACGGACGCGTTTTCCTATGGGAGCAGCGATGCGTTATACCTCCAAAACAGTCCGGCCGCGGCTCGCGACTTCTTCGGCAAGCTTCGCGGCCAATACCTCAACCGGCATTGTCCCGAGATCTTTGCCATTACGCGTGCGCACGGCCAGAGAATTAGAACCTGCTTCGCGGTCGCCGGCCACCAATAGGTAGGGCACCCGCTGCAGGGTGTGTTCGCGGATCTTAAAGCCGACTTTTTCATTGCGCAAGTCTGAAGTCACGCGAAGCCCCTGATTTTTCAGGACTTCAGTGACGCTATGCACGTACTCGGCCTGGCCGTCCGTGATGTTCATCACCACGGCCTGCACCGGCGCGAGCCAGGTCGGCAACTTACCCGCGAAATGCTCGATCAAAATGCCGGTGAAGCGCTCCAGCGAGCCAAACATCGCCCGATGCAGCATCACCGGGGTGTGCTTCTGGCCATCTTCACCGATGTAGTGCGCGCCCAGCCGGCCAGGCATGTTCAGGTCGACCTGCAGGGTGCCGCACTGCCAGTCACGACCAATGGCGTCACGGAGCACGAATTCAAGCTTCGGACCGTAGAACGCGCCCTCGCCCGGATTCAAAGTGTATTCGAGGCCGGCGGCGGTAACCGCCTGTTTCAGCGCGGCTTCGGACTTGTCCCACACCTCATCGGCGCCCACGCGCTTGGCCGGACGATCGGAGAACTTGATGCGCACGTCGGTGAAGCCGAAGTCGGCGTAGATGCCGAGGATCAGCTTGGTCAGGTTGACCGCTTCATCGAACAACTGATCCAGCGCGACGAAGCTGTGACCGTCGTCCTGCGTGAAGGCGCGAACGCGCATCAGGCCATGCAGTGCGCCCGAGGGCTCGTAGCGATGCACCTTGCCGAATTCGCAGAACCGCAGCGGCAGATCGCGATAGCTGCGCAACCCCTGGTTGAAGATCTGCACGTGGCCCGGGCAGTTCATGGGCTTCAGGCAGAACTTGCGCTTATCGGGCAGCTCCGTGAAGAACATGTTCTCGGAGAACGTCGCGAGGTGACCCGACGCATCCCACAGCTTCACGTCCATGACTTCCGGTCCGCTGACTTCCTGCCAGCCGGCGCGGCCCTGGTATTCGCGCATGTAGGCAATCAGCGTCTGGAACAGCGTCCAGCCCTTCGGATGCCAGAACACGGCACCGGGCGCTTCCTCCTGGAAGTGGAAGAGATCCTGTTCCTTGCCGATCTTGCGGTGATCGCGCTTCTCGGCTTCCTCCAGGCGAGTCAGATACGCCTTGAGCGACTTCTCATCGGCCCAGGCCGTGCCGTAGATGCGTTGGAGCATCTCGTTGCGCGAGTCGCCGCGCCAATAGGCGCCGGCAACCTTCATCAACTTGAACGCCTTCAGCTTGCCGGTGCTCGGCACGTGCGGGCCACGGCACAGGTCGACCCAGTCGCCCTGCCCGTACAGGCTGATGTCTTCCGACTCCGGGATGCTCGCGATGATCTCGGCCTTGTAGATTTCGCCCTGATCCTCGAAGAACTTCACCGCGTCGTTGCGGCTCATCACGCGGCGGGTGACTTTCTGATCCGCCTCGGAAAGCTCGTGCATGCGCGCTTCGATCGCGGCCAGATCCTCGGTCGTGAAGGGCCGCTTGTAGGCGAAGTCATAATAGAAGCCGTCCTCGATCACCGGGCCGATGGTGACCTGGGCTTCGGGGAACAGCTGCTTCACCGCCTGCGCCAGCAGGTGCGCGGTCGAATGCCGAATGACATCCACGCCTTCGGCGTCGCGGCCGGTGACGATGGCGAGCTGCGCGTCCTTATCAATAAGGTAGGAGGTGTCGACGAGACGGCCGTCGACCTTACCCGCCAACGCCGCTTTGGCGAGACCGGCGCCGATGTCCGAGGCGACCTTCTCGACCGAAACCGGTTCTGCGTAAGTGCGCTGACTGCCGTCCGGCAGGGTGATTACAGGCATGAGACGAGAGAATTCAAGCCGTTAGCGGCAGAAAAAAGGACGCGCAGTATGCCCGGAGGCGTTATGGCAGGCAACTGAGGGCGGCGAGCCGCTACGCAATTTCACCTCGGGCCTTTCCGAGCTTCCGGTGACTCGGCCTTGGAGAAGCGCCGCTATTTCCGCGCCACTTCGATCAGCTTCGCACCGCTCCGACGTGTTGACCGCGTGGCCACGCGGACATCTACGGTGCGGTCATCATTACTCCCCATGATGCAGGGAGCTTACTGGTGATTCAAGGCGGCATGGAAGCCTGTATCACGAACTTCCGCAGCACACCTGATTCACCAATCGCCACTCACCCGAGCCGGTGTGCTCGATCCCGTGTCACTGACCTGCAACCGCTCGACTCGATGCCAGCCGCCATAACGGTAGTACAGCGTCGCCAGCACAACGTCGACACCAGCTGAGATGGTAAAGCTCCACCAGATTGCATCGGCCTGCCAACGTTCGAGCAGCACAGCCGCCAGCGGATATCGCACGATCAGCAGCGACAGGATGTGGACGATCAATGGCACCATCACTGCGCCGGATGCCCGCATTACACCGAACAGCACCAGGGGGATGGCCATGAAGATTAACGACCACGTCACGATGTGGCTGACGTGACTGGCGATCGGCAGTGCCGGCGAGCCTTCAGGTAAGAACAAACGATACGCGTAGCTGTCGGCTGCGTACACCGCAGCGACTATCGCGCCGGTTGCGGCAAGACTGTAGCTTATGCCGAGACGTACCGTGCCCTTGACCCGATCCCAGTGCTGCGCACCGATATTCTGCGCGACCATCGTGGATACCGCGACCGCCATCGCCAGCGCCGGCATCGTGATGTAAGTCCACAGCTGGATGAGCGCGCCATAAGCCGCTGTTGTGTCCACGCCGAAGCGATTAACTAGTGCAATCATTAGCACCGAGCTAAGCGACACAACCAGAACTTGCGCACCCATCGGGAGGCCTTTGCGGACCAGCTCGCGAGCTATAGGCCAGTCCACCGCAAGGATTGACATCTCCTGTCGGGTCAAGCATAGAGGATGGCAGCGACGATATAAGTAGCGCAGCAGTGTCACTAGGCCGCTGACCTGCGCTGTGACCGTGGCGAGCGCGGCGCCGACGACGCCAGTGCCAAGGCAGCGATCGCCCACGAACATGAAAGCGGGCGTGAGAAAGGCCCCAAGAACGACCGAGATCAGCGTGAACCTGAGCGACGTCCTCGAGTCCCCGATTCCGATCAGGAGCGACATCGTGAAGGCGAATAGATAGAGACCCGGCAGCGCCAGCAGCACCACTCGCATGTACGGCACGGCGAGAGGCAACGCTTCGGGCGCAGTCTGCATCGCTATTAGCAATGGCGCAGCGAAGACGAACCCCAATAGGGTCAAGAGTATCGATAGCGCGGAGAAAAAGACGACGCCTGTCCTCACGACGCGCTTTGCCCCTACAATGTTATCAGTCCCCATACACTGACCCACCAGGACGGTAGCGGCCATGGCGATGCCATACGCGACACCAGTCAGCAGGAGCATCATCGACTGCGCGTTCGCGACCGCCGCGAGTGCCGCCTCTCCCAGATAGCGTCCCACCCAGAAGGCACTCACGGTGCCGTTCAGACACTGCAAAATGTTCGCGCAGAGGATTGGTAAGGCTAGTTGAAGCAGCCCGCGGCTGATCGGGCCGTCGGTGAGCTTATGGACAGTGTTCACTGAAGACGCTGCAATCCCTGAGCCGCGACAGGTTCAGCGACGGTACGCAGGATCGCGTGGCAATACCACGGACGTTCTCATTAGCCCAAGCGCCGTCAGTCCACCCGCTGCGTGCACTCAGTGTTTTTGGCAGCGGGATCGGAATGATTGATAGAGACAACCCAGAGTGTCGATCGTGGCACTGTTTGTCGCAAGCCTAGCGCGGCCCGCCGAAAACGCTGGTCGTCGCAACCCGCAAGGGGCGTTTACCGCCGCGTGCGAGGATGATCGAGATCTTCGGTCAGCGAATCATTTGGTCGTCGCGGACACGACGATCGCGCGAATTATGCACTGTTGCGGCGCTCAGGTCCTCCCGAGCAGTCACCAAGCGCCATTCCTAAGTCGCTGCGCATCTTAAGGGGGGAGCAACGATGGGCTCAGGACTTTAGTCCTCATAGCCTGTCGCCGATTGCTAGCGCATACTCAAGCCTGAAATTGCCGCACTGTACGTGCGCTCATCATCGTATATCGACCCTTTGCAGCAACCGACTGAGTTCAAGATGTGTGACGCGAGCCGTCGTAGATTTTAGCCGAGTCACCGGCACCTACACCAAAGGCGATCACGTTACTCGCTTACCGTGCTTACAGGAGAACGCTGAGCATAGTTGCTTTTCCTTCATTCAGTTCTCTTCACAAATTATGCTGCTACGCAGCTGCGCGCGACGCACGAGATAAACCGTCACGACGAAGACGAGCGAGCCGGCGCTGGCAACCAATTGATAGCGCTGATCGGCCATGAATGCCATCGCGGCGATGATCAGACCAATCGCCGATATCGTCAGGTAGGAAAGGTATGGAAACAGCCACATCTTGAACGTTAAGGTCCGCTGTGGCTGGGTCTCGGCCTTCCAGCGAAGGACAATCTGGGAGGCCGCGATGGCCACGTAGATGAACAAGACCAGAGTGCCCGACGCGTTGATGAGAAAGGTGAACACCCGCCCGGGTGAGATGGCTGGAACGGTCGCGAGCAAAAAACCGATCAAGGCACCGGCCAGAATCGCCCGCGACGGCACGTTGCGCGCCCCGAGGTGCGCGAGCCAGCGAGGCGCATCGCCATGGCCGGCGAGTTCGAAGAGGACACGTGACCCCACGTAAAGCCCTGAATTCAAGCACGAGAGCACGGCCGTCAGCACGATGAACGCCATCATCGGCGCCGCCGCCGGAATGCGCATCGCATTCATCACCGCGACAAACGGAGACTCGCCCGCGATGAGCGTGTTCCACGGCAGCACGCATACGATCAGGAATACGGAGCTGACATAGAGGGCAAGAATCCGCAGCACCATCGACCGAGCCGCGCGCGCGACGTTGTGAGCCGGATCATCAGATTCGGCAGCCGCCACGGCTGCAACCTCCGCACCCGTGACGGCAAACAAAACCACCGGCACTGCTGCGAGGACAGCAGCCGCGCCATGCGGCATGAACCCGCCGAATGCGGTGAGGTTATCGAATGCCGCGATGCTCGACCCACCGACGCCCGCAATAAAGCTGATGCAAAGGAGTCCAAAAGCGACGATCGCCGCGACCTTGATTGAGGCGAACCAAAATTCAAACTCTCCATAGGTCTTAACCGACAGGAGGTTGGTTGCAGTCATGGCTCCGACCAACACCAGATGGATGAGCCAGACAGGAACTGGAATCAGTTCGCGTATGATTTGAGTGGCCGCGATGGTCTCGACGGCGACGACAACCACCCAGAAGTACCAGTACAGCCAGCCCGAGACGAACCCCGCACCGGGGCCCAGCGCTAGGCGTATGTACTCAACGAAGGAGCCGCGGCCGGGGTCCGCCACGGCCATTTCGCCAAGCATGCGCATGATGAGCAGCGCGACCAGTCCAGCAATCGCATAGCTGAAGATCACGGCGGGCCCCGCACTGAGGATCGCCGCGCCACTGCCAACGAACAGCCCCGCCCCAATCACCCCGCCCAGCGAGATCATTGCGATATGGCGCGGCCGCAAAGAATGCGAAAGCGCGGGGCGGACCGGCCGGACACTCGCCGCTCGTTGATTCATGCAAGTTCAAACCACGTCGTAGTGGAGTCGAATTTCCGCCGCCACGCGATGGGCATCGAGCGCTTCACGCCTGGATTGGCGCACGCATATGGGGGCGATAACGTCGATCGCTTTTTGCTCGACCCATTGATGCGTGACAGTCTTGATGTACGAGCCAACCCAAAGTCCGCCGGTGTAGCGAGCTGCCGCGCGGGTCGGCAAGGTGTGATTCGTGCCTGCTACTTTGTCGGAGAAGACGACCGAGGCCCCGGTGCCGATGAAAAGCGAGCCGTAGTTTGTTAGCTTTCGGGCAAGCTCATTGGGGTCCTTCGTGTGGACCTGAAGGTGCTCCAACGCCAGATCATCTGAGCACGCGATAAGTGATGCCTCGGAATCACAAAGCACAATGCCGCCATGCCGTTGCCAGGCCGCCCCTGCCACTTCCGCCGTGGACAGCAACGGAATCTGACGGCGAACCTCCGCCATTGTCCGCTCCGCGATCTCACGCGATGTCGTCACAAGGATGGCACGAGCGTCGGTATCGTGCTCCGCTTGGCCCAGCAGATCGGCTGCCAGCACCTTGGGATCCGCCGTGTCATCCGCCAGAATGCCGATCTCGCTAGGTCCAGCGAGTTGATCGATGCCCACAAACCCGAAGACTTGACGCTTCGCCTCATTCACAAACCTATTACCCGGCCCCACGATCTTATCGACTCTAGGAATCGAGTCGGTGCCGTAGGTCATCGCAGCGATCGCCTGTGCGCCGCCGACCCGGAAGATCCGAGTCGCTCCGGAGAGATGAGCTGCGTACAACACAGCGGGATGAACATTGGGGGGAGTGCAAACTACGATCTCTTTAACCCCCGCTACCTTTGCTGGGATGATCGTCATCTGTGCAGAAGACAGCAACGGATAGCGCCCACCAGGTACATAACACCCGACGCGCTGGATGGGAATGAGTCGATGTCCGAGGTGAAGACCCGGAATAGCCTCGAGGTCCAACTCCGTCATCGTCTTTAGCTGGGCTTCGGCAAACTGCCGCACCCGCTCAATACCGAACCGCATATCCTCGATCAGCTGTGGATCGCAGGCATTGCGCGCCGCATAGATTTCCTCGGCTGTAACTTCAAAGGAGCTACTCTCGATATGGTCGAACTGTCTGGAGAATCGCTTCAGCGCCTCATCACCATCTCTCGCCACTTCCGTAAGAATGCGAGACACTGCGTCGTGTAACTCGGTTTCATCTTTCTGCGTGGCGACTTCGGGCTTCTTGAGGTAGGTAATGCCAGGGATCGTCGTCATACCATGAACAACCTTATTGTCTGTTTGATTGTCTGCTTGAGCCTGATCGGCTCACATCGAGCACCGAGCGCCCAACGCCAAAAGGCGCGGCGGAACTATAGAGATGAAGAAATATGCGACCGGCCATCAGTTCGGTCCGATCGCGAGCCTCAAGCGTTATTATGGTTGTTGTCTGCGTGGCGCCACCCTGAAGGATGTGGCCGATGATCGGCCCCGGTTTGTCCGCGTCACCGCGCTGCAGGGTCAGCGCGATTATTCGATCGGCAGGATCCACTTCAGCCGCGGCGGTCACCTGCAGCTCACTGCGCACACGATCGTAGGTGAACGTTGCGATGACTTTGGTCGTACCGCTTTCCAGCCGCGTATCGAACACAAGGGGCAAGGGCGCCACACCACTCTCAAGCCGAGGTGTACTAAAGGGTGCGCGGCGTAGTTTCGCTACTTGCTCCCATGCGAAAGCGAGCCGTAGCAACCTTGGTTCTTCGAATTCGTTGCCAAGCAAATCGAGCCCGATCGGAAGACCATCATCGGTGAATCCGGCTGGGACGGCGAGCGCCGGCAAACCACTCTGAGCACTCAGGCCGCACGTAAGAAGTCCGGGAGTAAATGATCCAGCCCCGACAGGCTGGGCCGGGCGCTGCGTCACAGGGTACGCAAGTGCATCGAGGCGATTCGCCTCAAGCACAGCCATGATCACCGAGCGCAGGGCCCGACGCCGCACAAGCGCCTCCCGATAGGCCTGTTCGTCAATTGCATCGCGCGTGGCAGGCAAGTGGTTGAAGATTTGCCCGAATGCTCGCCCTTCGCCCGTCGCGTTGGAGTTAAACTCAACCATGAGGGCGCGGAAGCCCGCGTCCTCATAATCGAGACCGCGCCCGAAAATCTCTGCAATCGAGTTCACGGGTGCCCTGGGATGCGAGGCAAGATACGCCGCGAAGCTCTCTTTGAATTCGTATCCGATAACGCTGCTGCCGTTCAATAGCTCTGTGAGGCCAGGCACGTTCACATCCAGAACATTCGCGCCGGCGCTCTTCATTGCCGTCAACGTCTGTTCCAATGCCCGGGCCACCTCCGCATCCTCAGGCTGCGCGCCGAACAGAGTGCGCAGCACACCAATGCGAGCGCCTTGCAGCCCATCCATTTTGAGTGCATCTCGGTAGGATCTTGGGATATGGCCACGAGCTGCGGCCGTGATCGGATCCGCCGGATCGGCGCCAACCGTGGCGTCCAGCAGGAGAGCGAGATCCGTGACCGAACGCGTCAATGGACCTGCCGCATCCTGCGTCGGCGCTAAAGGAATGATGCCGGCGCGGCTGGATAACCCATGCGTCGGGCGCAGGCCGTATAGATTCTGAAAGGCCGCCGGCGTTCTAATCGAGCCGCAGGTGTCGGTCCCCAACCCCGCTGCGGCAAAACTGGCCGCCACCGCTGCAGCGGTGCCCCCGCTAGAGCCGCCTGGTACACGGGCCAAGTCATAAGGATTGCGCGTCACTCCACTCAGCGAGGAAACCGTCGTATCACCGAGAGCCAACTCGTGCATGGCGGTCTTGCCGAGGATGATTGCGCCAGCTTGGCGCAAGCGCCTCACCTGGAATGCGTCATCCTCCGTCTGGAACGTCGCCAGCGCGAGCGTACCGCCAGAAGTGGGCATATCAGCCGTATCGAAGTTGTCTTTTACGACGATTGGGATGCCGTGCAGGGGGCCACGAACCTTCCCCGCTTTGCGCTCGCGATCGAGGCGATCGGCTTCTTCAAGCGCATGCATATTCAAAGTCACCAGCGAGTGCAGCTGCGGACCCGCCCAATCATAAGCTGCGATCCGTTCAAGGTAAGCCTCGACGAGCTGGCGCGCCGTTACCCTTCCCTCTGACTGAGCCTCTGCCAACGCAAGAATTGGTGTCTCGACCACATCAAACGTTTGCGCGACAACAGGCGGAATCCAGGCCGCACTGAGGGCAAGCACCACCGTTAGAATCGCGCTTCGAATACTCATGACAGCCCGCTGAACCGCGAGCATCAAGTAAAACATCCGTGTTACGTGGGTCATACAGGTTCTGCATAGCCTTCCAGCGCTCGCTGGAACAAGAAGACAGATTTGTTCATCGCACCAATCGACCACAGTAATGCGTCACCACCGAGAAGGGACCACAGTTGGTTAATGCCATCTAAATATTCAAGTTAGTTCGATGAGCCGTTATCACCTTCTTGGCATCGACGCAACCTCCATCAAGGTTCCCAAATTAACCCCAAACGCACCTCCCTCCGCAATTCCTGTCTTCCCGCATTCACAACTGGTCGCTGCTCTATGCTTCCACCACGTCGGAATCTAGTAAAATCATCCGGCCGCGTGATTCGCGCCTCCGGTCATTCCGGGTACATCACCGAAAACGTACTTCCCTATTTCTTCAGACGCGGACTTTCCTCTGCCAATCTCGCCTTCTTCGCCGTTCCCGATATCTGCCCCAATAACCGGCTGAAAAAGCTTGCCATATACTGGGAAGCGCACCGCGTAAACGAGGGCCATCCTCAGCAATGACGCTGGGAACAGGCGTCCTCCTTCGAGAGACTGGCTATAGAACATCTGTGACCCCGAACCTCGCGCGCCTTCACAGCTGCACCCTCGGCAATGCACCTTGCATCAATTCTCCAATCCGCCCGTCGCGCCGAAGCTTTAAACTCGAAACCTAATACTTCGCTCCACTTAGGCAGAAATGTCTTACAAATAGCGAGCGCGAGAATGGTTACGAACAAACTCTGACGCGAAGAAAACAGCAATAACTGTTGCATGTGCGACGGGTGAAATCACGTAGAACGTCACTTCCACATCAGTGTGGAACACACGAGACTATCGTATTAAGCTGGCGACCAGCGCGCGCAAGCATTCTCAGTTTTTCATACATGCGCCTCTGGTGGCCCACTGATCGGGTCCGCGCTGGATTGCAGACCGTCAGTGAGCCGTCCGAGCGTCGTCATTCCCCAACCCCCACACGCAGCATGCTCGTTTGTGTCATCAATCTTTCAAGAAATCCATCATCAGAAAGTTAGAAGTCTGGACCTCGACCGGTTAGAAGACACTGCAATCCACCGACTGACACCCTCATTGCAAGCAACTGCCAAAGGCCGGGCGCGCATTCCTTCGCGACACGAGATCGGCAGCGCGAGCCATTTTCGCTTGGCTAATAAGGAGGACCGACGCTCGTTTCAAATCTAGTGGCGTTTTCTTTGGAGCAGGCCGAGACCTTTTGGTTATGAATACGGCCGTTCGGAAGCCACGTGTCACCGGAGATCTGGGCGATGGGAAACTATAAAGTGCTCGTATTCATCATTACCGATTTCGCGAGGTCGGATGGCGCGGTCCTCTGGGCCGCAAACATGCTAGAGTGCTTTTCCCGCGTACCAGGCATGAACTTCAGCATCGTATCCATTGGACCGGAAGAGGTTCGCAAAGCCAACGAAACGTTCGTTCGCACCCTAGGCCTCAATCATCTATTTGTACCCTTTCTAAGCCCCCCCACCCCAGGTCGCGACACGAGATGGAGTCGCCTTTCCACGACAGCTGATCGCCTACTAACGGTTCTTTCAGAAAAATACTTCTTCTTACTTGAAAGAGACGCCCGAAGGCAAAAGCATGTCGATGTCGCAGCCATGGACATCGTTCGGGAGACTCGCCCCGATCTCATCATAGTGAACGGAAGAAACGCAGCACTTCATGTGCGCTCAGTATTCTCGCTAAACATCCGGTGCTGCTTCATCACTCTCGACAACGAGATCGCGTACCAGAAAATGAATAGATCGCAGGCAGGACCACTGGGAGAGAAATTGACGCATAGAGTCGAACGTTGGATTTCTAGGAGCGGGAACTGGGTAGCTGATAGCCGATTCCGAAGTTGGATAGACTGGCTGTATCGACACTGCGCCGGTGTTGTCGCGCTATCGCGTAACGATCTACCGCCTGATCTTCCGAATCATGTCATACGCGCAGTAATTCCACCGATATTGAAGAAGAAGGACCTACAATGGCGCTATCGCGCAACCCGCTGCTTGTTATTTGTTGGCACCATCACTGTGCTCAAGTATGTTCATGTGGCGAACCGCCTTGCAATAGAGTGGATCTGCACTCAACTTGCACCGGAGCTTTCGCGCATCGATGCTAGGGTGAAAGTAATCATCATCGGCGCAAGGTCCGATCAAGTTCCCAGCAGCTGGCAGCAATCGAACATAACTTTTTTGGGCCGTGCGGACAAGGAATCAGTGGCACAACAGATGTCAAGCGCGGACCTCTTTATTGCCCCGATTGCTAACAATCTCGGAGCTAAGCTGAAGCTGGCTGAATGCGTCTCGTATGGAACACCATTTCTAGCTACCGAAGCTGCGATGAGCGGCTTGCCCTTTTTGACATCGATACCGCGGATTGATCTCGACCATCCGCGCGCCGCTGCAGGCCTTGTATTGGAGCATATGGACAACCCTGAAGAATTGTTGAAGCTGAGCCAATCGATAACCACACAGGCGCAGCAAGCTCGAGCCGAACAGGACACTGCCTGGATCACATTTCTAAGGAACTCAGTCACAGCCGATGACAGTTCCATGCGACCCACGGGATCGATGGATAACTGCGAGGCCACGTAGTACCCCATGCTCGAGGTCTTTAGAGTGAGTTTAGTGATTGCACTGATTGCCGCTCGGTCTGTCGAGCCAGAGGTAACGAAAGTACAAATCGCACCTAGAGAAGAACTCCCCCCGATTGTTAGGTAGCGTAACCACCTGCTCAGGCATTAATCGATTCGGAGCAACCCATGCGCAGGCTTCCAGTTGGGTCGTTACAGACCGCCCGTAGCTAGAACTCCGACTGGACGACAGCCTCGGTCTCAACGCATAGTCTGTGAACTACGTTGTGCGAAGAGCAATTGTTACTCCTCCATGCAAGATACCTTTATTCAACAGACGCGCGACCTGGTCGTGGGGACAGCCCAGCTCAATTGCACTCACCTCCCCCAGCCGAGCGCGGTGTCCTTCCGTTAACGTCACTTCGAGAGCGCCGAGATTGTCGTCAAGCTGCTCCGCCGTGCGTACGCCGAGAATAGGTGTAATTGTCCGATTGAGCAGCACCCACGCCAACGCGATCTGTGAGGGAGTCTTTCCGATTTCTTCGGCGATGGACCTCACTACGTTAACGATCGCAGCAGATCGCTGCGTAAACATTCCATTCGCACGCAGAATTTCCCTTCGACTGCGCGGCGTCAGATACTCATCGACCGAACGCCCATCGGTCACTTCATATTTTCCCGTCAAAAGGCCGCTCTTGAGGGGTGCCCATCCAGTAATTCCTAAGCCCATCTCATGAGCCATCGGAATCAGCTCCCGTTCAGCAGTACGCTCAACTAAATTGTATTCGACCTGCAGCACTATCAATGGAGACCAGCCGCGCAGGTCGGCTATGGCCTGCATCTGCGAGATTCTCCAAGCAGCGGTATTGGAAATACCTAGATAAAGCACCTTTCCCGCGCGCACAAGGTCATCCATCGCACGTAAAATTTCTTCCGGAGGCGTTGTTCCATCCCAGGCGTGGAGGTAAAGAAGATCGATATAGTCCGTCGCAAGGCGCCGCAAGCTTCTCTCGACCGAAGTAACCATACTCTTGCGGTGATTGCCACCAGAGTTAGGATCCCCGTCCCGCGCCGGAAGCGTGTACTTCGTTGCAATTACCATGCGATCACGCCTACCGGCTACGAAAGCGCCAATGAACTGTTCTGCGGTACCGTCAGTGTACTGGTTCGCCGTATCGACAAAATTCCCGCCACGGGCGACGTACATGTCAAATATCCGGCGTGCCTCCTCCCGTTCGGCCCCCCAACCCCAATTTTGGCCGAATGTCATAGTTCCCAATGACAGCGGCGAAACTCGCAGCCCGGATCTTCCCATCAGCTGATAGCGATCAAGCGAAAGCGCACCACTCATGAAGGTTCCCCCAGCTCGGCAGCCTTGTAGGGAGCCCCCTGCGTAATCTCCCCTCTCCTCATATGCATCGGAACTCTTCCGCTTTCGGTTGATTCCTGCAATTCCATATCTCTAGACAACATAGCCTCAACGAACACTTTAAGTAGGTCGTCGGTCAGATCCGGTGCTTCGATGCCCGCACGCTCGAGCTCGCGATGTGTTCGTTTGCAGTCGAAATGTACGCTCGACGTTTGTCTACCCTGCTGGTATCTATAGAACTCTTGCTCATCCATAGCGAAAGTAGATTCGATAAGAGGCACGACCGGCAGTGACCATCCATTGCGATGAAGCCGCTTCATCTCTTGAGTCCAATTGTAGAGAGACATAAGCTCCAAGGATGTGCTCGCGACTTCATTACAGCGCTCGAACAGATCCCCACTCGTCGGACGCGTCGAAGAAATATGAAATACCTCTTGGCCGTCTGAGTGACTATTCGCAAGGAACACTACTGAACGGGCCACGTAATCGACAGGCGTCGGCGCCATGCCAGGGCTATAGTTCCTGATGCCATATCCGGAGAGAAGACAACTCTTGAAGAGCCTGTACTCACGCTGCAGTTCGTCATACCGACCTTTCTCCGCGTCTGCCCAGACCAACCCGACTCGGAAGATATTGCAAGGAATGCCTCTCTGGGCTGCGATCATGAATATCTTCTCTGCAACCCACTTACTCGCCACATAGCCACGACTTATGGGATGCCTTTCACTATCGATCCTACTCAATTCGTCCACGACGCGAGTCATTCCATCCGCAGCCGCACTGAATATGCTTAACGTTGAAATATAGTTGATTGTCTTGGTTGCCCCGGTTGTTGCCAGCTGTAACAACTCCCGTGCTGAGTCGACGTTCGTGCGCTTCGCGGCCGCGTACGTTTCTAGATGATTCATACTGGTAGCACAATGAAAGATGGTATCGACATTCTGTGACAGCATCTTATACGTTGGATCATCGATCCCGACGTGCCGTCGACGCAGGTCCCCCGGGATTCCCACAATGCGGGATTCAAACTCATCGCGCCACAAATCCCATCTCGCAAGTATCGTCCTCAGGCGAAAGTCAGCGTCGTCCCGTGAGGCAGCACGCACTAAGCAAAAGATCGTTGCGTCAGTATCCTTAAGCAACTGCGCCAATAGGAATCGCCCGACAAAACCAGTAGCTCCCGTGAGCATCACGGCCTGTGCCGGAACGCGGCTACGCCCAGGCCTCGCCACGATTTTGTGGTCGAGTGCTGCTTCCCTAGCCAGGTCAACGACATCATCCTCGATACCCCCCCCGCAGATACGCGCTGCCAGTTCCCGTAGTGTCGGGCTGTTGTATACATCACGCACACTTAAGCCGCAGCCAAATGCCTGATTGATGCTGAATAGCGCCTTGAGGACAAGCAACGAATGGCCGCCAAGATCGAAGAAATTGTCATGGCGTCCTATGTCGGTCAGCTGCAGCAATTCCCGCCAGATTCCCGCCAATCCTTCCTCCACCGCTCCTTGCGGAGGGTCACATTCCGAGCGTGCTTGATCCCCGTGCTCGGCCAACGGCAGCGCGCGACGATCCAGCTTCCCATTCGGCGTGAGCGGTAAGCTCTCTAGAACTACAAAAGCACTGGGCAACATGTAGTCCGGTAATACCGCTCTCAGCTGCATGCGTAGCTTCTTGGAGGTGAGATCCATATCGCCCCGTTTGGTGATATACGCCACCAAACGCTTCCCACCCGAGACACTCTCCTTGGCAATCACAACCGCCTCTTTCACCTGGTCGCACCGGACAAGCTGCGCCTCGATCTCTCCCAACTCAATGCGATGACCGCGGATCTTCACTTGATGGTCGGTCCGTCCTAAGCACTCAATCGTGCCGCCTGCTCGCCACCGACCCAAATCACCGGTCCTGTACATCCGCGCTTTCGGATCAACGCTAAACGGATCGGGGAGGAACCGCTCCGCGGTTAAAGCCGGACGGCCCAGATATCCGCGGGCGACACCCTCTCCGCCGATGTAGATTTCCCCTATCCCTCCAATCGGCACAGGTTGGCCATAACAGTCCAGTACATAGACGCATCTATTCGCCATGGGACTGCCGATGTGGGGCGAGTCTCCGTCCAGGTACGCCGCGGTGGCATCAACAGTGCACTCAGTGGGTCCGTAAACGTTGAAGCAGTGTATTGCAGAGCGCTGCGCCAGATCTTTCCACAAGTCCACATCGATCGCCTCTCCGCCCACAAGAAGTAGCCGCAACGAAGTTTCATTGTTCTGAAGCAAAGCCTCAGAGACCCAAGACTTCAGCTGTGACGGCGTGCAATCAATTTCCTCTATCTGGTGCCTTTCAATGAAACTGCGCAGCAGCGATATGTCGCGGCGAGACTCTTGCGAAACCACGAAGAGAGTTCGCCCTGAAAGCAAATGGACTAACTGCTGGACCGATGCATCGAAATTGAACGACGCGTTGAGCGCTATCCGCGAAATTGATGCCTTCCGAGAGTATATCCGCTCCAGGCCCTGCCACAGATTAACGACGCTCCTATGGTCGATCATTACTCCTTTGGGTCGGCCTGTAGAACCTGATGTATAAATCACGTATGCCAGGTGGCTCGAGCGCAAACCGATGGCCTTCGGGTCCGGATTTGTTGAGTCCTGTTTGACAATCTCATTCCAGTCACTATCCAACGCAATGATTACGCCCGGCACATCCGGCAAGCCGCTTCTAAGCCGCTGCTGTGTCAGCACCACCTTCGGCGTCGCATCCTGGAGCATGGAGACCAGCCGTTCGTTAGGATAACTGGGATCCAATGGCACATACGCACCTCCGGACTTCAGAATTCCGAGGACCCCGATGACCATATCGAGGCTGCGCTCCAGGCAGATAGCTACCAACTGATCCGGCCCCACTCCATTGTCTCTCAGATACCGCGCTAGCTGATTCGCTCGCCGGTTTAACTTCGCATAGGTGAGTGACTGCCCCTCGTACACCACCGCTACTGCTTCCGGTGCGGTCTGCACTTGCTCCTCAAAAATCTCATGGATCAGCTTTGTCCTGGGATAGGGCACCTGCGTAGCGTTAAACTCTTCGATCAGTTGGTGCCTCTCTCGCTTCGGTAGAACCGAGAGTGCCAAAATGGCAGTCTGTGGCATACTGTCCAAAGCATCCACTAGAACCTGCATCGCAGTGTGCAGGCATTCGGTCATTCGATGCGCATCCACACGTCGATCCGTATGTGCCGACAGCCTGAACCCGTCTCCCAGGTCGTCTACCGAGAGCACGATGGGATAGTGCGTCCGCACTTGAATTCCCAGCACCCGAACGCCATCCGCACTTGACCACTTGGATTCCGGATTCGGAACGCTATGCCGATAGTTCAGCAGCGCGGTGAACACGGGGGCTGATCCAGCGATGTTGCTGCAGCGATGGGCTACCGCGAGCGAGGCCTGCTCGTGGTGCAACAGGTCGACGAGTTCCCGCTGCACCTGTTCCAACAGCTCTTTGGCTGTTACGCCGCTCAACTTTACCCTGAATGGCAGTGTGTTGATAAACATGCCTATGATTCGCTGAGCACCAGCGCTGCCGTGTAGTCGGCCTAGTAACACGGTCCCGAATACGACATCGTCCTGTCCGCTCGTGTGCGCAACGACCAGCCCCCACGCCGCATGAAATAACGTGGCTGCACTCACTCCAAAGCGCCGCGCCTGCCTGTACACGCGCAGCGCTAATAGGGGCTCGACATCGCGATGATGCTCGTCGGATTGGCTGCCATCCCCATGAATGTCCATCAGTCCGAATGGTGCCGTCGGTTGTTCGATGTCACCGAGCTTTTCGCGGAAGAACGCTTCCGAGTCCCTACTGCGGGCATACGCCAGTGCCTGCGCCACGTGATTTCTATATGGCATGGCCTCCGCTATCGACTGCGCCGCCCCGCTCAAGTGAGCCACTACTTCGGAGGTTAGAATCTCCTCGGAAACGAAGTCGCTGGTGATGTGATGTGACTGCAGCAGTACATACAAGTGCCCATCGCTCGCACTCGCCAATATCTGTAATCGCATCAGAGGCGCCTGCCTCAGATCCAATCTCTGCACCTCACCTGCCAGCCACTCCTGGATTTTCTCAGCCGAATTTCCCCCCCCCTCCAATGCGATCTCTTTTACGGGTAAGGTCGCCTTACGGTAGACAACCTGCACAGGCTGCGGCAACTGTTCCCAGAGCACGGCTGTGCGTAGCACATCGTGTCGATCGATCACCGCTTGCAACGCCCTGGTCAGCTGGTCCAATCGATCTCGCGAGGATACCGATAATACTGTTGACCGGACGTACACATCGCCACGGTGTTCACTGAAGAGATGCTGGAACAGAATTCCTTCCTGCAGCGGCGCCAGCGGATAGATATCCTGTATATTTGCCGCGCCCCCAGGAACCGCCTGCGTGACGATTTCAATCTGCTTCTCATTCAGCTCCAACAACGTCAGCATCTGTGGCATGATGGCATCGCACGCGGCCGGGATTAGGTTCGGCGGAGTCTCAAACTGCTGGGTCGCTTCCCCAGTCAGCACACCCGCTAATTCCGCCAACGTTGGCTTTTCAAACACAAGACGTATCTCGGCCGACAGCCCAATGCGCCGAAGTCGCTCCATCATCTGCACAATCAGCAGCGAGTGACCACCCAATTGGAAGAAATTGTCGTTCCGACCAACTCGCTCTGTATGTAGGAGTGTCTGCCAAATCCCGGCAAGGACCTCCTCCACTTCTCCTTGTGGCGCCTCATATGCGCTGTTCACAGGGGCTTCGAGCGACGGTGCAGGTAAAGCTCGGCGATCAAGCTTTCCATTTGGCGTCAGCGGCAAAGAATTCAGCACCACGAACGCACTCGGCACCATATATTCCGGCAATTGCGCCCTAGTATGAGCACGCAACTTCTCAACAGATAACAAAGTTGACGATTCGTTAGGGACCACATACGCCACTAAGCGCTTCTGACCCGGTGTGTCCTCTAGGGCAGTTACGACTGCTTCTTTTACACCGGCAAAACGAACCAGCTGTGACTGAACCTCTCCCAGCTCGATCCGAAAGCCGCGAATCTTTACCTGAGAATCATTACGCCCGAGATATTCAATCCTCCCATCGATCAGCCATCGCCCCAAATCTCCCGTTCTGTACATGCGAGCCCCTGGGATGGTACTGAACGAATCAGGAACGAATCGCTCTGCGGTTAAACTCGGACGGCCCAGATATCCGCGCGCGACACCCATTCCTCCCACAAAAATCTCCCCGGCAACTCCGATTGGAACTGGCTGCTGATAATTATCCAATATGTATACTTGCGTGTTCGAGATCGGTCGGCCAAGTGGCACTGTACTCGAGAGAATCTCACCGATCTCGTCAATGACGCACCCAACTGTCGTCTCCGTGGGCCCGTAGTGATTGAATATTCGTGTGGCTGGCGCATACGCCCGCCATGCTTGCACTGCGCTGGCCAGTAATTGCTCCCCACCGAGGACCAGTGCGCGCACGCAACCGTCAAGCTGGCCCCTTCGAAGCGGCTGATCCAGTAGCGCCAGATGCGATGGCGTGAGTTTCAAAGGAGCGAGACTGCGACTCTTCAGTATGTCATCGGCCAAAGTTGGTAATCCGTGCTGCTCCCGGCAAAGTCGCACCGTTCGACCACAAAGAAGCGTCGGATACAAGCCCGTCAGCATCAGGTCAAAGCTAAGCGATGTGCAGACTAACGATCCGTCTCCCGACGGAACGTCGAAATGCCTGAGTGCATGCAAAGCGTAATTTACAATACTGCGGTGCTCGACCATCACCCCCTTTGGCTTACCTGTTGTCCCTGACGTGTAGATTACATATGCGAGTTGTTGGGCGTTGATTCGTAGTGATCGCGGACTCAGATTCTGCTCGCTGTGCGTAGCAATCTCTCTCCAATCTTCATCCAGCGTGATTACTCCCACATCAGTCACAGGTAACGTCTTCTTCAATCGTTCTTGTGTTACCACGACTCGCGGCGCCGCATCGGTTAGCACGTATTCGAGGCGGCCAACGGGATTGCTTGGATCAAGAGGCACATAGGCTGCGCCGGCTTTCAAAATGCCGAGCAAACCGACGAGCATCTCAACACTGCGTTCAACGCACAGCGCCACTAGTTGACCCGGCCCCACTCCTCTCGTTTGCAGATAGCGCGCGAGCTGATTGGCCTTGCCGTTCAGCTCGGCGTATGTCAGCGAGTGCTCCTCATATGCCACCGCTACTTCGCTTGGTGAGCGATCAACCTGCCGCTCAAACAGCTCGTGAATCAGCGACTTCTCCGGGGGCTGCACGCGCGTCGCATTGAATCGCTCGATCACCTGGTGCCGCTCTCTCTCCGGGAGTATTGCCAATGCCAAGGCGGGCGTTTGCGGCGCCACCTCCGACGCTTCAGACAGGGACCGTAAGACTGTGCATAGGTAATCGATCGTTCGCTGAGCACCGATTTGGCGATCCGCCTTCGCCATGAGGCGGAATCCTTCTCCGAGGTCGTCGATTGTCACTGTCAGCGGATAGTTCGTCCTTGCCTCGCCCCGAGCGAGAACTTGAACTCCCGAAGCATTAGCCGACTCCGACTCGGACTCGGGCGCACTGTGACGATAGTTCAGGATGGCCGTAAACAGTGGCGCTGTCCCGGTGATTCCGCTGCAACGCTGTGCCAAGCTAAGAGGCGCGGAATCATGATTCAGTAGCTCGACGAGCTCGCTGTGCGTTTGTTGAAGCAGCTCCTCAGCCGAGCCGCGTAAGCGCAGCCGCAGTGGCAAAGTGTTTACTGACAATCCCAGCATGCGCTCTGCTCGGGAGCTCCTTTGGCGCGCCGCTAGCAGCACGGTTCCATACACAACGTCGTCCCGTCCGCTCATCCGCCCCACCACCAAGCCCCACGCGGCATGGAAGAACCTGGCCGGGCTTACGCCAGAGCGGCGCGCCTGTGTGCGAATACGAACCGCCAAGTGCGAACCGATCTCCTCTTCCGCCTCTTCGACCTGACTCCCATCACCATGCACTTCGAACACAGCAAATGGCGCTGTCGGCTCGTCAATATCTCTAAGCTTGCCGCGAAAGAATTCCTCCGCATCATCTGTTCTGACTTTCTCCAGCGCTTGAGCCACATAGTTTCGGAACGGCATTGGCGCGGGCAAAACGTCCACAAGACCTTGAAGGCACGAAGTGATTTCCGCAACTACAATCCGAAGTGATTGGTGATCACAGATGAGGTGATGGACCCTCAGCAGTGCATAACAGTGCGTCCCGTGCGGATCCGCAGCTACCTGCAGCCATACCAGGGGTGCTTTCCGTAGGTCCCGCTTACGCGAATCCGACCTCATTCGCTCCTTCAGCTGCTCGATGGCGCCGCGCTTCGGGTCCAGCGCGATTTCTTCGACGACCAACCTTGCTTCGCGATAGATAATCTGGATAGGTCGCGCCAGCTTCTCCCATAAAATTGCACTCCGCAGAACGTCGTGACGGTTAATAACCTGTTGGATCGCCGCGATCAACGGGCTAAGTCTTGTTCTAGACTCCAACTGAAACAAGATCGATAGAACGTAAGTGTCGATCTCCTCGTTCATCAGGTGGTGAAACAGTATTCCCTCCTGCAACGGCGAGAGTGGGTAGATGTCCTGTACATTCTTCGCCCCGCCCGGAACACTCTGTACGATTGCGTCTATCTGCTGCTGATCAAGCGCAATAAGCGTTAACATCTCCGGCGTGATCGACTTGCCTTCCATCTCGATCAGATTTGGTGGTGGGACAAATAGTGTCTCGGTCGCCGATTCTATGCCTGGACGAGACTGCGCGTGTTCCGCGTGCAGTCCTTCGTCAACATTCTGAGTGGAAGTATTCGACTCGCCAACGCCAGGGGTCTCGCGGATCATTAACTCTACCTCTGAATGATGCGGGTTCTCGTCAACGCGAGCAGCTCTACTGAGTACCAGGGAAGTCGAAAGGACAGCAATGACAGACGCCGTTGAGAGCGAAATCGTTCTGTGCAGATTGCCACCCACCCCAATTGGCTGATCTAACTGGCTGAATACGCGTGTTCAAGGAACCGGCCGATATTCAAAGGCCTAAAGGCGCGACGGTCGTGTGTGGGGCCCGAGGGCTTGGCATTGCTTTGCGTGCACGGGACGACGTAGGGGAGTTTGGGCTGACGGAGCAGAATTCGAGTTTGACCGCCTCGGCTAAGCACGTCTGATCAGCTCCGACGAGGTAGTGGGCTCACCCGTATGCTCTCGTTGTCTTTGGCTTGTGCTCACGCCGACACACTTGCGGTCATAGGTTCCGCCAGCGTTCGAGCGGTATAATCGAACTCGTAACGACATCGATCCGAGTCGGGGTCACATTAGGATTGAACGGCTCGATTCTCAAACGAGAGTTCGACTCAGAGGCTCGCCCTTGAGCGCGATGCGATGGACACTGTGGTGAAGTCGGCGACGATGGCAACGGCAATGTCGTCTATCGATCCAGGCGTGCCAATACTCGGTGTGAAGCTGCGCGGTAATGATGCTGGTACATCGCCCGGCTCTAGGGATTAATTTTCAACAGGTCGCCGCACTCGTATTTCCCGAGTGATTGTGGCGCCGGTCGCCAAACAGCAGAATACCAAGTTTCGACAGCTCGAGCGGCCCGCGTTTGCCGCGAGAATTGAGTACTGGCCGATCAAGCGCTGCGCGCGCGTATACCGACATATCTTCTACGCGAATGCACAGGCAGGACAGATCTCGCCGACACTCACTGGGCCGGGTCAAAGGGGCAACGGCTTTGCCTGCGGGCGCTTTCGCTTTGCACGTGCAAAGCCATGCGATCCTCGAAGGGCGTTGCGCTGACGGCGGATTGATCCGTTACTCCAGTGTTTTGCGATGCCGTTTCCAGGACACCGTTTCCAGCGTTTGCAGCTCAATGAGACTCGGTCATTAACGAGGGCATGCAAAGCGGGCCTGTCTGAATTTTCGTGTTCGAGGCATATCATGACCTACAGGAGTCGATATGCCGAGAAAGAAGAAATCCAACGCCCCGTCCGAGACGCCGAGCGCTGCTGAGCCGAAGATCCCCAAGGAACTACTGG
>Ga0065721_10004547_pt1 | contig 45335 bp, 39 predicted proteins | sample Mesricmetagenome_FD_59108 | JGI IMG/M metagenome (GOLD analysis project Ga0065721, IMG submission 59108) | Mesophilic microbial community from rice straw/compost enrichment Sample: eDNA_1 v2 (version 2) | ecosystem: Engineered > Solid waste > Grass > Composting > Bioreactor | place: USA: Davis...
TTATAGCTCTCCTTTTGTGTGGTGGCTCTGTTTTGGAAACAGGCGATTGGTATACATTCAGCCTTTCCAAATTAGCCCACGGATTAACAAAATGGAGAGCTTGTTTTCGTTCATGATAACTGTAGCTCGAGTCCCCGGGCAGAAACGCCCCGTTATCCTGTATGGAATCCAATGTAGTTCCACTCTATTGGGCCATAGAGGGATAGATTACTACTGAATATCATAAATGCAAAGGCTGCCCCAATGTCAATCAATGACTTGGGACAGCCCTTGCATTTGAGATATAAGTCACTATATTGGGCTTATACTTCTACGAGGTAACGCGGGCTGTTCCTCCTAAGAGCGGCGCAGCCGTTTACGCTTGATTATAAATCTTGTACGGCAATTGCCGCCGTGAGACGGTTCTTAACCTCAATCTCAGCCCTTCGCGGAATAGGAAGAACATGACTCATATCATCCAGCCAGCTCTCTGGAAGTGGCTCGGGACTTGCCGGTGCCCATTTATCCAGCCATGATTGCGGCAAGGGGACGTCTTCACGATGCAGCAGCTGCTGCGCAATAGGATGATCGGTCATGGTCAGCCAGACAAGCGACCATGCACGCGGCACGACACGCCACCAATCATATCCGCCGCCTCCCAGCGCGACCCAGCGTCCATTTGTATGCTTATGGGCGAGTTCATGGATGATGGCAGGCATCTCCTGGTAAATCCGCATACTGCAGTGGATATGGGACAGCGGATCATAGGCATGGGCATCACAGCCATGCTGGCTGACGATAATATCAGGTTTGAATACCTCGGCAATTTTGGTAATCGTGCTGCGGAAGCATTCGAGCCAGGAATCATCCTCCGTATAAGGCTCCATCGGGATGTTGAAGCAGGCTCCGTACCCGGCATCCGCGCCTTTCTCATGAACAAAGCCGGTTCCAGGAAATAAGAATTTCCCGGTCTCATGAATGGAATAGGTACAGACATCGGGATCATGGTAAAAGCTCCATTGCACCCCGTCTCCATGATGAACATCCGTATCGATGTACAGGACTCTCGCGCCGTAAGTTTTACGCATATATTGAATGGCAACCGCGGCATCGTTATACACGCAAAAGCCTGCACCGCGGTCGGGAAAGGCATGATGCAGACCGCCTGCCATATGATAGGCATGAGTGGCTGCTCCGCTCATAACGAGCTCAGCAGCATGTATAGAGCCCGCTGCTATAGTGGCTGCCGCTTCATGCATGCCGGGAAAAAAAGGCGTATCCTCCGTATCCAGACCATATTTGCCGGCAGCCGCCGCCGCTTCTTGAGCAGGGTTGTCCAAGCTTAAACGCTGAACCGCATTTATGTAATCCGCCCGGTGAACAAGCGCAAGTTGCTCCTCGTCTGCTGTTGCAGAAGGAGAAGTAATCTGATCGCTGCGCAATGCTCCTGCCGCCTGCAGCAGATCAAGCGTTAAAGTGATGCGAACCGGGCTAAACGGATGCTGCTCTCCGAATTGATAACGGGTACTGTCAGAATGATGAACGAATATAGCGTTAGTCACTTCTTAACCTCCCAAATAAAAACACGCTAGTACATGAAACGCTGCCGGAAGCGGATGCGGTCGAACTGCTCCTCGGATTGCTGGGGAACTTCTTTCCCAATGCGGACCATCAGGCAGTTAGCCGGATGTGAGCAAATCTCGGGATCATCCGTTGCATACCAGACCATGCCGACGGATTTCATCAGTCTCTCCATAATCCCCCGATACTCCCACACACTGAGCTTGGTTCCTTCCAGGTCCCAATGCCAGTAATACTCGGTTGTAAACACAATCATATTTTCAAGCTGCTCATTAGCAAAAGCCAATTGAATCATTTTTTTGCCAAGTCCATAGGAACGGTACTGATCGGCTACTTCGATAGCTCCCAGCTCAATCAGATCCGGCATGCCGGCTTCATGCCAGCGTTCCAGCTCATCCGGATAATGAAAGGTGACATAACCGACGACCAGCTCGTCGACACGGGCCAGAATAATACGTCCTTCCTCGAGTCCTGCAATCTCAACGAGTGCTTCATGCTGGTCCTTGGGCCGCCGAAAAGCGTCCAGATCGGCATGCATCAGTAGTAATTGCAGAGACTCCGGGGGAACAGGACCTTCAATGATACAGACTCTGCCGTCCTGTAATTCAATTTGCTGCCGGTGATACATTTTGCGATGCTCCAATAACGGTATCTCCTTTCCGAGGCCGTGAGCTCCCAAACCTTTTATATTTATGGTTATAACAGACATCGGGGGAAATGAAAAGCATAGTCGAACGGAAAGTCATTATGCTATAATTGTTGTGGCGGTTGAGTAACTCCAAAGAATCGTACAAGAGCTCCGGCTTGTTTGCCTGCAGGTACCGACTCGTAATTGTAAGCGTATTCTTTGCGGTTAAGGTTTAACAGATTTGATGGGAGAGTGATAGAATGATCAACTTGCATCAAGAACGAATTCCAGCTGTGGCAACAAATCCAAATCTTAAGAATTATGAACAAGCAGCGATTGATTTTAATTGGGAAGAGATTGAGCGTCACTTTAGCTGGCATGAGACAGGTAAAGTAAACATGGCGTACGAAGCTGTTGATCGTCATGTGGAGTCTGGCAAAGGAGCTAATATTGCTCTTCATTACAGCGACAATACACGTGATGAATCCTATACTTATGAACAAATGAGCAAGCAGTCGAACCGTTTTGCGAATGTACTGCGGAAATTCGGTATCGGCAAGGGCGAGCGGGTATTTATTTTTATGCCTCGTACACCAGAGTTGTATTTCAGCGTGCTTGGTGTTTTGAAGGCGGGGGCAGTGGTCGGTCCGTTATTCGAGGCGTTTATGGAGACAGCAGTCAAGGACCGTCTGCAGGATAGCGAAGCAACGGCTATTGTTACAACACCTGCTCTGCTTGGACGTATCAAACGCGATGAGCTGCCTAACTTGAAGCGTATTTTTGTTTTTGGTGACAATGTGGTTACCGACGATGCAATCGTAGATTTTAGCGCAGAGATGGCGCTGGCTGCAGAAGAAGCAGAAATTGAATGGCTGGATCGTGAGGATGGACTAATTCTTCACTATACTTCCGGTTCTACCGGCAAGCCGAAGGGTGTCTTTCATGCCCAAAACGCAATGATTCAGCATTATTACACCGGAAAAGTCGTGCTTGATCTGAAAGAAGGCGATATTTACTGGTGTACTGCTGACCCTGGCTGGGTAACCGGTACGTCGTATGGCGTATTTGCACCTTGGCTGAATGGAGCAACAAATGTTATTCGGGGCGGCCGCTTTAGCCCTGGCGACTGGTATGGTACCATTCAGAAATACGGCGTAACCGTATGGTACAGCGCACCAACCGCATTCCGCATGCTGATGGGAGCAGGAGATGACCTCGTCAGCTCCTTTGATCTGTCCAGCCTGCGTCATGTGCTGAGCGTTGGCGAGCCGCTTAACCCTGAAGTTGTACGCTGGGGAATGAAGGTGTATAAACAACGCATTCATGATACCTGGTGGATGACGGAGACAGGCGGACAACTGATCTGTAATTATCCTGCAATGGATATTAAGCCGGGTTCGATGGGGAAACCGCTGCCGGGTGTCAAAGCAGCCATCATCGACGATCAAGGCAATGAATTGCCTCCTTATCGGATGGGGAATCTGGCGGTCCAAACACCATGGCCAGCGATGATGCGGAAAATTTGGAACAATCCTGCGAAATATGAAGAGTATTTCCGTATTCCGGGCTGGTACATTTCCGGTGATTCCGCTTATATGGATGAAGACGGGTACTTCTGGTTCCAAGGCCGGATTGATGATGTCATTAACACCGCTGGCGAGCGGGTAGGTCCATTCGAGGTTGAAAGCAAGCTTGTAGAGCATCCTGCCGTCGCAGAAGCGGGTGTAATCGGCAAGCCGGACCCAATGCGCGGTGAGATTATCAAAGCGTTTATTGCTCTTCGTGAGGGCTATACGGCTACGGATGAGCTAAAGGCGGAGATTGCACAGTTTGTGAAAATCGGTTTATCTGCACATGCTGCACCACGCGAAATCGAGTTCAAAGACAAACTGCCGAAGACACGCAGCGGCAAGATCATGCGCCGTGTCCTGAAAGCCTGGGAGCTTAACCTTCCGACAGGCGATCTGTCAACAATCGAGGACTAATAATAGATAACAAAAGGCGCCACGGAATAATTCCGTGGCGCTTTTCTTTGTCTCCATCTCTTAGAACGGAGCAGTTTGAATGATTCTGGAGAAGCGTAGCGTTCGCCTTTGCTCGGGAAATCCAACCACATAAGGTTAAGTTCAAGGAATTCCCGAGCAACAGCGATCGGAAGAACATTCAAATGCGCAGTACTCGTTTCGAATGTTTTGTTCAATCTGTTCCGTTATTTCCCGACCTTCACTTGCTGCGAAGGCGGAGATTTCCCGGTGTCATTCTCCGCGATGACATAGAATGTTCCTGTTGTTAACGGCGATGCATAGGTGAAGCTTGGATTTTTAGTCTTGCCTGCTTCTACATAGTTGCCATCGTTGTTAGCGCTAAAGAACACATGATAATAGGTGACATATTCTGCATCCGAATTAGCATTCCAGGTCAGCAGCACACTTAAATCGGTTGGTGTTGCCACCAAGCCGCTTGGAGAGGAAGGAGGGGCCAGATCTGGATGCTCCGTTCCCGCATTGCCGCCGTTTCCTGTTTCATCTCCAGGCAAGCCCGGAATATTCGGTAATTCTGGACCATTGCCAAATTGTACAACTTGGCTGGCCGTCGACTCCTTACCGGCTACGTCTACCGCAGTGACGTAGAAGTTGTAGCCTTGATTGCCGGATACGGTTATTTTTGCTTTCAGCTCATCGCCAACAAGGATGGAATCTCCAACCTTCTGTACAGGCTGTCCATTAATGGACTGATAGATCCGGTATCCGACGATATCTTTTTCCGTGCCGCCGGTAAAGGTTACCATCACTACGCCAGAGCCAATGGATTGAAGCTTCACATTGCTTGGAGCATTAGGTACATTGCCGTCATCGACGCGCGGATCGATTTTGGATGGCGCATTCGTATCTGCATCGGCCGGCAAATACGATTCGATTGGTTTTCTGCTGCTTGCAGGGAGCTTCTCTTGTGCAGCTTTAATCTCATCCATCAATTCGTCAAGCGGCTTCTTCCGCTTAATGACGATATGCTCACGAACCATATCCTGCGGAGTAGCAGGGTTTGGCACATAGTTCACTCCGTTATACGGAATATATGCCATTTTCACCAATGCGTCATCCGTTTCCTTCGGCAAATATTTCTGATTGAACCAGTCCGTGACAAGCATCCCGGATTCCTTCGTCAGTTGACTTGGGAGTTTGCCGCTTGCACTGGACACGGTTGCTTTGACAAGTCCGGATGGACGTTCAAATTCCTTGGTCGGGAACAGGTCAGGTTTGGCTTTCGTAATCTCATTCATCATAAGGGCCCAGATCGAGCGTGCCCGTTTCTTGCCGGGGTCAGACAAGGTATGAATCTGCTCTTCATAACCCGCCCATACGCCTAGGGTAACGTCTGGAGTGAAGCCCATAAACCATACGTCTCCATAGCTTTGCGTTGTACCGGTTTTACCCGCGATTGGAATTTTACCGTATTGCTTGAAGTCTGATGTTAAGGAATGAGCTGTACCTTGGCTGCTGGAAACAACCGTCTTCAGCATGTCGGTAACCAGGAATGCTGTTTGCGGCGAGAATACCTGTTTTGGAACAGCTTTATGCTCATAGACCGGTTTGCCTTGGGCATCGGTAATTTTCGAAATCATGAAAGCATCGTTAAAGACACCTTTATTTGGAATAGCACCATACGCATTTGTAAGCTCTTCAACCGAAACCCCGATGCTGAGACCGCCGATTACGCCGGTCTGTGCAGCGTCGTCTTGCGGCTGCAAGGTTGTAATGCCAAGATCGCGGGCGAAGCTCCATGCGCCTTTGATCGTAACATCATCAAGGAATATCTTGATAGCCGGCAAGTTAAGCGAACGGTTAAGTGCTTCGCGCGCCGTTACAAGACCAAGGTATCTGTTCGTCGAGTTTTTCGGAATATGGAAGCCTTTTTGTCCGTCTTTAAGCACAACAGGAGCATCATCAACGATACTTGCAGGCTGAATGAGTCCTTTATCAATAGCCGGCAAATAAGCTGCTATCGTCTTCATCGCCGAGCCTGGCTGACGCGTCATCTGAGTTGCAAAGTTCATTTGTTCCTCGTAGAAGTCGCGGCCTTCCAGCATACTGAGAATGGCGCCTGTTTTGTGGTCGATCATGACAGCTGCAGTCTGCTCAAGACCTTTCTCTTTACTGAATGCAGAGAAGTTCTTGGGATCTGCCGCAATATCATGCATGATTTTGTAGATATCTTTGTCTATCGTCGTATAGACATGATAACCGCCGTTAAGAAGACGTTGTCGTGCATCTTCTATAAGCGCGGAGTTTTCCTTTTTCTTCAAATCTGCCTGTGTAAGCTTCGGATTCTCCTGAAGAAGCAGGATTTCAGCCGCTTGGCGCTCTGCTTCCAGCATTAGATAAGGATAGGTGGTGTATGCCTTCTCTGTTGGCGGTGCAAGCGTGGATCGAATATCGAAAGCTTTCGCTTCATTATATTGCTCTTGCGTGATTCTGCCGAATTTCAGCATCTGCGACAGCACGGTGCCTTGGCGTTCAATTGCAAGCTGGAAACCTTCTTCGTCGAATTGGCCTTTGCTTGTAAAAGCGGTATAAGCGGAAGGGCGCTGCGGCAGACCTGCCAGATAGGCTGCCTGTGCAATGTTCAATTGGTTAAGGTCAGTAATATTGAACAACCCGCGGGCTGCCGATTTAATACCATATAGATTGTAACCGCTGGAGCCGTTGCCGAACGGCACTTTGTTCAGATAAGCGGCGAGGATTTCGCCTTTGGTCAAATAACGTTCCATTCGAAGCGCAAGGAACATTTCTTTTACTTTTCGGCTGTCAGTCTTGTCCAAGCTAAGGAATACACGGCGTGCCAGCTGCTGGGTCAAGGTACTGCCGCCGGTCTGCGTGTCTTCATTTAATAACTTCTGTTTGACAGCTCGTCCAAGGCCGTTAATGTCAACGCCTTTATGATGCATAAAGTTATTGTCTTCAATAGCAAGGACTGCATCAATAACTTGCTGCGGCAAGTCGTCGTATTCGATTGGTGTCCGGTCTTCTTCTGTCCGGAGCTGGCCGACCAGCGTATCATCATTGAAATACACATAGCCTGTAATCGAATTTTCGTTTACCTTTTCCTCGATTAATGATCGTGGTCGAACCTCTTCGCCCTTCACAAGCGAGGCCACATAACCGGTTAAAGCTCCGCCGGTCAATAGACCGATAAATATGCCGAAATAAATGAGCCATTTGACAGTCATAAATGATATGATTCCGAATGTACGCCATCCGCTCCTGCGGGGCGGCGATTTGCGATCTTCTTCTTGCATATGTACAAATTCCCCCTCTAAATGACCAGAATCTATTATAACACAAATCAAGATTTTGAAGCACTAGCATGATTGACTCCCGCTGACCCCTATGGTATAAAAGCTATATTGCGTTGGTGGGTTACAGTAACTGCCAATTGTGTCGATCAGAGAGCCGGTGTTGTTATATTGCCCAATTTTTATTTCCGGCAGCGAGCTCTAACGAGGGTGGTACCGCGAGCTAATCCTTCTCGTCCCTTGGGGCTAGAAGGATTTTTTGTGTTCATTTTACTGTATATATCTCGGTCTCCGAGCTGGACAACGGACGGATCAAGCTTGGCTAATAAGCGAAACAATCAGATTAATGAAGCTTGCGATAGGCAAGCTTCATTTTTTTCGCAACTAAATAGGCGGTATATGCGTATGAATTAACAGCATATGGATGCTGTGAGAGGGGGGTGGAAATGGAGGCGGTATTTTGGGGATGTCTCGTCGGTGGAGCGTTATATGCCATAATTAGCGCCCTGCTTGGAGATTTAGTTGGTCATGCGCTTGGCGGCGTCCTTGATTTCTTATCGCTGGATGGTCATCCGTGGCTCAATCCGACAACACTGGTTGGCGGAATTACCGCATTTGGCGGTGCGGGGCTGCTTCTGGCCCATTATACTGCTCTGGGATTAGCAGCGGTGTTGATTCTTGCTATATTGGGCGGCGTGGTCATTGGCGGCAGCGGATATTTCCTTTACGTAAAGCCGATGAGCGAGAGTGAGAATTCAATTGCGTTCTCTGAGAAGGATTTGAGCGGCAAGATTGCGGAAGTGATTACAGCCATTCCTGCACGGGGGTACGGAGAAGTGCTGGTAAAGGCAGGGGCGGGTCATACCAATCAAATTGCCGCCAGCTTCGACGGCGATCCCATTCCAGACGGAGCACGGGTTGTCATTGTGGAAGTGAAGGAAAATACGCTGTATGTATCAAAGCTTGACCCTTACTAAAAAGTGATAAGCTGAGAGGAGAAAGTTCATGCCAGAATATCTTGTTATTCCCGCTATTGTAGTTGCTGTATTCGTTATCCTCGGTATTGCCTTTTGGGCGCGTTACCGGACCGTTAGTCCGGATGAAGCGATGATTGTGACCGGTTCGTTCCTGGGCAGCCGAAATGTCAGCTCGGATGAATCCGGACGTAAAATAAAAATCGTAAGGGGAGGGGGCGCCTTTATTCTGCCGATCTTCCAGAAGGCGGAGTTTCTATCGCTGCTCTCTCATAAGCTTGATGTATCTACTCCGGAAGTATATACGGAACAAGGCGTTCCAGTTATGGCTGACGGTGTCGCTATTATCAAAATCGGCGGTATCGTAGAAGATGTAGCAACAGCAGCCGAACAATTCATGGGCAAGCCGACTGAAGCATTGAAGAGTGAGGCGCAAGAGGTGCTCGAGGGTCATCTCCGTGCCATTCTCGGCTCGATGACGGTTGAGGAAGTGTACCGGAACCGTGATAAATTTGCTCAGGAGGTTCAAGGAGTTGCTGCGAAGGATTTGAAGAAGATGGGACTTCAGATTGTCTCTTTCACCATTAAAGACCTGCGTGATAAGCATGGTTATCTGGATGCGCTAGGTAAGCCTCGTATCGCTGCCGTTAAGCGTGATGCGGATATTGCGGAAGCGGAAGCAGTACGGGATTCGCGGATCAAGAAGGCACTTGCTGAAGAAGAAGGGCAGAAGGCGGAGCTGCTCCGTGATACGAACATTGCGGAAGCCGGAAAAGAGAAAGAGCTGAAGATCGCATCCTTCAAGCGTGATCAGGATATGGCGAAAGCAGAAGCGGATCAGGCCTACTTTATCCAGGAAGCCCGCGCGAAGCAAAGTGTGGTTGAGGAGCAAATGAAGGTTGAGCTGGTCCGTAAGGAACGCGAGATCGATCTGGAAGGGAAGGAAATTCTGCGCCGCGAGAAGCAATATGACGCAGAGGTGAAGAAAAAAGCGGAAGCAGACCGTTATGCGGTTGAACAGGCGGCGGAAGCGGATAAAACAAAACGTCTGCGCGAAGCGGACGCCTTGCAGTACCGTATTGAAGCGGAAGCGAAGGCGAATGCCGAGCAGAAGCGTCTGGAAGGTATGGCGGTGGCTGATGCAGAGCGGGCGAAAGGTACGGCGGAAGCCGAGGTTATCCGCCTGCGTGGTCTTGCAGAAGCAGAAGCGAAGGAAAAGCTCGCACAAGCGTTCGAAAGCTTTGGCGAAGCTGCGATACTCGATATCATTGTGAAAATGCTGCCTGAGCTGGCCGGCAAGGTTGCTGAGCCAATTAAAGGCATCGACAAGCTGACTGTTGTAGATACGGGTCAAGGGGAAGGAGCTGCCCGCTTAAGCAACTATGTAACAAGCTTGATGGCGACAGCACCGGAAATGCTGAAGAATGTATCCGGTATCGATGTTAACTCCCTGATGAAAGGCTTAACCTCGCGAGTATCCGGCGCATTAGTTCAGCCGGCGGCAGCCGCAGCTGAGACACCTGTTCAGATCCCGCAGCCTGCTGAGCCTACTGAGAAGAAAGAATAACGAATATGACAATCCCGGAGCGGACGCCTAGATCCCCTCCGGGATTTCTAATTTCCAGGATGGCTGAAACCTGTTTGCACTGGTTTACAGCTTAACAGCTGCGACCCGAATCCGCCGGTAATCGGCCTGATAAACGCCATTTACAACCTGCAGCTTCTGTTTGGCTTCTTCATAAACCTCTTGCTTGGCTGTTTGTCGATGTGCTGCACCCAGCCCCTTGAAGAAAGCATCGCCAAATCCGTCAAGCCAATGCATAACCCCCTTCTCGCCTTCGGGCAGCGGAGTTGGCCGGTCGAAATGCTCGGCGATGCGTACCTCGAAGCCGTATTGCTCAAGCAAGCTGGTATATTCTCCGATCGAGGGGAAGAACCAGGGATTTCGCTCAGCCGGATTAATGCCGTAACGGGGCATAACTTGATAAAATGCCTGCACAAAAGTATCGACATTGCTTTTGCCGCCAAATTCAGCGACAAACCGTCCTCCGTTCTTTAAGGCATTCCGGACGGATTGGATGACACCTGTTGCATCCTTCATCCAGTGCAGAGCCGCATTTGAGAATATGGCGTCAAAACGGGCATCCAAGCTGAACTGCTCGCCGTCCCCAACGAGGAAATCAATATCCGGATATTTGTTTCTTGCAGAAATGATCATGGCTTCCGATTGATCCATGCCGGTAACCTTTGCTCCGATACCGGAGATTTCAGCGGCTAAGTCACCAGTGCCGCAACCTAAATCCAGAATCTGTTCATCTTGCCGGGGATCCAGCCAATCAAGAATGCCCTTACCGAGCTTCGACACGAATCCAAGCTGTGTATCATATGTTCCGGGGTTCCATGCTTGCGTGCTTTGATTATTCATTTTCTCTCGCCTCCAATCAAGTATAACTCTATTTTTACCTCTCCTATCCATATAAGTGAAATATATAATATCTATTCACTTTATAGTTTAAACCTATAAACAAGCGCAAAAAAACCCGAGGAGCACAGCTCCCGGGGTTTTCCTGTCCAGCAATTAGCGGCTGTAGAACTCGACGATTTGTTTCTCGTCGATATCTTGGGACAGCTCAGCACGTTCTGGAAGACGAACGTATTTGCCTTCAACAGCTTGATCGTTGAATTCAAGGTAGTTCGGCAGGTGATGACGGCCTTCCATAGCTTCTTTGATCGATTTCAGTGCACGGCTGCGTTCACGCAGACCGATTACGTCGCCAGTCGATACAGTGTAGGAAGCGATGTCGACTTTTTTGCCGTTTACTGTTACATGACCGTGCGATACCAACTGACGTGCGCCTGCACGGGAGTTAGCAAAGCCAAGACGGAAAACAAGGTTGTCCAGGCGGCTCTCAAGGAGAACCATGAAGTTTTCACCGGAAATACCTTTCAGTTTAGCCGCTTTGTCGAACAAGTTGCGGAATTGCTTCTCGTTCAAGCCGTACATGTGACGCAGCTTTTGTTTTTCTTGCAATTGAACGCCATAACCGCTCAGCTTTTTGCGTTGGTTAGGACCGTGTTGGCCTGGAGGGAATGGACGTTTCAATTCTTTGCCAGTACCGCTCAGGGAAATACCAAGACGGCGGCTTAATTTAAATTTAGGACCTGTATAACGTGACATGAGTTGTGTAACTCCTTCAAAATTGTATTTTTGAGGATGGGGTTGTGTTTCGCCGAATACGCTCTATGCCCGAAATCTTCGAAGCCTGATAAACAGTTCAGCCGCTGGTATATCAGCGAACGTATTTCTGAGGGTGACACAAAACCGTACGCCCATGCATTCATCTATAGATGATATATGAAATAGATTGCCTTTGTCAAGACGCCAGCGCTTGCGGCAATTCGCAATATATGAGGTTCAAAAGGCCTAAAAGCTGGAATTTTGAGTAGTGCAAAATTCTCAAAAATAAGATATGATTATAAATAACTATAATAGCTTGATAGACTCGTCTCCTTTAATGCAGGGAAGGGCTGGGTGTTGCCGATGGCGGATCTATATAATAATCGTCAGGCGTTTGATGAAGCTGCAGCGGCATCTCATCAGGTCGAAGAAGAAACGCGAATCATTTGGTTTGAGAATGAAGATATTCAAGCCGCCGATGAACCATACTTGCTGCCGCTGCTTGAGGAGAGCTTTGCAAGCTGGCGTAAGGATACCGATGAACAGACTTTGTTTGTGGACGGGCAGCTTGTATTACTCGATTTGAATAAGAATGTAATCGGATCAGCAGGGACGATTGGGATAGATCGTCAGGCGGAGGCCATTGCAGTTGCGCGGCTGGCTGCCGACACTGCGCATACATCAGGAACGACAGAAGAAGAGGATAGGCTGGCGGCAGTGGCCGTTCCCGTACTTACTCGTTCAGACCGTCGTCCTTTTTGCGTACTTGTTTATGTAACAGAACAGCATATGAACAATGTTCAAGTCAAATCTGTGGCGCAGCTTAGCGCCATGCATTTCCGGACATGCTTTTACCGCAAGTTCGAGCAGCTGTATATTAAAGATTTGCTCTTGCATCAGGAACGGACCGATAAGGAAGCGAGCAGGCGTGATGCTCTGTTTCTGGCCGCCAAGAGGCTGTATGATCAGTTTGATGTAACCTCTGTCTTATCAGAAATGCTGAGCAGTCTGGAACAGCTGTATCCGGACTCGATCGCCCAATTGTATTTGTCGCAAGATCATGTTAATGGAGATTCCAGGGTTAAGCCGCTTGTATTTAAGAATGCTGCTCATGATCTGGTGGCCAAGTCCTTTCTTGAGGGCAAGCTGGTAACCGAACAGGACCGGGAGGGTACCAAGCGGCTTGCGGTGCCAATGACGGGCAAACAAGCGGCTTACGGCGTATTATGCTTGACGGTGAACGCGAGCAGCTGGGATGATGCTGACTTGCCTGCATTTGTGCTCCTTGCCGATACCGCAGGCACGGCCTTCGAGAATGCGAAGCTGTACGAGCAGTCGAATCTGCTTATTAACGAGCTTAGGCTTATTAATGAGCTTACGAAGAGACTTAATCAGTCTCTAAAGCTGAAAGAGATTTTCAAGTTTGCTTCATCGGAGCTTCTCAGCGTATTTGATGCGGATTATTGCTGCGTCCTTCAGCTTAACAAAGAGCAGAATGAGTTCATTGTGACGGCAAGCAATATACCGGCCATGTCCAGCGAGCATTTTTCCCCGGAATACGGCTTCTCCGGAATTGTGCATCGGACGAAGGAGCCATTAATCGTTTCGGATTATTGGCATACCCGGGTTGTAAATTCGAAGCTGATGGATAATACAGGCGCCCGATCGCTAATTGCGACACCAATTCTGGTCGACTCGGAAGTAGTTGGTGTCATTATGGTTGCACACAAAAGCGCCAACTTCTTCTCTTATGATAATTATAAGCTGCTTCAGGTTATGTCGACGCATATCGGGCTTGCTATTACCAATGCTTCGCTGCATGCTGAAGTACGCAGAATGGTCATTACCGATAATTTGACAGGCTTGCATGCCCGCCATTACCTGAATGAGCAGATTCAAAGCCGACAAAGGAAAGATCCGCTTGGGGCGCTTATTCTGGTGGATATCGATCATTTCAAGCAAATTAATGATACGTTTGGGCATCAGGTTGGCGACCGGATTCTGGTGCAGGTCAGCAATATTATCCGAAGTTCGATACGACAAGGTGATATCGCAGCAAGATGGGGCGGGGAAGAGCTGGCCGTATATTTGCCGGGTATTCGTTCCGATCAGGCTTACCGGATTGCTGAGCGGATCCGGGCGCATGTAGAATCAGAGACCGAGCCGGTTGTAACGGTATCCTGCGGAGTCTCCGAATGGACATTCGAGAATGAGAAGATCAGCGTTGAATCGTTGTTTTACAGGGCCGACATGGCGCTGTATGAAGCGAAGAATAACGGAAGAAACCGGATTTTTGTCGGACAAGCTAATTAAATCATTCCTGGGGACACCTTAACGGGTGTCCTTTTCTTTTTGGAATAACTCGAATAAGACGTTGTCTGTTCAGGGGACGATAAGATCAAGTGGAATGATTGGATGAAAGGTGTAGTGGTAGATGCAAATTATGAAACATACGCTTATAACGATGCTTTTTGCTGCAGTGTCTCTTGCACTGGCTGGGTGCTCGAACGCCAGCCGCCCTCCGGAGGAGTGGCTCAACCTGTCGATTGCCGGGCTTGCCGGAACGGACCAGTATGCTTTTTCCGGTCAAACGACTATTTATACAGCAGAAGGATTGGCCAATGCGCCCCGAACCTTTCAAGGGCATATTGAAGAGCATACGAAGCTGCATGCTCAGACCGAGAACGGTGAAGATTTAGCCTGGAGTCCAATTGAACTGCTGGAGAAAGTGAAGCATGCAGATAAAAAAGTAAGTTTTAACGAAGCTGCTTCGACAGCGGAAACGGTCGCCCTGCATATACAACTGAATGACAAGGATGCGAACGAGCTGTGGAAACAGCAGCTTCAGGAAGAGATGAACGCTCTGGAGGCTAAAGCTCCGCTGGAGGATGGGGCGTATAAGGATGCGTGGATGAAGGAGTTTAATCAGTCGCGCAAACAAATGGACAATATGCTGAAGACGCTGCAAGTTCAATCCCAATATGATGTGCTGATCGACCGGGACAATCTTGTACCGCTTAAGCTGGCGGAGCATACAGTGTTTCATTATGCCCTCTCCGGGAAGTCTAAACAAGAGAAGCGGGATACGAATGTCAGCTTTAATTCTTTCGATGGAACAGGAACTGTTCAATAAGCAATCAACATGCTAATATGTTCGAAGGCTGTTTTTCGTAAAACAGTGCTTGAAAAGGTTAATGGAGGACTGAGAAAGATGCGCGATGCAAGATTACAGAAGCTGGCGGCCAATCTGGCCGGCTACTCAATTGATGTACAGCCCGGCGATAATGTCCTGATCGATTTGATTGGACTGGAGCTTGAACTGGGGAAATGCCTGGTTGAAGAAGTAACGAAACGCGGAGGAAGACCGTTTGTAGAGCTGAGCGACCGCTCTGTCCTGCGGACGATGCTGACGCATGCAACAAAGGAACAGATTGAACTTTGGGCGAAGCTTGATCTTGAACGCATGGAGCAAATGCAGGGTTATATTGGCGTGCGTTCGGGTTCGAATGTGAATGAGCTGTCCGATGTGCCAAAGGAAAAAATGCGTTTATATGAGCAATTATATACCCATCCCGTACATATGGAGGAACGGGTTAAGCGGACGAAATGGGTCGTTCTCCGTTATCCGACCCCGTCAATGGCGCAACTGGCTAACATGAGCACAGAAGCGTTTGAGGATTTCTACTTCAATGTATGCAATCTGGATTATGCAAAGATGGACCGCGCTCAGGATCCGCTGCAGGCGCTTATGTCAAGAACCGACCGTGTGCGGATCGTATCGCCGGGCACAGATCTGACATTCTCCATTAAGGATATCGGGGCTAAAAAATGCTCCGGCCAGCGCAATATTCCGGACGGAGAAGTATTCTCCGCGCCTGTACGGGATTCGGTTAATGGCGTGATCACGTATAATGCACCTAGCGTATACTCCGGAACGACGTTCCAGAATATTTCGTTTACGTTCGAGAACGGCAAGATTGTTAAAGCGACAAGCAATGATACGAAGAAGCTGAACGAGATCCTGGACAGTGATGAAGGCGCGCGTTACATCGGCGAATTTGCAATCGGCTTTAATCCGTATATTTTACATCCGATGAATGATATTTTGTTTGATGAGAAAATTGCAGGCAGCCTGCATTTCACACCAGGTCAGGCTTATGAGGAAACGGATAACGGGAACCGTTCTTCCATTCATTGGGATTTAGTATTGATTCAACGTCCGGAATACGGCGGCGGAGAAATCTATTTCGATGATGTTTTAATTCGTAAAGACGGCGTATTTGTGCTGCCTGAGCTGGAAGCTCTAAATTCCGAAAATTTGAAATAAATGAAAATGAAGCGTTTTTGAACTTTTCTCTTGATGGATGTTATATTTCAGGTTATCATGATGTCAAGGAAAGCTTTACTAATTAACTGGAGGGATTCCCCATGTCCAACAATGCAGCTATCGTAGAAATTTCTCAAGCGGCTAGCCAATTCCGCTCCTCAATCGTTCTGCAAGCCGACAACAAATATATCGACGTTAAGAGCATTCTTGGACTGTTTACGACGCTGGTAGGCGGTCACGCTTATGAGCTCCATGTTCATGGTCCAGATGCTGAAGAAGCAAAAGCGAAGATGGCTGAAATTTTCGCCAAACATAATTTGAATGTCGCAGTTATTAGCGAATAAGACCGTTCTGGTCACAAAAAAAGCGTTTCTTCTTCTGAAAAGAAGAAACGCTTTTTTGTTTTGTCCTTGTGTATTAGCTCTTTTTCGTCTAATATAAAAGATATAGACGACGGCGGGTACACGCACAGGGGGGAAAACGATGTCTTCACCGGAAGTCACGGTTCAATTGCATGAGAAAGCGCTTCGTCTCCTGACGGAAGATGCGAGTAAAATAGAAAAACTTATCGAAGTTCAGATGGAGAACTTGACAACCCGTCAATGTCCGCTGTACGAAGAGGTTTTGGACACGCAAATGTATGGATTCTCGCGGGAGATTGACTTTGCTGTGCGCGCGGGATTGATTGCCGAGCAGAGCGGGAAAGAGATGTTAAGTCGATTGGAACGCAACTTGGCTCAATTGTATGAAGCATTAAATAATAAAGAGTAGACTCCATTTGGAGCCTACTCTTTTTTTGAATATAAGAGAGTATACGTTTTCGCGCTGGATGCTGCATCTCTTATACGAGATAGAAGGCAACGCCCAGGATAACGTAAACCATAAGAAGCAGGAAGCCTTCATACCAGTTCGTCGTGCCGTCACGAGAAACGGATTTCGCGATAAAGACGGATACACCGATGGCGGTTAATTCTATTGGGGTGAAGATAATGTCCATCGTATTGCCCATAAACGCACTAACCAGAATTAGCACCGGAGCTACGAACAATGCGATCTGCAAGCTGCTGCCGATAGCGATTTCGACTGCTGCGCCGATTTTGTTTTTGAGCGCCAGCATAACCGCTGCGCTATGTTCAGCTGCATTACCGATGATCGCGATAACGAATGCACCGACAAACAGCTGAGACAGGCCAAATTTCTCGGTAAAGCTGTCAAGTGTATGGACAAGCCATTCGCTGACGAAAGCGACCATGACCGTAGCTACGATCAGCAGGATAATGGATACGCCCTTGGACCAGGCCGGCTCTTCGCCGTGATCGGCATTCATCTCTTTGTCCGCAAGGACATCCTTGTGGGTAATCATCGAGAAGACAAGCCACAGCAGATAAGAAACGATCAGAATACAGGCGACGGTAATGCTGAGGAAATGGTCTTTGTTCAGCGTGAAATGCTCGGCGCCAACAAAAACAGCCGGAACAAACAAACCAATGACAGCCATAATCATCAGCGTTGCGTTATGCTCGGCTAATTGATTATTAAAAAATTGCTGTTTGAATTTGATACCGCCCGCAAGAAGGCTTAGACCCAGCACAAGCAGCAGGTTGCCTATGATAGAACCGGTAATACTCGCTTTCACCGTATCGAACAAGCCTTCTTTTACAAGGAAGATCGCGATGATCAGCTCTGCCGCATTGCCAAACGTGGCGTTAAGAAAGCCGCCAAGCCGTTGTCCGGCATAATGGGCAACACTTTCCGTCGCTTTGCCAAGAAAGCCCGCTACAAAGACGACGGCGATGGCAGAAATGATAAATTGAAGCGTCATGTCCCAATGGGCAAAATGCCCGATGGCGCTCAGGGCGAAGAATACAATCAATCCGCCGAAAAACAGTTTCTGTCTCACCAATTCCACCTCTTCAATTATGTAGGTCTAAAAAACATTATTAATCATAACGAAAAAAGGCAACCATGTAAACTTTTCCATAAAATATGGCATGAGCCTGGCAGGAGATGAACTTCCTTTCTTGCTTCAAATTGAGCCATCCATTACAATGATGATATATGGCAAATTGAGGAGTGGAATAACATGAACGAGGACCTTCAAACAGGCATTATCCGTATTTCAGACGATGTAGTGGCAACGATTGCAGGACTCGCTGCACTTGAGACTCCAGGCATTGCCGGAATGTCAGGCGGAATCTCCGAAGGACTGGCGAAGCGCCTTAGCGGTAAAAACGTACAAAAGGGCGTATCCGTCGAAGTAGGCCAGCTGGAAGCGGCCATTGATCTTCGCGTGATCGTGCATTACGGCATTCCGATTCAAGAGGTCTGCAGACAGTTGCAGCTGAACGTAAGGGAATCGGTTGAGAATATGACCGGTCTTAATGTGGTAGAAGTTAATGTGAAGGTAGAAGGCGTTGCCTTCAAAGAAGAGGAAACATCGGAAGAACCGCAGCAGCGTTTGAAATAATGTTGCGGAATGTACATAAAAAAGGCTGAACCGCTGCTAAAACGGGTTCAGCCTTTTTTAGTGGTGATGAGGGCGTTTCGTACGTTCTGGCTTGTCCTGCTTATTTGCTTCCCGCGAAATACTGAGAAGCACTCCGATACACATCAGACAGACTAGCAGGGAGGAGCCCCCGTAGCTGATGAATGGCAGCGTAACGCCGGTAAGCGGTATTGCGCCAGTTACCCCGCCGACATTAATGAAGGCCTGAATCCCGAACAAGCCGACGATTCCGACTCCAATAATGGTTCCGTAGTGATCGGGGCAACGCAGGGCAACGATAAGTGCCCGCCAGAGGAACAGCAGATAAAATAAAAGGAACAGGCTTGCGCCGATAAATCCCAGCTCCTCGGCAATGACAGAAAAGATAAAGTCATTATAAGGATAATCCAAGTAGTGCAGCTTCTGTACGCTTTCCCCGAAGCCCGCTCCCGTAAAGCCTCCATGACCAAGCGCCTGCAGGGAGGAGACCAGTTGGAAGCCCGAACCCTGTTGATCAGCAAGGGGATCGGAATAAGCGGTAAACCGGGCGATCCGGTACTCCCAGCCTTTAGGGTTGGTCGCCATGCCGATAGCCGCCAGAATCGCGACTCCAATCGCGGCTACCCCCCCTGAGACTGCTACCTGCTTCAGATTGGCTCCCCCTGCGATAATCATGATGATCGCGCAAGAGGCCAGAACCATACAAGAGCCTAAATCCGGCTGCGCCATAATAAGGCCGCAAATAATGGTAACAATGACGAGGACCGGAACAAGCCCCTTCTTGAAGTCGCGGAACTTCTCGCCCTTCTTCGAGATAAGAGCTCCCAGGTAGAGAATGATGGCGAGCTTGGCCGGCTCAGTCGGCTGTATGCCAAGGGAGCCAATCTGAAACCAGCTTCGTGCGCCATTCACCGGTTCAGTAAACGGCACAATCATCAGCATAATAAGAACGGGAATAAATAACAGCAGAAAACCCCGCTTAAAGATCTGATAAGGGAGATTCATCAGGAAAAGCATAGAAAAGATGCCGAGAACCGCCCATGCCAGCTGCCGCTTCGTAAAATAAAAAGCATCGTTATTGAATTTGGAAGAGACAAGCGCGATGTTCGAGCTTGCGCTGAACACCATGACCAGTCCAAACCCAACAAGCAGCAGCGTTAAGATAAGGAGCAGAAAGTCCGGTCTTCCACGACTGCCATTCTGCTGTGTCTTCTTCATATTAGGCAAGCAGTTGTTTCAGTTGCTCAAGACGTTGATTGGCAACCGACATAATTGGCTGCGGAATCGGCGATTCATATTCAAGACCGTGAGGGAAGGTAGCTTTTCCAATGTATACGTGTTCAATTACAAGCACAGCATGAGGATTTTCTAGCTTGCCTTCAACAGCGCGTGTGTTGACGCGTACGAAGTACTCCGATTTGGTAGCCTGATCTTCAAGCTTCAGATCGTATGTAGCGCGATAGTACTCCCACTGCCAACGCACAAAGCCAAGCTGCTCGGCAGAATCGTCCAAATGAGCCAAATCGCTTTGAAGGCCGTTAAGACCCGAATTTTCAATTATCATCGTTATTTCCTCCTATAGTTGCTTGTGAAATTTAAGCTAACGCTTACGAAGCTGAGTTTTGCTCAACTCGTTTGTACATCTTTTCCCATGATAGTATGTTTCCCCAGTCAGCGCAAGACTTACTCTCTCTTGACACTGCGCTTTCTCTATGCCGCATCGCTTGGTTCTGTTAGAATAGATGGAAAGCAAGTTTTGCTTCGCAAAACTTAAGCGGATGCTTACGAAGCAAGTTTTGCTTCGCAAAACTAAGCGAATGCTTACGAAGCAAGTTTTGCTTCGCAAAACTAAGCGAATGCTTACGAAGCAAGTTTTGCTTCGCAAAACTAAGCGAATGCTTACGAAGCAAGTTTTGCTTCGCAAAACTAAGCGAATGCTTACGAAGCAAGTTTTGCTTCGCAAAACTTTTAGGAGGTGCTGAATATGAAGACTAGCGGCTACATTAAAGAACAGCTGCAGCGTCTTTATCCGGATATGGTCCGGTGGCGCAGACATCTCCACCAGAATCCGGAGCTGTCTTTCCAAGAGGTACATACATCCCGCTGGATTGCAGAACAGCTGAAGGCCTTTGGCTGTGAGGTGCGTGAAGGCGTAGGCGGTCATGGTCTGCTGGTGACGATTCAAGGTGAGCTGCCGGGACCTGTTGTAGCACTGCGTGCTGATATTGACGCTCTTCCTATTCAGGATGAGAAGGATTGCGAATATCGCTCTAAGGTGCCGGGTGTTATGCATGCATGCGGACATGACGGGCATACGTCGGCATTGCTTGCGGTGGCCAGCTATTATCAGCAGCATAAGGCGGAGCTTGCCGGCGAACGCCGGTTGATTTTCCAGCCTGCTGAGGAGCAGACACCAGGCGGCGCGGTTCGGATGATCGAGGAAGGCGTATTAGACGATGTTGATGCGATATATGGCGTTCATTTGTGGTCGCCGATCCCGTATGGAGAGACCTCTACAAAGCCGGGACCGTTTATGGCTGCAGCGGATGAATTTACATTAGAAATAATTGGCCTTGGCGGACATGGGGGCATGCCTCATACAACGGTAGATACGATCGTCATCGGCTCGGCTTTGGTACAGGCTGTTCAGTCGATTGTCGGCCGTAATGTTGATCCGTTGAAGCCTGCAGTTGTTACGATCGGCTCTTTCCAGGCCGGGACGACGAATAACGTGATTGCCGAGCGTTGTGTCATCAAAGGGACTGTTCGTACATTTGATGAAGAGACCCGGAAGCTGATCCATGAACGGCTCGAACAACTGATTAAACATACATGCGGCATGTACGGAGCGGAATACGATTATCATATGCGTATCGGCTATCCGCCTGTCGTGAATGATGAGCATGAAGCCGGCCGATTCTTCCGGGTATCGGGTGAACTGTTTGGCGCAGAGAACACCACCCGTTCAGAAGCGATGATGGTCGCAGAAGACTTTTCTTATTATCTGGAGAAAGTGCCGGGATGCTTTATGTTTGTTGGTGCAGGCAATCAGGAGACGGGAGCGGTATTTGCCCACCATCACCCGCGTTTTGATATTGATGAGCGTGCCATGGTGCATTCCGCTCAGCTGCTTATCCAAATGGCGGAAGATTTTGCGGCGGAATGATGCCTCTTCGGGCTGGATATGCTAATGGGAGATTTCAGAAAAGCTAATGCTTTCGAAGCAATGAATAATCACCAGGGGTTGAACAAGGCCATTGGGATGATTATTCAGTCCAGGAGGTTTCTGCCTTGCGCAAACAGATCAAAGAGGTTATGTCCTCGCCTTGTATCACGGCTGCTTTAAAGGATAATGTGTATGAGCTTGCCGTCTTAATGAAGCAGCATGATATTGGCTTTATTCCTATCGTAGAAGGTACCAGACTGATTGGCGCTGTCACTGACCGGGATCTTGTCGTGCGAGGATATGCCGAGAAGCATTCCGGGTCCACAGCCGTGGAGACTGTGATGACAACCGATGTGCTGACTATTCCTCCAGATACTACGATGGAGGAAGCGGCGGATTTGATGGCCAAGCATAAAATACGCCGTCTTCCTGTTGTAGAAAATGGTCATTTGGTTGGTGTGGTAGCGATTGGCGATCTGGCTGTTCGCGACGCTTTTATTCAGGAAGCCGGCGAAGCGCTGAACGAAATATCGGAGCATGTACATTAGTAGAAATAATGGGATTCTTTCAGGGGTTATACCGTGAAGGGATCCCTTTTTCTGTATAAAAGGCCGGTTATCTTTGCATACTGGAGGTGAATGCTTACCGTTAAAACCATGGGGGGATAAGTATTGTTAGAGCGTCAAGACGGACCGTTAATCGTCCAATCGGATATGACGGTACTGCTCGATTATGAGCATCCGTTATCGGAGAAAGCACGCAGGAAGCTGAGCTTGTTCGCCGAGCTGGTGAAACGTCCCGGGAATTGGCATACGTATAAAATGTCTTCCTTGTCACTATGGAATGCGGCCTCAATGGGCATAAATGCGATAGCGATAATCGATTCGTTAAAAAATTACGCAAGGTACGGTCTGCCGGGTGTACTGGAGACGAATATTCGCAGGCTGATGGATCGATACGGCAAGCTGCGGCTTGAAATCCATGAAGACAAGCTCATGTTATATGGAGAACAAAGCTTGCTGAATGAGCTCGCTGGGCATCCGGTAATTATGGATTGTATTCAGGATTGCCGGAACGGCGGCGAATGGGAGGTAAGCCCGGAATACCGGGGGCAGCTTAAGCAGGAGCTGATCCGGCTTGGATTTCCTGTTGTGGATCTGGCAGGCTACCATTCTGGGGAAGCTTTGTCGGTGGAACTCAGGCACATGACGCTGAAGGGCATATCATTTGAATTAAGGGCTTATCAGCAGCAGGCGGTAGATCTCTTTTATAAGGAAGGTACCATTCAAGGGGGCAGCGGCGTTGTTGTGCTGCCATGCGGAGCGGGCAAAACGATTGTTGGCATTGCGGCGCTGGCAAGGCTGAACAGCGCAACGCTTATTTTAACGTCAAATGCGACCAGTGTGCTGCAGTGGAAGGAAGAGCTGCTGGATAAGACGACTCTTCAACCATCAGAGGTTGGGGAATATACGGGGGCTTCCAAAGAGGTCCGTCCTGTAACGATTGCGACTTATCAGATCCTGACCCACCGCAAATCGAAAAAAGATCTGTTTAGTCATATGAAGCTGTTCTCGGAGCGGGATTGGGGACTGATTATCTACGATGAGGTTCATCTTCTGCCTGCACCGGTGTTCCGTATGACAGCCGACATTCAGGCAACAAGAAGGCTTGGCTTAACCGCAACTCTGGTTAGGGAAGACGGCCGTGAGGAGGATGTGTTCTCGCTCATCGGGCCCAAGCAGTTTGAACTGCAATGGAAGACGGTTGAAGCAGAAGGGCATATCGCTTCCGTCAAATGCACCGAGATCCGTATACCGCTCGATCAGGGGATATCCGAGCTGTATCATTCTGCGGAGAAGCGCTCGCGCCTCCGGCTTGCAGCGGAGAATCCGGGCAAGGTTCCGGTTGTTCGCCAGCTTCTTGAGCGTCATCAGGGAACGCCAACGCTTATAATCGGGCAATATCTGGATCAGCTTCATGCTCTTGCAGAATCCTTGGAAGTGCCTGTCATAACAGGAGAACTGCCGCAGCAGGAGCGTCAAAGCCTGTATGAACAGTTCAAGGCAGGTGATGTACCGGTTCTGGCCGTGTCGAAGGTGGCGAACTTTGCAGTGGATTTGCCGGATGCTGCTGTAGCTATTCAAATCTCGGGCAGCTACGGATCGAGGCAGGAGGAAGCGCAGCGGATCGGCCGTATTTTACGACCGAAGAGCAGGCTGAACGAAGCCTGGTTCTATACTATTGTGAGTGATGATACAAGCGAGACGGAATACGCAGCTAGACGGCAGATGTTTCTTCTGGAGCAGGGCTATCAATATGAGCTTGAGAAAAGATAATGAGGATAAGGGAGGTTATTCTTCATGTTTGTAAATGAATGGTCGGAGCAGCTGTCAAGCCATGCCAAGCAGCAATTCATGATGTCTCCCTTCTGGATTGAGGCTGCTAAGCGCGGGCTGTGCTGGGAGAAAGCATTAATGGATAAGCAGTCCATCAAGGAAGCTGTAGACCAAATGGATGAAGCAAGTATTACCGTCCTGCGGACGTTCTATATTGGCTTTGGAGCCGGTCCTGTTTCGGAGGAACGGCTTTTTTCATTGCGGGAGGGATTGTCCGGGGCAGAGTTTCGTTACGGGCTTATCCAGCTGCAAAACGCCGGGATTGTTTTTGCTCTTCGTCAGGGCTGGGGAGAAAGGCTGTATGCAATGCCAAGCAATTGCATTATGCTGTGGCATCCCGTTTTATTTCCGATTAACAAGCCCGCTCCAGCAAATCCCGGCTATGGATTATGGGAGCAGCGACAGGAGGATGCGCATGGGAGGCCTCTCGGCAGGCGACTGCTGGCTGGCTGGGCCGAGTTGGCCCGCACCGGACTTGGCCTGACAGCCAAAGGAATCCTGCCGAAAAAAACAACGGCCAAACTCTTGCAGGCCATCTCGCTTACAGGCGAAGATTTGGCGCTGGCAGGTTGGCAGCAGGAGTCCCAGGATTCTTATCCTCCTGCGGTATCTTTTTTCCTGAAGCTGAGCTTGCAATTAGGTGTGCTGTCCCAGGAAGAGAACCAGTTGAGCTGGAAAGAGGACAGACTGGCAGAATGGTTTGCGGAGCCTGAGCTTATGCAGGAAGCTTTATTGCTGCAATGTTGCCTTGAAGAGCTATTGGAGAAGAAAACGGAAATGTGGCATGTCATGGCTCTTCTAGCCCGTCTTGAGCCGGGGACTTGGTATCTGGAGGCTGTTATATCCGACCAGGTTCATCAACTGAGTCTGAGAGGAGTGGATTGGGAGCAAAGCTGGAACAGCTGTCTGAATCTGCTTCATGTCTTCGGCTGGGTTGAGTTCGCAAGAACAGGGGAGGGGAGAATGCTGCGCTGGACGATGACGCCTCTCTTCGCGCATCAGGAACAGCATTCGGCAGTAAGGACGGAACCAATCATGATGGAGCCTAATGGCGAGCTCCTTGTTCCTCCCGGCTGCCCGTATCTTATCCGCTGGGAGCTGGAGCTGATCGCTGACAGGAAGAATGATGACCAGCTATCCGTGTGGCAATTAACCCGATCCTCCATAGAAAGAGCGCTGGCGCGCGGCCGGACGATTCCGTCTATTGTAACCTTTTTGCAGGCGGCTTCCGGCGGAGCTCCGATCTCTCCTCTTCTTCAAGCCAGCCTCACGGACTGGGGAAAGCTGGAGGGTAATGACACCAGGCGGTTAACGGATGGTTATCCCGTCCTTCCATTTGAGCATCAGTCAATTGCCGGCGAATTCTGTCTTCGTTCTTCCGGGAGAACAATGGCCGGCCGCGAGATAATGAATCATGAGGATTTCAGAATTGAACGGTTTCTGCCTGAGCTTGAACGGGTACCAATCAATTGGATACAGCAATTAAGGTCCTATCACCCTTCCACACGGCTTGAAATTATGGAGAGGGCATTAAGCTGGCAAGCTTCGGTCCAGTTAAGTATGGATGACGCTGTAGTTGCTTTTGTCCCTGCGAGATTGGAGAGAAGGGATGGCGGCTGGGCGGTAACCGGCCTGCTTCGGGAAGCGATGATGCATCGGGAGGTCTGCTTGACTCCGGAGATGTGGCAGGAGATGAAGCTGGTTGCGCCGGGAGTGAGTGGATTTGTGTAAAATGGTATCTATTCGCTGAATGATTATGATATGATAGGTTGTAAGCAAGTGTAAAAGAAAAAGAGGTGAACAAATGCCAACGACCACAGTTCTGCCGGAAAATGGTGCAAGCGGCGTTTCTTCGCTGGATATGGCGTCGCTGCTGCTGTGTGCTTACGAGCTGGGTGACTTTATTAATCAATCGGCGGAAGTTGCCGATTATCTATATTGGAAAGAAGCTGTACATGAGGACGAGCAGGTGAAACAGCTGTCCAAGCAATTCGAGAAGGCCAAGGAGCTGTTCTCGGAATGTGAGCGGTTCGGAAGATTCCATCCGGATTATCATGCAGCTAAGGATAAAGTGAAGCTAATCCAGCGTGAACTGGACCAGATCGAAGCCGTGAAACGTTTCAAGCTGGCCGAGCAGCTCGTAGATACGATGCTGTATGATGTATCACGCATGATTGCGGAATCGGTATCCGATACGATTAAAGTACCTAGCAATGAAGGGAAAACGGGCGGCTGCGGAGGCGGCGGATCATGCAGCTGCGGAAGCGGCGGCTGCGGATAATAGCCCTTTGCTTGATTCTACTCGACGGAGGGAATAGATGTTGTTACCGGAACGGACAGGTTATATCATATGGGTCAGCGATCTGAAAGCGGCCAGGACGCTGGAAAGATACGGAACCGTTCACTATATGTCACGTAAGATGCATTATGTGGTCATGTATATGAACGCGGAGCGCGCGGAGGAAGCGGTGAAGAATATTAGCCGCCTGCCGTTTGTACGCAAGGTTGAGCGATCTTACCGCAATGAATTAAAGACGGAATACAGTAAAGATGCCGTTGATAAAACACGATTTTACAGCATGTGATAATCAAAGCCATTCGATGATGAACGGCTGCGGTTAAAGGCAAGTTTTATCGCCAAATAGGATTTTGGTTTCCTGGTTTACCGAAAGTTTATAAATTCTTATAAATTCTATTGCGGTGAAAATTAAAAATAATAATGCGGGAAGATCGCTGGTACACGAAGGGACCATGTGTACGGTGATCTTCTTTCTTTTATAAAATTTTACAATAAATTACATTTATGGTCTGAGTTTATTTTAATGTTGAAATATCGGACAATCATGGTATAAAATAGCCTTATACATAAAAGTGGTAAAAAAGACCTGGTTCCTAAGACGGGGGTGTGATGAGCGATGAAGGACAAAATGACTAAAAGATGGAGCACTTATGAAACATTTTATGTCGAATTGGGCGATAAGAAGGTAGCGGACATCGTCATTACAAACCATGCAAGGAGCCGGTGGGCAGATCGTGTGGAAAGCGAGAAGACCGGCTATGAGGATATTGCTGAATTTTTATGGGAATGCCTGAAGCAAGGGCGGATTGAATCCTATTACCGGAACGAAGAGGATGTATATCTGATTGATGATGACCTGGTATTTGTAGCTGAATTCGCTTCATCTGAATCAGACATTGATCTGCTGGGAAATCCGTTGCACAAGATGATTGTTGTGACCTTTCTCGGACGTATGTCGGAAACGATTGAGCTCCGTGATTTGAAATCATATTATTCATGGCTTCGCCATTCCAGAAGAATGACCTTGGTGAAAAACAGCCGGAAGAGGAAATAATTGAAGGAATACGACAGGCGCAGCATTCTAATCAGGGGATGCTGCGCTTTTTTGCGCTCATTTGTAGTATAATAACCGCTAAGAAGAGAGGATGGTCGGACAGATGGCGCTTAATTTTCATCAACTTCATATCTTTTATACGGTCGCCGAACGGGGAAGTTTCTCAGCGGCCGCCCAATCGCTGCATATGACCCAGCCCGCTGTTACGATGCAGGTACAGTCACTTGAGGATTATTTCGGTACCAAGCTGCTGCAGCGGTCCACTAAACGGATTGATTTGACGGAGGCGGGCAAGGCATTGATGCCTTATGCCCGAAGAAGCATAGAGCTGATTCGTGATACCGATCAGGCCATGTCTGCTTTCACCAAGCAGTTAAAGGGAAGACTGCAGCTGGGGGCAAGCCTGACCATTGGAGAGTATATTCTGCCTCGTCTGCTTGGACCGTTCGGACAGACTTTTCCAGAAATCTCGATCAGCATGAAGGTTATGAATACCGCTCAGATTATGGAAGAGATTATGAATCATCAGCTTACCTTCGGCTTGATTGAGGCTCCGGTTAATCATCCTGATATGCAGATGGAAGCCGTGATGAGCGATGAGCTTAAATTAATTGTTCCAAAGGATCATCCGCTGTCGAAACGGCCAACGGTCATGCTGGATGAAGCAGCAGAATATCCGTTTGTGCTGAGGGAGCAGGGCTCAGGGACACGACTCGTTATGGAGGAGCAACTGAAACGGAAAAATATCGATCCTGCCGATTTGAAGATCGTGATGGAGCTTGGCAGTACAGGAGCGGTCAAGTCGGCAGTAGAAGCCGGGCTTGGCGTGTCTTTCATCTCCGAATCATCCGTTAAGCATGAAGTCGCGCTTGGCCTTCTTCATGTGGTGCCTATAGAGGATGTCAGGTTCAAGCGGCAGTTCTATTCGATCTATCTGAAATCAACCCTTCTGCCGATTTCGGCAGTGACGTTCCTTACTTTTTTAAGAGAGAAGGATTTGCAGCAATGGTTGTAGGAAAAGCGGATTTACACAATCATACAACCGCTTCGGATGGAACGATGTCTCCAGCGGCAGTGGTTGCCCGTGCGAAGGCAGCAGGCCTTGCGGCGGTCGCCATTACGGATCATGATACGATGGCAGGTGTAGAAGAGGCGCTTGCTGAGGGCAAGAAGCTGGGGATTATCGTGGTGCCTGGCGTAGAGCTCAGCACCGTTGCCGACGGCCGTGATATTCATATGCTGGCCTATTATCCGGATTGGCATAATGAGCAGTGGCAGGAGCGTCTGGCGGGGCTTCGGACAACACGCGGCAGGCGTAACGAAATGATTGTAGCAAGGCTAGTTGAGCTTGGCATTCCGGTTACAATGCAAGAGGTGGAGCAAATTGCAGCTGAACAGGCAGGGGCCGGGCGCAGTAAAGAGAAGACGATCGGACGTCCGCATATTGCGGAGCTGCTGATCCGGAAAGGTGCCGTTGCGACAATGGCAGAAGCGTTTGACCGCTATCTGGCGGAGGGCGGAGCTGCTTACGTCAATCCTCCGCGCCTGCATCCGTTTGAGGCGATTGAATGGATACATGAGGCAGGAGGAACCAGTGTGGTTGCACATCCGGGCTTGTATGGCCGGGACGATCTTGTCGAGCAGCTAATTCATAAGGGCGTCCAGGGGATTGAAGTGTATCACTCGGATCATGGGCCGGAAGCAGAGCAGCGTTATACGGATTTGGCAATGCGGTACGGATTAATTGTAACCGGCGGATCTGACTTCCACGGAGAACGCCAAGGCCAGGTATTCCATGGCGAGATCGGCAGCAGGACCGTGGATGTCGCGGTGCTTGATCAACTGAATAGGAAGTCGTAAGGTCAGCATTCAACAAATAGCGGTGCAAGGGACTATCCCTGCACCGCTATTTGTGCGCGGACAATATAAATGTTTCTATATTAATTTACAATTCTTTTCGCGTAAACGAGCGATTGGGCAAACCATGTGCCTTCCATTGGTTCATAGGTTACTTTGGCTCGTCCGCCGCCGCATTGGAGGATGTAGTGCTTGCCGTTAATAACGCCTGCATAAATGCCGACATGACCGCCGCCGCCGCTTGTCGAACGATTTAATGTTCCATCCCCTGGATCAGCCGAGTTTTTAAAGAATAGCAGATCTCCAACTTTCAGATTCTTGTATTTATTTTTGGAATCAAGGATAACTTGCTTGCCGATACTGCTGCTGTAACGCTGTGTGCGGGAAGCACTGGAAAACTTTATTCCAAGCGCGCTGCTGTACACCCAGGAAGTGAAGTTCGAGCAGTCAAAGCCGTAACCGGGCTTCTGTGTACCGCTGCGCCAAGTTACGCCGAGTTGAGTTTTGCCTTTTTGAATCAATTTGCTTAACTGTGCGCTTTGCGTGCTTTGGATTGCAGAAGATGCTGCAGCCTTAGTGGTGGTTGTCCCGAGTACAGGTGCTTGTACAACTCCCGATAAAGCAATGACGCCGGCAAGAGTGATGATTCCCTTTTTGAAGACTGATTTTTTAGACATGTATGTATTCCTCCTTAAAGATATGGATTGTGTAAGAAAACGTTTAAAGTGCCGGAACAATATATTTGGTTGGCCCTTTTATACTAATGATATTCTGTTGGGAAAGTCAGCTAATAAAAGTTACCAATTTCATTTAAACAGAATAAAATAAATGTTTTTTCATTAATCCTTTGTTCTCCTATTAAACATAAAATGTAAATAAATGCGCGAATGAAAGAAGAAATCGATGTAGGATGAGGTTGAATGAATCTTTAATTGGATTTATTTATATATTTGAGTGTAGTTAGGGAATATAAGGTTTTTATTTTGTCTGAAGAGGGGGTTTTTCCAAATCGGGGTATTAGACGAGTAACGGCTTGTTAAAGATTTTTAATTTTTATCGCAAGCGAATGACAAGGCTAAATGAACAAGAGGCTGTCCCAAAAGTCATTAACTGACACAAGGGGACAGCCTTTATATTTGGAGTGATAGCAGTAACTCTACCGCTTTGTATCGAGCAAAGTAGAGTTGCATTGGATTCTGTACAGAATAGCCAAGCATGTTAATAGGAAACTCAACATGTCCCGCAATAGCGATCAATCAAGCTATCTTAAGTTGGACAAAATTCAACGTTAAGGACGCACTAGCTAACTGAGGTCCCGCCGCCTGCCACCCCGTCTACGCTGCACATTATGCAACATAATGATGCCTTGAGCCCAATAATCCGTCATATCCTGCATAGAATGCAGGATATTCGAGCTAAATATCCGAATTCGGCCAGTTTTGGAAAATACACTGCATTCTCTCTGTACAGCATATCTCGCCAACCGCTCCATTTGGAGAAATATACTGCATTTCATACAACATGAGCACTGTGAGGCCTAAGAGTTTCCTCCATTAAAAACACATGCTTCTTCCAAGGCCTATCCTATCTGCAAAGTCTGATTATATGGAATGAAATCCAGTATAGCCGCTGCGACCAAAATAAAAACTAGCGTTGCAGAGGCGATCCTCTGTAACGCTAGTTTTGGGAATTATCTTTTTATTTACTTATACGGGCTGCTTCTCGGCAAGCAGCGCATTTAATTCACGCTTCGTGAAGGCAATGCCTTGATTCGTTGTTCATCCGGTGTGATGAACAACGTCTTCTGATGATCATAGATCACGAAGCCCGGCTTTGCACCGCTTGGCTTGCGGACATGACGGATAAACGTATAGTCAACAGGGATCTGGCTGGACTCCCGGGCCTGGCTATAATAGCCGGATAACATAGCGGCTTCTTCAAGAGTGGCATCGCCAAAATCGCCGCCGCGGATAACGACATGAGAGCCCGGAATATCCTTGGTATGAAGCCAGACATCCGCAGGGGAAGCCAGGCGGTTCGTTAAGTATTCGTTTTGTGTATTGTTCTTGCCGACATAGATGCTGACGCCTTCGGATGAGGTATAGCAGATCAAGGTCGGCCGGGCTGATTTTTTTCGTTTCGGACCGCGTTTTACCCTGCTTCGAAGATAACCCTGCTCCACAAGCTCATCCCTGATCTCTTCGATATCAGCAAGAGAAGCATTGTCCAGTTGCTGCAGCAAAGTTTCCATATAGGTGATCTCATTCCGGGCGAGGGTCATTTGCTCCTCAACGACGGCAATACTGTTCTTCTGCTTTGTATATTTGCGGAAATACCGCTGGGCATTCTCTGATGGCGTAAGCTGGGGATCCAGCTCGATGGTGACGGTTGCCTGCTCCTCGTCATAGAAGTTGATTAATTCTGCCGACTTGTCGCCCCGGTTAATCTGATGCATATAAGCGGTCAGCAGCTCCCCAAGCACACGGTATTTATCGGCATCCTGCGCTTCCTCAACCGTTTCCTTCAGCTTTTCCATCTTCTTCTCATTCTTGGCTTTCTCATTCTGGACGAAACGAATCAAATCGAGTGCGCGTTGTTTGACCGTATCCCTCTCCGCTTTATCGCCATAATAGGCTTCCAGACATTCGCTTATTGTGGCATAGGTCTGGGACGAGCCATGGATATGGGTAAGCGTTGTAACAGAGAAGTAAGCTTTGCCGTTTGTATCCGATGCGATGGTTGGTGTGTAATGATGTGCCCGGACATCACTCATAAGCGCCTGGAAGCTGTTCCACAGACTGCCGTCTCCATTCTCGGCACGGTAAACGATTTCCTTGGCAAGCAGAGGGCTGAAACCGCTGAATGCCTGAACGAGCTGACGCTGCGGCGGCAATGTCTCCGCGTCATCTGCTTCATCAGGCTGCTTGATTGCGGCCAGAAACTGCTCCTCGCCGGTTATGCCAAGCGGATCCGTCTTTCCTTGATCGGGCGGAGCGGTGTACTTGCTTCCGGGCATGACAATCCGGAAGGTACTGATGGCAGGCGTCACATGATGAATGCCGTCATGGATCGTCCCTGTTGAAGGGTCCAGCAAAATAATATTGCTATGCCGCCCCATAATTTCAATCACAATCGTCTTTAGCGATACATCGCCAAGCTCATCGCGGTGCCGGACATCCATATGAATGATCCGTTCGCGCCCGATCTGCTTAACTGCTTCAATCGTTGCACCTTCGCAATATTTGCGCATCAGCATGCAGAACATGGGAGCTTCAAGCGGATTAACGTAAGAAGCATTGGTCCAATGAACGCGCGGATAGGTCGGGTTGGCGGACAGGAGCAACTTGCCTTGTGCGCCTGCACCGCGGATGCTGAACACGAGATCATTGTCCGTCGGCTGATGGATTTTATGAATGCGAGCGCCGATGCAGCGCTGAAGCTCTTCTACTATTGCGTGAATAACAATGCCGTCTAAGGCCATGAGGGTTGTATCTCCTTTAGTATATGTCTTTCTCTATCATGCCATAGTTAAACGAAAAACTTAAGTCTTTAGGTGGGATATTTTGCAGTTTGTCCGAATACATTTAGGCTTGAGAGGCTGTCCGAGAGCGCTCGGCATATACGGGAGGGAGTCGTACAATGGAACAAATGAAATGGCACCAATTGGAGGCGGGCGATCTGGCGAATACGCTGGGCAGCTCACTTGCGCAAGGGCTGTCTGCGTCGGAAGCGGGGGAAAGACTGTCGAAGAACGGGCGGAATGAGCTGGCCGAGGGGGAGCGGGTTTCTCCGGTCATGCTTTTGCTGAATCAATTCAAGGATTTCATGGTGCTTGTGCTTATGGGCGCAACTCTCATATCGGGCCTATTAGGCGAATATTTGGATGCAATTACGATTGTGGCCATTATTGTGCTTAATGCTGTTCTCGGATTCATTCAGGAATTCCGTGCGGAGAAGTCACTTAGTGCCCTTAAGGAGCTGTCTGCTCCAACAGCGAAGGTTATTCGCGGAGGCGAGCAACTGATCATTGCGGCCAAAGAGCTGGTTAAAGGGGATATTGTCCTGCTTGAGAGCGGCGATCGCATTCCGGCCGATGTCCGGCTGCTGGAAGCAAACAGCTGCTATGCCGAAGAATCTGCTCTTACAGGGGAGTCTGTGCCGGTCGGCAAACACGCCGCAGCGATTCATGAAGCCGAGCTGCCACTTGGCGATCAACGGAATTTGGGCTTTATGGGCACGATGCTTACCCGCGGCACAGCAAAGGGTGTTGTTGTCCGGACCGGCATGGAAACGGAAATGGGGAAAATCGCCGGTCTCATTCAGCAAACGGAATCGATGGAAACGCCGCTTCAGCATAGACTGGAGCAGCTTGGCAAAATATTGATCGCTGTTGCGATTGGTCTCACCATTATGGTCGTAGTTGCCGGCATTCTGCATGGACAGCCTGCCTACGGGATGTTCCTGGCGGGGGTCAGTCTTGCGGTTGCGGCTATTCCGGAAGGACTCCCGGCAATCGTCACGATTGCCCTTGCCCTTGGCGTACAACGGATGATTAAACGGAAGGCGATCGTCCGCAAGCTGCCATCTGTAGAAACACTGGGCTGCGCCTCCGTTATCTGCTCGGACAAAACCGGAACGCTGACGCAAAATAAAATGACTGTCACCAACTTATGGCTTGGCGGCCGTCATCTTCAAGTAACAGGAGAAGGATACGAGCCAACCGGGGCCGCATTCGAAGACGGTGCTATGGTGGACGTGAAGCATGACATATCCTTAAAGCGGCTTTTGCAGATATCGGCGCTTTGTAATAACGCGACTATAACCCAGAATGAGCAGCAGGATGCGAAGAAACGGAAGAGCAGCGAGGTGCAGGAGGAATGGGTACTGAAGGGTGATCCGACTGAAGGCGCGCTTACCGTTCTGTCCGCCAAGCTGGGGATGTCTGCCAAATCGTTGGAGGGCTTATATAAAAGGGAGAAGGAATTCCCGTTTGATTCCGAACGGAAGCGGATGAGTGTGCTTGTATCGCATCAAGGCGGCCGCGTGATTTATACGAAAGGCGCTTCCGACGTATTGATGGATCACTGCAGCTATGTGCTGTGGGATGGCAAGGTTGTGCCGTTCACTGCGACCTTGAAGAAAAAATGCGCCGATGCCGCAGAAGAAATGGCGCAAAATGCCCTCCGCGTGCTTGGCCTCGCTTACCGGGATATCCGCAGCGGCGAAGCAACGGAGACGGAAGCTGATGTGGAATGCCAGCTTGTATTTGTCGGCCTGACCGGCATGATCGATCCTCCGCGTCGTGAGGTGCGTGATGCGATTGCAACCTGCCGCCGTGCAGGCATCAAGACGGTGATGATAACAGGCGACCATCAATTGACGGCTGAAGCGATTGCACATCAGCTTGGCATTATGCCGCGCGGCGGCGTTGCGATGAGCGGCCGCCAGCTGGAGAATATGACGGACGAGCAGCTTGACCGCCATGTGGATAACATTTATGTTTATGCCCGCGTATCTCCGGAGCATAAGCTGCGGATCGTCAAAGCGCTGCAAAGAAAAGGCCATGTCGTTGCGATGACCGGCGACGGCGTTAACGATGCGCCGGCCATCAAAGCGGCGGACATTGGTATTGCAATGGGCATTACCGGCACGGACGTATCGAAGGAGGCTTCAGCGCTTGTCTTAAGTGATGATAACTTCGCTACAATCGTCTCGGCCATCGAGGAAGGCCGCAGCATCTATGAGAATATTCGCAAGTTCATCCGTTATCTGCTTGCTTCCAATGTCGGGGAAATCTTGACGATGTTCTTGGCTATGATGGCAGGTCTTCCGCTTCCGCTTGTACCGATTCAGATACTATGGGTTAACCTTGTGACAGACGGACTGCCGGCAATGGCACTTGGGGTTGACCAGGCCGAGAAGGATCTGATGCAGCAAAAGCCGCGTTCAGCGAAGGAAAGTGTCTTTGCGAGACGGCTTGGCTGGAAGATCATCAGCCGCGGCGTACTCATCGGCGTATGCACGCTTGGCGCCTTCTGGATTACATTGAAGATGGCTCCGGGTACAGCAGCAGAGCAGCTCACCAAGGCGCAAACGGTCGCTTTTGCCACACTCGTTCTTGCCCAGCTGATTCATGTCTTTGACTGCCGCAGCTCACGCTCCATCTTCCACCGCAACCTGTTGCAGAACCGATATCTGGTGCTGGCTGTGCTATCGTCTCTTATCCTGATGATCGGGGTGCTCTACATTCCGATGCTTCAACCGATCTTCAAGACCGTTCCGCTGGACTTCCGTGAGTGGTGTCTCGTATTTGTGGCTGCAGGTATTCCGACCTTCCTGATGGGAATCGGCAGTGTGCTTGGTACGAGCAAGCCAAAAAACAAAGCTGCCAAAATGGCGTTTAAAAATGTGTAATTTGAACGTCAAAAATGAAACAAATAATGCAAATCATAATCGGAATTATCAATAGCGTTTCACTTTTCTTTGCTGTATGCTAAGAAAAAATGATAGCTAATTCGATCTAATAGCTGCAGTAAAGGGGAACCCTATAATGAAATTTACAAAAATGCATGGTTTGGGCAATGACTTTATCGTGGTAGCAGGCGAGCAGCAGCTGCCGGGCAATGTGGCAGAGCTGGCCATTAATCTGTGCAACCGGTTTTTCGGCATTGGCGCTGATGGACTTGTCTACATTCTTCCTTCTGAAGTAGCGGATTTCCGTATGCGCATCATTAACTCCGACGGCTCAGAAGCCGAGCAATGCGGCAATGCGATCCGCTGCGTTGCGAAATATGTATACGATAACGGTCTGACGGATAAGGAAGAAATTAAGATCGAAACGCTTGGCGCAGGTGCGCAAACCGTTCAACTGCATGTAACGGACGGCAAAGTGCAAACGGTGCGCGTCGATATGGGCGAGCCGATTCTAAGCGGCTTGCAAGTGCCGACAACGGTTGATGCTGAGCGCGTAATCGAGCATCCGATCGAAGTAGACGGACGTGAATTCCGCTTTACAGCGGTGTCGATGGGCAACCCGCATTGCGTTATCTACGTTGACGATGCAGCAAACTTTGATCTTGCAACATGGGGTCCCAAGCTGGAGACGCACCCGATGTTCCCTCGTAAAATCAACGTTGAGTTTGTAACGGTAAAATCGCGCGAGTATACCGAGATGCGCGTATGGGAGCGCGGCGCAGGTCCTACGCTTGCTTGCGGTACGGGAGCTTGTGCCACGGTTGTATCTTCCGTATTGAACGGATTTACGGACCGTACGGCAGTTGTATCGCTTAAGGGCGGGGATCTGACGATTGAATGGAATGAAGCAGATAATCATGTTTATATGACCGGACCTGCAGCCGAAGTATTCCGCGGGGAATGGTAATAGGGAGAATTGAATATGAAGCCCGATTTGAGAACGAAGCTTAAGCAGCGTATCTTGACCGGGGACGGCGCGATGGGAACCTATCTATATCAGATCGGGTTCCCTGTCGGCGTTTCTTACGAAGAATTAAATATGACCCGTCCGGATGTTATTGAGAGTGTCCACCGCCGGTATTATGAGGCAGGCGCCCGCGTGATTGAGACCAATACGTTCTCGGCGAATCTGGTCAAGCTGTCCAAATACGGCCTGGAATCGGAGATGGAAGCGATTAACCGTGCCGGTGTACGTATTGCGAAAGCGGCTGCAGGAGCAGATGCTTATGTGGTAGGCGCTGTTGGCTCGATTCGGGCAGGCAAACTTAAGGACATACGAACATCGGAAGTAAGCGTTGCGTTTGAGAGTCAGCTGGACGCCTTGCTCGCTGAAGATGCGGACGGCATTCTGTTTGAAACGTTTTATGATTTTGACGAAATGCGCCTGGCCTTGGGACTTGTTAGGAAAATGTCCCAAGTGCCTGTTATTTGTCAGTTTGCAGTGGAAGACGTTGGACGTATGCAGGACGGTACCGGGCTGCTGGATGTCTTCGCTTTGCTAAAGGATGAGGGAGCAGATGTGGTGGGCTTTAATTGCCGCAGCGGTCCAAATGGCATTATGCGGGCAGTTGATGCCATTGGCGGTCCGGTGGAGCTGCCGCTGTCTATCTTCCCGAATGCGGGTATTCCGGATTATGTAGACGGTAAATATATGTATACGGCTGATCCGGATTATTTTGCCGAGACGGCTTTGCAATTCGCAGACCGCGGTGCGCGGATTATCGGCGGATGCTGCGGAACAACGCCGGAGCATATTGCTGCAATGGCCAAGGCGCTGAAGGACTACAGGCCGCAAAGCGATACAGCGGCCGTTGCGGTTAGTGACGCTCCACAGGCTGAAGTTATCGTTATCGGGGACACGGCTAAAGTTGTGAAGGATGCACCGGGGAAACATCATGCGGACACGCCAAGTATTTCGGAACCTTCCCTTATAGATACCGTAAAAGTAAGGCATACCGTTATCGTTGAGCTTGATCCTCCCCGTGATTTGGATATTACGAGGTTCATGGCTGGTGCTGCTGCATTAAAGACATGCGGAGCGGATGCCGTCACGATGGCGGACAACTCGCTTGCGGTAACGCGGATGAGCAATCTGGCGCTGGCCGCGCTTGTGAAGGAGAAAGTTGGTCTTCGGCCGCTTGTTCATATCGCCTGCCGCGACCGCAACCTGATCGGTACGCAGTCTCATATGATGGGCCTCGATGCGCTGGGTATTGACCATGTACTGGCTGTAACCGGTGATCCTGCAAGGTTTGGCGACCTCCCGGACTCCAGCTCGGTCTATGATCTGACATCGTTTGAGATGATCCGGATGATCAAGCAGCTTAATGAAGGGATCGCCTTCTCGGGCAAGCCGCTGAAGCAGAAAGCGAAGTTTGTTGTCGGCGCCGCTTTTAACCCGAATGTGAAGCATCTGGACAAAGCGGTACAGCGTCTTGAACGCAAAATCACTTCGGGCGCGGACTATATTATGACGCAGCCGATCTATGATCCGGTGCTGATCGAGAAAATCGCGGAAGCGACCAAGCATTTGTCTGTGCCGGTATTTATCGGCATTATGCCGCTTGCGAGCGGGCGTAATGCGGAATACCTGCATAATGAGGTTCCGGGCATCCAATTATCCGATGAAGTACGGAAGCGGATGATGGGTCTGGAAGGCGCGGCGGGACGAGCAGAAGGAGTGAGGATCTCGCAGGAACTGCTGGATACTGCTCTCCAGCATTTCAAGGGGATTTACTTTATGACTCCGTTTATGTTTTATGATATGGCGGTCCAATTGACGGGTTATGTATGGACGAAGACCGGGGTACAAAGACGCTAAAAAATCTGTTTTCGTATTTTCTCTTGTTCGTTTCCTCAAAATCCATTAATATATATAACAATGGATCGGGCTGCCTGTTTGGCTGTCTGCAACTTTCCCGGGACAGGCAATGCCCGGTGCGGCGACAACAGGCGTGAAGGCGCGGCGCGGAACGTATGCTCCGGACTTTTTTCGTCAACAATAGTGCAATGGCTCTGTCGTTATTTGGCAGAAGGAGCTATTCATCAGGGTCCAATACTTTTATAGAATATAAGAAAGTAGGAGTTTTCTCTATACTGCGCTTATATTTTACCGCGAAACACAAGTTGCACCTCCTAAGGACGGCGCAGCCGTTTACGCTTAATAGATTTGATTTATACGGGAGTTGCACGAGGAAGACCGGAGGGGGAGCCTGACTTGGCTATTAAACTTATTAATATCGGCTTCGGCAATATTGTTTCGGCCAATCGCATTATTTCAATTGTTAGTCCGGAGTCGGCACCAATTAAACGGATTATTCAAGAAGCACGGGACAGACATATGCTGATTGACGCGACTTATGGAAGACGCACGCGCGCTGTCATTATTACGGACAGCGACCATGTCATTTTATCGGCTGTGCAGCCTGAGACGGTTGCGCATCGTTTGTCGACCAAGGATGACGATAACGACGAATAGTACGGGGAGTAATATGGATAAGGGATTGTTGATTGTATTGTCCGGACCTTCCGGTGTAGGGAAAGGAACTGTATGTTCCGTCCTGCGCCAAAAGGTGCCTGAGCTTGTCTATTCGGTGTCGGCTACGACACGGAAACCAAGACAGGGAGAAATCGATGGTATTAATTATTTCTTCAAAACAAGAGAGCAGTTCCAGGAGATGATTGCAAATGACGCACTCCTTGAGCATGCCGAGTATGTCGGCAATTGCTATGGTACTCCGCGTGATTTCGTTGAGAGTACGCTCGCAAGCGGCAAAGACGTTATTCTGGAAATTGAAGTGCAGGGCGCTCTGAAGGTGAAAGAGAAGTTTCCCGAAGGCGTATTTGTCTTCCTGCTGCCGCCTTCGCTCGACGAGCTGAAGTCGCGTATTACGGGCAGGGGCACGGAAACTCAGGATACGATTAATAACCGGATGACGGTAGCAGTTGAAGAAATGAGCCTGATCCGTCATTATGATTATGCGGTTGTTAACGATGAGATTGATGCTGCATGTCATCGTATCCACAGTATTATTACAGCTGAGCATTGCCGCAGAGACCGGTATTATTCCCATTTGGCAGATTTGCCGGCTGCTACCGAGAAAGTCTGAGCGAGAGGTGAAGAATAATGTTGTATCCATCGATTGATGAAATGGTTAAAAAAGTAGACAGTAAATATTCGCTTGTAGTAGCGGCTTCGAGACGTGCGCGTATGTTGCGTAACGGTGAGAAATCCGAGCTTCGCAACCCAAGATCCCGCAAATTTGTTGGTGTTGCACTGGAAGAGATTTTCCATGACATCGTACAAGTTGAACAAACAGCGGACAAACAAGAACAATAAGATCAAATGAAGGATAGGATGGAGCGATAAGCTCCATCCTATTTTTTTTGTCCAAGTCTTCTCCGATTATGTCCGTTTTTGTTTGAAATAGTTGTTTTCAAAAATAAACAAACATGTTAACATATAAACAAACGAAAACAAATATTAATCGGAGGGAAAACAAAATGACTCGCAAGTTATGGGATTCCTGTTAATCCGTCACGGCCTACTTTTTGGCAATAGAGATCAGAACCTTCGTTGTATAATAAATAGCTTGGCCTTAAAATATCGATAGGTATGGAAAAATGAAAAGAACGAGAAAGAGGTAGGCTATGCTGGTTGCGGAACGGTATGAAACGATAGTTCGATTGGTGAATGAGCGGGGCAGCATTCGTGTATCGGAGCTGAGCGAGCTTTGTCAGGTAACGGAGGAGACTATTCGCCGGGATCTTGACCGTCTTGAGCAAGCCGGAAGGCTTCGCCGCTCTCATGGCGGTGCAGTAAGCGTGAAAGATACACAGCCGGAAACACCGGTAGCGGAACGGGAAATAATGCATGCGGATGAGAAGAGACGTATTGCTGAAGAAGCGGTCAAGCTCATTAAGCCGAATGACCGGATTTTGCTGGACGCCAGTTCAACAGCTTGGTATATGGCATCGATCCTGCCGGATATTCCGCTCACGGTATTGACCAATTCGATTAAAGTTGCCGTCGCGCTGAGCAATAAAGAGAAGATCGAAGTGATCTCGACCGGCGGTATTCTGGCTGCACGTTCTTTATCTTATGTGGGGCCGCTCGCGGAACGGTCACTCGAAACCTATCATGTGAACAAGCTGTTTTTATCCTGTAAAGGTGTGCATTTGGAGCGCGGCATCAGTGAATCTAATGAACTCCAGGCACGCATTAAACATAAGATGCTCGGTATTGCGGAGCAGGTCATTCTGCTTGCGGATTCCAGCAAGTTTGGCGTTCAGGCGTTTACGCATGTAGGTGATCTGGCGGAGGTTGATGCCATTATCACGGACCGCCGGCTTTCGCAGGAAGCTGCTGCCCAATTATCCGAGCGTTCAATACCGGTTACGACTGTCTAACGAATTGATACGTTTGTGAGGTGACGAGGTGAAGGTATCATTATTTATCACCTGTCTTAGCGACACGATATATCCCCGTGTAGGGGAGGCTATGGTCAGGCTGCTGGCGAAATACGGTATTCAGCTTCATTTTCCAACGGTTCAGACCTGCTGCGGGCAGCCCGCCTTCAACAGCGGTTATTGGAAGGAAGCGAGGGAGAGCGCGAAGACGATTCTGGATGCATTCGAGGACAGTGACTTCGTCATTTCGCCTTCCGGCTCCTGTACAGGCATGATTCATCATTATCCTAAGCTGTTTGAAGCTGATTCGCATATGCATGAGCGGGCACTGAGGCTTCAGCGCAAATCCTATGAATTTACTCAATTCCTGGTTCAGGTGCTTGGTGTCAAAGATATCGGTGCCGTATACCCTCATAAAGTGACCTATCATCCTTCCTGTCACGGCAGCAGGCTGCTCGGGATAAAGGAGGAGCCGATGGAGCTTATGCGCCATGTTCAGGGGCTGGAGCTTGTTCCGCTTCCGTTCGCTGAGGACTGCTGCGGCTTTGGCGGTACCTTTGCGGTGAAGATGGCCGATATTTCCGGTGCGATGGTTACCGAGAAGGTTGACCATGTGCTGGAGACGGAGGCAGAGGTGCTGGTCGGGCTCGATCTGGCATGTCTGATGAATATTGCCGGGAATCTTCGTTACCGGAATCAGCCTGTTAAGGTGATGCATTTGGCAGAGCTCTTGTATGAAGGGGTGAAGCAGGCATGAGTACGGCTGGAGCAGCATCCACAGTGAAAGAACGCGCCGATTTGGCGCTGAATGATGAATTCCTGCGCAAAGCGGTTAAGTTTACTACTGAACGGCTTCGGAGCGGGAAGAAGCAAGCTTCCGCGGAGCATGGCAATTGGGATGACTGGCGCGAACGGGGCCGGCAGATCCGGCTTCATACGATTGCTCATCTGGATTATTATTTGAATCTGTTTGCGAACCAGGCGCGGGCGAACGGCGTTCATGTGCATTTTGCCGAGACCTCGGCAGAAGCTGTGAAGCTGTCGCTGGAGATCGCGCAGCGGAAGCAGGCCAAGTCGGTCGTGAAGTCGAAATCGATGGTCACGGAAGAGCTGCATCTCAATCATGAGCTAGAGTCCATTGGGGTTGAGGCGATTGAGACGGATCTTGGCGAATATATTATTCAGCTTGCCGGCGAGACGCCGTCTCATATTATTATTCCGGCCATCCACAAGAATCGTTATCAGGTGGCGGATCTGCTGTCGAAAGAAGCAGGGGAGACACTCGCACCGGATACCTCCATTCTGGCCGGATTTGTACGGAAGAAGCTCCGCGAGAAGTTTCTCGAAGCGGATATCGGAATGACGGGCTGTAATTTCGCGATTGCCGAGACGGGTTCGATGGTTTTGTTCGAGAATGAAGGCAATGCACGGATGGTAACAACGGTTCCGAAGACACAGATTACGCTGATGGGGATGGAGCGGATTATTCCGTCCTGGGCAGATCTGGAGGTTATGGCAACTTTGCTGCCGCGTTCGGCAACCGGGCAAAAGCTGACCGTCTATATGTCCGGCATTACCGGACCTAGACGCGAGGCGGATGCGGACGGACCGGATGAGATGCATATTATTATCGTTGATAACGGGCGATCCCTGCAATTGGGTGATCCGGAGTTCCAGGAGCTCTTGAACTGTATCCGCTGCGGGGCTTGCCTAAACGCGTGCCCTGTATACCGCCACATCGGCGGACATGCATACGGCGGCACATACAGCGGTCCGATCGGGGCCGTGCTGACGCCTGCGCTGAACAAAAATGTAGCGGAATGGGATGATATCGCAAACGCGTCGAGTTTATGCGGTGCCTGTTATGAAGCGTGTCCGGTCAAAATTCCGCTGCATGAGATGCTGATCTATTTGCGCCGTCGAAAGCTGGAGAAGGGTCATGGCAATGCAGCGGAATCGCTTGGCATGAAAGGCTTTGCTGCAGTGATGGGCAATTCCAAGCGATATGCCGGCATTGTGAAGCTTGGCAAGCTGGGGCAGAAGCTGGTTGTGCGGGACGGCGGTATCCGGTTAAAGCTTGGCCCGCTTAAAGGCTGGAATACGTACCGTGTAACGCCTAGTCTGCCGAAGAAATCGTTCCGTGACCAATGGGGTACGCTGGAGCAGGAGCTGCGCCATGGGCTGCAGGAGCTTGATCCTGGCATGCAGAGCCGGATGGAAGCGATCATGCGGGATAGAGACAGCGGGGGAGGCAATGGGCATGGCTGAGCAGGCAGGTTCACATGAGGAGTGGCTGAAGCAGTTAGCTGAGGAGTCGAAGCGGAAGCAGGAAGCGTTCATGAACGGGATTGCAGAGAAGCTGAGACGTCCCCGGATGAACGCAGCGCCGGAGCATCCATTCCGGGGCGCGCCGGATTTCTGGCAAGAATTCGAGTGGCCGCTGGAGGAGAGGATAGACCGGTTTGAAGGAAACTTCAAGGCGGCCGGAGGGCATGTTGCCCGGCTTGCAGACATGGATGCAGCCAAGCAATTTATTGCGGAGAAAGCAGAGGAGTTAAGCGCCAAGTATGTTATCCGGCAAGATCAGCCGGAGCTTAATGCGCTTGGCCTTGAGGAGGCGCTGGCTGAGGCGGGGGCAAGTGTCCGCGTGTGGAACAGCGAGGCGGAAGAGAATTGGAGGGCGCGTGCAGCGGAATCGGATTTCGGCGTTGTGATTGCCGATTATGCGGCAGCTTATACCGGTTCCGTAACGGTGCTTTCCTCGAAGGATAAAGGACGTTCAGTGAGTCTTTTGCCGACGGTATTGTTTGTGCTTATTCCGCTTGAACGGCTGAAGACAAGGCTTGGCGAGATTTTGCGTAATTTCGATGCAGCAGGCCGTGAGCAGCTGCCGGCAGGAATTCACTTCATCTCCGGCCCTAGCCGTTCGGCTGATATCGAGAATGACCTGACGATTGGCGTCCATGGACCTGGTGTGGTCTATGCTCTGTTGATTGGTTAGTTTGCGAATGCCCGTATGCTTGGCTTGGCGCTTCTGGTGCCCGGCTGAACCTGCGGGCTTTTTTTGGTTGGCAGGGAAGCTTCCGCCGCGCTCAAAGAAGTGACGGAGCAGAGCTGGAGTCATACGTTGTATGCTTTACAGTATATTGGAGCCATTCATCTCGTTCGGACCATATACATTGCACGATATGCAATATAAAGTGTCCTGGCAGCGGTTATATCAGAAGAAACAAGCTATTATCCTGCACCATGTACAGCGTAAATCCAGTTCATTCAAAAATTTGTGCTTATATGCTGCATAACGTGCAACGAACGCAGCGCCTGGAATCTCACAATGCGGCAGGGGTTGTTCGGAACTTCTAGAATTAGTGTTGGATAACTCAGCGATTCAGACAAGGAGTGTTGCTTCATGAAGGTAAAACCGGAGCTGGTTCTTGATGCGGCAGGGGTTGTTGCGGCTAATTTTTCTCCGCAGTTCTGGAAAGAGCTTGTATCATGTTATGAGCTTCCATACGACAGGCTTGCTCAATTCAAGCAGGACATCCGTGTAAGATTGTGGACAGGTCTAATTACCGAAGAGGAATTTTGGGATGAAATTTGCAGTCAGTTTCCGGTGATCGTGAAAGATGAGGCAAGGAGAGCGCTGCTGTCTCAAATTACTCCTTTGCCTGCAGCAGAGCAAATCCCGAGATGGAGCGAGTATGCAAACATTCATCTGCTCAGCAACCACCGGGCGGAATGGCTGGAATCAATCGTTACTCCTCTGCGTCCTTTTCTGCAAAGTGTGACCATCTCCAGTGAAGCTGGCTGCTGCAAGCCGGATGCTCCGATCTACGAATTGGTGGAGCAGCATTTTGAACCTAAAACATCCGTTCTGTTTGTTGATGATCAGGCGAAAAACTTCAAAGAAGCAGGGCTGCGAGGCTGGACAACTCTTCTTGCGGATGAACAAGGGAACTGGATTCACAAAGTTGATCAATTCCTCCGGATAGAAACCTAACGCAGCAAAAGGGGCTGTCCTAAAAGTCGATTTCAATTAACTTTTGGGAGCTCCCTCTCACCGCACGCTGGATTTTCTCCAGTAGAATCAGGATAAAAGCAAGGCCTCGGAAGCTACGTTGGATTCACTCCAGTCTACAGGTCCAGAAGGAGTCGATATCGTTCAAAAAGGACTGATTATACCGCAAAAAATCCAATGTAGATCAAGCAGCTAGTCAAAAATGCTCCGTTATGCT